>Ga0181559_10001264_pt1 | contig 24736 bp, 19 predicted proteins | sample 011ome_21_FD_133752 | JGI IMG/M metagenome (GOLD analysis project Ga0181559, IMG submission 133752) | Coastal salt marsh microbial communities from the Groves Creek Marsh, Skidaway Island, Georgia - 011508AT metaG (megahit assembly) | ecosystem: Environmental > Aquatic > Marine > Intertidal...
GGGGAGGAGGAAGCGTTTGGAAGCGTCGTCGACATCGTCATCATCGTATCGTATCGCGCGTGCGTCTCTGGAGAGAGTCACACAAAATTTCCCCTAAAAACAACGGTTTTTTGTTGTTTAGGGTATCACACTAAACCCTAAACATACAAAAGACACTAAACCCTAAACTCCATGAGTCCACTTTGTTGTTTGACAAAAAGTGCGCGCGAACGCGCGCGCGCGAGAGAGAGAGAGAGAAGCGCGAGCGCGCGACGACCAAGAAGAAGATGTGGTCCCTCTCGCGGCTGCGCCTCCTCGGAAGAAGAAGCAGAAGAAGAAACGCTTTTTCGGCGACGACGACGTGGTGGTCATCGTCTCAAAATCCGGAGCGTTCGCATTCTTCTTCTTCCTTTGAGCGCGATGATTTTTCCCCAAGAAGAAGAAGAAGCGACGGCGGGGGAGTTCCAACGACGACGACGACGACCGCTGCTGCTGCTGCTGCTCCCGAGAAGGAGTCTCCTTTGTTCGCGAGAAGACTTTATCGTCGTTTTGGAAGCGATGATGCGAACGCCGAGAACGATGACAACAACGCCTCTCAAAAGTTTCAACGGCATTACGATGCTTCTTCTTCGGAGAACACGGACCCGGTGGTGAACGAAAGTTTCATCACGCCGGATTTTGGATATCGGAGGCAGTATCAAGGTGCGTAATGTATTCATTCATTCATTCATTCGTTATCGTCGCGAAGAACAAAAGCAGCGGAGTTTTATTTTGCATCATCAACTCACCGACTTCGCGTCTTCTCGTTTTATCTCTCTTTACGTCTGCAGTCGGTCACGATATACTCAACACGGGCGAACCGTTGGCGGCTTCGGTGACGACCATAACATCCGCGGCGACGTCGTCGTTTGCAAACGCCATCTATCGATTGGACGTGACGACGGGCGCGTGCAGAGGCGCCGGGACGTCGGGGAGAGTGAACGTGATTTTGATAGGGCAGGATGGGATTACGTATCCGATTGATTTAGAGTACACGGCGGGGGACGCGCCGGGATTCGCGAGAGGGTCGACGCTACCGTTTCGGGTGGCGGTGGCGGCGCATTTAGGACCGATTCGAAGGGCGAGGGTGAGGTTGTTGCCAGATAGCACGTCGACCGGGAGAGGGTGGTTTTTAGAAGATATCGGCGTCAAGTGCGAGAAAACGAACGAGTCGTATAAGTTTACGTGTCGAGACTGGTTTGGTCCGTCCGACGCGGACGATACGGTGTCACCGTATAATCGAGATTTGGAAGCGACGACGGTGAAGAATGACTTTGAAGTCGCGCTAGAACGAGAGCAAAGGACAAAAATGCGAAGAGAAATGGGTGACTTCGTCTTTGATGTTGGCGCGGCGACGATTCCTCATCAAGATAAGATAAAAGAAGGCGCGAGGGCGAAAATGTCGAAATCGTTCGGGTACGGCGGCGAGGACGCCTATTTCATCGAGACGAAGAAAGACGATGCGAATGATAGCAACGAGTTGTCGTTAGGCGTCGCAGATGGCGTGTACATGTGGAGGTGGGAAGGCGTGGATGCTGGTTTATATTCCAGAGCGCTGTTGAGAGAAGCCGCGAAGACGTTTATGAGCGCTACAAAAGTCCAAGAAGGATCGATATCCGCCGATGATGCCGCGTCGTCGTCGTCGTCGTCGTCGTCGTCGTCGTCGTCGTCGGATTCTGTTTCATCTTCTTCAGAAACTCCAAAATCTACTTCTGATCCATCGTTCATGCTTGAACGAGCGTTCCATGCCGTCACGGAAAAGAATGTGAAAGGTTCCACGACGTGCGTATTGCTCACTTTAGACTCGCGATTGGGCGTGTTGAACGCGGCGAACATCGGCGATAGCGGCTATCTGGTTGCCAGATTGAGTTCAGGCGCTTCGTCGTCGTCGTCGTCGTCGTCGTCATCTTCTGATGGTATCGCCGCCGGTCTACACTCGTCGAACAACAACGAAAATGGCGGCGCGGAGAAGGTGGAAAGGTTCATCGCGTATCGTTCTCCTCCTCAGGAACACGATTTTGGTCGCCCGTTTCAACTCGGTCACCACGAGGCTACCGATACGCCGGCGGACGCTATGTTGTCCACCTTTTTCTTAGAAAACGACGATGTTATTGTCGTCGGTACTGATGGCTTGTGGGATAACGTTTCTGAAAAAGAGATTCTGTCAATAATTGAAAACCGAATCAAGTCTAGCTCCTCCACCTCCGCATCAACGTCGTCGTCGCTGCTCGGTTCCAATCACGCGTTCTCAAATAAGAAAGAAGTCGATGCGTGCGCCAAGGAGTTGACCCAAAAAGCGTTTGAACACGCGAACGATCGTTCAAGAACGACGCCTTATAGTTTAGCGGCTACGGAACATTTCGACATGGTGTATAGCGGTGGTAAGAAGGATGATATTACCGTCTTAGTGTGCAAGGTCAAAAATCGGTACAGATTATAGAGAGTAGAGAACCAAAAATAGAAATCTTCTCTCTCTTTTTCTTCCTCGAGCTTCACAAAAAAAAGAGAGGCGCGTATATTTATACAAATACATAAATGCCTTCTCGACGCGAGAACCACGAAACGCGCTTCGTCGACGCCGTCGAGCCGGTCGCTCATAATAACGGTAGCGCTGAAATTTGGGTAAACGGTCTCGACGACGAAGAAAGGGAAAGGCGCAGAAAACAGCGGTCAACTACCGCGGCTGAAGAAAAGTTACCTTTATCCGATTCAGTCTTCCAAAACGACAGGTATTTACGATATTATCACAGAATCCTTGGGAACTTGATCGAGGTAAACGAGGAATACTCGAAGATTCAAGAAAGCTGCGATGACTTCAAGAACAAATTGAGCGATTTACAGTCAAAACGCAAATCGCTGACGGAGGATTTTGAGTTCGTCTCGCAAGCGCCGGAAACGTTTTTATATTTGTCCATCGGGATGTTCGCTGGTTGGGCAGTGGCGAGGTTACTTTCTAAAGAATAAAGGAGATGAAATTTGAGACGGAGGACGCGTTTGATGGTGAAGGAATGCACGAGAGAGAGAGAGAGAGAGAGAGAGAAGAAAAAGAGGGAATAAATAGTTTCGCGAGTATTATATAGTCATGTCAAAATCTAAATTTAGAGCGCACAGCATTTTTTTACACGTTGGAAGGATTCGATCATAAAGTCACCACCGTCAAATTCATCTCTGACTTCCAGACGTATCCATCTCCCGGCAGAACCACTGGCTTCACGGCGCACGCGTTCTCGACGCACGCGAATTGTTTATAACACTGCGGCATATTTTGGTGCGGATTCCACACCACAAAGTCTCTCCATCCCGCCGTGTTTTCCACGCTCACCGCGGCACCGTTACCGACGTGTAAAAGCATTTCCGAATCCGTGTTCAAGAATATGGAGTCCACTAATTTCATACCAAACGTCACTCTGTCTTTATCGTACGTCAGCAACGGTGGGTTTTTTGCATCTATTTCTTTGTCCATGTACGACTTGCCTTTCAAGTTCCCTTTCGCGTACACGTTCTCGGAATCCGTCGCGTCCACCACCTCTATGTAACTGTGCAACGCCGCGGTAAACTCCAACTCATCTTTCAAATCTTCCGCGCAATTCTTCACGCAAAACTCGCACTTCAACTTATCTCTCCTCAGCGTCACCTCGTACGTGCACTCAAAGTCGTGCGGCCACATTTTTTTCGTCTCCTCGTTCGATTTCAGCGACAACATCACCGCCGGTTCTGGATCGTCCGGATTAACATCCGCGGAAGTGCCTATGACTTCCCATCGCATGTTTCGCGCAAACCCGTGCTGTTGCGACATCGGACCGTTCATCCCGAATTGCGGGAAACATATCGGGATCCCGCCCGCGATGGGCACCGACTCGTCAAATTTCGCATCCGGTCTCACGAACAAAACTTCGTCGCCGCTCGGCTGCGTCCAACTCGCGCAATTCGCGCCAAACAAGTACACTTTCGCCGTGCATCCGTTCTTGTGCGTCAAATAGACGTACGGGGACGAATCGCACTCGAACGAGACGGAAGATGGAATGGAAAACGCAGAGTTCAAGTTTGCAACTAAATCCGCGTTTTCCGACGGTGATGATGAAGCTTTAGTGACGATGGAATGTTGTCTTATTCTTCTTCTCCTTTGCGCCGCGCGAAAACGGGTTGGCGACGACAACGAAGACGACGAAGAGACGGAGGAAGAGATGGGTTTGGTGCTCATGCGTGATCTCTCGGCTCGCTCGCGCACGTTAAAAGAAAGGAAAGCGTGTGTTTTTTTCTGAAGCGCGTGTTTGTTCTCTTCTTTCGATGAAAATATGCGCATCTTACGAATGCGTGCATCTCTCTCTCTCTTTGTCTCTCTTTCTTTCTCATCGATGCGGCGCAGAACATCGGTTGGTTACTAACGAATTTAGTGTTTGTCGTTTGGACAGCGGTTATCCAACGCGTAGAGTAGACACTCGAGGTGGTTTCTTTCGCGAGAGTAGGCGCAAGTTCTCGAATCCCAAGGCGCGCCGGTTTCGTGCAAGTACTTGAGAATGTCGAGATGGCCGCTTCGGGCTGCAAATGCGCACGCGAACCTACAACTTGGGCACTTCTGCTCCATGCAATACTTCACGATGTGAAGATGGCCGCAAGAAGCTGCGTTTTCGATCGTCCAACAGTTCCAATCAAACTTTCTTTCCACTCGCAACCAACGAAGCAACTCGAGGTTTCCCGAACGAGCTGCTTCACCGCAGAAATGATACTGCGCTCGCTTTTTATGATATACTTGCTCGTTTTTTATACGACTAAGCTGCATTGGTGGATTGCCGTCACATGGCCTGCTTGTGACCATGAACACGTTATCATTTACCTCCCTCTTTGCTCGTCTAATCGCGCCTCGACTCTCCGCGTTCACCCCTCGAAACACTCGAAAAGACAACTCGTCCAACCTCGATAAAATATGTTTCTCGAATACATCTCGGTACTGCGCGTCCGTCAAAACCTTCCACAAAGGCGTCGGCGCGTACTTCACCAACTCGCACTTGACCTCTCTCAGCTCCTCCTCCCGCGTTCGCAACGCCTCGTCTTTTTCTCTCTCAATCGCGCCGCTTCCAAAACGGACGCGCGGCGCTCTTTCAACTCGTATTTTATTTTTGAATCACATGCGAGATGCGAAAATATCCCGACGGCGACGACGACGACGATGCGTTTTTACCGACCCGTTGTTCGAAAGAGGAGACGACGACGACGATAAAGACGACCGAAAAAACGACTCCGAGAGAGTTCGTACTCGCGCGCGCCTCAAAGTCGTTTTCTCCGTCGTCGCGTCCTTCTCCTTCTCCTTCTCGTCGTCGTCCTTCTTCTCGGAAGAAGATCTGGAAGAAGACATTTGCAGGCGTTTTTAGAGAAAAAAAAAAGTGCCGAGAGAGCGTGGATGTTCTTCTTCTTCTTCTTCTTCTTCTTCTTCTTTACGACGACGACGACGACGTATGAACGAAAAAAAGAGAGAAGAAGAAGAAGAACGTCTCGTCCTTTGCAAACGCTAATAATAATAACAACGTTTGATGATGTCGATTATTCGTGTGTTGCTACACCGCAAAACGACCACATAAAAAAACGCGAGACAAAAAAAAAAGAATGAATGTCGTCGAGAACGATTCGATACGCAAACCGAAAACCTACGTCGATTCGGAGCGAAAATTCAAACACCTGCGATTAAAAAACGGGTTGCGCGTTTTGCTCATCAGCGATAAGAGTTTGTTGGGCGGCGCTTTGACTTCGGACGCGAACGGAGGCGGCGGCGACGACGGGGAAGACGATGAAAAAATGGAATCGGAAGACGAAGAGGAATCGTCGGGATCGGACGACGACGACGCGTCGATGACGTCGTCCTCTTCGATGGAAGGAGACGGAGAAGAAGAGGAAGGAGAAAACCCAAAAGAAGGATTGAAGACGGCCGCGTGCGCGGTAGAAGTGAACGTCGGGTACTTGTCCGACCCGGAAAACTTTCACGGTTTATCGCATTTTTTAGAGCACATGGTGTTCATGGGGACGAGGACGCACGCGTCGGAAAATTTCTTCGACGAGTGGCTGAGCCGAAATTGGGGGTCACAAAACGCGTACACGGACACGGAGAAGACGGTGTTTCACTTTGACGTGCACCCGAAGCATTTAAAGGAAGGGGTTGAAATATTTAGCAAGTTTTTTACGGAGCCGTTGATTTTGGAACGAGCGCTCGAACGCGAAGTGACGGCTATTGAGAGCGAGTTTGAGAGAGTGGTGAATAGCGACGGGGTGAGGATGGAGCTTTTGTTGGCAGATTTAGCGATCGAGGGGCATCCGTACAGGAAGTTTGGGTGGGGGAACCGGCAGTCGTTGACTGAATCGGAGGCATATAAGGAGGAGAATGGCGCGAGGAAAGCGTTGAAGAGACATTTTAAGGAGCATTATCACGCGAAGAGGATGAGCGTAGTCGTGTGCGGAGCGGAAGAGTTGGAGGAATTAGAGGAGATGGTTCTCAGTCCAAATACGTTTGGGAGTTTATCTCTAGCGGAAGAAGAGGAAAAGAAAGAAAGAATCAGTACTGATGAGGATAACGATACCAACAGTAAACTTGTCGACGAATACGTCGCTCAATTCGAGAGAATCGATGAGGTGGATTTGAGCGAGATGTACGGCCAACCGTTCGCGCATCTCGTCCCTTCATTCGTCAAAACGTCTCAGGTAAAAACCGGGACGCAGTTGACGTTTGTATTTCAATTATCTTCAAAGATTAACCGGAATTATCTCTCCAAGTCTGTTAATTTTATTGAAACGTTATTAGGGCACGAAGGCGAAGGATCGTGCTTCGAGGCGTTGCGAAAACGAGGTTTGTGTTCGGAGTTGTGCGCGGGGGTAAGTCGAGGCGGTTTAGATGACACGAGCATTTCGGCGCTGTTGTCGGTATCGATCAAGTTGACCGAACGAGGCGCGGCGCGGACGGAGGATATTCTCTTCATCCTCTTTACGTATTTACGCCGAATAGAAACACTGTTACCTTCGGACGGCGCTCGATTTTACGAAGAGATGCAACAAATTTCGCAAATTGAATTTGAATATTCGGAGTCTGAACACGCGTGCGAGTTTGTGGAAAGATTAGTGTCCGATGTTAGAAGGTTTAGCCCGGAAAACGTGTTGTATGGCGACTCATACTGGCAAAAGTACGATGAAAAGGAGATTCTCGCGGTGTTGTCGATGCTCACGCCGGAGAACGTTTTAGTGATTTTAGCGAGTTCGGAGTATAAAGGAAACGACGCGGCCACTATTGAACCATGGGTGAAGTTTCCGTACGAAGTCGAGTCTTTCAAATACACCGGTTCGACTTCGGACGCTCAAGATATGCAAAATGTTGCAAACGAACTTGGATTTCCGAGCAAGAACAGGTTCATTCCCAAAGATTTGAGCATGCACAACGAGGACGAGAATCGTCTTCTTCTAGTCAACGGAAGCGACACTACCAGTCACGCGGCGCTCGAAGTCACTCCGAAAATTATCTACAACGAGTGTGGAGTGCTCCGTTTATGGGCTAAACTCGGATGCCGCGAGTTCAAGACGCAACCGAAAGCGAGCATGTATTTCAACGCCAATTTACTCGTCGAAGGAAGCATTCGCGATACCATGTGCTTAAAAATGCTCGCGCTTATGCTCCAGGATTCGGTGAACAAAGACATCTATTATCCGGCGCATGTCGCCGCGAATGAGTGCTCTGTGCACGTATTGGCGCAATCCACCGGCGTTTCGTTTAGGTTTGATGGGTGGTCGGATACAATCTCGGAACTCGCCTTGGCGTATTTTAGAAGAGCGGCGTCCGCCGATCAATCGTTTATTCATGACGAAGACCGGTTTCAAAAAGTCAAAGAGACGGCGCTGCAAGACATGCAAAACATGGTTCTTAAAGTCAGATCGCATTGCGCTATTCTTTCGAGATTGTTGAAGCATGAAAAAGAGCACAGCTTAGAGGAGAAAGTTGCCGTTTTGAAGCAAGTCACGTCCGAGGATGTGATTCAATACGGCAAAAAATTCTTCCAGAACGTATTTATAGAAGGTTTGTTAGTTGGAAACATCACGGAACCTATGACGACGAAACTTGGCGACAGTTTGAAACAGTTACTCGTCAACGCCGCAGAAGGAGAAGTTACTTCCAGCAGCAGCAGCAACAACAACAACAACAAAGCGTTGGTCTTCTCTCGAGTCGTCAACCTTCCACCAGGAACAAACCATTCCATCCACGTCAACGCCGTAAACAAAGACGAAGTGAATTCTGCGATTATGCATTATTACCAAATAGGTCCATCGAACAGCGCATCCAGAGCCATCGCTTTACTCTGCGAACAATTCATGTCGGAGAGGATATTTGACCAGTTGCGAACGAAAGAGAGTTTAGGATACGTTGTTTCCGCGTACTTCGAATCTTCGAACGAAATATTAGGCTTTAACATCCTGGTAGAAAGCGCATTCCACGCGCCGTCTTTCGTATCGGAACGAATCAAATGCTTTTTAGACGCGTTTCCATCCGTAATTGAAAATCTAAGTGATGAGGAGTTCAACAAACAACGCGTGTCGCTGATGGAAGAGTTGTTAGCGGAAGATGCGAATTTGCGAGAACAATCTGGAAGGTATTTCGCGCATTTGAAAAATCGAAAGTATCAGTTTCACCGAGCGAGAGACGTAGCCGGTCACGTGAGTACGATCACGAAAGCTGATATTTCTCGATTTTGTCGAACGACGTTCAATGGTTCTTCCGCTACTGAAAACATAGGCGAGGAAAACGGAAGAAAGCAGTTGATTGTGAGCATCCACGGCAAAAATTACCCGGTGGAAGAGAACAAAGAGTCAACAGTGAAGAAAATCATCGACGCAAAAGAAAAATATGGCTATTACGCATCCGAGGAAGGCGATGGAATCACCGTCCCGGAATTGCACATTCCCAGTAAGAAAATTGCAAACGCGCATTCGATGGACGTCGCCATAGGGAGCGGCGCCGCGCACGCGAATCCAGATACTAGTGCAATCAACGAAGATACCATCGAAGGAGAAGACGATGGAACAAAGCAACAGCAACAACAGCAAAGAGAACAGCAGTTTTACTCGTCCAAAGTGATGAAGACCTGTGAAACGCCTTTTTGCGGTTTTTGTGGCAACGGGAAGAGGAAGATGCCCTTTAGTTTACCCTCTGGAAAATGAGCTTTAGTAAGAAACTTTAGGAATTAGGAAAATATTTGCGCTAAGCAGTAAGTACGTTCGTAAACGGTAAAATTGAGTTTCTAAATACACCACATTGTTCGCTAGTTCCATCTCCCGGCATTTTTGTTCGCCTTTGCTTTTCCGCTACCACCTCCAAACGCTTTCGCTTTCTCTTTTTTCAATTTCGCCTTTTCCGCTTTGCTCATTTTACTCTTCGCGACGATTTGCGTCTTTTCAATTTCTTTCTTCTTGGCGGTCAAAATTTGGTCTCTAGTCCCGGCTTTATCATTTTTGCTTAAATAATACGCGTAATCGCCTTCGTAGTCGGTAATTTTACCTTCATCGAAAGCCAAGACCCGAGTTGCTATTTGTCTCAAGAAAAATCGATCGTGCGAAATGGCGAGGACAGTGCCTTCGAACGATTGCAACGCCTCCTCGAGCATTTGTTTAGACGGAATGTCCAAGTGATTGGTCGGTTCATCCAGAAATAAGACGTTCGCTGGCGTGACCATAAATTTTGCTAAAGCTAATCGCGCCTTTTCACCTCCGGACAAGTAGCTCACCGGTCGGTCGTGGTAACTCGTATTGAACGCCATGCGCCCGAGCAACGCTTTCAGTTGGTTCAGAGGTTCATCCGGCGCCGCTCGGACTAAGGTTTCGAGAACGCCGACGTCCCCGTCTAAATCTTCCGCTTGATTTTGATAAAAATAATTCACTTTGCACAACTCTTTATCGCCTATGCGTGCTTCACCAGCTTTAGGCGCTTCTCTGCCTTGGATCAAACGCATCATTGTCGACTTACCACAGCCGTTGTCGCCGATCATGGCGACGCGTTCGGATCGGTCGATTTGTAAGTTGACGTTTTCGAACAACGTTTTCTCGTCATATCCATGCGTTAACCCGCGAACTTGTGCGACAATTTGAGATGATCTAGGAGCGTCTGGGAATCTGAAGCGTCTCGATTTCTCTTCCCAAGGTTTTACGACGGGATCTTCCATGAGCTTATCCAACGCTTTTTGTGCCGCTGTCGCTCGTCCAGATTGACCACCTCCAGCTAATCTCTGAATCAGCTCTCGCTGTCTCGTGACTTCTTTGTTCCATTTCTCCCACGCCACGTACGTTTGCATCGCTTTCGTTTCTTTTTCTCTTCGATAGTCGGAGTAGTTGCCTTTATACGTGGTCGCAACGCCGCGCTCGACTTCGACGATTTTGTTACAGATTTGATCGAGAAATTCGCGATCGTGCGAGACGCACACCAAAGGAACGTCCACGTTTTTCAAATAGTTTTCTAACCATTGGATGGTATTCAAATCGATATGATTGGTCGGTTCATCGAGCAATAACAGACCCGGTTCTTGTAACAAAATCTTCCCGACAGAGATGCGCATTTGCCATCCTCCAGAAAAGGAAGAGACTAATCGATCGTTATCTTCTGGAACGAAGCCTAATTCGGGCATGATTTTATCAATCATTCTTTCCATGTTGAACAAATCCATGCGATCGGCTTGACGTTGTAATTCGTTCAATTTATCAACTAATAGCTGCGTCAACTCCGCGCTCGGGTTGTCCTCTAACGCTTTCTGTATGCGTTCGAGATTTTTTAAAACTTCCGCTTCGTCGCCAAACGAGGCTAAAAATTCCTCTCTCACCGTGTTCGTGCCTTTCACTTCAAACTCTTGCGTCAGGTAGCCGATTTTCACGTTATTCGCTAACAGCACCTCGCCTTCGTCTTGTTCAATTTCACCCATGATGATTTTCAGCTGCGTCGTTTTCCCGGCACCGTTCCATCCGACGAGACCAACGCGTTCGCCTTTTTTACAATCCCAAGTGACATCCGATAACACCTCTTGTTGCGTAAACGTCTTTTTAAGGTTTTCAACTCTCACGCCGGTGGTAACCGCGCCGGCGGTTCTTTTTAACGATCTTTTCTTATCGTTCGCGAAAATGTCTTTGAGATGCTCCGGAATCATGTAGTCTTCTTTGCTTCTCTTCTGTGTGGCTGGTTTTTCATCAGTTTCGTTGGTTGTTTGGGTGGCGGCGGCGGCGGCGGCGGCTTCCTTCGCTTTCGCTGCATCTGCCAATACTTTCGCCTTTTCAGCCGCGTCCTTCTCCTTCGCCGCTCGCACCTCCTCCTCTTCTCGCTCCTTTTCAGCCTGTTCCGCCTCTGCAGCTGCGCTTGCACTTTCCTCTTCCTCTCTCTTTGCCTGCGCCATCGCCGCTTGCTCCGCCATCTCCTTCGCCTCTTTCTGGGCCAACTCGTATTCTCTCTTTTTCGCCTCGAGAAGCGCCGCTTTCTTCTCCTGCGCCAATCGCTTCTTCCGCGCGAATTCGTCTTCTTCCTCTCCTTCTCCGCCTTCATTATCTTCTTGCTTCTTTTCGGTTGTTGTAGTTGCTGCAGCCGCCGCCGCTTCCGCAACTACCGCCGGAGTCTCTTTTTCTTCTTGTTTTTCTTCTTCTCTTGGTGGCGGTGATGGAGGAGGAGGAGTCGGTGGAGGAGTCGGTGGAGGTGGCGGGGCCGCTGCTGCTTGCGTCTGCTTCTGCTTCTTCTTATTCTTCTTCGCCTTCCCAGCCGGTACGAAATCCTCGTTCTCCCAATCGAGTTTTTCGGCTCCGTCAGCCGCGCTCGCGGCTGCCGGAGGAGAAGAAGAAGAAGCTGCCTGAGCAGCCTGTGCGGCAGGCGCGGATTGCGGTTTCGCCTTGGCCACTTTCTTATTCTTCTTCGCCTTCCCAGCCGGTACGAAATCGTCCAAATCGTCCTCCCAATCGAACTTTTGGTCCTTGTTAGGTTTCTTCGCCATCGCTCGAATGGTCAAAAAGTGCACGCCCCGCTTGGTCCTCTCGGACGATCTCGCTTTACTCGCCGCAAAACGCGCAGATCGACACCATCGAGACGACGACGACGACGACGATAACATTCGACTCGTGCTCGTCGTTCTGCCACCGCCGCCGCTCGAGGATGTCGCCGCAAAGCCGCCGCTTCCGAGAAGCAGCAGCGAAGAAGTCGATGACGAATGCATTGGATAAAACGTTATGGACCACAACAAAAACTCTCTCTCTCTCTCTGTGTTTAGATACAGATTATTATTACGACGCGACGAGATCACGCGTTAGAAAACAGAACGACGATAACGACGAGTGTATTTATCTCCGCGCGCGTGTGCGTGTGCGTGTGCGTGCGTGTGTATGTGCGCTTTATGTGAAGGAAGAGTAATGTGGTTTGTGTGAAAAACAAGGTGTTTAGGGTTTTGGTCATTTTTGTAGTTTAGGGTTTAGGGTTTAGGGTTTTCTCGCCGGCGATGTCATTTTCATCACACCGCGCGCGATACGAAAAGTACCACATCAAATCAGCGCGAAGAAACGCGATATGCGAAGAAAGTTTAACGAGAGACACGACAGAGCGAAGACACTTTTTCATACGGAATGACGACGTCGAATTACGACCACCACAACAATAACCGCCGCGCGGAGATTTTATACGCGGAGTTGTCTTCGCACTTTTCCAGTTCCGGAAGAAGAAGCGGAGGAGAAACCTTTTTGTCGGAGAAACAAGCGCGAATGAACAAACTTTCCGCCATACTGGACGAATTAACAACGGCCAAGAAGAAGCGCGACGACGATGGCAGCGGTCGGACTCCGATCGATATCAACGCGTCGATCGCGATCGCGAAGAAGTTAATCGAGAGAGAAGGTGGTGAGAGCAACGAGGACGAGGACGACGCGATTGAGAAGAGGCACTTCGGGTACTCGATTTTGCAACGACTTTTGTCGTCGTCGACGCCGACGCCGGCGGCGAGAGAGAGCGAAGAAGAAGCGATGGTTAAGAATGAGTTCATGAACATAATCTCGAACGAGTTACAGTTGACATCTCGAGGTGGGTCTAAAGTGCCGTACCCGTTGAAGTCGAAAGTTGCGCAGATTACGGCGGAGTTTATCAAGCGAGAAGGCTCGACGGCGTGGATCGCGTTTAGCGAAACCATCGCGAGGATGTTACGATCGACGGATGCGTACGAGTGCGAATTAGGGGCAATCATCGCGAGGTACGTGGCCGAGGACGTGGCGTTGCATTCGGATGAGGTTTTTGCGGACAATGTGAGAGATTTATTAGGCGGAATGACGCAAACGATTGGAGAGGTGACGCGCGCCATGCGAGAGGCGTGGGAGAGACATTTTAGTAGTAGTAGCAACAATAACAATAACTTTGCATCGTTAGAGATGCAGAAAGCGTCTGAAAATTGCGCCTTGGCGGTTTTAGAGGCTGTCAGCGTGTACGCGGAGTGGGCTCCGTTAGTCCCGCTAGTCAGGAGTGGGTTGGTGGATATTTGCTGCGTGGCTTTGTTGGTGCGTCTAATTTTGTTTGTACCGCTTTTCTCTCGTCTTTTCTTCACAAGTCGCGTTTTAAAAAGGAAAGCTTCTCGCGCCGCCGGTGACGATACGCAAAGTTTTGGATCAACCATCTGAACATCCAAAGTGAGGATACAAAATCATAAACACGTTTCCGAGGCATCCTTTTTCGTGCAATTTACTTTCTTTCCACCCGTCCTCGCGCGTGTCTGTGTGTGCAACCTTACTGACTACATCGACGATAATTTCTCCTCCTCCTCCTCCTCCTCCTCTTCTTTTTTTGTCGTTTCTCGAAACAGAGCAACACGAACGAATCCGCGTGCCGAGCTCCAGCAGCATCAGCCATTAAACACGTTCTCACGCGCAAACCATTACCAGATGATGTTCCTCAAGACGATCGAGCGGTCGTGTTTATGGCCGTATCTTCGTGCGTTCGCGCAGTGGTGGCACATTTAGATGTCGTTTTAGCGCAAGAATACAACGCATTGGACAACGCGGATGCATACGAGCAGTGTGCCGAATTGGCATGCCAAGCGGCGTCGGTGCAGGTTTTGCAAATGCTAAGTCGTGGAGAGCAGCAGCAGCAACAACAACTTGAGCTAGTGGTCGCGCTGCTTGAACGCTTAGCTATGTTAGTTAGGATTCCCAACTTGAAGTCATTGGAGACGGTGCTGGGCGCGTGGACGGCGTTATTGCGCGCAAACGGTGCAACCGTGCCGAAGAAAGTACACGCGATGACAACTTCGTCGTCAATGGCCCCGGCGTCTTCGTCTTCACCATCAGCTGCAACATCTTTAAACGTTCTCCCACCCGGTGCCGTTCCAGCTTTGCTAGAGTATTGCGTCTCGTGGCTTCGCGCTGGTGGTGGTTTAGCCGGCGGCATGGATCCGTCCGGCACGCAAATAGCCAAAGAGAGAGAACAATGGGAAGACGCGTTTGAAACGTTCGAGGAGTTGAAAACGCAATGGATAGTCGATCGCGCGAAAGTCATGGAGGTTATAAAACTTTGCGCAAATCTGGACCCGCAAAGTGCATCGAGAAAGTTGCTAGAGACTGTCGATGGGGTTCTGGAATGGTTGAAGAGCGTATCACCGGCGACCACTGCAAACGGAGGAGGAGACTCGGGAGACGAAGGCAAAGCGTGTATTTTAGAAGGCGTCCAATCGTTCACGGAGTGCGTCATGCTCGTTTTGCCCATAGAAGAACCGCAAGCATCCAGCGTGGTGATAGAAATAGAAAAATTAGTCGCGAAAGCGCTTGGGATGACCGCACAATCGTCTCAAAGTGATGGCGGGATCAGATTAGGACCGCAAAGTTTAGCGCAATACGCGAAAATTTTAGAGTGTTTTGGACGCATAGGTTTGGTGCGACCGAACTTGGCGCCCTTGTTGGTGAAAAACTTGTTCGATTTGCTCGGTACGGTATCGGCAGAGGACGTCTCCGCGCCACCTGTCCGAGGTAAAGCTCGAGTGAAGAGGACGCAATTGGCGAGACAGAAGATATGTTCGGCGATGTTGAATATTTGCGTGACGGTGCCAGAGGTATGAAACTTTTTTTTTTCTGTTTTGTTGTGAGATTACATTTTTTTCTCTTTTGTTCTATCCGAATCGTCTTCTTAAAACTTTCTCGCGGCGTATTGCAACCGCGACAGAGCTATGCAAAGGCGAGAGATTGAAACTAGCCCTTTCCTCTTTGATGTTTCAATAATGTCTTCAACGAAGAGATTGATGTTTCCCATCGGAGAAAGCGCTACATTTTTCCTACTTTTTCTTTTGTCTTCCTCCTCCTATTGCCATCGAACAGAATCGTAAACTACAACGACATTCAAAGCATGTACTGACGCGCTGCTTTTTATCTTTTTAATGACTAACAGGCGCTCAACCCGCACCTAGAACCGTTGGCGGAACAAGTCGAAAGTCTCCGCTCCGCAGGCAACTTGACCGGTGCGGAGAGAGGGACTTTAGCCGAAGCTTTGTTAGCGGTGGCGACGCCGAGCGGTCCAGAACGAGTAACCCAAGTCCTAGATTGGTTATTAACGCCAGTGAAAAGCAGATGGTACAGCGTGGAAAATGGCGCGGTTTTACCGCTGATGGCAAATTTAATTACTCCGGAAGCGTTTGTGGCGCAGCAGCAAGAGCAAGAGCAACTTTCTAACGTACACTGGGATCTATTCCACGACGTGCAGTTGCTCGAACGGTGCATGCGACGATGTTTACCGGGCGGCAGCGCGCAAAAAGTTGTGCAAGAAGCGCCAGGCGAACAACAGCAGCAGCAACGACAACAACAAGATTCCGTCTGTCTCATATCGGAACACATCGAATGGGCTATCCTTCTGGCGATGGAGATGCACCGACTCGTGAGAAGAATTTTTACGCCAAATCTACAATCGCAAATGGTCAGCGCGCACTTAGCGGAGTCGCTGCAACCATCATGGGAAGAGTACGCGGCTTCGCTGAAACCAGGGAAATTGAAAGAGTTTGCGTTGGAACAGGCGGAAAATCAAATCGTAACCCAGCTGAAAGTAGTTTCTGTTCGAGATTGGCTCCGCGTGTTAAGAGACGCGAGTTTGAACATTATAAATTTGGTTTTGTTACACGCGAGTGAGATGACGTATTCGAACCCATCAATCGCGGAGAAGATGCAGACAGTCATATCTGCTGATTTAGAGTCCCAAAGGGACGACCAAGTGAGGACGATGTTACTTTTATTCGTAAGACCAGTATTATCGAGATGCCCCGCGCAGTTTCGCCAGATTTGGTTTCAAGCGTTGGTTGCGCCGATACTGCCAGATTTATGCCGACGCGTGGAAGCTGGCTGGACGGCGGCGGGTACAAATAAAGCGCATCCCTCGACTCCAGGAACAACGACGAGTGAAGCTCTCGATGCATCGTCGGATGTGTCCACCTACGCCAAGCTCGTCGCCGAAGCTTACTCTGAGCGCACGTTGCGCGAAATTTCTCGAGAGTTGGGCTCGATATTAGAACTCATCGTCGCACCAGACGGTACTCTCGGTCGGCGGACGAAAAACATGTCTACCACCGATACCGAAAAAGACGCCGTCGCTGGCGGCAAACACTTAATCGATTGGATGTGTTCGCAAAGCGATGTGCAAATAGCTCAAATAGCCATCCAGGCGGGCACTTTGGCACTAAAAATTGACGATTTAGAAACCGTTTCGAAAGCCATCTTGTTCTGTCGAGGTTTAATTGCTGCCGCTTCTGCGCAGGACCCGCGCATTGGCGACGGGCTCGCGGAATCCTGCGGCGGCGAAATTGTTTTTGCAGCCGTTGCGGCTTTGAGCAAATCTTTGAATTCTTCCCTGCAGGCGGAACTTTTAAGTTTGATTTACGAAGTTTTAACGAAACACGCGAGGACTACAAAATCAGTCCCGCACGCCATGCTTTGCATTCCAGGCATCACGGAGAGCGTTTTAGTAAACACTCTGGATGAAATAAGCAAGTGTCGTTCGGACAAAAAAGCGACCGGGTTGGTGAAAAATTTGTTATTGTCGATTCCAGGAGAAGAGTTGAAAATTTTAGCAACCGGCGATAACAAAAAGACGATTTCGGCGATTCAGATTCCGACCAACAGTAAAAGGAGGCAAAGCGACGGTAGAAATTCCGGGACATCGTGGACAGAAAACGAAGTTCACGCCGGATTCCAGTTGTTCCAATAGTGATGTGTAATTCTTTTCGCAAAAGGCTATACAACGCATTCTCCTCCCACTAAGAGACGTCGTGGTCGGTTCGTTGGGATGCGCACATCCCTTCTTCTCTTTCTTTCTCTTTTGTACACTGTAAATTCCTTTATGAGCGTCTTCTCTCTCAATCGAGATCTTCGCTCTCGTCGGATAAAGACGAAGACGAAGATGCGTCCACCAAATCGATAACTTCGAGATCTTCATCCTCGACGAAAAGCTTGTTTTAATTGATCGAAATCATCGACCGCTCTCTCGGAGACGACGACGAAGACGATAACGACGGCGACGAAAAAGCACGCGCATTCGCGATCGCACTTTCCATCGTGGACTTTTCCCCGCAAAACTCATCCATCGACGTCTTGAACTTTTCGCTCGACATGGTTTTCGTTTCTTTCTCCCCGTTCGTCTCCTCGTCTCCTCGTCTCCTTCTCTTGGCGCTTGCTCCTCGTTTTTCCTCCTGGAGAAGGGCCTTTTGCCACCGTTTTCGTTCCTCCGATTGCACGTCCTCTCTCATCTCCCTCCCAAATCGTTTAAATTCTGTTTCGATCGCCTCGAAAACTTTACGCATCGCTTCTCTCGCGTTCGGGCTGTCGCAGCGAAACTGCCTGATCAGGCTTCTGCGCACCCGGGCACAGCAGGCTCGCACGAGAACGTCATCTTCCTCCTCCTCCTCCTCCTCCTCCTTCCCGCTCTTCTCGATGTTGTTCGCTCGACTGTATGCCACGCAAATATCTTTTGATTCAGACGCGTGCATGCTGAGCTTTTTGTTTCTCTCTCTCTCTCTCTCTCGAGCGCGCGCGCTCGTTTGTATCTTTCGTTTGTTTGTTGTTGTTGTGCGGGTATTTTTTATTAGATACAAAAAACAGTCTTCGCGTATTTAATCACCCATCATCATCATCATTTATTTGTCTTTTAATTACATTATATTACATCAAGTCACTTTACACGTTCACAAACTTTTCTTCGCTTTCGTCGCTCGCGAGCCACGGAACGTTTCCCAACTCCAACTGATTTTGCAATCTTAAATCGTACACGATGTTCCGTTTCCTCGGTTTGAGCCGCGGTGTGACTTCGCCTCGCAGGACGTTTTTCAAATCACACTTGAAATCGCCATTGTGAAACCACGGGTGGGAGAAATACGCGTCCATGGCGTCGCCGCCTCCGGCGCCTAGTCTAGCTAACTCGTCTAATCGGAGAAGTTTTCGAACGATGTCCACGGTATCGGCGTCGAACCAGTGCGGACACCACACGCCGCCGTTCATGTCTACGCTCAAAACGGCTTCGTATAACTCCATGTGGTTTCCTCGGATATTCGCGTACGGCGTCGCCCCCGAACACAATTCATATATTAAGACGCCTAAACTCCACAAATCTGCTTCGAATCGACAGCCTCTTTTGCTCATGACCTCTGGAGACATGTACTGGCTCGTCCCGCAAAACGAGTACGCGCGCTCGTCTTCTCTTTCTAATTTCTTAGCCATACCAAAGTCGGCTAAACACGCGTCGCCGTTCGCTCGCAACAAAATATTCTCTGGTTTTAAATCTCTGTAGACGTATTTTTTCACGTGCAAGTAAGCGATAGCCGCGGAGACTTGCGAGATGTACACCTTTGCGTCCGAAAGAGACGGTAACCCGTGATAGACTAAACACTGAAATAAATCACCACACGGCGCGTACTCCGTGAGCAAGTAATACGCGGTCGGATCGTCGTAGGAGTGAAACAAACTAGCTATGAATGGGCCGTTGGACACGTCCATGTGGACGTGCCTTTCGTACGCGGCGTGCTTCTCTTCGCCGACGGAAACCAGCTTGGATTTTCGCATCACTTTAAACGCCAACAACTGTTTCGTATCGTGCAAGCGAGCTAAATACACGGTCCCACACAAACCTTTCCCGAGCTCTCTCAAAACGGTAAAGTCTTTTGGGAACGACGACGACGGTGGGACGATAATCTCCCTCAACGAGTCGTCGTATTCGGCTTCTTTATAATCTTTGGACAGCCCCGCGGCGGAAACTAAGTTTGAATCGTCCTCTTTATTCGCCGTCGTCGTCGTTTCTCCTCCTTCTATTTCTTCTCTTCTTCTTCTCTCAGCTTTAGCGGCCTCCTCTTCTTCCCGAGAAGATATTTGCAGCTGTCCCAACAACTTCCCGGCCCGATCTTCCTCTTCCCTTGTCTCGTCCATCTGCATCAAATCTAACACCGAAGCGTGCGAGTGAATCGTCGCCGTCTTCCGCAACCCCGCGACGACGCCCCCTCTCAACTTTGCGCTCGTATTCGTCCTTCGCAGAGGTGAACCAGGTGGCGTTCTCTTCCTGCCGCTACTACCGCTGCTCGTCGTCCTCGTCGTCCTCGTCGTTTCGCCCGCGACAAAAAAATCCTCCACCGCCTGCGCCCGCGCAGCCGCGTTCTCCTCCTCCTCCTCTCGCCCGTGCATCATCGCCTTCATCGACGCCACGCGTTTCATCGGTTTCTCTCCGTCCTCCTCGTTCGTCCTCTCTCCTCTTTCCCGCTCAAAGTCGTCGGCCGTCGAACCGGCGGCGGTGGTTTCGCGCGTCTCCTCTTTTTTAGAGCTGCTCTCGCGTATTTTGTGCTCGCGCTCTTCTTTTCGTCTCTCTTCTTCTTCTCGTTCTTGTTCTTCTTCTTCTTCGTCGTCGTCGTCGTCGTCGTTTTTGCGGATAACGGTCTGTCGTTGCAACAAATTGGAGAGCGATTTACTCTTGCGCAAACGCGTCGAAGACGAAGACGAAGGCGTTGTTGTTGTCGTTGCCGTCGTCGTCGCGCCGCCGCCGCCGCCGTTTCCGCCGTTTCCGCGCGGTTGTTGTTGCTGGTATTCGCGCGTCATGTGCGTTGCGGTGCGTGCGCGCGTGTTCCCGGAAAAGAAAAAAAAATGGTGCGTGTGGGTTTGTGACGTTTTGCGAGGAGAAAAAAGATAAAAATAAGAAAAGCGATGACGAGACGCGATGTTCTTCCTTTCTCTATCCGTGTGCGTGTGCGTGTGCGTGTGTGCGTGTGTGTGTGACTTTCTTTTTAGGAATTTCAAAGCGTTCGAGCTTTCTCTCTTTTTCTTCTCTCTCTTTTTCTTCTCTCTCTCTCTCTCTCTTCGCTAGTTTTGAACTCAGACCTCGCTTTCGCTCGAGCGAGCGAGACTGCGGCGCTGGGTAGATTTTGGAGAAGGGACGTTCAAGTCCGAAACCGAGCGTTACTTTTTATGACATCGTCGGAGCGTTAGGCCAAGCACTTTCGGAAGCCGCTCTCCAACTCCTCTCGATTCAAATTTCTGCCGATGAAGACCATTCGATTCAACTTTTTTTCGCCTTTTTTCCATTCGGTTCCGCTCGGTCCAAAGTTTATTTGTTCGTGGACTCCTTGAAAGACAAACTTGGCGTCGCCCTGACCTTGGAAGCAAAACACGCCTTTGCTTCGGTACATGTTCGCGCTATTTTCTTGCAACAGGTTCATCATGAACTCGTTGACTAAATTAAAATCCAACTCGCCCTCGCACTCGATGCCGACCGAGCCTACTCCGGTGAGGTCATGAATTTTTGATTTATTTTCGTCCAGAAAGCTCGGGTCGTGCTCTAACGTCTTCTCTACGCTAAACGAGCTCACGCCTAAAACTTTCTTCAAATCAACCTGACTGTTTTGCGTCTCGATCACCTCCGCGCTGCTATTGATTGCCTTCAAGACTTTCTTCGTTTCCTCTAGTCTCTCTTTGCTCACCAAGTCAATCTTATTCAATAAAATCCGGTCGGCGAAAGCGACTTGCGACACGGCTTCATTCACCGCACCTTCCTTCTTCTCCTCCTCCAGGTGTAAATGCACGTGCTTCGCGTCCACTAAGCACAAAATAGAATCTAACTCGTAATAATCCGCGATTTCTGGATTGATAAAAAACGTAAATGCCACCGGCGCCGGATCCGCCAACCCAGTCGTTTCGATTATAACCGCATCAAAAGTTTTATCTTTCCGATCTTTCAACTGCATCAAAGCCCTCACCAAATCTCCTCTCACCGTGCAACAGACGCAACCATTATCCATGCTTATGATATCTTCTTTCTCCTTCATGTTCTCCGCCACGAGTGCTTCGTCGATCGAGACCGCGCCGAATTCGTTTTCTATCACCGCTATTTTCAAGCCGTGTTGAGAACTTTTCAAGATGTAATTCACCAGAGTTGTTTTTCCGGCGCCGAGAAAACCGGTGATTATGGTCACCGGCGTCTTCTTCACCTTCTGTTCGCTGTTGTTGTTGTTGTTGTTGTTATTATCGGTGGTGGTGGTGTCGTCTTCGTTGCCGCTGCTCATTTTTTAGTACTGTTTTTATTTTTTCTTCTTCTTTGTCGTCGTCGTCGCGCGCTGTGGCGCTCTCGTGTGTGTCGATGTGTGTAATTGTTTCAAACAAAATTGTGTGCGCCGTGTGTTTTCTTAATTCTTTTTCATTTTTCTGTCCCTCACGCTCGAACTCTGTCGCGCAAACTCGAATTTTATTGTGTATTTGTGTTTGTCTATTTTGCGTTGTTGCTGCTGCTGCGATCCTACGAATAACGCGTCAAAAAATATTTTCTCGTTCATGGGACGCTCTTCAGAAACTCTCCCTCGCAGCCTTGTTGATTTCCTGCTTTCCACTGGATTTCGGCGATTTTGTTCAGCTCAAAGTCCCTTGGCCTCCGTCCTTGCCGGCCCAAGTCGCGACCGTAGAGTGATCTATCTTGTTGACGTTTCAGTCGTTTTCCTTTTTTAAACTCTTCTTCACGCAAGAAACAATTTACACGTTCTTCACTTTCTACTGGTTCGAAGTTTGGTTCAGTCCATCTAGTACGACCGGAAGATGATCCATGATAGCCATTGTTCCTGGTAATCATCAGAAGGAAGGAGAAAGTCCTTATTAATTTGATCGTGTTTTACAAAATGAAGTCAAACGATTTTTTTTCCAAAGTTAGGCGCGAAGATTTTCAGTTTGATACTCAGAACCGTTTGCATTTGACTAGTTCAAGAGGTACAACTTTCCCACAAGAAAGATGAAGACTCTCGCACGGCGGCGGCGTAACAAACGAAGAGAGGCAAGCGGAGAAAGATCAAGCGAGAAATTTATATGATGGATACGATACTTACTGGCAAAACATGGAGAGAAACAGTGCGCTATCTAACGTTTTCCTCTTTGCAAAAGTGGTTGGAAAAAGTGGTTGGAGTTTCAATATTCAGCCAAGAAACAAGTAAATCCGTGTCATGTCAGCATTCAAATGCGCTGATCAAGATCTGACGAGAAGAGTTCTTTAAAATCTTGAAAAAAGATTTCCTCTAAACTGTTTTTAACCACGTCTGCACCAGTCATTTCCCAACGTCTAGTCTTGTCCCCTTGAACAAGAATGCACTTCATACCAAGTGAATGCGCAGCTTCACAACATGAAAGCGACGCACCTAATACTACGCATCTATTACACGAACGCTGAATTAAATTTGCTGCATAGGCATAAAGTTCTGGATCTGGAAGTCCATTGGCAGTATCATCACTTCCTACAATTTTCTCAACGCTCTTCTTGTGTAGCTTTGGAAAGTTGTCTTCATCTTCAACATCAAAGTAGGTATGAATACCAAGTGAAACCAGAATTGCCCTTAAATCCTGACGGCTTTCAGATGAAGTGATTATGCACGGAATGTCTTGTGAAGTCAGCATCCTCAACAGGTTATGAACTCCTGGTTTCAGATCTGTACAAGTCTTCGGAGTAGAACTTTTTTTAAGGAGGTGATATTCCCTGATGAGATCACGAACAAAGTAACGATCGGTACCCCAAAACATGACTTGGGTAATGAATTGAGTTGGATTACTCCGTTCTGCAACTTTTAAATCATAGTTACTAGGATATCTCAATTTCCTTTTCTGTGCTAACTTCAACCAGGCATCTTGAGAGTCCATATTACCAGCTTCCACAAGCAAGCAATCAAGGTCTATGATCAGTCCAAACCAGCGGGTTCCGAGCTGTTCTAAACGTTTTAAAGGGTTCGAAATGTTGACTTTATCACTTTGCTCAAAATCGGTGTTTTCCCCATCATATAACCTTTCTGCAAAACATCGACAAGGTGTAAGTACTTTGCTTCTTTTAAACTTCTTGTTTTTTCTGTTGCATTTCAAAAGCCTAACTGGACCAGTAACATTCATAGGATGTGTGTTATAAATTGAGATTTTTGATAAATTCAACACAGAATTGGGCAGATGCATGTTTGGCAGTAATGAAAGCACAAGTCTTTTTAGGGGTCTCGCTACCTTATTCTTGTACTCTAATTTCGCTTTTTCGCTTTTCGAAGCGAAACCATCTTTACTCAAAAAGCGGAAGCACAGACACAACAAAAAACCAACGTTTTACTTTAAGGTTCAAGTAATAGCACTCGTACTAGGTAGAAAAAAGTATTTACCTTTTACTATTTGGTCAATCTCATCTTGTCTGATTTCCAATAGAAACCTGGAGTTAGTGTGCAGGGTGTGAGTTTATGGCAGTTATTTCACCAAACTGGAGGAATTTGATACGTGATACAGTCCATTGTTTAGGGTTTTTATTTTTTCGCGACAGAACATCACTGTACACAGAAAGAGAAAATTTCAGGAAAATGTACACACTGATGTCCTCACATAGGTCAAAACTGGAAAGCTGAAAACTGGCCGATACGCCGAGTGGCCGTGTGGCTTGTGTGCTTGTCGTAACATCGCGACATCTATCTCCCAAAAGGTGTCCGAACTACAACTAAATGTTATGCGACAACCTTTGCACTCTACCAACGTTATATCCGTGTGAAAAACTACTACTAATTCGCTACTCTTTTTCACTAAGACTGCATAAGCTTGTAGTTAGAGGACGGCCGTGAGGAGAAAATTAATAACAATATGCCTTCTAATAAAAGTAAGATTTCATACTACTACGACTCTGAGGTTGGTACCAGCTATTATGCTCCGAACCATCCGATGAAACCACATAGGTTAAGTATGACACATAGCCTAGTACTTGCATATCAGCTGCATGAGAGTCTTGACGTTTTCCGGCCAAGGAAAGCAACGACAAGTGAACTTACTCAGTTTCACGCTGAAGACTACGTCGATTTTCTATCAAAAATTACTCCAAATACCCAACACGAGTATCTCGCTCAAATGCAAAGGTTCAACCTGGGAGAGGACTGTCCTATATTTGATGGTTTGTTTGATTTCTGCAAAATTTATTCAGGAGGCTCTATTGAAGGTGCGGTACGAATCAACCACGGAACTTCAGACATAGCAATAAACTGGTCAGGTGGTCTACATCATGCAAAGAAATCTGAAGCTTCTGGATTTTGTTATATAAACGATATTGTTCTAGCTACTCTTGAGTTATTGAAGTATCATGCAAGGGTACTTTATATAGATATAGATATCCATCATGGTGATGGTGTTGAGGAAGCATTTTATTTGACAGACAGAGTCATGACCGTAAGTTTTCACAAATTCGGTGATCTTTTCTTTCCAGGAA
>Ga0181559_10001273_pt1 | contig 24682 bp, 12 predicted proteins | sample 011ome_21_FD_133752 | JGI IMG/M metagenome (GOLD analysis project Ga0181559, IMG submission 133752) | Coastal salt marsh microbial communities from the Groves Creek Marsh, Skidaway Island, Georgia - 011508AT metaG (megahit assembly) | ecosystem: Environmental > Aquatic > Marine > Intertidal...
GTACTTTCGTACTTTCGTAATACATACCAATCGCGTCACGGATGTCTGACGACGTGCATGAACGGCACCGGCCGCTGCGGCAGCCCGTCCGCGTCGCCGTCGTCCTCAAACTCCAGCAGGAACTCACCGTACTCGCCGCTGCCCACCTTCCTGGCCTGCTGCACCACCACCGCGCGGTAGAACGTGGTGGTGTTCGGGTACACCGCCAGAACCGTGGTGCCCTGCGGGAAGTTGACGCCGTCCCGCGACGTCGCCGAGCGCGGCATCGCGATGACCAGCTCCTGCGGCAGGCGGTACGCCTGCCCGTTGCCCTCCGCGGCGGCGTCGTCGTCCGCGTCCATCACCTCGTACGCCAGCTCCTGCGGGAGGTACTGCACGACCACCGCCACAATCCACTCCTGCGCGCCCGGCCCGGTGGTGACCTCGCCGATGTTCGCGGCGACTCTCTCGCCCGGCTGCGGCGCCGCGGGTTGCTTCTTCTTGTGGCTCTTCTTCGGGCGGTGGTCCGCGGGCGGGATCGCGCCGTGGTCAAAGTCGCCGAAGCCGATGGGGTCCACACCGTCGCCACCGTCCACTGCGAACTCGTCGTCAAAGCCCGCCTCGTTCCTTTGCTTCATCTCCTCCGTGAACGGCCCGAGCTCGGCGTCCAGGTCGCGGATGTTGTACTGAATCATCTCCAGCGCAATCTGCGCCAGGCGCGTCTTCTCCAGCGAGAGCTGAATGATGTCCGCGTGGTTCCGCTCGATCTCCTTCCTCGCCGCGTTCGTCGCGTCCACATCATCCGCGCTCGCCTGTCTCGAGCTCGCGCTCGGCATCGCCAGGCACTGCTCCGCGCGCTTGCGCGTCTCGTCGCGCAGCGCGCTCTGCCGCTCGTCGATGTCTTTGATCGTGTGCACCACGCGCTGCAGCTCCACCGGCAGGGAGGTGGAGACTGCGAAGAGGCGGCAGGGCAGAGGGGGAGGGCGGAGGGCGAAAGGGTCAGCGACGACGCTCGCGGGGCGCGCGACTGGGCGCGAGGCACCCAGCGGAGACACCTGGCGCGAGGGATCGAGAGCGACCGATCAACGGCGAAGAAGCGCGTTCGGCGCGATCCGCGCTTAGGGTAAATCTCGCATTTCTCGCGCGTCTGCGAAACGCGCGCGAAGAGGTTCTAGGCGGGCGTGACGGCCGAAAGGTACGTACTCTCGACGTATTTCTCCAGGTACGTCAGCGCGTGGATGCCTCCTGCCGCCGCCATCGTGCCCGACGCCGTCTCCGGGCGAGGTTCCGACGACGAGCGCGAGAGACACGCGCTCGGCGCTTCGAATTTTGCGTCGATCTCATCAACCCTCGCTTGAAGGCTCGACAAAAGGCGCGAGTGAGATGAGGGCATCGGCTGCCAGGCAAACAGTCTGGAAAAAACTCGGGTTTTGAAACCGGATTTCCTTGAAAACCTGAACCGCGCGACGATCACGTCCTCCGCGAGCGTTCGCCCGAGGCTCTAACAAGCGACGTCGCGCGCCGCCGCGATCGAGCACGACGCGCGCGCGTTGCGCCGTGTGGGTCCGCTCGTGATCGGCGACCGGTCGTGGTCTGAGCACGCGGGCGCGAGTTCAATTCGTCGCATTCGCGGGCGCGAAACTAGCGACATCGTCTAGGGCAGACGTGATCTTCGACGCCGCGCGCGGTTCAAGCTCGAGACCCGCGACCGACGGCCGCGATGGACATCAAGGACATCATGGGCATCAAGGGCGACACCAAGGGCGCGGCGAAGAAGACCAAGGGTGTTTCCGAGAAGAAGCCCGAGGGCGTGAGTCGCGAGGTGTGGCAGATCACCAAGGGGCAGAGCGGCGACGCGCTCGCGCCGGTGGTCCCGACGCACGCCGGCTTGAAGGATAAGCGCAAGGTGAGCGCGCGAAAGGTGGCGTGGTCGTGGCAGCCCTTCAAGAACTCCGCGCGCGGCGATCAGCTCATGCTGAAGCACTGGGTCAAGACCGGCGCGGGAGGCGCGGTGCTGCCCGGCAGTAACGGCGGCGACGTCGGCGGCGATTACGCGTTTTCCAAGTACAACAAGAAGGTGGACATGCTCGCGTACAACGACGAGGAGTACGGGAGCCTCTTGGCACAACTCACGAACGGTGACTGGAGTCGAGAGGAGACGGACCACCTGTTCGAGCTCCTGCAGAGGTTCGATCTGCGGTTTCTGGTGGCGCACGACCGGTGGGAACACAAAGGGACCAAAAACCGCTCGGTCGAGGAGATGAAGGCGCGCTACTACGAAATCGCGCGCGCTCTGCTCGAGGCGCGCGCGGATGTGCCGGAGGAGGCTGCCGCGCACCCCCTGATTAAAGATCCGTTCAACGCGGACGCCGAGCGCGATCGGAAACTCGCGCTGGCGGACCAGATGGAGCGCACCAACGCGCTCGAGCGCGAGGAGCAGAACATCCTGGACGAGGTGAAGGCGATCGAGCGCCGGCGAAGCGCCGAGGCGCAGGCGCTCTCGGCGCGCGCGGCGGCGGCGTTTTCCGCGCCCCGGCTGGAGGCGTTCAAGGCGAGCGCCAGTCTGGAGGACCTCCCGGAAGAGCAAAGGGCGGGCATACTCCCGGGCGGCGAACACGAGGTGTCGCTGCCCGTTCCGCTGGCGCCCATCCCGCCGCCGGGCGTCGCGCCGGACCCCGCCGCCGAGGCGCCCGCCGAGCTGGCGCCGGGCGCGTACGCGCGGGGGAGGCACGTCGTGGAGGTGGCGGCGCAGATGGCCGCCGCCGCGGTGGGCACGGGCGGCGCGCGCGGCGTGAAGCGCATCGAGTCGCTGGTGGAGGAGCTGGGCGTCAAGCCCCCGCAGGTGTCCACGCGCGCGGTGTGCGAGGCGTGGCTCGAGCTGCGCAAGGAGGCGACGGAGCTGCTCGAGCTGCGCAAGCAGCTCGCCAAGCGGCAGGAGGAGCTCACCGGCACCACCGCGGCGTGCGTCGAGGCGGCGGCGGCGGCCCCCGCGGGTGCCGCCGCGGCGAAGGTGTTCCAGGAGGTTGGTCTGCCGGACACGCCCCGCGCGAAGCCGTACGAGGTGCCCCTGGGCCCGGACGGACAGCCCATCGGCATCCGTCCGGCGAAGCGCGAGCAGAAGCGGAAAATGCCGGCGCGGTTCGCGGACGACGACGCGCCGCCGTCGCCGCCGCGGCGGTCCGCGGAGAAGCGCCAGAAGCGCTGAGACGCGAGCGGAGAGGATGCGCGGAGAGGATGCGGCGGCTGACTAAAGCGCGTGCGCGTCTCGTTTCATAACGCGCGCGAAGGAGATTGATATTTTCGCGAAACGCTCCAACCTCGTCCTCGCTCGCGCGCGCGCCAAACGCCGCCCTCGTCGTCGATCGAGAGTACTTTCGTAGCTACGAATCCCCCGGGAGCGCCTCAGCTCCCGATGATCCCCTTGAAGAAGCGCACGGGCTCGGCGACCAGCGCCAGGACGAGCAGCCAGAACGCCAGCGTGTCCACCGCCCCGAGCGGCGTGCCCTCCGCGGAGATGCCGGCGGCTTTCGCGGCGACGCTCACCGCGACCCACGGCGCGGTGAGTTTTGCGACGCCCGGGGACGCCGCCAGCCAGCACCCGAACGCGTCTCCGTCCGCGAGCGAAAACATGAACACCTCCCACCTATTTTCCGGGAGCTTCGACGCGGGCACGAGGAGCTGCTTCACCACCTTCCCGGGGTCGACGTCCCAGCGCTCGATGTGCTTCACCACCTTGCCCGTGCCTTCGTCGAACGCGTGCGTCGTCCCGCCCGCCGCGGCGAGCTTCGGGCGCCACGGCAGATCGAGCACGCACGAAAAACGCCACGACGTCACTAGGGTGTCCTCGTTCTCCTCCCACCCCGTGATCTTCAGGTCGATGTCCCGCATCATGCCGCCGAGGTTTCCCACGTTCTGCTTGAACCGGTCCACGCCCTCGAACGCGACGAAAGGGTCGCTGAACTCGCACTTCGGGTCGTACGCGGCGAGCGCGCCCGCGCCGGAGACGAAATACTTTTCGTCGTAATCTTCCCGAAGCAGCTCCAGCGCGCGCGCGCGGGTCAGCGTCGCGCCAGCGCTGGAGGCGGTCGCGGTCGATCCCGCGTTCGCGCCCGACGACGCGGGAGAAGCGTCGTCCTTGGCCTTCGTCGCGCCGACCACCTTGCCCACAGCCTCGGCGCCGTACCACACCGCCTTCAACCCGGCGCCAGCCTGCTTGTCATCGGACGACGAGCCGGTCTCGGGGGCCGCGCGCGCGGCGACGCGGCGCGCGGTGACGCGGCGCGGGGAGGAGGTGGTGGGGGGTCGGCGCGCGCGGACCGGCGCGGGCCGGGTGAGCGCTGCGGACATCGCGAGCGATGCGTGCGCCATCGTGAGGATGGTCGCGAGGAGCGATGTGGCTCGCACGTGACGATAGCGCGGACAACGACAACTGGCGAGATCCTCATTTCAGGAAAAATGAGACGTGGCGGGTGTCCGTCGCTCGAGATTCCACTTCGTCTCGCGCGATGGCGACGGCCAGCCGCGTCGCGATGCGCGCAGCGCCTGTCGCGGCGCTCCGCCCCCGCGTGCAGCGCCGCGTCTCCGCGCGCGCCGCGCCCCGGGCGGCTCGCTTCCGCGCGTGCGCCTCATCCGCCCCCTCCGCTGAGAAGCTGGAGACTGCAGTGTTCGCGATGGGCTGATTCTGGGGCCCCGAGGAGGATTTCTCGGGGGTCGAGGGCGTGGTTTCGACTCGCGTCGGGTACACGGGCGGTGACCGCCCCGACCCGACCTACGGCAGCGTGTGCGCCGGCGACGGGCACACGGAGGCGCTCAAGGTGGAGTTCGACCCGTCCGTGGTGTCGTACGAGGCGCTGCTCGCCAAGTTTCTCTCCGTGCACGACCCGTGCGTTTCCATGAAGACGCAGTACCAGAGCGCGGTGTGGCCTCAGAACGAGGCGCAGAAAGACGCGGTGCTGCGGGCGCTGGACGAGCTCGAGGCGCGACGCGGGCGGCCCGTGTATACCAAGGTGGAGCCTCCGAAGCGGTTCCACGACGCGGAGTGGTACCACAGGCAGTACAACAAAAAGAACAAGCTGCGGCTCGCCGCCGCCGCCGGCGTGTTTCTCCTCAACAACGCTCCGCACGGCTCTTTCCCCGGGCAGGAACAACTCAAGACGGTGCTGGGAGGCGCGGTGTTCCTCAGCCTTCTTCCGCAGCTCGTCGCGCCCTTCGACAAGATCCTCGCCGTCTTCGACTAACGCGTGATATATTAAAGAGTACGCGCGTCCTCGCTCCGCGGCGCGGGAAAACGGCGCGCGGGACGGCGCGCGACGAGACGCGTCGTTCTCTTTCGCGTACGCGTATATAGCGAAGCATCGTCGAGACGCCTCGGGCGGTCTCGGGGACATCCACGCGCCGTATGACGCCGACGGGGCGCAAAGTTCCTCTCGATCTCGAGACGGGAATGCCTCGCGGCTGATGTCACGCGCGCGAATGCTCCCGAGTCCGCCGCGAGGCGCTCAGCGAACGCGTAATGAACTGTACAGTAAAATATTTATGCGGCATCACAACACACTGAGTAAAACGAAATCCGATCACGACTGCAGACACGTGGCGTCTGACCGTCGACCGGACCATCAGAGAAGTAGGTTCTCGAGCCTTCCTTCGCACCACAACCCCGCACTCGCGGCAGACGTGCGCCGCGAGAGCTCCGCGCGCGCCATGCGTTGGTCGCTCGGGCTCGGGCTCGAGCCCGGTCGCGGCGGGTGGAAGCCGCACCTGGGTCGCGGCGGGACGAACGAACGCGCGCCGATGGAGAAACGCGCTTCACGTGCGGACGGCGAAAAAGCGAGCGGGGGCGTCTCGGCGTCGTCGTCCGCCGTGACGCTTCGTCGCGCCGTGCCGGTGGTGGTGGGCGCGTCTGGCCTGATGATGTCATTGGGCTCGTCCGTGTCCCTGAACGCCCCCCAGCCGTCGCGCAGGTACGGCGGCGGCGCGATGTCCGGCGACCCGAACCGGCAGTGCACGGATGCGCTTTTGTGGGCGAACGGCATCGGGTACGCGCTGCAGATCGTGTCCGGGCACGCGTTCACCGCGATGGGCGCCAAGGTGAACGCCAAGATCGCCGCCGGGCAGCTTTGGCGCTTGATCACCCCGGTCGTGCTGCACGGTGGGGTCATGCACCTCGCCGTGAACTGCATGAGCCTCAACACGCTCGGTCCGGCGGTGGAGCGGCAGTTCGGGCGGGAACAGTTTTGGGCCGTGTACCTCGCCAGCGCGCTCGGCGGGAATTACCTGAGTTTCCGGTTCTGCCCGAACGACGCGGTGGGGGCGTCGAGCGCCATCTTCGGCTTAGTGGGCGCCATGGGGGTCTATTTGCAGAGACACAACTACCTCTTCGGCGACCGGGGGCAGGCGATGCTCGAGAACCTGTTGGGGTCCGTCGCCGTGAACGCGGCGTTCGGGATGATGTCCAAGCGCATCGACAACTACGCGCACCTCGGCGGGTTCCTCGCCGGCGCGCTCGTTTCCTTCGCGGCGGGACCGAACCTGGTACCCGTGGATGCCCGGGAGGCTGCGAACGAAGCCAAGCGCGCGTACGCGAAGACGGGCACCCTGCCGAGCCTGCCTCGGATCTCCAGGGTGGGGGGAAGGCCGGTGGTGAACAGGCCGATCGTGCAGACGTACGTGGACGAGTTCGCCAGGGCGTTCAACGAGGACGACGACGACTGAGCGTTTTCGAAGGGAGACATACCTAGTCTATATAGAGCTCGCTACGCGTATACGCGTACCCGCGAACCGTCGTGTACTCTCCCCTGAAACTGGTCGCGCTTTCGCCTCGTGTCGCCCGCGCACCGCGCACTACTCGTTCCCGTGGAAGGTGCTTATCCAGCCGTGGCGGAACACCGCGCACTCGCGGCCCATGAAATCAGCCGTCTTCCGCGCGCCGAGCCGGTTTTCGTTTTCGTTTTCGTTTTCGTTTTCGTTTTCGGCGAAGCGCGCGAAGTACGCGTCGCGCGCCGCCGGGCGGCACAGGAACACCTTACCGAACCCGATCAGGAACGGCTCGAGGCCGACATCGTTCCAATCGTCGGTGGTCACGTCCGTACGTCGCTCGCCGTCCGCGCGTCGCGCGATCGTCTCGAGCGCGTCTCGTCTCCATTCGAACATGCCGGTGACGACGCCCGGCCAGTCCGGGTTGAACGCGTCATCCACGACCACGACGCCCTCCGGGTGCATCGCGCTCGACGCCACGCGCAGGTCCGCCGCGGTCGCCTCCGCGGTGTGGCACCCGTCGATGCTGAAGAGGCGGACAGGGGAACCGGCGGCGCGCGCGAGCGGCGCCCTGTCGTCGGCGAGGCGCGTCGAGTCCATCTCGAGGATCGCGAGCCAATCCTCGCGCGCGTCGCCCTCGCCGCCGCCGTCGGGCGCCCCGTCGCAACACACGCGCATCGTCGCGTCGACGTTCTCGCGGAACGCCACCCCGTCGCCCTCGCCGCTCCGGTCGATGTTCACCGACTGGTCCTCGAAGCAATCGATCGCCACGCACCGCTCGTCCGGCTGCCGAAGCAGCGCCAGCGGCATGAAGGACTTCCCGTGGAACACGCCAACCTCGACGAGAGCGCCGCGAACGCCCCGGGACTCGTGCACGGCGTCCAGCTCGAGGTACAGACGCAAAAGACCGGGCTCGAAGAAGCCTTTGATGGTGTCGCCGTGCGTGGCGTACGCGGAGAGCCGAGTCAGGTTCCGCAGCGCGCGCGGCGACGGAGACGCCGACGAGGCGGACGCCGAAGCCGCCGACGCTCGGCGCGCCTCGAGCTCGGCGGCGATGATTTTAGCGTCCGCCCCCACGCGATGCGCGGCCGCGGCCGCGCGCTTCGCGTCCTTGGGCGACGCGTCGACGCAACGCGCGGCCGACGCGTGGCCGCGGCGCGGCGTCCGCCACGCCGGGAACGGCAACAGGCGCGACGTGCGCCACGCCGCGCGCATGGTCGAGTGAAGATGAAAGGATCCGCGAAACACGTAACGAAAGGGATTTTCACTTTTTAAGAAAAGGCCTTCCATGCTCGCGACGTGACTAGATGCTCCGTTCCTCCCCCGACTCGTCCGACGCCTCCGACCCCTCCGGGTCGACGTGCACGCCCCGCCCGTGCTCGTCGAAGGCGGCGCTCGTGATGGGCTCGGGCTCGCCCGCGGTGCGGTAGTAGATGAGCGAGAACCGCTCTTTCCCGCCCCGCGCGTCCCACGGCGCGACCCAGTGCGGGAACCGCCCGTCCACCTTGCCCAGTCTGTTTTTCGTGTCGACGACGCACACCGTCCGCGCGTCCGCCTCGACGGCGACGCCGCCGGTTCCATCGTCAAAGTTACCGAGCGCGAGCGCGTAGAACGGACCCACGTTCTGCTTGTCGATGTGCGGCGAGCCCTGGAACCCGTACGTCACCGCCAGCGCGGTAAACGTGTCCGCGAACGCCGGGTCCGCCTCGCGCAGCGCCCGCTCCGCGCCGCGCCACAGCGACGCGTGCGCGGCGAACTTGTCGGCGGCTTGCCGCGCTTTGCGCGACCCCGCGCCAAGCTTCGCGTTGAAGTCCGTGGGCGAACGCAGGATCATGTACGCCTCCGCGCACACGCTCGGGCGCTCCTGAACGTTGCCCCGGGCGCCCTTGGAGACACGCCGAGCGAGCCACGCGCGCGTCAGCGCCCGCAAGTCGTCCAGCGCCGCGTCTGAGACGGGCGCGCCGCGCGCGCGAACCGTCCGACGCCGCGCGACGCTAAAGTCCCGCGTCGCCGGGACGGACCCGTCCAATCGCGACGGTGTTTCGGACGGATCGCCGAAAGAAACGTCGTCTGTCTCCGAAACGTCGACGAGGCCTTCCCTCGCGTACGCCGCGAGCAGCCTGGTGACCACCTCCGCGCGAGGCACGCGCTCGGGGTCCTCCACGGTTGCAGGGTCCGCGCCGAAGTCCTCGACCAGCCGCCGGCGGAGCGCCAGCGTGGACCAGGGCTCGAGCTGCGCGCGGAGGCGCGACGCGTCGCGGTCCGCGGGGGAGGACCCCACGAACGCGCCGGCGGGCGCGGGGAAGGAAACCGTCACGCGAACATCAACCGAATTTGAAGGAACTTCGGTCCCGGCGGCGAGAAACCTCTCGCGGGAAGCGGCGTCGCCTTTCGCGAGACGCGCCGTCAGTCTCCGCAGCGTCTCCGCGGTGCGCACCTTTCGGTTCCAACGCAGGTCGAGCACGCGCAGGCACGGCAGCGCGCGCAGCGCGTCGAGCGCCAACGCGTCGTCCCCGGGCCTCAAGAAGTTGCGCGAGAGGTTCAGTTCCACCAGCGCGCGCAGCGCGCCCACCTCTTCCGGCACGCGCGAGAACCAGTTGCGCTCGAGGTTGAGGACGCGCAGCGTCGGCGCCAGCGCCGCGAGGCCGGGGAGCTCGGAGAGCTCGTTCCTGCTCAAGTCGAGCGCGGTGACGCGAAGCGGAGGCAGATCCAGCGCCAGCGCGCTCGCGGGTAACGCGCGGAGGTTCCGGTCGCGGAACCGCGCGTCGAGCACGTCGTCGTCCGACGCGCGGGTCGCGTTGTCTGCTGTGAAACCACCACGAGAAGTATCCTCTCGCGAATCGGCGGAATCGGCGTTCGAATCCGCGTTCGCCGCAGGAGGCGTTTCTTCCGAATGACGACGCGAAACGCATTTTTTCTTCGTCCCGACGGCCGCGGTTTCGTCGCTCTCTCCGCGCTCGCGTTCGCGCGCCTCCCGATACGCGAGCATCTTCTGGAACACCGCCTCGACGACATCCACGAGCTCGGGCGTCCACTGGCTCGCGGCGTGGCAGAGCGCGTCCGAAAGCGTCACCACGCGCCCCTCGCGCAGCGCGGCGTGCCGGTCGCGGTCCTCCGCGTCCAGAGCGTCGGCGAAGGACGCGCCGCTCGCGCCGCCGCCGGTGGGGTGCGCGACGATCCACCAGTCGGGCTCGCGCGGGGTCCAGAACCTCGCCGCAGGCAAACGCGGGTAGTGCGATGCGTCGTCGTCGTAGCTACTGCGCGCGTCTTCTTCCCTGCCCATGCGCTTCGCGAGCGCCGCCGCGGCGCGCGCCGCCGCGTCCGGGTCCGCGCCGACGGTCCGACGCGGATCGGCGACGGGGTCGGCGACGTTCCCGACGCCCAGCCCCTCGGCGAGCGCCGCGCCCAGGGGTGTGCACGAGTCCGCCGAAAACAAGTCGGGGTCAGCCTCGATGAACACGAAGGGCTGAGGCGACTTAAACGGTTTAAGTCTGTTAAGTCTGTCAAGTCTGTCGGCGGCGTCGGCGTCCGAAACGACGCGCGCGGCGTCGCCGCCGAACGCGCGCTCGGCTCTGGCGCGAATCGACAGAATGCCCGACCGCAGCTTCTCGGCGGCGGCGCGCGCGCGCGCCGGGTCCAGACGCGCGTGCGCGGCGAGCTCGACGATTTGCGCCGCCGAGCGCTCGAGCGTGTCGCGCCCGAGCGGGCACTCCAGCGTGACAATCTCGAACGACGACTCGTGACTCGTGACAATCTCGGAGTCGGAGTCGGCGGCGGCGTCGCGCCCTGCGACTGGCGAGTCGCGGCGTTCTCCTTGACTCGCGTCGCCGGCGCGAAGGTCCCACGCTGGCGCGGCAGCGCGCAGCGCGTCGGCGACGGAGGCGTACGCGCACACGACGAGCGTGGGGTCCAGCCTTCTGATGACGTCCAGGTCGGGCGCGAACGCGTCGACGCGCGGGATGGGCGCGTCTTTTTTTGACGCGTTCGACGACGTCCCTCCCTCTCTGGTTTCCTCGAACCACGGATCGCACCCCACGACGCGGTCGCGCGCGCCGAGGTGCCGCAACAGCAACGCGGTATGCGTCGACGACAGCGACAACACGCGTGGCGGCGCGGGGTTTCCGAACCGCCCGAACAGGGACGGGTACAGAACTTCGCGCGCCCACCGGTCGATCACCCCCGGCCCGTGGCGCTCGATCTCCGCGTCGCAGCGCGCGCACAGGCGACGTCCGGACGTCGAACGCTCCGTGACTGATCTGCGCGACTCGGCGGTGGCGAGCGCTCCGTCAGGAAGCTCCGCCCCGGTCGAAAGCTCGTCCACCCCGAGTAGGCCGCCCAGCGCTTTGTCGAACGCTCGGCCCGCCTCGCCCCCCGCGCGCGCGCCGCAAAAGGCGGACCCGCCCTTTTCGCCCTCCGGGCCCCCCGCGGACCGCGACACCGCCACCACGCAGAACGGCGCGCACCTCCCGCGCCTCGTGTTCGCGAAGAAGCGCGCGGCGTCCCCGCTCACGCACGCGAGCTCCCTCTGCAGTCGCCGCCGGAACTTGCGCAGCGCGTCGGAAGGGGTCTCGACGCACACCGCCGACTCGACGACGAACACGACGGCGTCGGCGAAATCAGCGAGCGCCGTCGCGAGGTCGAAGTCGTCTTTTTCGTCGGAGGCTTCGCACAGGGACGCCACGTCCGCGAGCGCGACGGAGACGCCGTCTCCGACGTCGAGCGCATCACGGTGATGCTCGGTATCGCGGTATCGCGCGCGTCTGCTTCGCGTGTGCTGCGCTTCCACCTTTTCCTTGATGCGCGCCGCGACCATGCGCGCGGCGTCGTCGCACCCCTCCATCTTGAACTCGGTCTGCCCGGAGTACACCACGAGGAGGTCGACCGGCGGGTTGCCGAGCCTCAGCCCCGCGGGCGTCAGCGAGGCGCGCGGGGAAGCGAGCGAGGCGCGCGCCGACCCGGGCTCGGCGGAGCCCTCAGGGACTGCGGAGAGCCGCAGCGTGCCCTCGCGCAGCCGCGTGAGGATGGAGGACGGGCTGTCGCGCCCGCGCGCGCGCGGGCGCAGCGTGACCCACCACGCGGCGGTGGCGATGCCGAGCGGCAGCGCCAGCGCGGCGAACGCCACCGCGGCGAATACCAGCGCGACGAGCATCACGGGGAGCGCCGCGGCCACGGAGGCCACCACCGCGAGCGCCGCGCCAGGACGCTCGCGTGCGGTCGACGCCGCGATCTTCGACCATCCAGCCGCCCACTCCATCGCGGCCGCGCGACCACCGGCGCGGCGCATCGCACGAGTGCGATGCTTGTCAGTTTTTCCGGGAAACAAACGCTTCAGATCTGTGACTTCGTCGAGATCGATCCAAACTTCCCGCGAAGCGTCGGGCACGGGCACACGGGTTCGCTAATTTTCTTCGGGAGCGAATGTCGGGTGTTTACGTGAGTTTGTTGAATCGACTGGGCGCGCGTCAGCCCCCGACACTGCCCGACGCGCGCTTGTTCGCCGCGCCACCACTTCCGTCCGCGTCGAGGCATAGCCGCAGCGAAATGTCGCGCCGCGAGCAGATTCCGGGGTGCACCGGCTACGTTCCCGGTACGACGCGAGAACGAACCTCGTTCGGATTTGGATCTTCCCAAGATTACGCGATTACGCTCGAAGACTGACCCCTCTGTTTCCTCTGGACCCCAGGCAAGCACCAGGTGATCGGCCGGAGCTACGGCGAGATGACCCGCCGCGCGCAGGTTGCCGTCGAGACCATGCGCGCGGGGGGAAATCCCGCGGGCCACCCTGATTTGGTGGAGAGCCGCCCCGTGGGAACGCAACATCTGTACGCGCAGGTGGCGCCGCTGGGCCCTCCCGAGCCGCCGAGGCTCGGGCAGCCGCACGTGGGCAAGCGCAAGCCCCTCCTGGACGAGACCAAGGGCGTGCGCGACTTCCGCAACGCGCTGGTGGGCGTCGGGACGAACGGGTTCGGCTCCATGCGCGCCGCGCCGAGCGCGAGCCTGGCGCCGACGCCCTTCGGGAACAAGATCGAGTTCACCGGGCGCGAGAAGGGGGAGAAGACGCTCCCCAGCGACTACCCGCCGCCGGTGGGGCACATGCCCGGGTACACCGGGCACATCCACGCCTCCAAACACCTTTACGGCAAGAGCTACGGCCACGCCTCGCGCCAGCTCGTCACCGAAGCCGAGCGCGAAAGCGGCGAGAGCGCCGCGCCCGCGTTCTCCGCCCTCTCCGCTTCGGGAAACCTGCGCGTGAGCGGCCGGCTCTCGGGCTACGCCGAGCACAACCCCCAGGGCACGCGCGGGCGCGACGACGCCAACCGCCGCGCGCACATCCCGGGGTACACCGGGCACGTCCCGGTAAAGGACGTGGAGATCCACGGCGTGTCCTTCGGGCGCGCCACCGGGCTCGCGCCCGGAGCCGAGCGCGCCATCAAAGCCGGCGCGGTGGGCGCGGCGATGCCGTCGCTCGGCGAGTCGCGCCCGGCCGGCGCGCCCGCGAGATACGCGCAGGCGCTGATGCCCACGACGCCCGGGAAGCCCGTGCCGTACGTCGCGCAGCCGCTGGCCTACCGCCTCAGCAAGGGCGCGGTGGACGTCTCCGCGTTCAAGGAGAAGGGCGAGGACAACAAGTGGCGCGCCGCGCGCGGCGAGGATGTCCAGGAGGTGATCCGCGGCGAGCACCGCGTGCCCGGGTGCACGCTGTACACGCACGGCCGGAACCACGTCTTCGGGGAGAGCAGCGCCAAGATGACGCGCCGCCTACGAGGGGGGCACAGGGCCAACCCCACCACCTCCGTCGAGCTCCTGCACTACCGGGACGCGCGGCCGCAGGCGGGGAACAGCAACGAGCCCGAGTGCTTGATGTGACTTTCAGGCGAGAGCCGAAGGTTGAAGTACCTTGTACGTATTATAGTCTATGATCGTAGAGCTACAGTAGTACGTCAACTTCGATCGCGAATGGGAAATTGCCTCCGCTCACTCAAAGCATCGCCGCGATGGGCGCGTCGTCCTCGTGCACCGGAGGCGCCGCCGCCGCCGCCGCCGCCGCGCTCGCCGCCGCCGCCTTCGCCGCCGCCTCCGCCCCGCCGCCGCCGGGCAGGCGGCACTTCAACTCGTCCACCAGCGTCTGCACGATGGCCACGTCGTGTTCGGCCACGGTGCCCTCCGGGAACGCGCGCACGTGCGCGTGGAGCGCCTCCAAGTTCGCGAACGCGCGCTTCAGAACCGAGGCGTCGCCGGAGACGACGGCGGGGCCTTCGGCGGCGTCCCCGGCGCTCCCTCCGAACGCCTCCACGAGCAACGAGAGGAACCGCCCCGGGGGCGGTTCCTCCTCCCCCGCGGCGCGCGCATCGTGGATGTGCAGGTTGCCGAGCAGGTGGTGCAGCAGCAGCGCGCGCTCCGCGGTCCGCAGGGTGCCCTTCGCAGCGAGTTCCTCGCGCACGTGCGCCGGGATGCGGCATCCGAGATCCGCGTGGTACGACCCCGCCGCCGCCGCGCGGCCGGCGCTCCCCGCAGTGTCCGCCGCCGCCGCCGCCGCCGCCGTGGTGACCTCGTCGTCGTCCTGGTGCGCGAACCCCGCCGCGGCGCCGCCGCACCACCACTGCGCGAAGACGCGCTCGGGGAGCGCCAGGACGCGCCCGAGGGGCGCGGCGAGCGCCTCCGTGGTCGCCGACTGCGTCGAGGAGTCCACGGAGAGCGCCTCCGCGCTGCGCATGGCGGCGAGCACAAGCGCGCCGCTCCCGCGCCCGAGGGGGGGCGGGAGCGGCGGCGACTTCTCCAGCGCGCGCCTCGTCGCCGCCGCCTCCGCGGCGGACCGCGCCGCGCGCTCGGCCGCCTCCTTCGCCGCCTTCTCCGCGTCGGCGGGCGCGACGTCGTCCGCCATCAGGTCCGTGAACTCGCGCGTCGCCCCCGCGCCCGCGGGTCTCTCAGACCCGCCGCCGCCGCCGTCGCCGTCGCCGTTCTGCGAGGCGGCGCCGCCGCCCTCCCCCGCCGCCTTCTCACTCTCCGAGAGCTCGGCGCCCGTAGCTCCGGGCTTCTCGAGCACCCAGCCCCTGCCCTGCTGCCCGAGCCAGCCCTCGCTCGCGGCGTCCGTCTGCGCGTCCATCGCCTCCGCGCACGCGCGCAGCACCGCGCCCACCGCCGCCGCCAGCAGCGGCTCGCACCCGTCCTCGAGGTCGTCCTCCGCCGCCGCATCCAGAAACGAAAACGAGCTCCCGTCGGGAAGCTCCGTCTCGAGGTCAAGAAGCGTCTGCAGCAAGCCGAGCCCGTGCGTCGCCACGGGCAGCAGCGCGTCGCGCGCCTCCATCGCGCCTCTCTGCTCGTCCGTCGCGGGCGCGACGGGCGGGATCTTCGACGCGACGGCGCTCGCGTCCGCGGCGGCGTCGGCGCCGGCGGGCGCCGCCGCCACCGCCGCCGCCGGTGCCGCCGCCGCCAACCCGCCCGCCGCCGCCGCCGCCGCGCCCAGGCGCGCAGCCTCCGCGCGCGCCGCCTCCGCGGCGGCGCGCGCCAGCGCGGGCGCGATGTCCGCCGGAGCCGCCGCGGCGAGCCGCACCGCCGCGAGGCCGAGGCGGAGCACCGGCCTCAGCCTGTCCACGCCTCCGCGCGCCAGGACGCCCGCGGCGCCCTCGACGCCCGCCAGGCGCGCGGCGCCGGCGAGGAGCGCCCTGGCGGGCGCGACCTCCGCGACGGACTTGACGATCCCCACGCCCGGCCGGGGCGTGGCGCGGCGCAGCGCGACGAACGCGCCGTTCACGACGGCGTCCAGCAAGGTGTCCGAGCCGGGCGCGCCGTCCGGCTTTCTGGATTTGCGCGGCGGCCACGCCGCGGCGGCGGCGGCGACGTAGGGGTCGCGCCACTCGTAGAGCGTGCAGACGGCTTTGAGGGTCTGCGCGGCGGTCTTGGCGAGCTCGAGGAAGTGCGCGGCGTCCGCCACCGCCTCGGGCGAGTCCGCGACGGCGCCGATCTTGCGCTTGATTTTCTTTTTCGACGCGAGCTCCAGCGCGGAGACGAGCGCCAGGTCCTGCGTCGCGTTCACCACGTCGGCGTCGATCTTCTGGTACAGACGCCTGTGTTTCCCCGAGGCGGCGACTTCGCACAGCGTCTCGAGCAGGCCCAGCGCGCGCCGTCGGTACTCCGGAAGCTGCGCCGCGGACTCCAAGCCCCAGTGCGTGTCCGGCTGCGGGAACCACGCGCGCGCGTTCTCCTCGGACGTCGCGCGCGTCGCCAGGATGTGCGCGGGCAGAACGCGCAGCAGGTCGGCAACCACCACGCGCATGCAGGTAGGGCCGTGCGGGACGCGCAGGGTCAACGCGCCGTCCACCACTTGCATCTGCGCGGCGATCTCCTTCGCGGTGTAGAAGCACAGGGACTCCACGGCGTGGTAGATGTCCAGCAGGCGTTCGCGGCGGAACACGGATTCCTCCTCCAGCGCTTTTTGCGCCTGACGGGACGACGCGGTGGTCAATAAACCCCCCGTGCGCGCGCTCTGCGTCGCGCGACCAGGCTCGCCGGTGGCGTCGGCGTCGCCGCCGCGACCGCGCTTGGGACGGCCGGCGGGCGCGGGCGCGGGCGCGTCCGGCGCCACCGCGGGGGCGTCCGCGGGGGGGGGAGCCGCCGCGGCGCCCGCCGGGGCCTCCGCGGCCGCGGCGGGCGCCGCGGCGGGCGACGCGACAGGCGCGTCTTCGGCGGTCGCGTCGGTGTCCATCGCATCGGCGACCGGGGCGGCCTCGGTGGTCTCAGCGGGCGCCGCGGGCGCCTCGGGCGCGACGGGGGGTGTGTCCACAGGTGCGTTCGCGACGGGATCGGCGGGTTTGGGAACCTGGAGATGCGGAGGAAGCGCAGGAGACGTCAGAGATGGGCGGGCGCTTCGCGATTCTTCGCGCAGAGAATTTCGGCGGCAAAATGCTTTCGGTGGCGATCGTGGACGCTGGAAGTAGCGTACCGTCGCCTCCGCGGGCACCGTCTCCGCGGCGGGCGGCGCCGAGGGCGCCGCCTGAGGAACCTCGGCGGCGTTCGGATCCATGCTCGTGTCCATCCGTGCGCCCAGTGAACTGCCGATCCGCGACGAAAAGCACAGAAATGCGAGGGAAGATTCTGTCTGCGTTGCAAGCACTACAACAGGCGATCGAGCTCCGACGAATGTGCGATTCGCCGAGAATTTGTCCGACGCGAGACGATCAGCATACAAAGGAAAGGAACCTTCGCGCCCGCGCTACCGGTCGCCTCCCTCGTCCCCCCTCGCGCGAATGACCGCGTGCCCCTCCGCGCTCGAATCGTCCAGATCGCCCACGTCTACCGGCGCGCGCACCGCCGCCGGAGGAGGAGGCTCGGTGACCGCACGCGCCGCCGACGCCTCGCGGGCACGTTCCGCCTCGGCCGCCGCCTCCGCGCGCATGCGCTCGACGCGGCGACGCATTTCGCCGACTGAGCCGCCGCCGCGGTCCCTGCGAGGGGCGGCCTCGCGCGCGTCGCGCGCGCCGTGAAGCGCGCGGAGGAGCGGGCGCGCCGCCAGCCGCCACCCGAGCGCGAACGCGACGGCTGCGGCCAGGAGGGACCGGCTCAGCGCGAGCGTAAACCGCCAGCGCTCGGCGTGCTGCGCGACGGCGTCCTCCCACGCGCCCGCGGCGGCGATCAACTCGGAAACTAGGCGCAGCGCGAACGCGCCCGGGGAGAGACGCGCGCGGCGCGGCGCCACGTCTCCCGCCGCCTCCGCCTCCTTCTCAGGCGCGTCGCTCGGCGCTCGTCTCTCGGCACGTCGGGCGACGTCTTCGTCGCCGTCCGAGGCGGACGGCGCCATCAGCGCCATCAGCGCGTCCGCACACCGGCGCGGCGTTCCCGAGGGCGGCGTCGCCAGCGCGGCACACGCCGCGTCGACGAGGTCCAGGAGCGCCAGCCCCGCGAAGGGAGGCGCGACGGCGACGAGTTCGCGCCACCCGCCGACGCCGAGCGCCTCGCCGAGCGCGCGCCTCGCGCGCGCGCGGTCCGCCGAGCACGCCTCGCCCTTCGCGCGCATCCACGCCTCGGCGTACAGCGCGTGCGTCAGCAGGCGGCGCGCGTCCAGGGACCCGCCGGCGTCCTCCGCGGCGCGCGCCGCCGCCTCCCGCGCTTCTCGCGAAGGCGCGGGATCCCGCGTCGCGGGCTCTTTCGCGTCTTTCGCCGCTCGCGTCATCCACCGCTCGCGTCGGTTCCGTCCCGGGTCGGCGGTGACGCTCGTCGCCGGCGCCACGGTCGCCAGCGCGGCGCGCGCCGACGCCGCCGCTTCGCGGTAGAGGCGCAACGCCTCGCGCTTCGAGCCCGGCGCGCACCCGCCCGGGCGCGCCGCGCCGTAGTACTCGCAGTCCGCCAGTTGCAGCGCCGCCCACGCCCGCGCGGCGTCGTCCGCTTCGGGGTCGGCGCGCACGCGCGCGGCGTGGCGGCGCAGCGACGTCGCCGCGCGCTTTTCGCGCGAAAACGCAACCGCCGCGAGTTCCGAGTCCGGCGCGTCGTCCGTCACGGCGTCGGCGCGAGAGACCGCGTCGTTCGTCGCGTCGTCGTCGTCGTCGTCGTCGTCGTCGTTCGCGGCGGTGACAAAAACGCGCCAGTTTTCGTCGCGCGCGCCCGTTCCGAACCGGCGCGCCACCCTGGCGTCCCGCGCGTCGCGCTCGCCGAGCCACGCGGCGTTGAAGCTCGCCTCCGGGAGCGACCCGGCGCTGGCGTACTCGTACAGCCAGGCGGCTTCGTTCTTCCGGCCCGCGAGGTGCGCCTGCATGCCCTCCTGCAGCGGCGCCATCCACCGGCCGCCCTCGGCGACGCGCCGCAGGCGAGCCACCGCCAGGTCGCAGTCCCGCGGGACGCCCCCCTCGCCGGACGCCTCGATCAGCGCCGCCTGGTACGAACACGCGGGGTGCTCCCCCGGCAGCTCCGCGCACCGCGCGAAGAGCGCGTGCGCCGCCGCGACGTCCGCCGGAGTGCCCAGGCCGGAGCGAAGCATCACGCCGGCGTTCACGAGCCCGTCGCCGTTCCCGAGCTCGGCGGCGCGGCGGAAATACTCCAGAGCTAACGTGTCGTTCTTGTGGATCACGCTCGAATCAAATCCTGAACTCTCGGCGAGCGAACCCGTCCCTTCGTCCGCCGAGCCGCGGTCGGCGGCGGACCTCGCGTCCTCCGCCGCCGCGTCGGCGTCGTCACCGTAGAAGTAGAGGTATCCGAGTCCGTTGAGCGCGTCCGCACTGCCCCGCTCCGCCGCCGCGCGGTAGTGCTCCAGCGCCTCGCTGGTGTTCCGCGGCGCGCCCTCGCCCTTAAGCGCCATCTTCGCCACGCCCACCGTGCCCTGCAGCGCCCCCGCGCGGTGCGCGCGGCGGTAGAAGCGAAGCGCCGCCGCGTGGTCGCGCGGCAGGCCGAAGTTCCCCCAGTAGTATCCGTTGCCCATAGCCAGCATCGCGCGCGCGTCCCCCAGGTCGGCGGCGCGGGAGAGGTACAGCACGCGGTCGTCACTCTCGCCGCGCAGATCACCCTTCACGCGGCGCGTGTTTTCGTGCAGTCGGCCGCGCTCCACGCGCGCCTGGCCGCCCGGCCGAGCGCTATCCTCGTACGCCGTCGTCGCCGAGTGGTAGAAGTAGTGGAGCGCCAGCGCGCACCGCGCGTTGGGCAGCCGCGATGTGGGCGAACCGACCGCGGAACCGGCGTCGGCGCCGGACAGGAAGGCGTCGTTCCCCAGCACAGTCGCCGCGCCCATCGCGAGCCTGGCCATGGGGTCGCCGGAGGCGGCGGCCATCAGGCGGTGGTACAGCGCGCGCCCCGGTTTGGGTGCCGAGTCTGATGTTCCGTAGCCCCCCTCAAGCATCGCCGCCAGCACCAGACGGGCTTCGTTATGGCCGCCGGCGGCGGCGACGAGGAGCGGCTCCAAGGCCGTGGCCATGACGCGCTCGGCGGCGACCCGCGACCGCGCCGGTCGCGACGCGGCGTCGGCGAGCTTCAGCGCCGCCGCGCGCGCCGCGTCGCCGAGCGCGAACTGCTCCTCCGCGAACGACGCCAGGTGGTCGGCGTCCAGCGCGTCGGACAGGCCACCCGTCGCGACCTCCACGACAGTCTCGGCGTCTGATGAGGCGTTCGCGTCGAACACCGCCCGGAAGTGCGCGGCTTCGCGCGCGAGAACCCCCGCGGCTAGACGCGGGGCGACGCGCGCCTCGCGCGCGGGCTCGCCGTCGAAGTCCGGCGCCGCGTGCATCGCGCGCGCGGCCATCTGTTGTACGTCCTCGTCACGCAGCGCGAGCGCGTGCATCTGCACCGCGCCCAGGAACCCCGTGAGCCCGGGGTTGGCGGGGTCCTTCCCGAGGTGTAAGTCGCCGTCGTTGGAGACGACGTCGCCGTTCGTCTCCACCGCCGCGTCGAGCGCGCCGTTCACGTAGAAGCGCATGATGCGGCCGTCCACGGAGAGCGCGATGTGACACCACTCGCGCACGGGCAGAGGCGTGTTCGCGGTGCCCCACACCTCCGTCGAGACTGTCGTGGAGACGCGGAACGTGACGAGCGTCGAGCCCGGCGCCAGCCACGCGCTGGGCGTGCGATCGTCGTTGCCGCGGCCCTTCCAAAACAATCCGACGTGCGCGTCGTGCGTGGGGTCGTGCGTCAGGAACACGCGCATCGCGATCGTGAACGCGGGGTTCGTCGGGGGCAGCGCGGGGAGCGCATCGTCGCGGATCACCAGCGCGAACGTCCCGCCGAGCGCGACCGTGCCTTCCACGACGTCCGTGTTCAGCGTTCTGTTCTCGTGCACCTCTCGGGCACCGACCCAAGGCTTCGGCGCCTCCAGTCGCGATACCACCTTCACGGTGGGGGTCACGACCCGCGTGGGGGAACCGACGTCCCCGCTCGCCGACGAGGGAAGCATCCCGAGCACCAGAGCGGCCGCCAGCGCCGCGCGCGCCATGGCGCCGCGTCGGCGCGGCGCGCCGCCGAGCCGCGCGCGCACCATGGTCTGACGCGATGAGAGAAGGGAAAGGAAGGCAAGTGGAAACACTGATTTCCCTCAGACGCGTCGTACAACAACAACGTCGTCAACAAAAAAAAATTCGCCGGCTGTTGTCGATTACTACATGCTCAACTCAGCTCAGCGTTCGAGCTGGAAGTCCCGCTTCGTGCTGAGCACCTCCCTCAGCTTATCCGGATACTGCCCCGGGCAGTACCACCCGCCCGCGTCGCACACCTTGTGCTCCCCCGCGTTTGTCGCGCGCTTGGTCTCCTCGTCCACGTCCAGCACCTTCCAGATCCGGACCATCCGGTTCTTCGACGCGTACGCCTCCTCGTAGCGCTCGGGCGCCTCGACGTCCGGCTGCATCCCGGCCGCGCTCAGCTTGAAGAGCAGGGACTCGCGCATCGACGCGCTCGGGTTCCCGCGCTCGTCCACGTAGAAGCCCTCCTGCTTGACGTCGTCGTACACGGACCCCGCGATCCGGGCCATGTGCGGCGACTTTGCCAAGTCGTCCCCGGGCATGCCGGCGTAGCGCGTCGTCCAGACCAGCACGTAGTCGGCGAGCTGCCTGACGATGGGGTGCCCGACCTCCTCCGGGGACACCAGGCACTTCCCGAGCAGCGCGATGTGCTCGTGGTTCCAGGTGTTTCCGTCCGCGAGCGTCGTGCGGTTGGCGACGCCGGCGATCTGGTACCCGTAGTCCCACCACGCCATCACGCGCGCGTCCTCGGGGGTGTTGTCGCGCAGCCACCAGTAGCTCTCGCGGAAGTCGTCGAGGATCGCCACGCCGCCGCCGGGCGCGTACCCGCGCACTATGATGGAGGGCTCGGACATCTGCCGCGCCATCACGCGCGAACGCGCGACGAACGAGCGGCCGGCGGTGACGAGGAACGCCAGCGTCGCGGCGGCGATGGCTTGGCGAACCGACGTGTTCGCCGCGAAATACTCGCGCGCCGCGCGCGGCGCCTCGTCGATGCGGAACGCCGACGACGCGCCGCCGCTCTTCTTCTTCTTCGCGTTCGCGGCTCTGCGCTCAGCGCGCCCGCCGCCGCCGCTCTTACCGTCGCCTTTACCACCTCCGACTGAAGCGTCAGTCGGCGTTTCCTTCTTCTCGTCGGCGTTTCCTTTCTTCGAAGCGCCTCCGGGCCCCGCGTCCGCGACCCGGGCGAGCGCGGCGGCTTCGCCCGCCACCCAGTCGACGACGCCGCCGAGCGCCACGCCGGCGGCGGCGGCGGACGCGGGCCCGAGCAGAAGCACCAGGCGCATCATCTTGGCGCTGAAGTACCCGGCGATCAGGAAGTACAGCGCCACGAACGTGCGCGCGGGCGAGGGCCGGAACGCCGCGCACGCCGCGGCGCCGGCGGGCGCAAACAGAATCACCGCGTCGAAGTACTGCCAGTACACGTCCCCGCGCGTCGCCTGGTGCTCGGCGACGCTGTCCACCAGGGGGTTGCCTGTGTGCGTGTGCGGCACGAACAGCCCGCGCACGCGCGCGGAGAGGCCGCCTACCAGCCCCGAGGCGTCCAGCGCGACGAGCGCGGCGAGCGCGCCCGCGGCGCCGAGGAGCGCGGCGCGCTTGCGGAACGCCGCGTAGTCGCGCTCGCCCAGAACGCGCTTCTTTGCGTGTAACGCGGCGGCGAGCTGCGCGAGGCCCAGCACGAACAGAGGTCCCATCTGCTCCATCGAGCGCAGGGGCGTCCACCCCACCACCGGGACGTGCACCGCGAGGCCCGTGCCCACGAGGTAGAACACCGAGTACGCGATGTACAGGTTCCAGGTGAAGCGCCCGGCGAGGAAGAGCGCGGCGGCGTGCACGCCCACCATGTTGAGCACGAAGGTGTACCCCCCCCAGGCTGCGACCATGTACCCGTACGACAGCGCGGCCGCGAACGCGAACGGCCACGACTGCTCCGTGCGCAAACTCCGGATCCACCAGAAAAACGTCGCGACGATTGCCGTGACGGCGACGGACTCGTTGTCGTACCCGCCGGCGACGCTGCGCATGATGTGCGCGGGGAGGATCGCCATGATTGCGGCGGTGATCGCGAACGCGGTGGCCTTGTGCTTCCCGACCGCGGCTTCGCGCGCGATGAGCGCGGTGAACAGCGTGGCGGTGACGGCGAATCCCGCGGGGATGAACACGCAAACGTCGTTCAGGCTGACGTCGAAGCCCATCGCGTTGAGCGCGCGGAAGATCCCGGCGGCGGTGAACTGCATCCCGGGGTAGATGGTCGTGCCGACCGGCCGCCCGAGCGGGTACCACGACTCGTGGTCGTACCACGTGAAAAACTCGCGCCAGCCGTGGTCCACCAGGTACTGCGTCGCGCGGAAGTTGAACCACGGGTCGAACTCGTGGATGACGCGCCCGTACACCTCGACCGCGTGCAGGCGGATCGTGTAGGCGTTCACGAACGCCCAGACGATCGTGACGCTCCGCAAAACCGCCATCGCGGCGTTCTTCACCGAGCCCTTCTCCGCGATCGAGGCGTCGGTCGACGCCATCGCTTCTCGAGGCATCAGCGGCCTCTGGTGTCGATACTGCTCGGGAGCGCGACCGCACCCACGCCCGACGTACGTCCCGTGCCTGCGAGGAGTGCTGGTGCCGCGGCCGAAGATCCGCGGTCGTCGTTTTTCGCGCGCATCCGCCCCGAATTCCTCGAAGAAGTCCTCTGTCCAGACTTGCGAAACGTCGATTGACAGTTTCGTTCGACGATTGCGAAAACAAGCTCGTATACGTACTACACTCCGACGGCGCGCGCCTCTACCTTTCGATCCCGAAGCGTTCTCGGAACAGCGCCATGACCTTCACCACGTCCACGTCCAGCGCCACGGCGATGGCGGGTCGCTCCCCCTCTTCCCACGCGTTCGGGAAACTCCACACCTTGTCCCCGGTGTCCAGCACCGTCTGCCCCTTGCAAAGCCCCTCCGTCGCCACCCGCACGCGGCCTCGTTTCGTGGCGAAGAGCTCGGGGGCGAACGCCAGGACCACTGCCGCCGGGTCGTGCATGAAGATCCCCCGAAACCCCGTGGTGCGGACGTGGAAGGCCATGTAGAACTCGCTGATCGCGTGCAGAAACGAGCCGTGCTCCGGCGCGAACGGATTGTCGCACGGCGCGCTCGAGATGTTCTCCGGATGTTCGCGCATCGCGGCGAGGTCCTCCTCCGACAGCCGCAGCCTCTGCGTGACGTCGAGGCCCACGACGGTGACGTCGGCGCCTGAGCCGTACAGCTCGTCCGCGGCGTCGGGGTCGCCGAAGACGTTGGCCTCCGCGGCGGGGTTGACGTTGCCGTTCGTGAAGAACGCGCCGCCCAGGTGCACGACCGAATGGAGGTTCTTCGTCACCGCGACGCGATCGAGGCGCAGCGCCAGCGCGACGTTGGTGGCGGACGCGAGCGCCACCACGGTGACCTCGCCGGGGAACGCGTTCGCGGACTGCACGATAAACTCCGCCGCGGACGTGCCGAACACGGGTTTCGTGCTCACGGTGGGCGCACCCGTGTTCCCGAACCCGTCGTCTCCGTGCACGAAGTCCGCGATGCGCTCCTTGGCATCGCCCGCGATGGACGTGAGGTGGCCCTCGTACACCGGGATGTCGCTCCGCCCGAACCGCTCCAGCAGGTGCAACGCGTTTTTCGTCGCCGTGGGCGTCCGCACGTTGCCGAACAGGGACGTCAGACCGATGACTTCGATCTCGGGCGAGCGCAGAGCCAGCAGAATCGCGAAAGTGTCGTCCACCCCCGGGTCCGTGTCGATGATCACCTTGCGCCGAGGCGCAGCGGGCGCGGCCGTCAGCGCCATCCCTTCTGAACCTTTCGCGCGCATTCGTGGTGCTGACGAGTCAACCACACGAAAGATTCGAAGTTCGAGATCTGGCTGATGATGCGCGCTCGAAGTCTCAGTTTCGTTTCGGCGTTGACCGACGCGATTTCGGGCGGTGCCGTTTTCGCGCGCGAACGTCGGGAGATCTCCAGATCGGGCCGCGCGAAGGGGTCGAGCAGGGA
>Ga0181559_10001276_pt1 | contig 24643 bp, 16 predicted proteins | sample 011ome_21_FD_133752 | JGI IMG/M metagenome (GOLD analysis project Ga0181559, IMG submission 133752) | Coastal salt marsh microbial communities from the Groves Creek Marsh, Skidaway Island, Georgia - 011508AT metaG (megahit assembly) | ecosystem: Environmental > Aquatic > Marine > Intertidal...
ACATCGTTAGTCGCGTTCTTACTCATTTTTTTGGCATCGTCATCGGATTTTTGCGCGTGAACAACCACCGGCGAAGTCGATCGAACGGACGATCGCTTCGAGTTGCTCGGGAGCACTTTCGCAGAGGTAGCGATTAAACTCGTGGAGGAGGCAATCATGATCACAGATTTGGAGTGATAATAATAATTGTTAGTAAACGCAATGTGCGTGCGTAAATTGTGAGTAACCAGAATAAGTTGGTGGGAGAGAGAAATATCTAGTTTTTTTTAAGTTTTTCGGATCCTTCTCACTCACATCCTTGAGCGAGAGCCAGGAAAAAAGAGGAGAGAGAAATCCACACGCACACGAATTTTTTGTGTTTTGTGCCACCTCGGACGACGATACGACGAGAGTCAACTATTATTATTATTATTAGTATTCGCCGTGCGTGTGTGTTATCGCAGTATTGTTATTATATTTTATATTACGATGAGAAAAAAACTACATACTAATGGGACTGCTAGATTACTCTTCCTCCATATCGTCCGGGTTTTGAATACTTTCCGTGACTTGCGCGTACACCGCCTCGGTGATGATGGGTATTTCCGGGTACAAGCCTTGAATGGCGTTCCACACGGAGTAGAAAATAGCGTACGTGCCGTTGACGAAGGCTAAGATTTCCACCAAACCACCAACAAAGGAAACCGCGGCGAAGATGGGCAAGTATTGCATGATTAAACCGGCGAGCATGATGCAAATATCCAACATGATAGCTTGCATGGTGTTGTATCGAATGAAGTGCGGCACTTTCGGGTTCCTCACTACCGCCAAGAACAAACCGAAAAAGGTGCAAAACGGGATGAACCCGTTGGAGTAGAAAATCATCATCGGCGTCGTGAAAAAGTCCAGAAACTCCAAAGTCAACGGGAAGAAGTCGAACCCGTCGTTGGTGAAGGCGATGCAACCCATCATTGGAATCAAATATGGGAGAATAGCCAACAAACGGTCCTTCGCCGGCGGCCGCGTTCGACCTTTGTTCCACCCTGGACCTCCGAAAAGAGTCTCCATCAACGTCGCTGGTTTACCTTCGTCTTCACCTTCCATGGCGCCCGTGCCGTCGTACTTCGACGGGTCGAACGAGTCAGGAATGTTTGCCGCTCGGGTTCGTAAAAGAGCTCCCTGCGTTTTACGTGTTTGAGAAAAAACAGAAGAAAAGTCAGTATTCACACGCACGCGAAAGCAGATAAAGTGGTGGTTTGTTAAAACAAAAGAGCTGCGGAAAAAAAAAACCATTCGAGCGCACACACGAGAGTAAAACGCGCAGACGCGAAGACGAAAAACTTACTCTCTTCCTCCCGTTCTGTTCGACGCATAATTCTTGTTCTCTTTTTAATTGAAATCTACTCGCGACTTTATTGCTCGATGTCGTTTCCTCGTGTCTAATATTTTTACGATGCGCTAAAAATGGCTCAGCGGCAGCCAAATTGGCTGCCGGTCTAACACACATTTTTCTGTTGTTCGAAATCGACGCCGTCTTCCCGGAGGAGCGGTGCGTGCTCAATCGAGACCCGGTAAACGCAGTCGAATCTATTATTTGTGTTGATTGCATCGTAGCTCGTCGGGTTGTTTCCTTCGCGTCGTTGGTTTTTTGACGTGTTCCGGGGTGAGTTTATTATGTAACGATGTACCAATAATAGCTCTCAACTTTTTCTCTCCCTCTTGCCTTTGATTGAGTTTTTTCAAGGTGGTGCACAAAAAACGCGAAAGGGGGAGAACGAAAGAAGAAAAAAAAAATGGGTCGTCGAGAAAAAAATTCTTCAGTCACACGCTTTTCTCTTTCGTTGACGAGGTTGATCTCTCTCTCTCTCATACTACAACTGCTGTAAGGATCGACGATGACGAGAGAAGACGATCTGTATCGCGCTTTAGGCCTGGAAAGGACGGCGAGCCAGGAGGAGATCAGGAAGGCGTATAAAACTACGGGTGCGTTTTACTCGCGTAAAAAATTTTCGTCTCTCTCGTGCGTTTTTTGCACCCAAAAGGAGAGGAGGTGCCTTTCATCGTGCGAGAAGAAAGCGCGCGCCAAGACGCGCTCGCGTTTCTATTTTCGAGCGCAACGTCGCGCGTTACTGACCCGCGAGCGTTTTATCTTTTCTCTCTTTCTCCACCATCATTCTTTGAATCGCAGCTTTGAAAAACCACCCGGATAAAAACGCCGGGAACCCAGAGGCGACGGAGCGGTTCAAGACGGCCGCTGCGGCGTATGAAATATTGAGCGACGAAAAGAAAAAAATAAAATACGACGCGTTTGGGATGTCTTACTTCCGAGAAGGAGGAGGAGGATCAGACGAGAATAGATATAGCAATAATAACAACAACGAAGAGAGAGAACAACAACAACAACGCCATTCGTTCAGAACGCCACGAACGTACGATTTTGGGAACTGGTCCAGAGGCGGGTTCTTTCGCGACCCGTTGGACGTGTTCCGAGAGTTTTTCGAAGAGGTGTCGCCGTCGAACGAGCACGGGACGCACAGACCGTCGGAATTTTTCCCGAACATGTACTTAGGGAGAGATCCGTTCGGGTTTGACGAGTTTGGTCGCTTACGAGAGGAGAGACGGTCGCTGTTCTCGGACGAGTCCATGAAGAGAAACGGTTGGACGGAGAAAGTAGGGACGAGCTCATCCACGAGGAAAAGCGAATACGTGTTCAGTGCGAACGGAGAAACGGTAAAGAAAACGGTAGAAACAGAAACTATCGTCGGTGAAGATGGGGTGGCGAAAACAAAGACAATCGAAACGATAACGCACCCGGATGGGCGCGAAGAAAAGACGGAGCACGAAGAGTTGGGACCGCCGCCGAGCTCGATGAACAGACCATTGGAAATTCCGTCGTTTCTTACCAGCCCGAACAGAGGGTCACTGATTCCAGGTACTCGACCCGGGTTTCGACGATGGTAATGGAGAATACCACACGGTGATGCGCGAAGTTACCAACGCACATATAAAAATATTAACAAAAACAAACAAACAACTAAACATCCGCTAATAATCAAAGCACTTGCGCGAGTGCCGACGGGAAGAGAAAGATATTATAAATTGTTAGCGAATTTGAAATATAAAACGCAAACAAGAGAACTGTACTGCTACCTGTTAATTACAACGTCCACAGGAGAGAAACTATTCCGACAACACGCTCGATTCAATTTTACGAAAGAGTTCGAAAAGAACTGCTTCTTTGTCTTTCCAAGAAAGCTTTGTAAAATCAATAGTTGCCGCCACCGAAGACGGCGTCGGGGCACTAACGTGCACGTAATCCTCGCTTTCGCTGCTTTCTTCTTCTTCTTCTTTTTCTTCTCCTCCGCGGTCTTCGCTCACAACAACCAAGGCGTCTTTCTTGCTATTTTGTTCCTCTCGTATTTTTTCATCAGTCGAGGAGGAAGGAAAAGAAACGGTGGATTCTGACATCTTCGTTTCTTGTTCTTTCATTTTCCTCTCTCGAACGTCATCTAAACACGAGAGGAGGAACGCCTCACAATCGTTGCGTTCGTTCACGTAAGCTTGCGCTAAATTTCGCAATTCGAGCAATTCCTTGTTTCGTAAAGAAATAGCGTCCGCAAAATATTTCTCTTGTTCCCGAAGTTCTTTCGTCATGCGAGATTTCTCCTCCGTCCAGCGGTTTCGCTCCTCATCGAACGCGGTTTTTAATTCTTCGCACTTCTGGTTCAACTCTTTTAAACTCACTCGTGCCGTGTTTAAATCCTTACCGATTGTCACCGCTTTCCTCGCGGATAGTTTCGTTTCTTCTTTCGCTTCGTCTAATAATCTGGTCAGCGTGACTTTCTCGGAGTTTGCGGCTTCGATATCTTCGCGTAGCTTATCCGTCTCTGCGACGTGTAACCTGAGAGCCTCCGCCATTCTTCGATTGTGCGCGAATATTTTTCGAACGTTCGCTTCCAATCTCTCTTCCATGGCTAGCTCGTGTTCCCGCGTTGCTTTTTGAACGTTTTGTTCGAGCTCATTTTGCATCTTAGCCGTGAGCGCCGATATAGCTTCCTCTCTTTCCTCGTCGATGTTTTCAATTTTCAACTTTGCGCTTTCCAACTCTTGAGAGACTTTCATGTACTCTCGGTCGAACTTTGCTCTGTTCTCCACGTGTTCTCGCGAGTTTGCGATTGTAGTCTTTAACTCTTGAATCTCCAGTTGTAACTGCGCAACGACTTTCTCGTTATCGGCGTTTAATCGATCAATCTCCGTCACTCTCTGATGGTGCGCAATCATCGCTCTCTCTCGATAGTTCTTTCTCTCTTGATTCAAAGTTTGTTTCATTTTCAGCGCCTCGCGCTCCTTCTCCGCCGCTTCGCGTCGAAGATGGTTCGCCGTTTCCATATTTTCTCGTTCTCGTTGTGACATTTTTTCTTCCAAGAGAGCGACGAGGCTTTTTTCTTCCTTTCTAGACTTCTTCTTCTCGTCTTCCGTCTCCTCTTCTTTCACCTCCGAAAACGAGCTCGTGGTATCCCCGACGATTGAATGAAACATCCTGCGGCGCGTGATTACGATTTAAAGTAGTGGTGAATACGTACGCATCAGTCGTCGTCGTCGTCGTCGCCGTTTAAAAATAAATAACGAGAGAGAAAAAAAAAACGACGCACTCTTCTTGTTCTTCTTCTTTTCCGACCGAGGCGCCTCGTTCTTCTCGTTCTTCTCGTTCTTCTCGTTCCTCTCCTTCCTCTTCGTCGTCGTCGTCGCGAGAGACGAGGACGTTCTCCTCCTGGGAGGATGCTTTTAAAGCGCTCGGTGTCGCGCTCATCTTTCGTTCGGAAAAAGTAGAACCTCTCTCTCTCTCTCTCTCTCTCTCTTCTGCGTGCGTGTTGTTCGTGTGCGCGGGTAGTAAAGTAGTATCGCGGCGCGTATTTTTTGACCGCTCTGCCATCGGTAAAAAAAATTTTTGACCAGCTGTAGAAGAAGAGCTTTTTCGAAATTTTTTTGTTCCTTCTCTTCCCCTGACTGACAATCGATAATGTGCTCTTTTTTTTTTGAATTTTCTTCTCCCCTGCCAAAACGCTTCAAAACTTCGTTTTAAAAATGGCACGGCCACGAAAAGAAGATTCCTCCTGGGCGGCTGTCGGTACGACGACAGCGGCGAAGAAAGCGACGACGTGCAAGAAGAAATCAGCCAACAAGAGTAATAACAAGAGCGGAGGAAAGACGGACGACCCTTTCGACGGATATTCGGGAATGGCGGCTTTTGACGCGCAACGACAACCAGGACAAGAACAGAAACAACACCAACTCCAACAACAATTTCAACAAACTGCGGAAGAGGAAGAAGCGAACGATGCGGACTCGTCTTTAAAACAAATTCTGACGCAAAGGTTGGAAGGCAGAGTCGGTGGTCCCACTCGAAGATCCGCCAAAGGCGGGTGGACCCCAGCCGAGGACGACGTTCTGAGACGCGCGGTGGCAATTTACAAAGGGAAGAACTGGAAGAAGATCGGTGCGTTTGAATATATGCTTTATTTACGCGCGCGCGCGAAGAGAGAAAAAACCTTGGATAGAGAGAAAAGCGCATTTTTTTTCTCTTTTTTGAAATTTGAATTTTGATGTGTCATGTGTGTGCATTTTTAAAAACTCTCCCTCCCTCCTCTCGCTTCAAAGAGACGGACGGATGATACAGATAGATAGATAGATAGTCTCTTCCTTCGTTACTAACCACAAAACATCATCATCATCTTCTTCTTTTTCATGCGTGATGATAACGATACTAATAAACAGCGGAGTACTTCAAAACGAACGAAGGCGTGGAGAAGCGAACAGACGTTCAGTGTTTACACAGGTGGCAAAAAGTGCTCAACCCAGAGTTGGTGAAAGGTCCGTGGTTGAAGGAGGAAGACGAGAAGATCATCTCGTTGGTCGCGGAGTTAGGGGCGAAGCAGTGGTCGAAAATCGCGCAACAGTTGCCCGGGAGAATCGGGAAACAGTGCCGGGAGAGATGGTACAATCATTTGAATCCTGAAATCAAGAGAGAAGATTGGAGCGAGGAGGAGGATTTGCTTTTGATTCGAAAACACCAAGAGTGCGGGAACAAATGGGCTGAGATTGCGAAAGATTTCGTGGGAAGAACGGATAACGCGATTAAAAATCACTGGAACTCGACTTTGAAAAGACGCGTGGAAGAGGCGTACGCTAAAGGGTTGAGCGCGGAGGCGGCAGCCTATCACAACAACTCGGACGAGAACGGCAAGAAGTCCTCAGGGAAAGGCACCAAGTCGGCAAAGACAAAGAAGCAAAGTCGAGCCAGTTCAGTCATGCCGTCATCGACAGCGTACGGGAGTTACGTCCCTTCAAATATCGGCGGAGATTTCTTCGATCCGCTCGCCGGGACTGTTTTCACGGAGACAAAGACGAACAAGAACACTACCGGAGGAGCGACGAAACGAGCAGCCGAGAAAGGCGCGAAGAAGAACGGAGAAAGCGCGAAGAAGTATCGCAAGAAGGATTCCGGTAAAGAACCCTTAGTGTCAGCGGCGGCACAGTACGAAATGAATAATCATCGTCACAACTCACCGTCGACGAGATTTCATTTTCAATCGCCGAACGCCTACGCGAGAACGCCCACGGGCGTCCGAAGATACGCGAACGAGGAGGATGCCGAACGCGGATTCGAGGACGTCTTTGGCGAACATGTGAATACCATGGTGCACTCACCGGTGGCATCACCATCGTCTTTGTTGAATTGGGTCAACGGTGGAGGTGCCACTGCTCGAGTGACTCCTGGAAGGATTAATGCGCACGTGAATGTGCGCGAGGGCACCATGTACGACAAATACGTCGCGAGCCCAAGCGAGGCAAACTGCTTACTTTCTCCAGAGCAAATGCGAGTGAGAAAGAATACTGGGCCGACGACAAGCGGGTCTGCGCATCATCACAGCGATCCAAACAACATTCCTTTCCAGGAATTATATTTTTTGCAAGAGAAACAATCACTACAACAAAGAGAAGAAGCAGAGAGAATAACCCTTACGGCTGCGGTAGAGCCTCCGCCGGCGCCGACGAAAGCACCGAGAGGGTTCGCTGACGGAAGTTGCGCGTTTGACAATACCGCCATCACGTTTCAATCCCCCGCGAGAGGAGGAAATGCTGTCAGCACGAGTGCACAAATGCACGCGGACGGTGGCGATGTCGCCGCGAATGGATTGGTGATGGCTGGCCTTGGCAAAGTTTCCAACTACGACGGCGCTTTCAAAAAGACGAAGAGAAACAACAATCGTCTTTCCCACTTGTTTCGTATGGGTCACGATAATAGCTCCGGTGGTGTAAATGGAGGTGCCGGAGAGAGAATGCCCACTGTGCTCAGAGGTAAGCAGGAACGCGAAACTATGGAGCACCACATTGCGAGCCCTCCGAGAGCGATGAAACTGGCAGACGCCGGAATGACGACCAACTTTGCGGGCGGTTTTTCGCCGTCCAATTTCTTCAATCGAAACTGATTTGAGAAGAACTTTACTATTAAATGACCTCCTCTCCGGTGTTATTATTAGGAAAAAGAGCGAGAGAGGAATATCAGTAGTGGTTTACCGCGAGTATTTGTATTTTGAGAAAAAGAGAACACAAGAAAATTTTTAAAATCGCACTTTAAAAACTCGTCTCTTTCTCTCGTTCCCACTCTTTTTTTATCAACACCACGTATCAAAGCGTCCACGTTGCCGAAGAGGACACGTGCAACCTCTCGCATGCTTCTCTTCGCCTCCGCGCTGGTTTCTCGACGACACGTTTCGTGACTTGACCATCTTGTAATACGGCCAGCTTTGGTGTTTTTGGCACGAGTTCTTGATCGGTGACACATCCACCAAAACACGCGATTCGGCTTTCGTTTCGCATGGTATCCATTAAATACAGTTCTGGAACCGTGTCGTTCGAAGTCGGCCATTGCACTCGATCGAGACCAAAGTGATACGCGCAATCGAGACGCTTAAGAAATCTTGGGATGCACGAGTGACCGATGCGCGAAATACGGAAATCTTTGCCAGTATTCGCCGTATATTTACACCTTTGAAGCATCTCGCCAGAGGTTTGAGAGCCGCGATTAAGGTGCGTATTCGTGTGAACCATCCAAGAAGAGAGAGAAACGAAGAGCTTGTACCCATCCGCCGCCAACTCGTGAATCCAACTTATTTTATTGAACCCATACGTCACGAAAGATTCATCAAATGCTGGCATATCGTCGATATCGCCTCGGATTATTATCCAAGGCTCGTAGTAATACGGATGTCGACTCCTGCGATGATTTGCGCCCACCGGGTACGGTCGTCGCTCTTCTCCGTCCTTCTTTTTTTCCGCAGCAATCGAGAGCCACTTGGATACGTTTGTTGCTGCATGTGCAACCGGCCAATATTTCTCCCGAAATGATTCAACGATACCGTGCTCTTTTATCAACTCTATGAGTTTTTCCTTCCGGTTGAAGCTGTTCAACGCATCCAACGACTCGGGCGAAAAGTCATGCTCTTTTCGAAACGTCTCGACTCTGCGCAAGTATCGATCGTCCGCCGTGAACGAAGGCAAAACTAATCCGTGCTTCGCGTTCGGTGTTAAAACTTCCTCTATTTCTTCCAATAGTTCTTTCGAAGGCGCGTTTGGAAATATTTCAAAGTCGACGTCGTGTAAAACTACGTACGTGGCGTTTTGCGTGCGACATCCCGACATGGCTAAATTTCGCAACGCGTTCACTGGGAATCGACTTTCATATTCCGGTAAAGGCTCTACCGCGATGACGGTCAGACGTTCTCTCGTAAACTCTCGATGAGTGCTCGCATCAAAAATCTCTTTCCTTACTTCTTCCTCAGAAGCCAACACAGCAATAGAGGCAGTGCCCGCCCACGTCTGTGCGAGCCTGGGAAGAACCGGTTTCAGGCGATCGAGAGTGCTCGGCGCGAACAAACATATGTCTTTGGCAGAAACACCTTTCTTCTTCGATGCTGATTCGGGATGCTCTTTCGACAGTCTTCTCAACGCGACCGTTCGCGCCGCGTTCCTGTTTCTATTATTTGTATATCTCGGAACCAGGTGTTTTTGATGCAAAAGAGCAAAAGAAAACAAGCAACACAACACGCCGAACGAGAACGCGACGATGAACGCGGAGAAGAAAAGAGTGCCGCTCCGCGAGAAATGCGAAGACCCCCTTCGTCTGTTGTTTTTCGCACTCAGCGCGTGCTCCAAACCGTGGTAGGAAGAAGAGGAAGACAGCGATGATGACATTTCGTAAAGCAGCTTTTTGTGATCTGAACAAGAAGAAGAAAAGATAAATAACTCTCTCTCTCTCTCTTTCGCGTATTTTTTGGTGAAAAAGGGCAGAAGGCACGGAAGGGGCAAATTCGGGGCAAAAAAGAAAAAAAAGTCTCATTCATCTCTCTCTCTCTCCATTATTAATTTTACACAGATACACACGGACACGCACACACTTAAAGGGCGATAAGAGAAGAAACGGAGCGCAAAAAAGGACTCTCTCTCTGCTCTCTCTCTCTCACGTTTTCGTTTTTTTCTCGTCGTCGTCGTTGCTGCCGCTGCTGCTGAAAATGAACGACAGCGTCAGAGAAGAAGAACCCGAGGAGGGGAATCGAACGCTTCTTCTCGGGGAAAACAACAACAACGAACGAGAGCAAAGTCAGAATAATAACGCGATGATGATTGAAGAGGAGAGAAAAGAAGAAGAAAAAGAAGAAGGAGGAGAACGGATGGTGACGATGGAATCGGAGTTGGAAGAGAAAGTAATTCTATCGTCGCCCCCTTCTCAGAACGACAACAACAACGACAACAACAACGACGACAGAGACAGAAACAAAGAAAAAAAGACGATTCAGGTGCCCATGCACTTCTCGTGTCCAATCACGTTCGAGTTGATGCGGGACCCGGTTTTTATAGCCTCCGGACACACGTACGACAGACGTTCAATTACCAAGTGGTTTCAACAAGGCCATAAGACGTGTCCATCGACCGGACAACGATTGAGGAATACCGAAATAACTCCAAACTTCGCGTTGCGAAACGCGATATTGGAATGGGCGAAGGAGACAAAGTTTTTAGAATTGGAAGGGGAGGAGTTGTTAAGGAACGTATCGCAGAAACCTACCGTACAAATTGGTGGAAACATACAATTTGGAGACGACTTAGTCGACGACGACGATTTCGACGATTTCGATGAAGAAAATGGTAGGAGAGGAAGAAGACGAATGTCCTCCGATGGAGGCGCAGACAGAGACGCAAGAGGGGAAGGAAGAGAAGACGCATATGGAAATATAGGAGGTGATGCTGATGGAGCGAACGTCTACGATACCATAGACGACGATCGAATTGAAACGGCTATTAATAACTTAGCGAGGCGAAATGCAAGCGTTTCCGGCGACGCCGCTATGGGTGGCGAACCGAGCCCAAGTGCGCCTGAACACACGGTTTTAGAAGGTCACGAAGAAATCGTTTGGGCGGTTGAAACCACGAATAGTTTAGTATTTACCGCATCGGCAGATAAAACCGTGCGAGTTTGGGATATTCCATCGAGAAGATGCGTGCACGTGTTGGAAGAGCACACCAGACCGGTGCTTTCGCTCGCAGTGAGCACGAAGCACAAGAGATTGTTTAGCGGCTCGTACGATTGCACCGTACGTGTGTGGGACATCACGACATTCCGTAGAATGAAAGTGCTCTCTGGACACACAGATGCCGTTCGCGCGTTGGTCATTTATGAGGTGAGTAAAAATGACAAGAGCATGCGAGATAGATTGTTCACCGGATCCTACGATCACACGATCCGGGCGTTTGACGTGGTAACTTTAGAGCCGCTTGCGGTTTTGAAAGGGCACGGTGGGCCGGTGAGAACGTTAGTCGTCGCGTTAGATCGCGTCTTTTCGGGAAGTTACGATAAAACAATTCGCGTTTGGGATGCCGTCAAGTTGAAGGAAATCAAAGCTCTCACAGGCCACAAAGATGCTGTTCGAGCGTTGATCGCGTATAAAAATATCAACAATCATTCGTCGATGATGAGTGCTTCCAATACTACTACTCCGGAAACCAACGACGAGGAGACTGATAATAACGATTTATCGTCCTCAAAGAATCCAATCGTCCTTAGTGGTTCGGATGACTCAACCGTCCGAGCGTGGGATGCACGCACGTTAAAATGTTTGCACGTGTGCACCGGCCACAGCGACAACGTCCGCGTTTTGGCGCTCGATTCGAGGTTCCTCTACAGTGGTTCGTGGGATAAAACCATTCGGTGCTGGGACTTACAAAATAATTTAGAGTGCGTGAAGGTGATCATTGGTCACACGGAGGCAGTTTTAGCTTTAGCGGTGATGCAAGGTCACGTCGTGAGTGGATCGTACGATACGACGGTCCGATTTTGGAACGCGAATTCGTTCTCGTGCGCGGGAATGTTTGAAGGTCACGAGGATGCCGTGAGAGTTTTAGCGTCGACTGGTGAAGGCGCGACAAAAGTGTACAGCGGGTCCTACGATGGCTCCGTCGGATTTTGGAGTCTCCCCACGGCGTTACCGGCTCGACAAAGAAGTTTTGGAAATACCGGCGCTGTTGGCTCCACCACCGCTAGACAACAATCGGAACAACAAGCGACGGTTCCGCTTTGAGAGAAATCTTTTGTACAATAAAAAGAAACGAAACGTAAAGAGAGATAGATCATTGTTACTATCACCACGCCCACTCCTGTATTTTATGCGCTCATTCGTACATATTTTGTATCTCTTTGCATTCGACTGCTACTACTGCTATTATTATTGCTACATGCTCAATACTACTTGCACAGCTATCATCTAGATGAAGGAGGCGGACCAACATCAATTCTTCGCAAGGTGTTCATAAGCGAATACCTCGAAAACTTGACGTACAACTTCCTGAACCAAACCCACTGCGTGGCGTGCGTGCGCATCGCTTTTAAAACTAACGAAGGATTATTCGAGCAAAACATCACCTCGGGAGACAATCTCTTACTGTCACTCGTTTCTTTCTTCTTCTTATTCCTCGTCGTCGTGGAAACTATCGACGCCCAGTAATCCATCGCCCCCATGAACGTTCTATAAAAAGGCGTCGTTTCCAACACCCACACCTCTGGCACGTTTTCTTCCGTGTATTCTGCGTTCGGTATCGCCCCTAACTTTGCTTCCACCACAAAACGCATCACCCCTCTGTGCGTCTGCACGTGGTTCGGGTGTCTCGACACGCCCTTTTCGTCAAATGTCAATATAACATCCGGCGAGTAGTGCTGCACGCACTCGTGCACCACGTTCGCTATTTCCTCCAAAGGCCACACGTTATCCATCCCGTCTTGTAAGTCCTCCGAATCTGCAATCACGCACCCGTCCATTTTGAACACCTCTAACGTGGACTTTTTCAGTTCTTTCGCTCTGATTTGCCCGAGACCTTCGGCGTTTCCATTCGAGAGACAAATACAAAACACTTTAATCTCGCTAACGGTATCAATAACAGCATCTTCCTGACCACCACCAACGAGTTTCGACATCTTCAAACTCTCTAAAGTCGGTCCAAAGAACATAGCCTCGTCGTCCGGGTGAGAAATAACCAGCATCACTTTCTTCGTCTCCGCATTATCGTTGTTACTCTTCTTCTTCTTCTCATTTGTCATCTCGTTTGATTTCGTCCGACGAAACAACAGGCGAGATTTTTGCGTTCCACATCTCTCCTCTCTCTTCGCGAATCGTGCGCACGCGAAACGCGAAGTAGAATACGTCGCGATGGACACCGAGAGGAGAAAAAGAGAAGCTGCCAAAGTAGTACTCGTTGACGACGACGACGACGACGACGATGAAGAAGACGAAGTAACAACAAGACTACTCATTACTATTTGAATTTTTTTTTTCTGCCGGCCTTCGTGTGTGAAGAAAAGAGGAATTTATTATTGTGAGAGCTTTTTTTTAGGGGTCTAGGGTTTAGGGGAATTTGAGTCGATAGAAGAGAGAGACGCAAACTTTACTTTTACTCTCTCTCTCTTTTCTCCTTCTCTCGTCGCTCGAGAAGAAGAAGAGCGAGAGAAGTAGCTAGCGCTCTTTCTTCGCGCGAACGAACGAACGCAAAAACAGATTTCATCCATCGGAAAAAATATAAAGAAAATGAAAGTATCCGTCGTTCGAGTCAAGCGGAAGCGCGGTTCGGAACCGTCGGCGGAGGTTTTGTTTTTGGAACAAAAAGGACGACGACGACGAGAAGAAGAAGAAGAAGAAAATGAAGAAGAAGAAGAAGAAGAAGACGACGAGACGCAACGCGCGAGAAAGAAGAGATTGCACGAAGCGAAGCTAACGCGTGATAAACAAAAGGGAAGAGATGGAAAAAGCATCGTCAATAAATACGATCAGGAATTAGCGGCGCAGTTAGATGCGGTCTTAGGCGGTGGGAGTCAAGCGCTGCCGTTTCACCGAAACCACGAGATGCTCAACAACACGAAGAGAAGTGAAGGGGAAGAAGCGGCGGAGAGGGAACAAACGAGGAAAAGTGTGATGAGAAAATTCGTGCGATTGACGAGAGAAGCGGTGGAAGAAAAGGATGCGCAAGATGCGGAGACGGTGAAGGCTTTGTTAGAGAGTAGGAGAGATGGAGGAGAGAAGGTTGGTGCGGCCATCGTCACCGCTACCGACGCCACCGCGAGTACAACCGCGAAGGCGACGACAAAACGAACGTACGAAGAAGTCAAGGTCATGAGCGATGAAGAAAGCAAGAAAAACATGACCAGAGAACACGCCGTCGGCAAAGAGCAAAGGAAAAAGAGAAATGTCACTACATCGACGAGCGAATATGCGACTGATTCTACGAAAGAGGCGTTTTATTGCTACGACATTTTGTGCCGAGACGAGGAAGAAGAAAAGTTAGAAGAGGACGAGACGGGGGTGAATAAAGATGAAAAAGCAGACTTAGAAGAGCAAATCTTGTTGAACTATATGCCGCTGGTGAAAGAGTACACGGAAAACAAGAAAAAAGAAGAAGAAGAAGAGGATGCTGATGGTAACTGGGTTTACGACTTGTACGTGCTCGAGGAAGACGATGTCGTTCCCAAAAGGGGAGGTACACGCGTTGAAGCAGACGACATCATTTGCGAAGAGCCAATCGTCAGAGTGTCTGATTTCTTAGATAACGCAAACATAGAGCATAACTTACACGAAAACGAGTACTTTTCGGAGGAAGATAGCGAAGATAGCAACGCGGAAAATTATTACCGAGGGGATTATCCAGAGGAAGATACCGAGGACGACGACGACGATGGATTTTTTGACGACGGCGACGACAGCGACAGAGACGAGTGGGACGTAGACGACGAATACGACGATGGGTACGGGAGACACCAGAGCGATTTCGGCAGCGGATGGGGAGTATAAATATAGAATATATAATAATAGATGACAAGAACTAGTTCTATAAAATCGTGTGCTTCAATACTTATTCTCTTTTCACCTTGCAGTGTTCGTCCAACCATTCGCTGGTTTCCGCCATGACGTGCAAGACGGACTCTAATCCACGATATCCGTGATTCTCGTGCGGTAAAACGACCAATTTCGCTTGCGCGCCGTTCCCTTTCAGAGCTGCAAAAAACCTTTCCGACTGCATGACATTCGTTCCGGAATTTGGATCGTCTTCACCGTGGATCAATAATATAGGTTTCTTCACCAAATGCGCGTTGTTGAACGGCGACATTTTAGAATACACATCCGGCGCTTCCCAAAAGGAGCGCTCTTCTGCTTGGAACCCGAAAGGAGTTAACGTGCGGTTGTACGCACCACTTCGCGCGACTGCGCAACAAAACAAATCAGGCGCGTGCGCGAGTAAATTCGCAGCCATGAAAGCACCGTACGAGTGTCCGCCAACCGCGACGCGATCTTTATCCGCGACACCTCTCCGAACGACTTCGTCCACCGCCGCTTTCGCACCCGCGACCAATTGTTCCACGTACGTATCGTTTGGTTCGGCATCGTCGTCGTCACCTTGGGCGATGATGGGAAGTGCAGGGCCGTCTAACACTGCATATCCTCTCGCAAGCCATACGAGAGAGGATTGCGGTGAGATGCCCGTGAATCTAAACGGCGATTCGCGCAACTGCGAAGCCGATTCTGCATTTTTGAATTCTCTCGGGTAAGCCCAAATCAACAAAGGAAGCGGCCCGTCCCTCTTCGCATCGTACCCGGGTGGGGTGTACAAAGTCCCGTTCAACTCAACGCCGTCGTCTCTTTTGTACTTGATGATTTCCTTGGGAGGATCAGACAGTTGTGGGTGCGGGTGCGGGAAGTTCGAAATTTTCGTCTCCCTCACTGGCAACACGCACGGACCTTCGACTCGTTCTTTTTCAAACTCTTCGACTATGTTTGCATCATCTTTATCGACACTGAGCGCATATTTGGACTCTTCGCCGCTCTTGTAATCGAATGACGTTTCGTAATATTGAACGTATTCAGACGGCGATTGTTTTGTCGTCAATATGCGCATCGTTTGCAAAGTAATCGGCTCTTCGCCATTTTCGCCGTAATCTGAAAGTAGACTGCCGCACGTGAATAACTTCTCCTTCTTCGGCGAGCGCCACAATCTTTTTGCTTTGCCCGTGTCGACGTCAAAAATGTCAAAGAAAGGTCTGTTTCCCTTCGGATTCGCTCCGGAACCTTGTAACAGTAATTTTGCACCAGTTTTCCCAGTCGCAGTGCCTTCGCCCAACGGTGTTTCGCCTTCAACGCGCGCCAGAACGTACGTCCCGAATTCCGTTCGTCTCGTCACAAATCCTCCCGGATCGCCGTAACTATCCTCGTAGTTTCTTTCCCACAGTACGTTTTTCTTCTCCTCATCGCTTATCGGACTCGATGCGTAGGAATCTTTCTCGGTATTTTCCTTGGGAGAGAAAGGCGCAACTCTCGACGTGCGCGTCTTGTACCAATTCTCATACGCGATGGATAAATCGTCGCATCCCCACGCGTAGCCGCTTAATCGTAACCCAGATTTGTAAAAAGCTTTCGGTGCATCCGTACCTGCGGTTGGTTTCGTGAAATCAACCAAATACGAAATGTCTCTAGGATTGCCTTCGCCGACTTCGTTTCTCGGATCGCCCTCGTCTTGGCATTCCGTCCAATACAACGTCGCCTCTTTATCTGGACGCCAATTCACACCACGCGGTCCGACACGCGTTGAATTCGAAACGATTGGAATATTCTCCGCCAAAGGCAAGTCGCAAATTTCTCTCACAACTTTATCCGTCGCCGCTTCCGCTACCCACACTTTCTTTGGGAATCTGCCGCACGGCACGGCATATGAAAACGGACGCTTCAAGCACTCTAAAATGACATACTTTCCACACGGACTCGGGTCGACGCGCGTGAAAATCTTCTTCTCACCGTTACACCACATGGTCGTTTCGTTCGTTTTGATGTTTGTTTTAACTAGTTGCGATTCGCAATAATACTCAAACAATTTCTCATCCGTATCGTTCTTCAACAAATCTGCGTACGTTCGCGCCTGACGCACGTTCCCAGCCACGTTACTCTCAATTCTAGGTCCGAGAGGCGTTTTCGGTCTCCTCGGTGCTTTTTTCGGACGATCTTTTGGAATTACACAACACAATAACTCGTCGTCGTTCAACCACGAGTAGGATTCAAAAATTGTATTCAGTTGGTAGTTTTCCGCCAGCGAGGTAACTTTCTGCGCCGTTTTCGTCGCCACGTCCGCGATCCACAATTCGAGCGGCTTTCTTCCAGTCGCAGAGGATGAGGGACCATCGTCCTCGTCTTCGTCTTCGTCGCCGTGAAACCTAACCGTAAACGCCAACTTCTTCCCGTTCGGCGACCAACTCACAAAGTTAATCAATCCGTTCTTCGGCACGCCCGTGATGTCTTCGTACGCGCCGATGTCCGCTTCCGTCTTAGGGAACTTTCCAATCGACAATTTCACCGTGTGTCCCATTCTAGAACTCGAATTTTGTTTCGTATCTATGCGAATGCCTCCTAACTTGAGCTCCTTTCTCGCCAATTCAGACACCGGCGGGTTGTCTTTCGGTTTGTGCGAATACAATACTTGCGTTCGGTTAGGGGATAACGAAATCGACGGTGCGTCTGGACGCGTGACGAACACGGAGATGTCCTCCGGAGGGACTTTGTATTTCGTTTGCGACTCCTCCTCCTCCGATTTACCATCGTTTCCACCAGCGCTGGCACTCGTTACCAGTCCACGTCCTCGTCTTTGCGGATGAACGGCGAGTGATGTTTGGTTCACGTTGTTGTTAACAGTTTGTCGTTTCGATGACGACGACGACGACGGGGAGGTGAGTTGCTGGATAAACCGACGGAGTTTACTGCTCTGAGCTCCTCCTCCTCCTCCTCGATGCTGCTGCTGCTGCTGCTGTCGCGAAGAACACGATGACGCGGAAGAAGATCGAGTCATTCTTCCGTAACCGATGGCGTTGTTGTATCCTCTCGATAAAAAGCACGTCGACGAAGTTGTTATCGCCTTCATCTCCTCTCTCAGCGCGAGAGGGAAAGAAAGAAGAATAAGGAAAAATTTGTGACTTGCGACGAAAAAAGCTTGTTGTTGCTGCTGCTACTACTCTACTACTACTACTACTACTACAACAACTGCTACTAATTTTACACTTATTACTACCATTGCCACGCATCGTTCGTTCATGCATCGGAGAACCTTTTTTTCGTCTCCTATCAATCTTCTTCGATTGTTTTATCCTTCTGTTTCAACCAATCCATGATGAACTTCTCCTCGTCAAAGATCACGCTGTCTCTGCCTATAGTTTTGCGAGTATCAAAATCGAAAGTATCGTTAGCATCGATCGGTGTCGTCTTCTTCACGTCGTTGAAAGGGAACAAATCGCCGAGTTTTGTTTTTCTGGCGCGGCGATATCCGTCTCGACCAATGCCAAACACCGTGCCGTGACTTTTCGCGACGGTTCGTTTCTCTAGCGTACCGTCTGGTTCGCACGTTTCGATGATGACATGACCGCGTCTCTTCATCGGCGGACGGATGACTCGAGACCATAAAGGTTGGGAGGCCATAGCGACAGCACCAGCTTTAATTTTTGTGGATTCGTCGAATGTTACGGAATCTTCTTCTTCTTCACCTTCTTCTTCTTCTTCTTCTTCTTCCTCGTTGTCGTCGTTGGAATCATCGTCCAAAGACAATGCGTGCGTTTCAGAAGATACTGAATTATCAGCATCCACATCGTTTTCTTCTTCCAAAATGCGCAGAGCTTTCGACTCCACGAGTTCCTCCGCTCTGTCTCTTGGTAACTTTTGAATCGCGACGTAAGAAAACTTTTCATCTTGATACGTTCGTCCTTTACCTTTCGCGAGCATCAATCTATGCGTCGCTGTTCGTTCGACGCGCTGGGAGAAGTGACACCACATTTGGGCGGTTGGATTCTTTTCGTTTGCAATGCTCATGGGGCATCTCTTATCGTGTTGGCAAGGCGCGACGACGTGCGCATTTGGTTTCACGCTGTTCAATCTGGCATTCATTTTTTTCTCCGCATTCCGCGCGTTCCGTTCTTCGTAATCTAACACGAGTTGTCTCACTCTTCGAACGAGTTTCGAGCCTCGCGGTGTTCCCGGTTCAATAATCACTAAAACGCCCCCATCGGCCGTTTTGTCCCACAGCTGCCTCGCAAGCAAATCCACCTTGCGCATGCCAAACGCTTTATTCGCGCCGCTCAGGTGCTTCGAAGATGTTATCCCCGACTTAATTCTTCGTTCTTCGTTTTCCGCCTCTACCATGACTTCACCGAGAGAATAACACGCCAAAACGAGATCAAACGAAGAAGCGCTTCTGTCCTGCAACGCGGCTAACGAAGCGACGGATCTTTGATTGGAACCTTCAGACCACGCTTCCGGCGTTGGAAATCTACGATTATTTCTCAAACTCTCCGGAACATACGTGTCTTCAGACCAATGTATAGGTAAAGCATCCTCGTCCTCGTCTTTACTCTTCGCATCCTCTGCTTTTGCTCCCAATTTTGTATCCTCTTCTTCCTCTTTTTCAGCTTCATCGCGCATGTACGCTTCCACGCGTTTGGCAAACACCATGCCGTGCGAACTTTTGTCCACGGCAGCAAAGACTACTCGGTTAATATTTCTCGTCGCGTCCTCTTGATCTTTACCGTTGCTTTTTCTGGTTCTTTTCTTTCTGCCGATGTGATCTCCAAAGACGTTTCGAGCTGCCATGGCGCCGACGAAAACACTCCCAGATCCAAAATCAAGAAGGGTCTCTGGAGAAAACGACGCTACTTTCTCATCTACACTTCCTCCGTTCAATCGCAAATGTACCTCTTTTAAAACGTTCGTGATTGCACCTAGCGTCATCGGTGCGCGTGTTATCGCATACGCCGCAGCTTCGGTTTGATCGTATTTCGGCGCATTTCTCCCTGATTGTATTTGGAGGCGTGGATTGTCCGCCGATGCGGCGGCGAAATCACCTAATTTTTTCTTCGCTCCTGTTCGAGTCTTCGCTTTGCCCACAAACACAGCTTCTTCCATTTGCATCCGCCGCATTTTTCGCACAGAGAGTCTCGCCCCCCATTCAATATCCGCGTCCCAATCTCGTTTCAAGATTTCCAAGTCGTCCTCGTCTTCTCCGCCGTCTTCGTACGTCTCGGTCGCCGAATCGTTCATTCGACTTCTGTGACTACTATTCTTACTTCCTTTGACGTTCAATCCTTCGTTCACCCAACTCCTCACTCGGGAGTCTTCGAAATCGTCGTCAAATCCGCCTTCGTGATCGTCCGGAAAACCTCTCGAGGCAGTTTTCAACACATCTAACAAATGTTTCCCTTTCCTCGCCAGTTGCTTGTTCGAGCTCCCTTCAGATTGTATCGCCTTCTTCACCGCTTTCTCGAAATGTTTCGGTAACTCCATCGAGTTCTTTCCGTTGTTCTCGTGGTTGTTATTATCGATTATGTACTCGCTGTTGATGTCGTTATAAGAGCCTTTTCTGCTCGTCAGTCGATTCGTTTCTCTCACAATTGCTTTTGCTGGCACGTTTGAGATTAACGACGACGAAGAGGAAGAGGACACGAGAGTTTTCAATCGCAGCGCTGGAGGCAACACCAACTCGTCCGCTTCTCGTAACATTCTTCTCCACGCGTTCTCGTTTGGATTTTCAATCTGAGTGACATTATTGTTATTATCATTGTCATTATCCTTATCCTTACTATTCTCCGTCAATTGAGTCATTCGTTTAGTCGCCTTGTTTTTATCATCGTCGCTTTCGTGGTCTTGTTCACCGCTGCTCGCTGCCGCCGACGTCGTGTATAACGAACAACGATAACTCCGATTCGTAAATTCTCTTCTATTCGTTGTGAAACGGGACGACGACGACGACGACGACACCGCCACGCCATCTCCCAACAACTCGCTCATTCGTCTCATCGCCGTCATCATCGTCATCCGTCGTGGTCTCGCGGCATCACTCGTCCTTCTAAAAAACATAATCGATGTGTGTGTGACTTTATTTTTCTCTCTCTCTCTTGTTCTCTCTTGTTCTCTCGCGTGTGTTTTGTCTGAAGAAAATGAAAATTCTCTTCGCGCTTCACAATAAAAATAATCGAAAAGACAATTTTAATATAAAAGAGACACAAAATAATAATGTTTGCTTCTTCTTCCGACGACGACGACGACGAGGAGGGAGGGAACTACTCCAGCCAGTTCCCAATCCACGATTTGTGCGATTCCGGAGAGAACTTGGAACTGTTGAGGAAAGCGCTGACGTTTCCGGTTAAAAAAGAGAAGAAGATGAAAAAAAATGACGACGGTGATGAGAATAATGGAGGAGGCGGCGACGGAGAAGAAGAAGACGGAGAAAAAGAAGATGAAGAAGAAGAAGAAGAAGAAGAGGATGATTCGGACGACGAGAAAGATTTTGATCCAGACGCGGAAGAGGAGGAAGAAGAAGATGATGATGAAGAAGGTCGCGGTGGTGGAGACGACGAGAACGACGACGGCGAAGCTGCGGAAGAGCAATTCAACGCCAACTTGAAGCTCGCGCTGAACCGCCGAGACGAGGACGGGCAAACGGCGTTGCACTGCGCGATTTTAAGCGGTCAGAATATAATGGTAGAGATGCTGTTAGAGAAAGGCGCGGATCCGTTTGCGACTTTGGAAGGGTCTCCGCCCATGCACATCGCGTGTACGATGGCGTCGTTTGCAAAGTTTCGCGAGGCGAGTTTCGAGATGGTGAAGGTACTGTTGCCGCATTTGGCTCGACACGATGTGGAAGATGATTACCACAGAACGGCGTTGAGTATTGCCGCACAACACGGGAGTAAAGAGATTTGCGAGTATTTGATTCAAAACTACGAAGCGCCGAACGAAGAGGACGATTTGAAGGCGTATTTGAATCAGAAGGATCGATCGGGGAGGACGGCGTTGATTTGGGCGGCAAACTATAATCGCGCGGATGTTTTGGAGCTCTTGTTGGAAAACGATTCCAGCATGCTCAACGATACCGATAACGATGGAAACACGGCATTGATTCACGCGGTGAGGAATAACAGCGCAGAGTGCGTGAAAGTTTTGATGAAGAGGAACGCGGATGCAGACATCGTCAACGCGAAAGAAGAAGGTGCGAAGTCCATCGCCAAAAGAAGAGGTTACGACGATGTGCTTTCCTTGTTGAACGGTCAAGCGGTGAAAAAAGGTAAAAAAGAAGCGACACCGCCGCCCTCTGAAAGAGGCTCGAGCGCGAATGGTTTGATAATCGCCCCGGACGCGTGTTTGTTACACCACTCATGTCCGGCGATCAAGAGAGGATGCTCATTTGATGTTCCTCCAGAAAACGTTCAAAGATTGACGTGCATCATGAACCCAGTGAATGGTACTCTGCGCGCGGCGGACTTTTCCGAGTCTCCGAACGTGAGCATAGATACGACGGAGTCGCCGGCGCAAATGGTCGACGTCTTACGATGCCACGAGTACAATTACATAAAAAAGGTGCAAAAAATTTGTGAATCTCTCCCGGATGTGAGAATACACTCTGGTGCTATTGGAACTATCGATGGAGATACAACGGTGTGCTCGCACTCGTTTCACGCGGCACTGTGCGCTGCTGGAGCGGCAATCAAAGCCGTCGATGCGATTGTCATCGGAGAGGAGCATGAAAAGCGTCAACGCGTCTTTTGCGCGGTGAGACCGCCGGGACACCACGCCGGACCATTAGGACCCGTTGGTCTTCCTGGCGACCCAATCGGACAAGGGTCGCACGGTTTCTGCTTGATTAATAACGTTGCCGTCGCGGCAGCGTACGCGAGATGCGTGCATAGACACAAAGGCATAAAAAAAGTTGCGATTATTGATTTCGACGTCCATCACGGCAACGGCACCGAAGCGCTCGTCGCGAATACGGCACCGAGCGCCCCAAAAGTCAAATTCTCCACGCCTTGGAGTAGTGGCGAGGTAACGACGAACACGTGTAAACCGTGGATGGATCCAGACACGGATAAGGATGAGATCTTCTTTGCGTCCGTGCACGGCTATGGAAGACTGTCAAATTTTTATCCGGGAACGGGACCGACAAAAGATACAAAACAAAGACACGAACAAAACGAGAACAATTTTGAGAACGAAGACAATAACAACAACAACAACACTAGCACGGAGAACGACAACACGGATTCAGGATACGTTTCGGGGTACTCCTCTGCGGAAGACGAAGCCGCAGACGGCGTCGTCAGGGACGATCAAAAAGTGTTGGCGGAAATGGAAACGGCCACGTTTGAAAAGCCGCCGCCTAGAATCGTAGACGTCGGTATGATTGGCGAAGGGAAGCGTGCCGAACGCGGCAGTTCGTGGAGACGCGTGTGGCGAGCGAAGGTTTTACCTGCTCTCGATGAATTCAAACCAGACTTGGTATTCATCTCCGCTGGTTTCGATGCGCATTCCAAAGACGCCATTCAAGGACCAGTCAATTTAGGCGTCAAAGAGTTGGATTACGAGTGGTTGACGAACGAATTGTGCGAAATTGCGAACAAGCACGCAAGAGGGAGAGTTATTTCGGTCTTAGAAGGTGGTTATCGGATTCAAGGCAAAGCCGTCTCTGCGTTTGGTCGCTCGGTTGCCTCGCACTGCAGAGCTTTGTTTGCAACGCACAACACCGATTGCTTCGACGAAAAGTTAAACGCCCGAATTTTGGAGAAAGAAGTCGCGAAAAAGCGAGAACAAAGAGAACTCGCGCGTTTAGAACGCTTAGAACGAGAGACCGAGCAGTTGCGCAGGAGACAGGAGGAGAGAGAACGAGAACTTTTGCGATTGCAAGAGCTCGAAGAAAACGGGGGCATCGAAGCTGAAGAAGGGGGCGCGCCGGTCGAAGCCTCGGAACCAGCAGTACCACCGCCGGAAGAAGTCGGAGGCAAGCGCCGTCGTCGTGGTGGTGCGGTCGACTACGCCGCTCTCAACGCGAAAATGATCGAGGAGCAACAACAAGAGCAGAAACAAAAAGAAGAAGAAGAACAACAAGACGAACCGGCTGCGGCGGCTGCGGTGCCCATCGTCATCGACGACGAAGACGACGATCCAGCCGACGCTGAAAACATGGAGGAAGACGACGACGACATGGACGCCGCCGAAGAAGACGAGGAGGAATTAGCAGACGCTTAATTGCACATATAATTATTATCATCGCTCGGTCGTCTCATTCTCGTTAAATAATAATTTTTACTACGCGCACGTACCCATATTCTTCTCGCTCGCCAACCCAGTGTTTTTGCTTTTATTATTAAAACAGAGAGAGATGGTGAATTTTGATCTCTTTCTTTTGACGCGTGTGAAGTGAGATCTCATCGAACAAATATCTTGAAGAAGCAGATAAAATTCTTCCCGGCTCCTCCATTATTTATAACACACACTCTTGTGACGTAAAAGTAATATCCTAATCAAAATGATTGCACGAGCCACGACGACTAATACCATTTCATCGTCCTCCTTGACGTCTCGCAGCGCGAAGAAGAACTCTTACTCCTCCTCCTCCTCTTCTTCCTTCGCGATGCGCGCTTCGGTGAGAAAAGCCATCGACATTACCACGAACAGAAAGAATAACAACAACAACAACAACAACAGAAACATCATCTCGAGATCTTCTCTCGCGGATCAACACGCGTATGAGGTCATTTCCAATCTCGCGAAAGGTGGTGGTGGTATCCCAGGCGTTGACACCACTCAATTCGATCAGATGTTCATCAACGTCGCGTCGTTTATTCTCCCAGCTTGGGGGATCATCGTCGGGACTATTTTCGTCTTTGGAACCATCGCGAAAGTAGCGTTTCCGGAGAAATACGACGAGATGACGACGAAAGCGGAGAAGGAGTCGTTTAAGGGACAAATCGATTTGGATAACTTGAGCGAGGATGATTTGGCGGCGGTTGCGGAGTTGGAAGCGGAAATGAAAGCGAAAGGCAAAATGTAATTTGATGTGAATATTATCATCGCTGAGAAAGTATTATATTGTGTGAAAAACACGCCGGTAAAACGCGCACTCCATAAGAAGCTTTCACTTCACACGACCTCAACTCGTAACATCGTTAAAACCCTGGGACGAGCGAGCAACTCTTCTCTCTGTACTCTTTGTATCCAGGCGCATCGCCGTACTTCTCCAGAGCGTTCTTATCGCCTCGTTTACTCGCCAT
>Ga0181559_10001294_pt1 | contig 24490 bp, 25 predicted proteins | sample 011ome_21_FD_133752 | JGI IMG/M metagenome (GOLD analysis project Ga0181559, IMG submission 133752) | Coastal salt marsh microbial communities from the Groves Creek Marsh, Skidaway Island, Georgia - 011508AT metaG (megahit assembly) | ecosystem: Environmental > Aquatic > Marine > Intertidal...
GATCAATTCTATAGTTTAAACCCCAAAAAAGATATCCATGCTAAGGGTGGACGTTTAGTGGAGTACTCCTCTCCAAATACCAATAAGCCCCTTCATTTAGGACATATTCGAAATAACCTCTTGGGGTTTGCTGTTGCTAACATATTAGAAGCTGCAGGTCATAAGGTCTATAAGACTCAAATCATCAATGATAGAGGAATTCATATCTGTAAAAGTATGTTGGCTTGGCAATTGTTCGGAAAGGGTGAAACACCAGAGTCAACAGGTCTTAAAGGGGATAAACTGGTAGGAAACTATTATGTAGCTTTCGATAAGGCTTATAAAGCGCAGATTGCTGAACAGATTGCAAATGGTACTGATAAAGAAACCGCTGAAAAGACAGCTCCAATACTTCTTCAAGCTCAAGAAATGCTTAGAAAATGGGAAGCTGGAGATGAAGCAGTGGTCGCCTTATGGAAAAAAATGAATGCCTGGGTTTATAAAGGCTTCGAAGAAACCTATAAAAATTTAGGCGTTGATTTTGACTCCTATTATTATGAAAGTGACACCTATCTTCTAGGAAAAGACATTGTGGCTAAGGGCCTTGAACAGGGTGTTTTTTATAAAAAGGAAGATGGATCTATTTGGATTGATTTAACGGAGGAAGGATTAGATGAAAAAATAGTCTTAAGAGCTGATGGAACGGCTGTATATATGACTCAAGATATAGGAACAGCAATTCAACGAATTAAGGATCATCCTGATGTTGATGGAATGGTATATACCGTTGGAAATGAACAGGATTATCACTTCAAGGTGTTGTTTTTAATCTTGAAAAAGTTAGGATTTGAGTGGGCAAATCAACTTTATCATCTTAGTTATGGAATGGTGGATTTACCTTCAGGAAAGATGAAATCTAGAGAGGGAACTGTTGTAGATGCAGATGATTTAATTTCAGAAATGAGTCAAACTGCAGGGGCGCTATCAGAAGAATTGGGAAAATTAGAAGGCTTTAGTGATGCTCAAAAACAAGAACTTTATCACACCATTGGACTTGGTGCTTTAAAATACTACATTCTAAAGGTTGATCCTAAGAAACGCATTTTATTCAATCCTGAGGAATCAGTTGATTTTCAAGGAAATACAGGTCCGTTCATACAATACACTCATGCACGTATTCAATCAATTTTAAGAAAAGTTGATTTTGAGATAGCTCAAAGAGCTGAAATCAGTACGTATAACCTTCATGAAAAGGAACGAGAATTGATCGCTATTCTAGCCGATTACCCACAAACCTTATCCATTGCTGCGTCTACCTATTCTCCTGCAATTATAGCTAACTATACTTATGATTTAGTGAAGAGTTTTAATTCATTTTATCAAAATGTATCGATACTTGGAGAACCAGATCATGAGGTTAAACTATTCAGAGTACAACTCTCAAATAAAGTTGCTGCTTATATAAAAGAAGCCTTTGGTCTACTAGGTATTCAGGTCCCAGATCGAATGTAAGCTAACTTTTACGTATAAAATGGCCGTTAATAGCGGCCTTTTTATTTAAGTGTCAAACGTATTTTTGTGTTATTAAATTCTGAAGTTGATATAAAATTATATAAGGAACCTCATTCATTTTTACTATTTCAAAGTATTAAGTTTTATTTAGGTTCATTATCCTGTTCCTGATTTTACAAAAAAATTTAGTTTTTAAGATCATCAACGTGTAATTCTATTTTAATAAAAAATGGAATCGCTTAGTCTTTAAAGGCTTTTAAAATTCTTATATTTGTAACCTTAGAATTCTTATACCTATGTTTGATAATTTAAGCGATAAATTAGAAGGAGCACTGCACAAATTAAAGGGTAGTGGCCAAATTACTGAAATCAATGTGGCGGAGACCCTTAAAGAGGTGCGCAGAGCTTTATTGGACGCAGATGTTAATTATAAAATCGCAAAAGATTTTACCAATTCAGTAAAAGAAAAGGCCCTTGGTCAAAAAGTGTTAACGAGTTTACAGCCTGGACAATTAATGGTAAAAATTGTCAAGGATGAATTGACCCTTTTAATGGGTGGTTCAACCAAAGATATTGATATCAGTGGAAATCCTTCGGTAATACTAATGTCTGGTCTTCAGGGGTCTGGTAAAACCACTTTTTCTGGTAAACTTGCTTTATACCTCAAATCTAAAAAGAACAAGAAACCTTTATTAGTTGGATGTGATGTTTATCGTCCAGCTGCAATCGATCAACTCCATGTAGTTGGTGAGCAAATCGGGGTTGATGTCTATTCTGATAAAGGAAATAATGATCCTGTTGCTATTGCAAAAGCAGGTATAGCTCATGCAAAGCAGAACGGAAATACTATCGTAATTGTCGATACTGCTGGTCGTTTAGCGATTGATGAACAATTGATGGATGAAATTGCAAATATCCATGCAGCTATTGAACCAAATGAAACACTTTTTGTAGTAGATTCTATGACAGGTCAAGATGCGGTAAATACTGCCAAGGCTTTTCATGATGTCTTAAATTTTGATGGTGTAGTCCTAACAAAACTAGATGGTGATACCAGAGGTGGAGCTGCGATCTCTATAAAATCGGTAGTAAGCAAACCGATTAAATTTATCGGTACTGGGGAGAAAATGGAAGCCATAGATGTTTTTCATCCCGATCGTATGGCTGATCGTATCTTAGGAATGGGTGATGTGGTTTCATTAGTAGAACGGGCTCAAGATCAGTTTGATGAGGAACAAGCTAGAAAAATCCAAAAGAAAATTGCTAAAAACACCTTTGGTTTTGATGATTTCTTAGATCAAATTCAACAAATCAAAAAAATGGGATCAATGAAAGATCTTATGGGAATGATTCCTGGTGTTGGAAAAGCCTTAAAAGGGTTGGATATCGATGATGATGCTTTTAAATATGTGGAAGCGATGATTCATTCAATGACTCCTAAAGAGCGTTCAAACCCTTCAATTATCAATATGAGTAGAAAAAAACGTATTGCTAAAGGCTCAGGAAGAAGTCTCCAAGATATCAATGGACTTCTAAAACAGTTTGAGCAAATGAGTAAGATGATGAAGATGATGCAGGGTGGAGGAGCTAAAAAAATGATGCAAATGATGGGTGGTATGCCTTCTGGATTTCCTGGAGGGATGGGTAACTAATTAAAACAATTGAGATGGAATTATTAGACGGTAAAAAGATTTCAAACGACATTAAAGATGAGATTGCAGCTGAGGTTGATGCAATGAAACAACGTGGTGAACGTGCCCCTCATTTAGCGGCGGTTCTTGTTGGGAATGATGGTGCCTCATTAACCTATGTTGGGTCAAAAGTACGTTCCTGTGAACGGGTAGGGTTTGAATCTACATTAGTAACGTATGATTCGGATGTTACAGAAGCAGAATTACTTTCTAAAATTGACGAACTCAATCATGATGCTGCAATAGATGGTTTTATTGTTCAATTACCATTACCGGATCATATCGATGAACAAAAAGTCATTATGGCAATCGACCCTTCCAAGGACGTTGATGGATTTCATCCAACAAACTTCGGTAAGATGGCCTTAGATATGGAAACCTTCTTACCTGCTACTCCATTTGGAGTGATGGAACTTTTAGAGCGTTATAAGATTGAAACCTCAGGAAAACACTGTGTGGTTATAGGAAGATCACACATAGTAGGTCGTCCAATGAGTATTTTAATGAGTAGAAAGGGTAGATTTGGAAATGCTACGGTCACCCTTACTCATTCAAGAACAACTGATATTGAGTCTATTTGTAAGCAGGCTGATATAGTGATTTCTGCTTTAGGTGTTCCCAATTTTGTTACAGCAGAAATGATTAAAGAAGGTGCTGTAGTTATTGACGTTGGAATTCATAGAATTGCTGATGACTCTGAAAAAGGATACTATATCACCGGTGATGTAGATTTTGAAGCGGTAAGTAAAAAAGCTTCATTTATTACTCCAGTTCCTGGAGGAGTAGGTGCGATGACTATTGCCATGTTGTTAAAAAACACATTAATTGCTGGTCAAAATAGAAAGCGTTTTAAATAAGTATTCCTATGAGTGCGCTAGCTCCATTTCACTTAGCTATACCAGTACATAATCTAGAAGACTGTCGGATTTTTTATAGAGATATCCTAGGATTTAGTGAAGGACGAAGTGATACCCATTGGGTAGACTTTAATTTTTTTGGTCATCAATTAGTACTTCATTTTAAACCAAAATCTGAGGAATCTACACATACCAATTCAGTAGATGGGAAAGAGGTGCCTGTGCCTCATTTTGGAGTGGTGTTAAATTGGAATGATTTTGAACCTTTTGCTAAGCGATTACAAAAAGTATCTATTGATTTTGTGATAGAACCCTATATTCGTTTTAAAGGTGAAGTGGGAGAGCAAGCGACTATGTTTTTTTTAGATCCTGCTGGAAATGCTTTGGAATTTAAAGCTTTTAAAGACCCTTCTTTGCTTTTTGCTAAGTAGCTAAGAATGTTAGAATAAGTTGATTGATATCATCACTTTTTAAAGAATGACCCAATCCACTTGTGAGATGAATACTACTTCCTTTCCAATGTTTATGGATTAGTTTGGCATCCTCCACTGGGATGACCTTGTCCTTGATATCATGAATGATTAAGCCTTTAATGTCAAATTCGTGAGCCCCATTTTCTACGGTAAATTCTTTGGTTGTAAAATCAAATTCTTTTTTGAAAAACTCCTCCATGCCCTCCCGAAGTCTTTTATTGAGTTGAAGTAACTGATAATAGTTATTCATAATCCCTTCAAGTTGAGCAGGTGCTCCTAAACATATTAACTTCTTAACAGAGGTGATCGGGTTGATGTGTTGATTAAAAAGTAACATCATACCACCCATAGAGTGACCAATAACTATACTAGGTTGATATTTATTGATTACGGCTTTCCCAATTTTTTGGTAAAGGGGAACATATAAAATAGTTCCTTCAGAATTTCCATGAGCAGGAGCGTCACAGGCAATAATATGGTATCCTTTTTGTTGAAGGCTGTCAATTAATTTTTTCCATCTAAATGTATTGCTTTCCCAACCATGAAATAAGACTATAGTTTCCTTTTCACCTGGCCAACAATAGGTTTGTATTGCTAATTTTTCAACAATTAGCAATTCGTGTTTAGCTTGGTCTAAAAATTCGTTCTGATTTTCCTGAATACGACCTTTTCTAGGACTTACAAATAATCGAAAGGCTTTGTTAACTGCCTTTGTTTTTGAAAAATAAGAAAGACTATTAAAGTAGTTCTTAAAATAGCCAATCAGTATTTTTTTTTTAACCTTTGACATTACCACTGAATCATAATATTTGATATAAGTGCTTGATCTGGAATTTGTATAGGTTCTATTTTAGCTGTTCGATCATATTTAAGTGCATCAGGTAACTCTTTACGATCAATACTATAATAGATGGAAGAACCTTTCATGGTAATTGCTATAGAGTTAAAAGCAGGTAAGATTTTATCAATTTTTCCAGTCGATTTCAAGTCCTTGTAGCTGCTACCAATACTAATGTTTTTAGCAGTTTTAAATCGTGGATCATAGACACGAATCGATTCAATAGTTTGTGTAGTATCTATTTTGGGTTGTAATTTTAGGAGTTGATTTCCATTGGTATCATAAATGAAAAGCGGAGAGCTTAAGTTTCCGTTTTTTAAACCAATCGAATCAATGGTTACTATCGAGTCATTAGCATAAATTTTTGATAACTCACTTATTTTAGTGTCTTTGTGTAGTTGACCAATATGGCCTTCATCTATCGAAAAAGAAACCTCACTTTGATGACATCCACTAAGCGAGATTAACGTTGCGATCAGCGTAATATATATGATATTTTTCATTCGATAAAAGTAATAAAAAAAGTAGAGGAGTATCGATTTAAAATCCTTTTCCATATTCTTTTAACTGAAATGAAATAGCGTATCTTTGCTTCATGTCAATAAACAAGGATCAAATGGATGTTAGTAAAGGTGAAGCACTTCCGTTAATGGAAGCTTTTTACACCATTCAAGGGGAAGGTTATCACAAAGGAGCTGCAGCCTATTTTATTCGAATAGGTGGTTGCGACGTTGGATGTCATTGGTGTGATGTTAAAGAGAGTTGGGATGCAGAAAAACATCCACCTACAGCTGTAGAAGCCATTGTAGAATTAGCATCAACATATAATACTATCGTAGTTACCGGAGGGGAGCCGTTGATGTGGCCTATGCAGCCTTTAACAACTGCATTAAAAGAAAAGGGCTTATTGACACATATTGAAACCTCAGGTTCGTATCCGCTAACTGGATCTTGGGATTGGATTTGTTTATCCCCAAAAAAAACAGCGCTTCCACTCCAAGGCATCTATTCGAAAGCTGATGAATTAAAAGTTATAGTGTACAACAAGCATGATTTACTTTTTGCAGTAGAACAAGCCGAAAAGGTTACTGCTCAGTGTAAGTTGTTTTTGCAACCTGAGTGGAGTGTTCGCGAAAAAGTAATTCCCTTAATCGTTGATTTTGTCATGAAGCATCCAAAGTGGAAAGTTTCGTTACAGACCCACAAGTATATGAATATTCCTTAATAATGGATGTATTAGGAAACGCGCTGCTGGATTATTATAATGGAACTTATTCCCAAGATATTCAAACCTATTCAGACCTAGGAGGATGGGATGAACTTCCTTTAGATTATCTCTTTAGAAGTTATGATCAAATGCCAGCATTAGAACAAAAGGCACTTGAATTGTGTAGGGGAAGTGTCTTAGATATTGGTTGTGGAGCAGGAATTCATAGTTTATATTTACAATCTAAAGCTATTGCAGTTACTGCGCTAGATCATTCTAAGGGGGCTATAGAAGTTTGTAAGGCTAAAGGGATTTCTTCCTTTGAGTTAGCTGATATTAATACGTTCCGCACAACAGTCAAATATGATACACTTTTATTATTAATGAACGGTATTGGGCTTGCGGGAAGTTTAACAAATTTAGCGGGATTCTTAACACATCTTAAAACCTTTATGAAAGAGGATGGACAACTTATATTGGACTCTTCTGACGTGATTTACATGTTTGATCAAGACGATGATGGAGGGTATTGGATTGATGCTTCTCAGGGTTATTATGGAGAAACTAACTTTAAAATGCGCTACAAAGATCAAGAATCGGAATCCTTTCCCTGGCTATATATCGATTTTGAATCGTTAAAAGAAATTGCTTCAGACTGTGGTTTTAATGTGGAACTTATCCTAAAAGGGAATCATTATGATTACTTGGCAGGTCTAAGTCTAAAACCTCATCTGATTTAATTTTAAGGAGGTATCTTGTGTTAAGACTGCAAAATTCACATTGATTTCTTTAATACAATCAGATCTATCAATCTTTTGGAGCTCTATAGCTATTAAAAGCAGAAGTTAGTAGGGGAAGTAATTTCGAATTGGAAGATTGGTCTGGATAGGTATCAAGTCCATATACGATCTCTTTAGCATCCAATTGTTTATAGGTCTTGAATAGATGATCCCAACATCCAAAAATATTTCCAAAGTTAGAATCAGTATAGGGAAGACTATGATGGTGATGCACTTTATGCATATTAGGAGTGACAATAATCCAATGTAACCATCGGTCAACAGACTTTGGTATACCAATATTTGCATGATTAAACTGAGAAAGTACCACAGAAAGAGCTTGATAAAGCATAATAGTTCCAATTGGAGCTCCTATAATTAGCACTGCTACACAGGTAAAGCCAAAACGTACAACGCTCTCTAGTGGATGATGTCGATTTGCTGTAGTGGTGTCTACGGTATGATCGGTATGATGTACAATATGAAATCCCCATAGTAATTTTACTTGGTGTTCAACGTAATGGGCAAAATAGGCTGCAATGAGGTCAAGAAGTGCTACACCGATTAAAACCTTGATCCAAAGCGGTTGAGGTCCTATCCAATACAGTATACCAAATTCATTAGTGGTGACCCATTGACTACTTTTAAAGAGTAGAAATGCTAAACTAAAATTGACGATAATGGTGGTGATGGTAAAAAAGAAGTTAATACCAGCGTGTTTTACTTTGTGGTATGAAAACGTAACAAGAGGAATTAACGATTCAATAATCCAAAAGAAAGCAATACCACCTACAAGTAAGAGTGATCGATGTAACGATGGAATGGTAGAAAAATAATCGAATAAAGCCTCCATAATAGTCTAAGTTACAATTTTATTTTATCTTTTAATGATTCCATTACATCAAAGGCCGCTGGACAAATCGAGGTGTTTTTAAGTGTTAATTTTCTGATCTGATGAAATTTTTTGCGATCAGTATGTGGATATTCCCTACAGGCTTTTGGTCTCACATCATAAATCGAACAGTAGTTATCACCTCCTAAAAATGGACAAGGAAGACTTTGAAGTACGTAGTCATTATCTTCATCGATTCTTAGGTAGCTATCTATAAATGCTTGCGGTTTCATTTTAAAGAATTTAGCAATTCTAACGATATCAGTATCGGTAATAAGGGGTCCTGTTGTCTTACAGCAGTTGGCACAAGTCAAACAATCGATTTTGTCAAACACTTCTTGATGAATCTCTTGCATGGTATAATCCAAATTCTTAGGTGGCTTTTTCGCAAGCTTATCAAGGTATTTCTTGTTTTCCTTTGCTTTTTCAGCTGACTGCTGTTTTAGTTTTTCTATACGTTCTTTCATCAAGGATACAACAGGTATTTCTTTCTTATGGATTTGAATTGATTGATATCAGATTCCCAACTCATACGAATTTGAGCTTCACTTAATCCTTTAATAATCTGATCCTGTAATAATTCACTGCCAGAGTGTCTGGTAAAACTTGAGGTTAAAAAAAATGAAGATTGATCTAAGGAATTTTGATACGCTTCAATCAACCATTTTAAGGTTACTTTATGGGGTTCTTGTATGCTGCTTAAATCTCTTCCGAAACAAGTTTTCCCCTCTTCTTTAGGATGTTTAGATCCCTTATTTGGTTTTGGAGTATAGCTAAAATCAAAGTAATTTTTATCTAAAAATGAAGCTCCAAATCTGCTGAATTGATGAGAAGTGCCTCTCCCTGCATTTACGTTCGTTCCCTCAAAAAGCCCTAAGCTTGGATAGAGCGCAATAGCTTGATCATCCGGTAAGTTAGGAGAAGGTTTGATAGGAAGATGATAGGGGGTTTGATGGGTATAGTTTTTTAAGGGGATGACGGTAAGGTCTAATTCTTGATCAACTTCAAGGTAATTTTCCCCTTTGACCATCAGGGCATATTCTCCAATAGTCATTCCATAAACCAAAGGAATTTCATTCATGCCAAGAAAACTACGATGTTGTTTTTTCATCACGGGGCCATCGATATAACCAGCGTTTGGGTTGGGTCGATCCAAGATTATAAGTGGAACGTTATTTTCTGCACAAGCTTGCATGACCAGTTGTAAGGTAGCGATATAGGTGTAAAAACGAACTCCAACATCTTGGATATCAAAAAGAACTAGATCTAATGCTTCTAATTGTTCTGATGTGGGTTTTCTTTTTGAACCGTATAAGGAAACAATAGGAAGACCCAAAACTGGATCTATTCCATCGTGTACTTTTTCTCCTGCATCAGCATTGCCTCTAAAGCCATGTTCTGGAGAAAAAATAGTTTTAATAGTAATGTCATGGTTTATTAGTGAATCTACCAAGTGAGTATAGGAATGATTCTTGTAGATAACTGAGGTTGCATTAACCACTATTCCTATTTTTTTTCCCTCCAACAAAGGAAGGTAGTGCTCGGTTTGATTAGCAGCAATGATTAATTCTTGCTGTGCTATTGCAATACCACTATTTAAGAGAATCAAACAGAAAACTAGAGATAAAAGCTTATTTTTGAGGGAATTTAATACTGTAATCATTGAAATTATCATTGTTTATAAGCCGAAAACTCATCAAAGGCCATCCCTATAAAAGTAGTATATCTAGTCCGATAATAAAAATTGCAATTTCAGCCATTGCTATTGGAATTGTAATGATGTTGATCGCTATAGGAACTGGTCTTGGCTTGCAACAGCACATTAGAGATAAAATAGCAGCATTCAATGGGCATATTCAAGTGTTGAATTTTGATCAAAACAATTCTAATGTGAGTTTGTATCCAATTGATTTACAGCAAGAATTTTATTTAAATCCAAACTTAATTAAAGGGGTTGAACATGTTCAAGCGGTCATACTAAAAGCTGGGGTAATTCGAACCAGCGAAACCTTCGAAGGAATTATTGCAAAAGGAGTAGGAACTGATTTTAATTGGGAGCTTTTTAAAGAAATGCTTGTTGATGGTAGTCTTCCCGATTACCGAGATGATTTAAGTAATGAGGTGTTGGTTTCTTCAACATTAGCAAAAGCACTTAACATTGGGGTTGGAGATCAATTATCAAGTTTTTTCTTAAAAGAGGCATCTGATTACTCCCTACCAAATCAAAGAAAATTTAAGGTTAGTGGTATATACGAAAGTGGTTTTGATGAATTTGATAAGTCATATGTAATTGTAGATATTAGACAGTTACAGCGAATCAATCGTTGGAATTCTAATCAAGTAGGTCTTTTTGAGGTGTTTATCGATGATTTTGATCAATTGGATACTTATGCTGACGTTATATATGAACAAACGAGTTCACAATTAGATGTTCGAACAATAAAAGATCGTTTTTACACCATCTTTGAATGGATTGAACTTTTTGATTTTAATATTGCACTTATTATCGGAATAATGATTTTAGTAGGAGGCATCAATATTATTACTGCATTATTAGTTTTAGTATTAGAGAAAACTAATATGATTGGTATATTAAAGGCATTAGGAGCTACTGATTGGACTATTAGAAAAATATTTATTTATCAATCAATCTATTTAATTCTAAGAGGGGTGTTTTGGGGCAATTTAATTGGATTGACGTTGTTGGGGCTACAATACAACTTTCGATGGTTAAAATTTCCAAATCCCGAAGAATACTATATGAGTTATGTTCCCGTAACTATTTCACTATCCACTGTATTTTTTTTAAATTCTGGTTTAATACTGGTATGTTTAGCTATGTTGCTCATTCCTTCTTATGTGGTAACTAAGATTTCAGTGATAACATCTATAAAGTTTGATTAATCGTACTCAACTTAAAGATAATTCGTAAATTCAGCCTTCGTAAAAATGGTAACAATCGAAAATTATTTTTTAGGATAACTATTTCCAATATATCGCTTAAGGTAGCAGCTTTTTTAAAGTAACTCGGCCGATTTTTGGACTGTCAAAAAAAGATGAATGAATAAGGATAAATTAATTGAACAATACGGCTTCATATTTGAGGAAGCATTAATTGATGAAATGAATAAGGTAGGGAAGTATATCAAAGTTTCTGCTCATCAAGAAATTATAGATATAGGATCAGAATTATCACATATTCCATTATTGCTCTCTGGAGCCATAAAGATATTAAGAGAAGATGAAGGCGGAGACGAATTACTGTTATATTTTATAGAAAAAGGGGATTCTTGTGCCTTGTCTTTTAGCTGTGCATTAGAAGGTAAAAAGAGTGATGTTAGGGCTATTGCAGAGTCTGATTCTGAAATTTTAATGATTCCTATTTCCTATATGGAACAGTGGATGGCCAACTATAGATCTTGGAGAAATTTTGTGATAGATTCCTATCAAACCCGTACACGTGAACTTCTAGAAACAGTAGATACTATAGCGTTTTTAAAAATGGATCAACGGATCTTAAAACACCTTCAAGACAAAGCTAAAGTTATTGGAAATGATGTAATCATAACAACCCATGAGCAAATTTCAAATGATTTACACACTTCAAGAGTGGTTGTTTCTAGGATACTTAAGAAATTAGAAAATGAAGGTAAAATCAAACTTTTTAGAAATGAGATAAAAGTCATTGATCTATAAATTAAAAAGTCATTAAATTACAGAATAAAGGGAGCCCAATGGACTCCCTTTTTTAATATAAACTAAGTGTTTGTCTTATTTAACAAACTTATAAGAGCGTTCTATAAATTCAGTGAGCGCCTCTCCTTTAAGTAATCCTTTAGAGAGTTTTGCTAAATCGACAGATTGTTTAATTAAACGTTCTTTCTTTTTTGCTGTTTTAGTTTGTAAGATTTCAGAAACGAGTTCATGATTAGCATTAACTACTAAATTGTACATTTCAGGCATATTACCCATACCAAACATACCTCCACCAGTTTGTTGCATTTCTTTCATTCTTCTCATAAACTCAGGTTCGGTAATGATGAAAGGAGATGCATTAGAATCTAAAGCCTCCACCTGTACTGTGTATGTTTGAGCGCCTAAGGTTTCTTCAATACTTGTTTTTAAGCTCTCTTTTTCATCATCAGAAAGTTTTGAGATAGATTCATCATCTTTTTTGATTAAGTTATCTAAGTGATCAGCATCTACACGAGCAAAAGTGATATTTTCCTTAGTGGTCTCAAGTTTTTGAATTAGGTGAGCTGCAATCGGAGAATCTAATAATAAAACTTCGTATCCTTTATCTTTAGCCGCATTGATATACGAGTGTTGAGCTTCACGGTCAGATGCGTATAGAATAACGAGTTTATCGTCCTTGTCGGTTTGATTTTCTTTGAGCGCTTCTTCGAGCTCAGACCAAGTAAAATACGTATTATCTACAGTTGGATAAAGTGCAAAAGCATCTGCTTTTTCCATGAATTTTTCTTCAGAAAGCATTCCATACTCTATAACCACTTTAATATCATTCCATTTGGCTTCAAAATCCGCTCTGTTTTCATTAAATAAACTTTTGAGTTTATCTGCTACCTTTCTAGTGATGTAGGAAGAGATTTTTTTAACAGCCCCATCAGCTTGTAGGTATGATCTCGAAACATTTAATGGAATGTCAGGAGAATCAATTACCCCTTTAAGCATAGTTAAAAACTCAGGTACAATTCCTTCAACGTTATCTGTAACAAAAACTTGATTTTGATATAACTGGATTCTATCTTTTTGAAGACTTAAATCATTATTAAGTTTAGGAAAATATAGAATTCCAGTTAAGTTAAAAGGGTAATCTACATTTAGGTGTATATGAAATAATGGCTCTTCAAATTGAGTTGGGTAGAGCTCTCTGTAAAATTGTTGGTAATCCTCCGTTTTTAAATCGGCAGGTTGTTTTGTCCAAGCAGGTGCTGGATTATTAATGATATTAGGCACCTCCTGAGTTGGAGCAGGATCTTCTTCCTTGGCTCCTTCAGGTTTTGGAAGTGTTTCAGTTTTAGTTCCAAATACAATTGGAATAGGCATAAACTTATTGTACTTCAATAACAGTTCAGAAATCTTAGCTTCTTCTAAGAATTCTAATGAATCATCAGCGATATGAAGAATGATTTCTGTACCTCTATCCTGTTTGTCAGCTTCAACTAATGTGAAGTTTGGAGATCCATCACAGGTCCAATGAGCAGCTGGTTCATCCGTATAGCTTTTGGTGATAATTTCAACTGTATGAGCTACCATAAAAGCGGAGTAGAACCCAAGACCAAAATGTCCAATTATTCCAGAGTCTTTTGCAGTGTCTTTATGTTTTTCTAAAAACTCTTCTGCTCCAGAAAAAGCTACCTCATTGATGTATTTTTTTACTTCCTCAGCAGTCATCCCTAATCCTTGATCAACGATATGAAGCTTTTTAGCTTCTTTATCTATTTTGACATGTATTTGAGGACTTCCATATTCTACCTTTGCTTCACCAATAGAAGTAAGGTGTTTAAGTTTTAATGTTGCATCAGTTGCATTGGAGATCAGCTCTCGTAAAAAGATTTCGTGATCACTGTACAAGAATTTCTTAATCAGTGGAAATATGTTCTCTACAGAAACATTAATCTTACCTTTTGACATAGTATAATAGTTTAAATTTTTGTGAATTTTAAACCATATAAGTCAAAATAAATGCCAAAGAAGTTATTGTGACAAGATGTCACTACCAGCGAATTATAACTGACCCCCAAGTAAATCCAGATCCAAAAGCAGCAAGAACCACTACATCTCCTTTTTTGATGAGTCCCTTTTGATGAGCTTCAGCCAAAGCTATTGGTATAGATGCTGCAGTGGTATTACCATAATTCATGATGTTATTGTATACTTGGTCATCTCCTAATCTAAATTTCTTTTGAATGAACTGTGCTATTCTCAAATTGGCTTGATGAGGAATAAGTAAATCAATATCAGTTGCTTCCAGTTGATTTGCTTGTAAGCCTTCATTGATGACTTCTGCAAAGCGAACTACAGCGTTTTTAAAGACAAATGTTCCGTTCATATAAGGAAAATAAGAATCATCGTCTGGTTTGTTATCTTCCAAGATATCAGAGACCCAACGCTTACCCATCCCTGGAGCTAATAAAGCTAATTCTTCTGCATGTATTCCTTCGGAGTGTAAATGTGTAGAGAGTATACCACTAGTATCCTCTGATCTTGAGACGATTGCAGCTCCAGCTCCATCTCCAAATATAACAGAGATTCCCCTACCTCTTGTGCTCATATCTAAGCCTTTGGATTGAAGTTCTGACCCAATTACAAGTATGTTTTTATACATACCAGAACGAATATATTGATCGGCAACGGAAACGGCATAAACAAAACCAGAACATTGATTTCTGACGTCTAGTGCCCCAACGGTATCAATGCCTAAGTCACGTTGAACTAATACTCCAGGTCCAGGAAAATAGTAATCAGGACTCAGGGTAGCAAAGATGATAAAATCAATATCATTTTTGTCAATAGCAGCATTCTCTATGGCTTGGAGGGCAGCTTTAACTCCCATGGAAGTAGTAGTTTCTCCTGAACCTTTTTTAATATGTCTCCGTTCTTTGATTCCAGTACGTTCTTGAATCCACTCATCGGTGGTATCCATGAACTTAGTTAAATCATTATTGGTTACAATATGGTTAGGAACAAAGAAGCCCAATCCTTTGAAATAGGAAGAATACATAGTTTATTAATTTAGTTCTTTAAAGTTACAACTTTAATTTATTTTTTTCTGATCAGGTAAAGTCCTACAAAAGTGATGATGCCATTCAATGGAAGGAGTTCATAACCAACCTGATAACCACCTAAGTATGTGGCAGGGATGTTTCCGATACTAGTTGCAATAACAATGGAAAGAAGTGCGATGACCCATACCCATTGATCGTTAATTTGATGTTTGGTGAAGATTCCAAAACCATAAAGACCAAGTAGTGGGCCATAGGTGTAGGAGGCAACAGTAAGTAAGCTGTCGATGATAGATGAGTTTAAAATATATTTGAAGGCTATAATCACGATAATTAATAACCCACTCATTAAAATGTGAGTTTGTTTTCTAATCTTTTTTTGTTGGAGTTCCGATTTATGTTCAAGTCCGATAAAATCGACACAGAATGAAGTTGTTAACGAAGTAAGTGCGGAATCTGCACTGGAATAGGCTGCTGCTACCAAACCTAATATAAATGGAACTGCTACCCATATTCCGAGTCCAGAATTAAGTGCGATTTCAGGAAAAAGAAGATCTGTCTTTGGGCTGCCATCCATTAATGGAATAGCAATATTGGTTTTAGTTGCGTAGATGAAAAGAAGCGCTCCTAAAAGCATAAATATGAAGGTTACTACTACTAAGGTTATACTCATACTGATCATATTCTTTTGGGCATCTTTGATGTTAGCACAACTCAGATTTTTTTGCATCATGTCTTGATCCAGCCCTGTCATTCCTATGGTGATAAAAGCACCTCCGATGAGTGATTTTAAAAAGTAACTTTTACTTTGAATATCATCGGTAACCCAAACTTTTGAGTAACTTTTAAGTTCTTTTGAAGTCAAGAAATCTGTGATAGACCAACCCAAATCTTTCGTAATAAAATAAATTGATAAGATAACCGCTAAAATCATAAATAGGGTTTGTAAGGTATCGGTCCAAACAATAGTTTTGATTCCTCCTTTAAAGGTATATAACCAAATCAATACAATCGAAATGACAACAGTAAGTTCAAAGGGAACATTCCAGGCGTCAAAAACAAATTGTTGAAGAACAATAGCGACTAAAAACAACCTAAAAGATGCTCCTAAAACTCGAGATATAAAAAAGAAAAAAGCTCCAGTTTTGTAAGATGTAGGTCCAAAACGATCTCTAAGATATTCATAGATAGAGGTAAGGTTTAACCTGTAATAGAGTGGAAGAAGAACAAACGAGACAATAAGGTATCCAAAAAAGTAACCGATGACCACTTGAAGGTATGAGAAATGAGTGCCTTGAATCCATCCAGGTACCGAGATAAATGTAACTCCAGATAAAGAGGCACCTACCATTCCAAACGCTACCACGTACCAAGGTGATTTTTTACCTGCTCGAAAGAAATCCTCATTGGAATCATTTTTAGAGGTTAGGAATGATATTCCTACAAGGATTAAAAAATAGACCCCTATGATAAGAGTGATGCTTAATGGACTCATAACTTTTTTTTGCAAATGCAAAGTACAAAATCTTCCTACATAAATCTAAAGTTGTAATTTTGAAGCATGGAATTTTCGTCGAAACTTTTAGAAGATGCTGTTAATGAAGTGTCTCAGCTTCCTGGAATAGGAAAACGTACGGCCCTTCGCTTGGTGTTGCATTTATTAAGGCAACCTGCGCGTCAAACCCATGACTTAGCGGATTCACTAGTTCGATTAAAGGATACTATCAAGTATTGTAAGGATTGCCATGGGATTTCAGATGTAGAACAATGCGATATTTGTTCAAATCCTTCAAGAGATCAGGAAGTGATTTGTGTTGTTGAAGATATTAGAGATGTGATGGCTATAGAAAGTACGGCTCAATTTAAAGGTAAATATCACGTACTGGGAGGAAAAATATCTCCTATTGAAGGAATTGGCCCTCAAGATTTGAATATTGATGCCTTAATTGATCGATTAAAGTCAGGTACAATTAAAGAACTTATCTTTGCAATGAGTTCCACTATGGAAGGAGATACCACTAATTTTTATATCTATCGTCAACTAGAGGGTATGGAGATTAAAACATCTACTATAGCTAGGGGAATTGCGGTTGGTGATGAGTTAGAATATGCAGATGAAGTCACACTAGGAAGAAGTATTTTAAATCGTATTCCTTTTGAAAACTCTATGAAAACACAATAACAAATTATTATTCTTATTTTTAAGTATAACTAGTATTATGGCAAGATTTGAATTGAAATTACCTCAAATGGGAGAAAGTGTTGCAGAAGCAACGCTTATTTCTTGGTTGAAAGAGGTGGGTGACTCAATAGAATTAGATGAAGCAGTTGTTGAAATCGCAACTGATAAGGTGGATTCAGAAGTCCCTTCGGAGGTTGAAGGAACTCTTATTGAAAAGCGCTTTGAGGTTGATGATGTAGTCCAGGTAGGAGCGGTTATTGCAGTGATTGAGACAGCAGAAGCAGTTCAAGAAGCGCCAAAGACACCTCCAGCGATAGAATCAACACCTGAGGCACCTAAAGAAGTAGCAGTAATTGCGAAACAAGTGGAATCGGTTAAAGAACAAATTAAGCCACTTTCAAATGGATCGAGTAGTCGTTTTTATTCACCACTAGTTAGAAATATTGCTAAGGCAGAAGGAATAAGTTCTGAGGAATTAGATCAAATCCCAGGAAGTGGTGCTGATTCACGTGTAACTAAGAATGATATTTTGGCATATATTGCTTCAAGAGTATCAGCTCCTGTACAAAATGAAGCAGTAACGCAAAGAGTTCCAACTCCTATAGAAGAAGTTAAAAGTAAACCTGCAAACGCTAATCCTGTTCAGGCTCCCGTTTATGTATCTAAGGGAGATGATGAGCATATACCATTATCAAGAATGGGTAAACTTATCGCAGATCACATGAAAGCATCTTTAGCGACTTCTGCTCACGTACAAAGTTTTATAGAAGTTGATGTGACCAATATTGTTGCATGGAGATCAAAGGTAAAAGACCACTTTGAGCAAAGAGAAGGGGAGAAATTAACCTTTACACCGATCTTTTTAGAAGCAGTGGCCTATGCGCTTAAAGAATATCCTTTATTAAATATTAGTTTAGAAGGAGATACCGTAATTAAGAAAAAAAATATCAACATCGGAATGGCTGCAGCCCTCCCTGATGGTAACTTAATAGTTCCCGTAATTAAAAATGCCGACCGATTAAATTTAGTAGGAATGGCTGCTCAAGTTAATAGTTTAGCTAAAAGAGCTCGAGCTAATCAACTTAAGCCTGAAGAAATTCAAGGAGGAACCTATACCGTTACCAACGTAGGATCATTTGGTTCTGTTTTTGGAACACCAATTATCAATCAACCTCAGGTGGGAATTCTAGCATTGGGAGCAATCCGAAAGGTGCCTGCAGTGATTGAAACTAAAGATGGTGATCTTATTGGTATTCGCTCGATGATGTTCTTGTCTCATTCCTATGATCACAGAGTGGTTAATGGAGCTTTAGGAGGGTTATTTATAGCCAAAGTAAAGGAGTATTTGGAGAACTGGGATATGAATCGATTAGTTTAATACAATGGAACTAAAACTTACAAGACCTATATGTTTTTTTGATCTTGAAACAACGGGTATAAATGTTGCTAAAGATCGTATTGTAGAAATTTCGATACTTAAGGTATATCCTAATGGAAATAAAGAATCAAAGACGTGGTTGGTTAATCCACAAATTCCAATTCCGAAGGAAGTAACAGCGATTCATGGAATTAGTGATGAAAAGGTAGCTAATGAACCAACATTTAAAGATTTAGCACGAGAAATAGCTGATTTAATTAAGGATGCTGATTTGGGAGGATTTAATTCGGATCGATTCGACATTCCCCTTCTAGCTGAAGAAATGCTTAGAGCAGAAATGGAGTTTGATATGAAAAATAGAGTAGCTGTAGATGTTCAAACTATTTTTCATAAAATGGAAAAGAGAACATTAGAGGCTGCGTATAAATTTTATTGCGATAAAGAGTTGACTAATGCGCATTCAGCAGCTGCAGATACCGAGGCCACCTATGAAGTGCTTAAGTCGCAATTGGATCGCTACCAAGAATTAGATAATGATATCAAAAAACTATCTGAATTTACTCAACGTAAAAAATCGCTTGATTTTGCTGGATTCATTGTAGAAGATAAACATGGAGCGGCAGTATTTTCATTCGGGAAACATAAGAATAAGAAGGTGAAAGAAGTACTTGCAAAAGAGCCTGGTTATTATGGTTGGATTCAAAACGCAGATTTCCCGCTTTATACAAAGAAGATACTTACACAAATTCGTTTAGAAGATTTTAATTCATAAGCATGAAACTCATTTGTATTGGCAGAAATTATGCGGCACATATCGCTGAACTTGAAAATGAACGTCCTATAGAACCAGTAGTTTTTATAAAGCCTGATTCAGCAATCTTGCCAAAAGAACAAGATTTTTATATTCCTGAATTCAGTAAGGAGGTTCACCATGAAGTAGAACTCTTGGTAAAGATTAAGAAAGTAGGTAAGCATATTGATCCTACATACGCTCCTTTATATTATGATGAAATTGGATTAGGAATTGACTTTACCGCTAGAGATCTTCAGTCTAAACTAAAGGAAAAAGGATTGCCATGGGAAAAAGCTAAGGGGTTTGATGGAGCTGCAGTCATCGGTAAATGGATAGTAAAAGACTCCTTAAAAGACGTATCAGCCATTAACTTTCAATTGAAAAAGAATGATGAAGTTGTTCAGGAAGGAAATAGTGCCTTAATGTTATGGAAAATAGATGAACTGATCGCCTATGTATCCCAATACTTTATGTTAAAAAAAGGAGATATTATCTTCACTGGAACTCCAGCAGGAGTTAGCAAGGTGAATCCTGGTGATGTGCTTGAAGGTATTATTGAAGGAGAACAATTCTTTAAAATCAATGTAAAATAATACGTATGAAAGCTGAAATTATTACTATTGGTGATGAAATTCTAATCGGTCAAATAGTCGATAGCAACTCTGCTTTTATAGCTCAAGAGCTCAATAATATTGGCATAAGTGTTGTTCAAATTAGTTCGATAAGTGATGATTCTCAGCATATACTTAAAGCAGTTGAAGAAGCCCAATCTAGAGCTGAACTTGTTATTACTACTGGTGGGTTAGGCCCAACCAAGGATGATATCACCAAACAAACACTGTGTACGTATTTTAATGATCATTTAATTGAAAGCCTAGCAGTGCTCCAACATGTTGAGGAATTATTTGAAAAATATATAGAAACTCCAATTAACGAATATAATCGTTCTCAACGTTTTCAACCCTCTAAGGCTGAATTATTGATGAATGCTCATGGAACTGCTCCTGGTATGTGGTTTTCGAATGAAAAAGGAGTTGTGGTTTCAATGCCGGGTGTTCCTTTTGAAATGAAAGCAATGCTTAAGGAACAACTCTTGACAAAAATTAAAGAACGTTTTAATCGTCCCTTTATCATTCATAAAACACTTGTAACTTATGGTCCAGGAGAATCTGCTACTGCGGAACATATAGAAGAATTTGAAAAATCGCTTCCTGATGAAATCAAGTTAGCTTACCTTCCCAATTTAGGTAAGGTTCGTTTGCGATTAACGGCAAAGGGATCTGATCAAGATCAATTGGAGTTACTTATTGAAAAGCAATATTTGAAACTTAAATCACAACTTCAAGATTTTGTGGTTTCTATGGGGGATGATCAAGATCTTGAACTGGAAATTGCGCGTCTATTAACTGAAAAGCAGTTGAGTTTAGCCATTGCAGAGAGTTTTACAGGAGGATCAATCTCAGCTCGTTTTACTAAGAATCCTGGAGCGTCTACATATTTTAAAGGCTCTGTAGTGAGTTACGCTACATCGGTAAAGGAAACAGTGTTAGGAGTTTCAAAACAGATGATCAAGGAACATTCGGTGGTAAGTGCTCCAGTGGTAGAAGCCATGGCTCTAGGAGTAAAGGATTTACTCCAATCTGACTTTGCAATTGCTACTACAGCTAACGCTGGACCTTCCAAAGGAGACTCGGATGAACAAATCGGAATTGTATACATTGCAATTGCAACTCCTACTGGTGTTTTTTCGAAAAAATACAGTATGGGAAAAAACCGTGAACGCACCATAGAAAAAGGGGTTAATCGATCTTTATCACTTTTATTTGAAGAAATTTCAAAATTCTAGATAAGAAGTTTTGTAGAGCGATAAAAATAATTTAAATTTGCACCCTGTTTAAAATAACTCAAGAAGAATAGAGATGTCTAAAGTTTGTGAAATTAGTGGAAAGAAAGCGATGGTTGGAAACAATGTTTCTTTCTCTATCAATAAAACAAAGAGAAGATTTGAAGTGAATCTTTCTAAAAAGCGTTTTTATATCCCTGAAGAGGATAAGTGGATTACGTTAAAAGTATCTGCGAAAACTTTAAAAACGATTAATAAAAAAGGAATTTCTGCCGTTTTAAAAGAAGCGGGAAAAACTGGATTAGTAAAATAATCCTTAATAAGGAATAAAGATGGCAAAAAAAGGGAATAGAATTCAGGTTATTTTGGAGTGTACTGAGCATAAAGATTCAGGTATGCCAGGAACATCTCGTTACATTACTACTAAGAACAAAAAGAATACGCCGGATAGATTGGAAATTAAAAAGTTCAATCCTATATTAAAGCGTATGACCGTACATAAAGAAATTAAATAATAGAAGACCATGGCAAAGAAAACAGTAGCATCTTTACAGACAAGTTCTAAACGTTTAACCAAGGCTATTAAAATGGTTAAGTCTCCGAAATCTGGAGCTTATACATTTGTTGAGTCTGTGATGCCACCAGAGATGGTTAACGATTGGTTAAGTAAAAAATAATCTTTGGATTAGTTAAGAATATAAGCTGCTTTTTTAAGCAGCTTTTTTTTTGTGTTAAAGCTAAGGGATAGTTGTATCTTTGCCCTTAAATTGTTAAGAATATGAGTTTTTTTAAGAAGATATTTTCCCCTCAGAAAAAGGAACAACTAGATCAAGGATTGGAAAAATCTAAGAGTTCTTTTTTTAGTAAACTAGAGAAGGCTGTTGTTGGAAAAGATAAGGTCGATGATGAGATATTAGATGATTTAGAGGATGTCTTAATCAGTTCCGATGTGGGGGTTGGTACCACACTAAAGATTATCGATAGAATTGAGGCGAGAGTTAAGAAAGAAAAATATGTTGGAACCGATGCTTTAGATATCATTCTTCGAGAGGAAGTAGCAGCTTTACTGGCTGAAAATAATTCAGTTGAAGTTCAGGACTTTAGTATAGAAAGCTCTCATAAACCACATGTGATTATGGTTGTAGGTGTTAATGGAGCAGGAAAAACTACTACTATTGGTAAATTAGCACATCAATACAAAACCAAAGGACTAAAGGTTGTGTTAGGCGCTGCAGACACCTTTAGAGCTGCAGCAATAGATCAACTTCAAGTATGGGCAGATCGTGTCGCTGTTCCAATCATCAAACAAAAAATGGGATCTGATCCAGCTTCTGTAGCCTTTGATGCACTCAGTGCTGCTGTAGCACAAAAAGCAGATGTAGTTATTGTTGATACTGCTGGAAGACTTCACAATAAGGTAAATTTAATGAATGAACTCACCAAGATAAAACGTGTCATGGATAAAGTGGTTCCAGAGGCACCACATGAAATCTTACTCGTATTAGATGGCTCAACAGGTCAAAATGCTTTTGAACAAGCCAAGCAATTCACTAAGGCAACAGAAGTGAATGCGTTAGCGATTACGAAGCTAGATGGAACCGCAAAAGGGGGAGTAGTGATTGGAATCTCCGATGAATTTCAAGTCCCTGTAAAATATATTGGTGTTGGAGAAAAAATGGAAGATTTACAAGTGTTTAACAAGATGGAGTTTGTCGATTCTTTTTTTAATAAAGTTGAGTAATGAGAACCAAAAGTCGAACTAAAAATAGAATAAACGTTGTTACACTGGGATGTTCAAAGAACATCTATGATTCAGAAGTCTTAATGGGTCAGTTGAAAGCTGCTGATAAAGATGTTGTTCATGAAGGAGAAGGTAATATCGTTGTGGTAAATACCTGTGGTTTTATTGCCAATGCTAAAGAAGAAAGTGTTAATACAATTTTAGAATACGCTAAGCAGAAAGAAGATGGAGCCATTGATAAGCTCTATGTGATGGGCTGCTTGAGCGAGCGGTATAAACCGGATTTAGAAAAGGAAATTCCAGACGTAGATCAATATTTTGGTACCACCGATTTGCCACACTTATTAAAGGTTTTGGAGGCTGATTACAAGCATGAACTCATAGGAGAACGCTTAACCACAACACCTAAAAATTACGCTTATTTAAAGATTGCTGAAGGATGTGATCGTCCGTGTTCGTTTTGTGCAATTCCTATTATGAGAGGTAAGCATCGTTCTACGCCAATTGAAGATTTGGTAAAAGAGTCTGAAAAGTTAGCAGCTGCTGGTGTAAAAGAATTGATTCTAATTGCTCAAGACTTAACCTATTATGGATTGGATCTCTATAAAAAAAGAGCCTTGGCCGATCTATTATCAGCATTGGTAAAGATCGAAGGAATTGAGTGGATTCGATTGCATTATGCTTTTCCAACAGGGTTTCCAGAAGAAGTGTTGGATTTGATGAGAAATGAACCTAAGATTTGTAATTATATTGATATTCCTCTTCAACACATCTCGGATAAAATTCTAAAGAGTATGCGAAGAGGAACTACAAAAGAAAAAACAACGAAACTCATTGATACCTTTAGAGCTAAGGTTCCCGGGATTAGTATTCGTACAACCTTAATTGTGGGATATCCTGGTGAAACCGAAGAGGATTTTCAACTTTTAAAGGAGTGGGTAAAAGAAATGCGGTTTGATCGATTAGGATGCTTTACTTATTCTCACGAAGAAGATACCCATGCGTACGGATTAGAAGATGATGTGCCGCAAGAGCTTAAAGAGGCTCGTGCAGAGGAAATTATGGAATTACAATCTCAAATATCATGGGAGCTCAACCAAGAAAAAGTAGGTAAAACCTATCGTTGTATGGTTGATCGAAAAGAAGCCTCTTATTTTGTAGCTCGAACAGAATCCGATTCACCCGATGTGGATAATGAAGTGCTTATTGATGCGAACACGTATTATCTAAGAATAGGAGATTTTGCTGATATCACGATTACAGAAGCTGCTGATTTTGATCTTTATGGGATTGTCAAAGAATAGTAGATTGTAATGATATACAGTTACTAAAACGTTGTTATTGGATTCCGAAAAAATTCTAATCAATGCTAAATTTGGTTCGAAAACAGCTAAAATGATACTGCAACAAACCATAGAATCCCTAATTGTTTGATAGTTGGTAACGTTTCTAAAAATTAAAATTTAATGATTATCCTAAATCATAATCGACTAGTCTTAGCATATTTTTTACATTTGCAGTAATGTCAATCATCTACAAAAAATTACTAAAAAGATTATGCTTGAGCATAGGTGTTGCA
>Ga0181559_10001301_pt1 | contig 24415 bp, 16 predicted proteins | sample 011ome_21_FD_133752 | JGI IMG/M metagenome (GOLD analysis project Ga0181559, IMG submission 133752) | Coastal salt marsh microbial communities from the Groves Creek Marsh, Skidaway Island, Georgia - 011508AT metaG (megahit assembly) | ecosystem: Environmental > Aquatic > Marine > Intertidal...
AAGAAGAAGAAGAAGAAGAAGAAGAAGAAGAAGAAGAAGAAGAAGAATGGGCAAAAAGAAGTCCGGAGGAAACGGAAACGGAAACGGAAACGGAGAATTTACGATCGAACCGGTCGATGTGAACGGCAATCCGGTCGATTTAGAGACGGAAACGTTGGCGGATTTGCGCAGTCGCCACAAGCGCGAGATGGAACGCGTCAGAGAGCACTGCAAAACGTTCACCGGGAAGCAGGCAAAGACGAAAGCGATGGTGGAGGAAGGGAAGGTGACGGACAGGCATTTTTTGGAGGAGGAGCGGTTGGAGAGGAGGTTGTACGGGAGCCCAGACGCGGTGAGCGAGGAAGAAGAAGAAGAGGAGGAAGAGAAAGATGTCAAGAAGGAGGATGAAGAGGAAAGCGAGACGACGTCGAAGAATCGAGCGGCGGGAGGACCGACAAAGGCGCAGAGAAGACGGGAGAAGAAAGACGCGGAAGAGAAGGCGAGAGAGTTAGCGATCGAGATGGAGCGCGCGCGGCTTCGCGAGTCTGGACCGAGTAAGAAGGAGGTGGAGGAAGAGGCGATGCGCGCGGCGTTGAAGGCGATGGATTTGAAGTTGAGGGAGGTGAAAGCGGACGGGCACTGTTTGTATCGCGCGGTGGCGGAGCAAGTGGAGGAGATGAGAGCGGAGAGCAGGTACGGTGAAGTGAGGATGGTGTGCAAGGAGGAGATGTTGAAGAACAGAGAAGAGTACGAGGCGTTCGTTGAGGTGGAGGAAGCCGGGTCGTACGAAGCGTATTGCGAAAAGGTGGAATCGACCGCCGAGTGGGGCGGTCACGTGGAGATGTTAGCCATAGCGAGGGCGTTGGGGAGGAACGTGGAAGTTTTTGAGGTCAGACCAGGTGGAGAGGTGGAAAAGATGGTCGTTGAGGGTGTTGGTGGTAGCGGAGATGGAAGGGCAGAAGACGGATCGTTGAAGCCGTTGCGCGTGGCGTTCATGAAAGAGTCGTACACGCTAGGGGAACATTACGACGCCGTTGTTAGCTTATAATAGAAGAAATAGAAAAAAATGATATTAAATAATAATATCGATGTTGTTACGACGATTACTATACCAGTATTATGATCATTGCGCTGACATTATTACTAAATTATTACGAATTTTACTGCGACTACTTCAGTCGCATCCAGTCGCCCAGGCGATGATCCCGAGAAGACCTCCGAAAGCGACGACGATGGGCGCTTGCAAAACGACCAACTTTGGATTCGGCATTTTCACGTACCTCGTTCCAAATAAGGTCAGCATACCGATAACAACGGCAAATTTTGGAAACGGCGAGTTTTCTCTGACTTTTAAAAACATTTGTACCGCCGCGGCGACAACTAAACCTACCGCGCTCGCATTCAAACCCGGGAGCATTTTTTGGTACGCTTGAAACGTTCGAACGTAACCCCAAAACGGCAAGACGCCAAAAATGAGCGTCACTCCCGGAGCGAATAAGCCGGTCCAACACGTCAGAGCTCCTGCTACGACGCTTTTACCAGCTCTTTGCGCCATAACAGCACCTAAATACGCGGCAAAGTTGAACATCGGTCCAGGCGAAGCTTGCACGAGAGCCAATCCCGCGAAAAACTGGTCCTCGGTGACCCAACTGTTCGTCGCGATGTTATCCGGCTGACTCGAATCGTAAGAAACAACATCGTCCAACAGTAAAGGCAAGACAACCTGTCCACCACCGAAGATTATACTTCCAGTTCTAAAAAATGCTGCAAACCAGTGCGAGTACTGATTCGAATCGTACTCCGTTTGACTCGCGACGGTGACCATGAGCACCAACACGACCGCCCACGAGAGAATCAAAAAACCTCCGACGATTTTCGTCGCCCCGTAACTCGCCACTTCGTCGTCGCGTTCGTTTTTCTCCGCGATATCTTTGTTCGGTCCGAAGAAATAACTCACCAAACCACCAAAAACAATTAACAACGGAAACAACCACGCCGTCTTGTAGTAATACGCGAAACACGCGCTCGTCAATCCCAACAGTCTCGTCATGTTATTCTTATTACACTGTCCGTTGGACAAGTTGACCGCAGCATCGACTACTAACGCCACGCCAGCGACCGAGAGACCGCTGACTAACCCTTTCAAAAAGCTCGACGGGTTCGTCAGCGCCTCCGCCGCTCCCGCTCCCGCCAGCGTCATCAAAATCAACCCGGGATATTGAAACAAACCTCCCGATAAGAGCCCACCAGAAACGCCTCTCTGCGTCACACCCAACGCGAAACTGACTTGCGTCGACGTCGGTCCCGGCAAACACTGCCCCAAACTCAACAACTCCGCGAAAATGGTGCTCGAAATCCATCTCTTGCCATCGACGAAGACTTTTTGAAAAATGCCGATGTGTGCGGCGGGTCCGCCGAACGCGGTCCACCCCATCAACACGAACGCTCGAAAAATGTCTCCGTGCGATGCCGCGGAGTCGACGAGTTTATCGTCATCATTTCTTCCGAGTTTCTTCTCCACGTCGTCGTTGCCGTCGTCTTCTCCTTTGGACGTTGCTGTTGCCATGTTGGTTTTACTCTTTTCCCCCGTTTTTGTGTGTTCGTTCGCGCGCCTCTCGTTTTTATCGAGCGACGACGACGACGCGCAGAAATACGAAAAGACGCGAAGAACGTTTCACCCCGTCTCTCCTCGGTGGTGCAATTTTGAGGCGGTCTGAACGAGAAGAAGTTTGCGTTCTCTCTCTTTGAAGAGACTTTGTTGGGGGTGCGCAAATTGGAATATTATTATTTTTGCGACGACACGAGAAACTTCCCCGAGAAGAAAGACGAACGAAACACGTGTCGTCGCTTTGATTTTTGGGGAAAAAAACGAAAAGAAACGCTTGAAACGCTTCATTTTTACTTTTAAATAAAAATAATCTTACATAAAAAGAACACAAACGCCCCCCGTGCGCGCACTCACCCAAACGCAGCACGCTCACAAACGCACACGAAAATAACGAACAACGAAAGAAATGAAAGAGAACGAGAGAAGGGAAGAAGAGGAGAACGAGTGTCCGGATTTGTACGGCGCGCTGAACGTGGAGAACACGGCGACGTCGATCGAGGTGCGCATCTCTCTTCTTATTTTTTTTTTCCGTTTTTGCGATCGAATGTTGCGCATCTCTCTTCTCTTCTCTTTCTCTTCTCTTTGAAACGCGCGCGTGCCTTTTTGTTGTGATTCTCGACGAGTCCTGCGCGTCGTGTGGACGACGCTTACTCAAAAGTAACGCCGAGTGAAGCTGAGCGGGAAGAGACGAGATGAAAGAATGATGTTTTCATTCTTCTCGTTTTCTTGTTTTGGGAATGAGCGTTTTTTTTACCGAATCGCGATTACGATGCGCTCTCTCGCCTCTTCTTCTCTTCACACTTACCCTATCGAATTGAAACAAACAAACAAACACAGATTCGTCGAGCGTACAGGAACTTAATCACTAAAGCGCACCCGGATAAAGGCGGCGATGCGAAAACGTTCGCGTTGATTCAACGTGCCTACGACGTTCTCTCGGATAACGACAAGCGCAAACAATACGACTCGACCGGGACGTACTCGAAATCGGTGGAAGAGGAGTTGTTGGATTCTTTCGGCGGTGGCGTATTTCGCGATAAATTGAACGAGGAAAATCAGCGAAAGGAGTCTGTGGCTGAAGCAATTCAGACCGTGGAGAAGAACAAAGGATCGCACACGTCTGGATTCGAAGCGTTTATGCGAGCGAGGGGCGATTCGGTCGCCTCGTTTGGCGTGGACGACATCATCAACCAGTTTGGCGTCGTGAAAGGATCGTACGATGAGGTACAGTTACCGAAGATTAAAGCGTACGAGGTGAATCATATCGCTGGGAAAAAAGTCGTCGCCGGGCACGAGAAAGAGGCTTTGAGAGTTGAGACGACGAAAATTGCCTCGACTTTACAGTGGGGCGAAGTTTTAGTGAGCGTTCGCGTGGCGCCGATGAACGCGCACGATATTTACGAAGACCACATGTCGTTCATCACGTCCAAACACGGAAACAACGCTTCCGACGCGAGCGTTCATAAGGATTCGATGTTGAACCCGCGAAAAGGCGCTTTCGAGAACAACATGAACGAATCGAACGAACACAAGATTCCCGGCTCTGATTGTTTAGCCACCGTGGTGAAAGTCGGCGCCGGCGTCAAGTCCTTAGCCGAAGGCGACTGGGTCATTCCGTACGTCCCGAATCTCGGCACGTGGAGAACCTTAGCGGTCTGGAAAGAAAAAGATTTGATCAAAATTCCGAAAGAAATGACCTCAGAAAACCATTGCGCGATGATGCGAGAGATGTGCGTCGCCTATCGCTTGTTGGAAGATTTCGGTGCGTTGAAACCAGGCGATGCGGTTATTTTGAACGCCGGTACCTCGTTGATCGCCACGGTGGTCTGTCAACTCGCGAGCATGCTCAAATTGCGTCCCATTTTAGTCTGTCGCTCGCATCCAGGGTTCGAGAAAACCGCAACATGGCTCAAAAGCATAGGCGCGATTGAAGTCTTCAAAGACGAGGGCGATTTGAGCGCCGAGTTGGAAGAAAAACGACTCTTTGCGAAACCGAGACTGGCGTTAGATGGCGTCGGTGGTATCTCTGCCGTGCGTCTGGCGGAAACCTTACATCAAGGCTGTCCTCTCATCGTCTACGCGTGCGCATCTGGTCGCGCGGCTACGTTCCCGTGGCATCATTGGGTCGGGAAAGGTTTGATCGTGCGCGGATTTTCGCTGAGAAACTGGATGAAGGAAAACAAGAAGAAGACGCCTAAAATGATGGAGACTTTGGCTAAGTTGGTCAACGCGAACAAAATCGCAGTCGAGTACACCGAGTACGAGTTATCGACGGAGTTTGACGAAGCTTTGGAGCACGCGTGCGAGAGGCACAGAAAGACGAAAATTTTGTTGAAAATAACTGATATTGGAAGCACCGTGGACGAAAACGACAAGTAAAGAGTCTCTCTCGTTCGGTCGACGACTTTGTCACTTCGTGAATGAAAGAAACACCCAGACGTTTCCGAGAGTAAACAGAGAGAGAGAGAGAGAGAGAGAGAGAGAAAAAAAAGATGATGAGTGAATATGAAATTATCAAAACCAATGGATACAGACTTTCATTTCAGCACAACGCAGACGTCGTATTTTATATTTTTTTATTGATTAAAACTCCCTCTTAAAAGCTATAAAAACTAACCCCGTTAGTTTTTTACTTGATTGTTAATTTAATAGAGTTCTTCTTCCATGTGCGTCTTGATGGTGCAGTCCGAGGTCGGGTACGCAACGCAAGTCAACACGAAGCCGTTGCCGGTTTGGTCGTCGTCCAAGAAGGATTGGTCGGATTGGTCGATGGTACCCGCGACAACCTTACCCGCGCAGGAAGAGCACGCGCCCGCTCTGCAGGAGTACGGCAAGTCAATGCCAGCTTCTTCAGCCGCGTCGAGGACGTACGTGTCGTCAGCGCATTCAATCTTTTGGGCGCCTTCCGGGGTTTCCAAAGTGACCGTGAAGTTCATGATGGTCATGCCTCTTTGCACTTTCTGTTCATTTTTTGTATTCGAAGAAGAGAAATGTTTCGTTAGTGAATGTTTAGGGTTTTGACCGCAAAAAAAAATTTGTTCGGATAAACGAACAACCGATGGATGATTTCTCCTCCTGCCTCCCTCCTCCTCCATCCGCGCGCGCTTTGTATGCATCCACGCCTCAACGGGCCGCAGCAGCACGAAGAAACACGCAAACGTTCGCGCGCGCGCACGAATCGCATTTCACCCGACCTCTTTTTCACGTTCGATGCGTTTTTAAACTTTCGCGAGGGATAGAAAACGCGACTAATCCGAGACACAAAATTCCTCTCTCTCCTCCTCTCGTTCTTTTTGAGTTTTTCGGTGGGAAACACGTCGTGTTTTCTCGTCTTCTCCGGGGGGAGAAGAAGCGCTTTCTTTCTTTCGCGCTCTCATCGAGGGGTGCGCGACGCACCGCGCGAGGAAAAAAACACACAAACAGAATCGAAGGAATGCGTTTCACGAAACCATCGCACTCTGCGTGCGTTCACCGCTTCGCGCGCGCACCGTATTCGGGCGCGCTTTCGCGGCATCTTTTTTTCCTCCTCTCATCGCGAGAGAGCGAACCATCATCATCATCGGCCCGAATTTTGCTCACAAAAAAAAAGGCTATAAAAAAAACATCGAAAACCGCGCTCGCTTCGAGCGATGCGAACGCGCGATTTCAAAATAAACGACGCGTCGTGAAACGTACCATGGTGCGAGACTTCATCGCGACGGCTTTGCCGACGAAGGCGGTTTGTTGGACGTTAGTGGCAGCGAACATTTTTTCTTCTGTGAGTTTTTTGCGTAAAAATAGTGAGGTCACTCACGCTCTCTATCTGCTTTTTTTGCTTTTCTTCTCTCTCTTCTGTTGTCTGTGGGGAAAACATCGATCCTCTTCTCTCTCTCTCGATTTAATTCCACGCACATCAAAAATCAATATAATCGAAAAAGCCACAACGGCGTCACTTTGGCGACACTTTTCCCCGCGAACAAAAAGCGTGTGTTTCACGTAAAGAAAGAGACAACACAAAGAGAGAGAGAAAGAGAGAGAAAGAGAGAGAGAGAACACACATAAGAGGAAGAGCATCAAAATCATGTTGGCAACGAGCAGCAGTAGTAGCATTAGCAGCGCTACCGGCGTCGGAGCGATGAGAGTCGTCGCGCGCGGCAGCGGCAGACGCGCGATGATTTTGCGAAACGCTCGCTTCAAAGTGACGACGACGACGACGAAAGCGAGCACCGGCGACGGAGAAGAAGGGACGAAGGACGAGGACGCACCGCTTCCGCCGAAGAAGTCGGATCCGTTTGGGTTTGACAGCGGCAGAAACGAAGGACCGGTACCGATTATTCCCGGGTTCGATACCGCAGAAGGTGGTAAAGTCGGGCCCGTAGGCACGGCTGCGATTTCGTTGTTGTTGTTTGTGTTGTTCGGTGGGAGTTTGTTTTTCACGTCGGTGCCGCGCGGCGCGGTGGAAGACATGGCGAAGTTGGCGTTAGAGAACGACCCGGACGCGCCGACGAACGTGTTGAAACGTTAGACGATTGCTATGTTGTATTTAGACTAATAATAATGACTACGTAAATACTTGTATACACTTTGCACTACTACAAACTTTACTATTCTAAAATACATATATTATTCGCTGTTGTTGTGTTGTTATTATTTCTCCAACGTCGCCGAGAAGAAACTTTGCAAGGATCTATTCAAAGGATAGCGCCCCAAGGCGACGAGCGAAGACAGTTGAGGAACAAACAACTGCGAGATTTCGTTCTTTTGCTTTGATAACGATGAGGAGATGTCGCCTTCGCCGCCTTCTTCTACTTTCGCACCATCGCTGTTGTTGTTCTTCGCTTTCGTCTTGTTCTGCTTTATCAATGTCGTCAACGAGTCGACAACTGAAGCTAACATATCGAGCACGCGAGCGGAAACATCGAAAGAGGATGTCTCCTTCTCGTTATTCAGGAAGTAGTAACGTAAGACGATATCGCAAGCCGTGAGCGTACCGCTCACGTCGTTCGTCGTCGTCGCGAGTACCGCTCGCGTGGAGTTGTATAGAAGCTCCTCGTGTTCCTCACCTCCTTCCTTACCAATGGCAGAGCTGAATGCGTCGATGTGAATGGTCGATGCGACGTGCGCTATGCGCTTTTGAGACTCCGCAACACCACACGATGAATACAACTCGGGAATAAAATCACAAACGAGCGATTTCGAAATGATATCGTCTCTTTCATTTTTCTCCTGAGCGCTAAACGCATTCTCGAGAAAGTCGCAGACAAAGCTCCAGAAGCTTTCAGAAGGAGAGGAAGTACTCCTCTCGGCGCCAAAGGCTGCGATGCACGATAACAAATGCGCTAACGAGGTCGACGCGGCGTCTAGATTTGCAATCGCTTTCGCGAAGCCGATCGATACGATGTCGTATCCTACACTATTCTTCGAAGATGTCACGTTTGAAACCAAGCGGGGAAAGAACGTCGCCAACGAAAACGTCTTCGCCTCTAAAAATCCCTCATTTTTCGGAGCACTTTTGTGCGCGTGATTCCCGTAATACTCCTCGCGAGTGAAAGAAACAATCGGCTCTATGGCATCTTCGCAAACGTCTTGCCAGAATATTTTTTCGTCGTCTCTGGTTTTTGATTCGGCGGTGGTAAAGTCAAGCGCGGACGCAAAGACGCTTTCAAACGCTCTCATGGTTGTCGCTCGAGTGTTCTCGATCGAGAACGTTGCGGATATCAAACGCCTCGTCGTAACTTTCCAAAGGTTTCGCCCGCGCGGTGTGCTTCGATCCGCGCGAACGATGATCTCTTGCAAAGATAGTAAAGCTTCCGAAATGACGATGGATTCGCCTTTGTCGTTTTTCGTTTGCTTTTCGACGTCTCGAAATTTAGCTAAAACATCCACAATATCCGGTAAAATGTCGTCCGTGAGTTCTCCATCTGAAGAAGACGGTGTCGATGTCGATACACCGTTTTTCTTTGATCTGCCTTTGAGCACGCTTTCGACGATAATGTTACGAAAACTCACAAACGCGCGAATCTTTGCCGAGTCTGCGAATAAGACTTTGACTTGATCTTCTGGATTCCCATCGTACTCCTCGGTGTTGCCGTGATATTCCGACAGAGTAGCGTTTGAAGCGACGATTTCGAGCGTTTGAGCTACTCTTCGCCAGGATTTACCAAACTTTCTGCTCGAAGTTTCCGCGAGGCGTCTCAACGCGTCGACGACGAATTCTGCTTTTCTCGTCTTCATGTCGAAAAAGACGGTTTCGTTGCCCAAGCCAGAGTTTCGAAAGCTCGAGTTGGCAATCGCTCGAATAGCTTCGTAAAACGGCAACAGCGCGTCTTCTCGAGCCGCGTCTACGTTGCTGTTGATGATATCTTCGTCTGTTTCCAACTTCGTCAACTTAGTTTTACGTTTTGTCGGCGTGACGTTGCCATCTTCGTCCTCCGTCTCATCCAATTCTGCGCTTCCTCTTTTCAGGAGCACAGCCTCAGCAACGACACGAAGGCACTCCGAAGCTTCTTTGCACGCGTTGCGATTTACGAGGGTCTCAATTTGTACGCACGAAGTCGCCGTCGTCGCTAGATGCAAAGAAGCTGGTCCCCAGATGACGTTTCGCCACGCTGCTAAAGATCTTCCGTCCAAGTTTGCTCGCGCGACATCCGCCAAACGTTTCATCGCGATTCTCGTATTTGGAGATTTCGTGATTTCGCTTTGCTCCGCCGCAGATAAATCGCGCTCGGAACGTTGTATCAACGCATCGACGAGATGTGAGAGTTCACTCGCACCCATTCGAGTCGAGTTTACGAAACACGCGTCTATGGCTGCCTTGGCGTCCGGATTTACATCGGTTTCTAAGCCAGATTCCCTCGAAAACGGTCGAAGCCACGCCATGATGTTCTTGAACCCGAGAAGGCGTTGGATATTCTTCTCCACTTTCGTTGTGTCTGGCAGATTACCATCCGTCGACTCTTGCGCGGTTCCGTTTGGACGACTGTTCACATTCGTCACACCTCTCAACGCCGTCGAGTCATTTTCCAACATGGCAATCTCCAAACTGACGCAAATATCTATGCACGACTTCCAAAATTTTTGACCGAGCTTAATAAAATCGACATCAGATCTTGCGCAGTCGAGCAGTGTTTTTGTCGCTTCAGCGCGCTGCATGGCTCTTGAATCAACTCGCGTCACGTCGTCGTCGTCATCATTGTTGTCATCAGCGTTGCCGTCTACTTGGTCATTATCGGATGCACTCACGCCCGTAGCGTTGCACAAAAATTGTCCAAACAAATCCCGCAACGTATACAGCTTTGTCTCAAAGGCGAGTCTCATGGCAGAACGAGCGCACTCTAAAGCCATGGCGGCACGCCCAGGGTCATTCGCAAGGCCAAATGCAATGGATAATGCTCGACAGAGAGCTTCGCCGATGACTTCAAACATCGGTCGCGCCAGTCCCGCTTCCGCAGCCGCGTGGAAGGCAGATTCGCTGACGAATAGATTGTTGTTGTTGTTGCTTACGTCTTCGTCGAGCTCTGAATTACTACCTCGCCCATTCTCGAGCTGTGGCGAAGAAAGGGTCGACGTTACGGGAGCTTTAGTTGGTCTCGTCGTGACAGCAGAGAACGCTCGAGCAGTTTCCCTCAGTAAAGCTTTCGCTTCTTCCGAGGCAATCTTTTCCTCCATTTCGAGAATTTTCTGCTTCTTCTTGAATGCGCCAAAGATGCCAAAGTCGCTCATGAGACCACTATTCGCCGTAGTGGTAGTGGTACTACTACCATCAGTACCAGTGGATGACGAAGTTTCCGCGATGGCGCGTTTGTCTGCGGATAAAATAATTTCTTCTTTTGTCACGCGATCGTAAACGCCTCGAATCATTTCTTCTTCCAAACCTTTCGTCTCTGGCGTATCCAAAGCCATATTCAAGAAATCCTCTCTCGACATTCGCATTTTGACATCCACCATGGGATTGTGCGCGTCTGTATTCAACATGATTATCGCGAATGCGATAATTGTTACGCAGTCCACCTTTTTTTCTATTTTCTCACCCCCAAAGTTTGGATTTAACTCAATAAACCTTTTCGCGAAACATTCGGTGAGTCTATCGATTTGTTGCGCTTCACCCGGAATTCGAAACGTCGACATGAACTTTCTCAAGGCTTCGTCCACGTATTCGTTAGTAAAATCAAAATTTTCTAAGTACGCTCGAATCACAGCAACGCCATCGGCATCGCTAGATCCCAATAAATGTCCTATTGCTGATGGATCAACACCAGGCGCCGACCGTAAAAACTTGGCTGCGTCCGACGCCGATACCACTGAATTACTCGGCGCGTGCTCGCGCAGAACTGCCATGGTCGGCGTCTTGTTGAACTTTTTCACCGCAATCTCCACCGATCTTTTCTCTTTTTTCAAAGTTGCGAACGTTTTAGTCTGAGACGGCTTTGCCGTTGACGACGATGACGACGTTGTCGTAGGCGCGTTTTCGTTTTCTAATGGAACGGAAGAGAGTAATCCGCCGCCGAGTAATTCTTGTGATTTCGTAGGTGCTTTCTTAGTCGCGTTGCTTGATTCCGGTTGTTTCTCGTCATCTGATTTAGAAGGACCCGAAGAAACAACGACGTTTTGGGAAGGAATCAATTCAAACGAGGTCGAAACGCTCCCTGACCGGCGCAAAGTTGACGAGGCTTTTCTTTCCACCTCGCCGATGGAATCTTCATCGTGGAATAAGTCTTCGCCCAATTCCTTGTTTCTCGCGCGCCACACACGCAACGAACGCACGATAGCGACTAAACACTGTGTCGCCGCATCTCTCACCGCGACTGAGTCGATATCGATAGAGGAACCGCTGCTGATGTTAACAAGAATGCGCTCTTTTTCCCGCTCAACTTTAAGCGTCTCTAAAATCGCCTTGGCGCTTCTCTCGAAGCAGTTCGTCGAACATCTAGGATCGCAATCGTAATTCACAAAAACATCCGCCGCTGTCGAAGGATCGTCGTATATTTGTCGCAACGTTTTTAACGCGGCAATTTTAGCCTTTACGTGCGTTGATTTTGATCGTTCCAATGGGTGTAAAAGCATCGTAGGGAACATCAAAGCGATTTCGGATTTCCACGAATCTCTGGCGCGAGAGACAATCGAGGCAAACGTCGCTCGAGCTAAACTCGATGACGCTAACGCCATGGGATGAAACCTTGTAGCGTTATTGAATCCGTGCAAGATGCTATTGCTGTTATTGCTTGTGCTCGTGGTGATGTTCGCTCTGTTTGTCGACGCGTTCAGCGTCCTTTCGATGCCTTCGAAACTCAATCTTTTCCCGCCGTTGTTGTTAATCGTACCAGACGCAGTAGCCGCGGCGGCCGCAGCTACTCCAGCAACGCCGCCTTTTTGAAGCGTAGATTTTGGATTTAACATCGCGTTCACCAACAAAGCCTCGCTCAAAGGTTTCTTCAATTCGTTTTTATACGCCGCTAACCACGCCCTCGCGTTCGGTCCTTCGCACAGCTGTCGAAGTAAATCTATCGCTAAAAATCGGCTGGCTAAGATGTATTCATCTGCATCTAACGCGTTCGCCGCGGAAAAATGTGATTTTCCCTTCGTGTCCGTGTTCTCTTCTGCGCTCTTTGTCGTCGCGTCATCTGAATCTCTCGACGCAATTTTACATAACGCTTTCAAACACGTCAACGCCGACGAGTCGCAGAAAAAAAGAACACCGTTAGGTGCAGCGGTAGCATTTTCAGCACTAGCGCTCGTCTTGAACTCCACGTCCGCGCACCTCTTGAAGCTATTATTTATGTGCTGCACCAATGCCGTCTTTGCTACTCTTCTCTCGACGTCTCCCTCGCTCGCGACTGCTGAATGCGCCAATCGTAAAGTCAAAATCTCCAACGCCTCCTCCCCTTCTTCGCCTTGAAACGTCCCGGAGTTCACGATGTGTTCGCTCGTCGCCAGCGCCAACAACATTTTGACCACCATCCTCGTAATTTCTAACGCCTTATCATCCTTTCCGCAAAATGCGACCGCTTTACACGCATCCCTCAGCATCGTCGCGCTACACGTCATCGTCTCCGACGACGACGACGACGACTCCGACGCGCCGCTCACTCGTACTTTCTCCTTCTCCACAAAGTTCATCACCAAAAACAAACACTCCAACGCTTTCACCGCGACTTTCCCGCGTCTCCCTCCTTGTTGGTGCACCTCCTCGTGCGCCAAAATCTCCGCGCACGTCTCCGTGATCTCTCGCAAAATTTTCGTCTTCTTCTCAAAGTGCAAAAAATCCGTCGCCTTCTCTTCCTCTCTCGTCTGGCGTAAAAACGCGCGCAGTTCGTTGTTGTCGTTGTCGCCGATGGTGTTCTCCGAAGAAAAATCTCTGCAAAAGTCTGCGCACCGCTGCCGCAGCTCCTTCGCTTTTCTGGGAAGAAAAAACGACCCACCAAACATGGCCGCCTGCGGAGAGATGAACTCTTTCACCAGAGACGAGAAGAGAAGCGCGGTTTGGGCCAGCAACTGCGCGAAAGCGCCGAGATTGGTGTTGTCGTTCGTCGCGACATCTTTTCTCTTCTCCTCTTCCGTCGACGAGGATGATGCGTCGTTCTGATTTCGCCGGTCTCCTTCCGTCGACGACGAGGCCATTCCTCTCTCTCTCTCTCTCGAGCGCGCGAAGAACACTCTCTCCGTCTCTGTCTTCTCTCTGGCGCCTGCTAAAAATTCGCTCGCGTCGAAGAGAGAAGAGAGAAAGAGAAGTCGTTCTCACTAATAAACGCGCGCAGAGTCCGTTTTTTTTGGTCGCCGTGCGCGTGCGTTCAAAATCTCTCCGGGGGGTTTAGGGTTTGCCGATTGATTGATTGAAACCCTAAATTTTTCTGCGTCAAAAAAATATCCCCTAGACGAGAAGATACACACCTAATAACACTAATAACACACCTCTGTCGCGTGAGATGTTTTCAACGGCCTCTTCCGTCTCGGCGACGAAGAACGCCGCCAGTGGCGTCGCTCGGAGGAGAACGGGAAGAAGAAGAATTTTAAGCCGGAGAGCGCCGCGCGCCTCTTCTTCTTCTTCTTCTTCTTCTTCTTCTTCTTCTTCTTCGTCTGATTTTTGGGAGCGCGATGGTGATGATGATGATGACGACGGAGGAGAAGAACGAGAAGAAGAAGAAGAAGAAACAACGAGACGGAGAGGAACGAGGACGACGGCGAGAGGCGTTTTGGCGCTCTCTTTGAGCGCGATTCTTGCCGGTGGTGGCAGCGGCGGTTTCTTGTGCGCGCCGTGTCACGCGTCGCTGGAAGATTCGCGAAGGCAAGTCATACTCGACATCGAGAGGAGATTGGAACTCGAGAGACAAAGTGGAGGAGCAAACGAACAACAACAACCGAGACCGCGGTGGGAGACGAAGGCGGAGGAACGAGCAATGATGATGCGCGAATACGACCGGCTGGCGATCAAACAAAAAGAAGAGAAAGAAGAGTTCAATCGCAAAGCGACGGCGGTGTACGCGAGACAGGCGGCGGAGAGGAAGACGTTAGCGAGGATCGAGAAGGAAGGGAATCCGGACGGGCTTTCGCAAAGCGAAAAGGAACGCGTGGCGAAAGAGGAAGGCGAGAAAGCGTACGAGATGACGATGAACGCGATAGACGCGAGCGAGTTGGAGCTGAAAGCGTACAACGAACGGATGGAAGAGAGGAGAAGGACGGCATTGGAGAGGAACCGAGAGGAGCTGGAGAAGTTGGAGGAGATGGAGAGGAAAGAGAAGGAGCAGAGCGCGATGTTGGAACAGATTGAAAAAAACTGCGAGAAGTCGTTGGAAGACGTGAATCCGTTCGATGATACCGTGTGTATTTAAGAAAGAGCAAATAGCAATAATGATGATACCATTGATTCAATTTAGGATGATATATATTGATACAAAACAACAGAACCGCGCTCACACGATGTATTTAGTAACCGTACGACGCCGCCGACGAAGACGAACCCGAAGACGAACTCGTCATCGCATCTTCTTCGAAGAACCCCATCACTCTCGGAACTAAATGTTTAATCAACAATTCTAAAGCGGATACCTCCCCGAACGACACCGGGATGTTCACGTTCAATTTTTCGCCAAACTTGGTTTGATTGTAGTTCAAAAACACCCCCCCGGTACCGTCCGGCATTGCTTCCATCTTCAAACCTTTCGTAACCGACCCTTGCGAACTCCCACCCATCCCTGGGTCGTGGAAAAACTCCACTTTTTGCGCGATGCTCGGTCGACTCGGATTCAATCTATTCGCCAACTCTGCCGCTTCGATAGGAGAGAGCATGAACGACCCTTTCCGAGTCCAATCGTATTTCCTCGTCCCGATGGCCGGCGCAAACTCCAAGAGAATCCCGCCCGAACGTTTCATAATCGTCCGCCCTTGCTGATCGGTCTCAAACGTTGGTTTGACCAATTTCACAGATAACGCCGCTTTCGATTTATAAATCGAAAAGTCCACGAACGTCCTGTTGTTGTTGCTTGAAGATGCTGACGCGGATGAATTGTTGCCGCTGCCGTAATAACCGCCACCTCCGTACGAAGAAGACGAATACGACGAAGCGTTGCCGTTGTTATTATAACTCGTATTATTACTGCCATACCCTCGATGTTGCGCTTGCTGTTGTTGCTGTTGTCCACTTCCACTTCCACCGCTATTCCCCCACTGTGGCGCCGATGGCGTCTCTCTGGCGTAATAATTCGCGTCGTACTCCGCCGCCGCCGCGGAGGAAGAAGAAGAAGAAGAGGATTTCGCATCACTAGGCACCCACTTAATCGCCCGATTTGCCCCCGGTCCAGACAACCGATCGCCATTCGAAACGACCAAAGGCGGCGACGCGAACGCGTCGTTGTACTGCGCTTCGTTGCCATTATTATTCGGTTGGTACTGCTCTCCTCCCATTCCGTTTCCTCCGAACGAAGAGGAGGAGGAGGAAGAATAGCTTCTCGTTACGATTTCAAATCTCCTCCTCGTCGTCGCGGGGGATTCGGTTAAAAAGAATCGAACCTTTTTTCCGCTGCTCCCGGATGTCGTCGTCGAAGAAGACGAAGCGCGAACGACGCATCGCGAAGAGGAGGAGGAGGACGACGAAGCCGCGCTCCTCAGAAGGGACCGTCTGGCGGCGGCGCTCAGGCGCAAGCAGCGACACCCCGAAGAGGACATCTTTGCGAAAGAGTGGAGAGTTTTTTAAAAAATTTCTCATCAACTCCAGAAATTTCCCCACGCGCAACAGAGAGATACACACACACATGTTTTCTGTCGTCCCGTCTCTCCTCCAGACGTCGTCGTCCGCTTTGTCTTCTCGCTCTTCTCCCTCTAAAAGTCGTTCCGGGGCTGCTCGTCGTCTCGAGAAGTCGTCGGTGACGTGTTTTGCGGCGGTCAGACGCGGTGTTGCGGTGCAGCAGCAACAACAGTCGGAGTTTGTCCCGGGGTCTCTCCTCTCTCGAGTCGTGAATCTGAACAAGAACACCATCAACTGGGAAGCGCTGGAGAAAGCTTTGGAGAGTTTAAGCGGCAGCGATGGTGGTGGTGGTAACGGTGAGAACGGCGAAGATGCGAGCGGCGTGTTTGGTCTCGTTCGCGGCGAGTTGAACGTGAAAACGAGAGAAGAGTTGACCGAGAGGAGTTTTGGATATAAGGAGTTCGTGTTGTTGCGAACGCTCGGGTTGAAGACGTACACGTTGGCGAGTTGTTTTCGGGCGAAGAACGTGAAGACGCCGGTGCTGAAATGTTCCGTGGGAAGGGTGTTGGCAGATCCTGGGAGTAAAGCGGATGGGTTTTACGGGTTGTACGCGCGGTGCAGCGATGCGTTGAGCGGTTCTGGTGGTGAAGACGACGGCGGGAGCGCTTTGAAGTTTTTGGATCGAGTGACGGAAAGGATAGAGACAATCGCGGAGGAGAAGTTAGACGAAGAATTTGTCAGCAAGACTAAGAATAGATACGCCAAGGACGTAGACGAGAGCACTTTCGAACGGGCGTACGGAGAGAACGCGAAGAAAGCGGTCGAATTTGTGTTTTCTAGCGAGAACGACGAGTTGATTTTAGACGTGCCAAACTTTGATTTGCCCGAGAATATCGGTTCGGCTTTGGCGGGTGGTGAAGTTGGTGCTTTGACCGCAGAGGACGACGACGAACCGTTCGCGTTTGGCAAGAAAAGCAAGAAAAAGAAAAAGAAAGCGCCAGTAGCGGCTTCGGCCATCTCAGACGCGATGAAGAGCGTATCTGGAGGTCAAAAATCAACGTTAGAAGCGCTCGCGGATTTGATCACCACGCAAGCGAAGAAAAAGAAACAACAAGAGCCGACGTTCCCGGAGTTTGCAAACTGGGGGCAGTCTACGGCTGCAGAAGCGATGGGTATTTTGCTCACTATATGCCTAGCGATCGGCGAAGAATGCGTTGGGAACAAAGACTCCCGCGTCATCCTCGTATTACCGAGCGATTTGATGCTCTCCGCGCTCTTCTTCGATCGCGACCCTTGCGTGTTGGGAAACCAAAATGAGAACTTTTGCATCTGCGCGTCGGAATCCGCCGCAAAAGCTTTGCTCGAAGAAGAAAACACCGCGTGCGACACCACGACACTCGCGCGAATACGAATCGAAGGCGCTACGCCGTCAGTCTCTGACGAAGACCTCGCCGCTTTACTCCGACGAGAACGTAAAGCTACGCGCGCGAAAACGCTCGCGCTCAGGTTAAAGTAGATGGATAGAAAACAGAGAGAGAGAGAGAAACATGAAAGATAGACGATAATAACATTGACGACGATGAAGATAAAGAAGAAGAAGATAGCCGCGTTGTCAGTAGTAGCGATGTGTTGAAATAGAGAAATGTATCACTTATATGCGCGTACGGTCTTCCGCTGTGCTTTTTTCTTGACCTTCTTACGAGAGGAAGAATCTTTTTACGTACACATCGTGAAAGAGACGCGGCAAAATTACAATTAATCTCCAAAACGCGCGCCTTCTCCGTCGCGCGTTCTTTTCCCGGATAATAAACGCGTCGAACAGAAAAAGAGAGAGAGAGAGAGAGAAAACGATAGAGAAGCTTTAAATGGGCCTCTTTGATTTTCAGAAACCACCCGCCGCGGGTGGTGGTGTTGGAACCGGCGTTCTTCCTTCGTCGCCATCCACGCCTTCGTTTCGCGACGTGAAACTGCACCTCGCGTTATTCGCGATACAGTGCGTCTGCGCGATATACAACACGCTGTGCCAACTTTTTTTGACCAAAGACAACGATCAGGACGATTGGAGAGCAATTTTGGTGTTTTCGTTGTACCGAGACGTGTTAGCGGCGCCGTTGTTGTATCTGTGCGCGTTTATGCACGATGCGAAAGTTTTCAAATGGTTCCCGAGTTCGATTGATTTTCCGAGAGTGTTGAGTCAAGCGTTTTTGGGCATCTTTTGTAATCAGTTGGCGTCGTTACTCGGGATTCAGTTAGTTGGGGCGGTGATGGCGTCGTTGGTGCATCTGGCGACGCCGATGTTTGCGATGGGGATCGCGGTGTATTTAGGACAGGAGAAGTTGAACGCGTTCCTCGCCGCGGGCGTGGTGGTGGCGTGCGTAGGCGCGATGAGCATGAGCGTGATCGATGCGTACTTGAAAGATGTCAGCGCGGAAGAGGAACGGAAGGAAAGTAGTCCAGTTGGGTTGATCGCGTTGTTTATCGGGAGTTTCGCGAGCGCGGTGTATTATAATTTACAAAAGATTACGTTGAGGAAGAAAGACAACGTGCCGTTGATGGTGACCGCTTGGGAATACGCGTTCGGGGCAACCATGATGGCGCTGTGTGCGGTGATTTGCGTGCCGTTTGGAAGCGAGGCAGAAGTATACGCTTTCGATGGCACCGTGTCGTCCATAGCTACAAACGCCGTCACAGCGGGAGGAAGCCTCAGCAGCCGGAATAAAAGGTGGGTGTTGGAAACCGAAGGCTTGTACGCTCTCTTCTTTGCGGTCGTGTTCAACTCCATCTTAAAGTACGCATTGAGCGCGTATTGCAACAAAAGAGCCGGGGTGACGCTATTAACCGTTTACTCCACGTTACAGCCCGTAGTCACCGCTTTCTTAGCGCTTCTAATCTTATCTCAACCCTTACGGTGGGGGTACGTCGGCGCGTTTGCCATTTTTTACGGAGTCTGGTTAGTCGCGAAAGGACGAGATTTGAACGCGACGAGCGGGAAGATGAAGTACGACGATTCCGTGGCGTCGACGAATTTCACCGAGAAAGATGAACCGTACAGTAGCATTAGCAGTAAAGAGGTGAACGTTTGAAGAAGTACAACGCGAGCCGTGTGTATGATATAAGATTTAGATTTGTATATTGTCATCGCGTAGTTTTTTATTTTTCACATTTCAAAAATCCTTATTACAAAGAGATACACACTTACACGCACGCACGCACAAAACTAACACTCGATAAATAAAATGTTTGTAAACGTACTCGTCGCCGCGGCGTCCGCGACGACTACCTTCGTCGTCTCCCGTCGAAATCGCGCGACGACGTCGAAAAGTGACGAGGATAACGCATCGTCTTCTTCTAAAAAGGTAACACTTTAGCGCTTTTTGATGATTTTCAAATATTGAACTCACGCCTTTCGCGTCGCGTTTTTATGAACACACACAGGAGAACAACAACGCGACCATCGATTTCCCGCCGTTTCTGGCGCGAGACGAGAAGACGCCGTCGAAACTTTCACAGCAGCGGCGGAGATGTTACTGTCAAACGTGTCCTCCAGATTCTTCCGTCAAATCCACGTTCGATGAGAACGACGACAACAAGGAAAATTTTGGACTCGATTCGCCTCCAAAAAAGAAGCCAAATCCTCTTTCCAAGGAGAAGCGAGAGCGATATTTATCCTGGGACGATTATTTCATGACCGTGGCGTTTTTGAGCAGTCAGAGGAGCAAAGATCCGAACAAGCAAGTCGGCGCGGTGATTGCGAGCGAGGAGAATTTGATTTTGGGTGCGTTAGATTTTGAATCTCGGATGTCGTCTCTCGCCGCTCTCGTCGTCGCTTCGCGATATTTTTTTTCTTTCTTCTCTCTTTCTCTCGTTGACGAAGTGCTTTCTTTTTCTCTCTCTGTGTGTGTGTGTGTGTGTGTTTTACGAAACAGGTGTGGGATACAACGGGTTTCCTCGCGGGTGCGGAGACGACGCGTTACCTTGGGCGAAGAAGAGTCCCACGGACAATCCCCTGGAAACGAAATACGCGTACGTGTGCCACGCGGAGATGAACGCCATCATGAACAAAAATTCCGCGGACGTGAAGAACGGAACCATGTACGTGACCATGTATCCATGCAACGAGTGCGCAAAGTTGATGATACAAGCCGGGATCAGAGAGGTGGTGTATTGCGAAGGGAAACTAAAAAACGATAATAGTTGTAGTACTAGTGCTAGTGATAATAGCAGTAAGGAGAAGAAGGCGGCGTTGGTAGAGAATACGAAGAACGGCGACGGAGCGGCGACTGCCGCGGCTGGCGCGGTGGAGAAAAAAGAGGAAAAGAAAGTCGACCCGTCTTATTTCGCGAGCCAAAAGCTCCTCGCGTTGGCGGGTATTACGGTTCGGAAGTATGAACCGAAAGTCAAAGTGGACTTGACGTATTTACGATATTAAGTCATGTTGATTTTAGCGCTTTCAAATTAAAACTCCAAAAGAACCAACACGCAGCGATAATTTCTTTCCTGGTTATTCTACATGATATATTTTGTTCAATACGCATCTCTCGCGCGCACTATGTGCGAGAGCGTTTCTCTTTCATTTTCCTCTCACTCTCTCTCTGTCTTTCTCTCTGTCTTTCTCTCTACCTCTCTCATCTTTCTCCCGTGTGTGTGTGTGGTCGTGTATTATAATATATTTCTTATTTTAAAGCGGCGTCAATAAATAGCAACACGAAACAATTAGTTGCCCTTCGCTTGCTCTCTTTCTTTCGCGTCGCTAATCTCTTCGACCGTTTCCCACTCGACCGCGCAATCTTCGGTGCACTCCTTCGCCGCCTTCAACGCGGCTTCCAAAGACTTGGAAAGTTCTTTCAATCTCGCGCTCTCCTTCACTTTACCTTGAACTTTGCCCAAACTCTTCGACGCGGTTTCGATCGATTCCAAAACCGCCTTGTCCATCTCCCCGGACTTGGCCGCTTTCAACGCGTCTTGAGACGCTTTGATAAACGCCAAATCTTCCTTGGAGATTTCCGCGTCGACCGCCGCCGGTTCCTTCTTCGCGTGCGCTTGCGCCGCCGAGATTTCCTCCACCACGTCCCAGTTCGCGGCGCAATCGTCCACGCACTCTTGCGCGTTTTTGATGGCTTCTTCGAGCGCTTTCGACACCGCGGCTTGGTCAGCCATGCGGACGATGGAGTTCACTCGTTGTTTGCGAGAAGACACAGTCTTTTGCTGCGAGAAGAGAATTAAAAATCGTCGTCAGCGATGGTGATGATGATTTACTCGTTGAAAGAACGACGGAGAGAGAGAGAGAGAGACGAAGACGATTTTCGGTAAAAATGTAATCTCTTCGCGAGATCGATCTGCGCTTCTTTAACCCTCTCTACACGTAGATGTCGATAAAACTTTCTTCTTCTTGGTCTTCTTCTTCGAGAGAGACAGAACGAACGAACGAAAAGGAAACCTCTTCTCGGTCTTCTTCTTCTCCTCTCTTCTCCGAAAAGAACCCCCCCGCGAGAGGAAGAAGACCAAGAAGACCAAGAAGAAGAAGACCAAGAAGAAGAGCGCAGATCGATTTTCCCCAAAAACGAGAGAAAAGAGAGAAAAGAGAGAAAAAAATTGGACTAATCCACCCCCCAACGGGGAAAAAATTCTCTCCCATTCTTTCTCTCACGTGAATCTAACGACTAATTCTCACCTGTCTCGTCATTCTCGTCGGGCAGCGCGCGAACGCGGAGGCTCTTTGGGCGATCGTGGATTGCATTTTTTTTTAGTTTCGTGTGCGTGTGCGTGCGTGTTGCGCGTGGAAATTGTATGGAGGAAAATCGTGTCTCCCCCCAAAACGAGGAAAGAGAGGAGGAATGACGCGACGTGAAAGCACGTTGGATTTGAATACCCTAAACTTATCCGAAAAGAAAGAAGAGAGGAAGAGAGAGAGAATCAAGTAAAGGAGAGAGCGGACGACGACGACGACCATCTGATCGATAAAATATTCGCGGAGCGAGAGCGAGAGAGAGCGACGACAGAGCATTCGAACGCGTTTGTTGAATATATGTGTATACACTGGTATATATATATATATTTCAGTATCTTCTTTTCTCGTATAAACACCTTCGTTTTCTTCGTTTTTATCTTCGTTCGTTTATTTTTTATTCTTCGTGTGTGGGCTATGGTCTTTTTTAATCAATCAAGTCTTCTTTCTCTCTCTCTCTCTCTCTTTTACTTACTCTTTACGCGCCGCACATGTACTTGGCCGCCTCGACTAAATCACTCGCTCTCTTCACGACTTCCTTCTCCATCTCCCCGGCGTACGGCACCGGGGCGTCTTCCATGCACAAACGCATCACCGGCGCGTCCAACTCGTCGAACAAGTTTTCGGAAACGATGGCGGATAAAGTCGCGCCGACGCCGCCAGTTCGCGTACTTTCGTCCAAGATGATCAATTTGTGCGTGCGTTCGAGAGAGGCTTGGATGGTTCTCCAATCGACCGGTTTCATGCACGTCATTTCGATGAAATCAAACTCGATGCCGCTGGCGGCTAACTCTTTCATGGCCTCTTCGGATTCCTTGACGCCGTGTAAATACGTAACCACCGTGATCGCCTTATTCGCCTTAACCGCCGCGTCCGAGGCCGTCGCGTGCTGCGTAGACTTGTGCAACGGCAAGAATTGGTTCGGGTTGCACGGACCTCTGGTCTTCATCATCTTCACCGGCAACAACAAAACGCCCGGACCGTTGTCGCGAATCATAGATTTGGCTAAACCGTACGCCTCGTTCGGTTTACTCGCGGAGCAAATCTTCAAACCAGGAATACCCATGATGTACGCGTGGAACGGTTGCGAGTGCTCCGCACCTAACGATTGGTTCGGCGCGGTACCACCGGCACCGATGACGGTCATTGGCATTTTGAACTGCCCGCCGGTGGTGGCGTACGTGTTCCCGGCGGAGGAGAGTTCCGCCATGCCGTAGATACCAAAGTTCGCGTTCATCAACTCCACGATCGGTCTGTATCCGTTCATGGCTTCGCCCAACGCTTTACCGATGAAGTGACCTTCGTCGATGATTTCATCCGCAGCTCGTAATCTTCCAAAAGCTTGTTGCGTGTTCGCCGGAATGTTGTACGAAGAACCCGCTTGTAAATCCTCGGCGTGCGCCAAACACGTCGGGTCTCTCAACATTTCTTCCAAAATCGCCAAGTTGACAGCGTCGCCGATAGAAATACCTTGCGGCGTTTCGCACAACCCTCTCAAATCCGCGATTCGCTTTTCCAACCCGGCCAAAATGTTCGGATCGACGATTCGCTTCGTGATTTCTTGTGCCTTGGCCAAGCCCATCTCCGGCTCGCGTTGCGAGTAATCCACTTGTCCGTTCGGATCTGGGTACTCCAACTCCGCCGCTAAACTCGGCGGGGGTGGCGGAGACGCGTCCGCAAAGTCCAAAGCTCTCTTCACTTCGTCTTTTGCTTTTTTCGTCAACGCTTTCAAATCCAAACCTTCGGCGTGCGCGGACTGTTCGAAAATCGTGATCGGGTCGCACTCTTTTCTCGCCCATCTCTTCTCGTCCTTGCGGTTTCTCTCGTGTTCCGGATCCGCCGGCGAGTGACCGTTGAATCTGAATGTGTGCACTTGCAAAATCGCCGGGCCTTTCGTTCTCACGTGGTTAATCGCCGCCTTACCAACCTTCAAGACATCCGTCACGTCTTGGCCATCGACCAAGACGCCCGGGACGCCGTAGTGCTTCCCTTGTTCAAACACCGACTGGTTTTGCGCGACATCTTTAGTGAACGTGTTAATCGCTCTCCCGTTGTCGATAACCAAGAACAGAATCGGCAGGTTTTCCTTCGCGGCGGCGTTCAAGCACTCCGCCATTCTCCCGTTTTGCGCGCCACCTTCGCCGACAAACACAACCGCGATGCGTTCATCCTCCATACCTTCTTTCCCTAAAAACTTATCCAAAACGATCGATCTCGCTGCGCCAACCGCGTACGGCAACTGCTCGGAAACCAACGCCCAACCGCCTTGGAAGTTATTTTCCACGTCGTAAATGTGCATACTTCCTCCGGTACCTCGGCACGTCCCGCCGTCTCTCCCGTACAACTCCGCCATAACTTTACCGGAGTCTACGCCGCACGCAATCGCGTGGCAATGATCTCGGTAATACGAGTGCTTCAAGTCAGTCTTGCGAATCGAGTTCGCCAACAAAGCCGGAATGGATTCTTGCCCGTTATCCAAGTGCATGAACCCGCGAATCTTCCCTCCCATGTACGACTGGTTGCACTCGTTTTCAAAGTCTCTGCAGAGCTGCATCATCTCGTACGCGCTTCCTAACTCCTCCTTCGATAACTCGCCAAACTTTTTCAAATCTTCGTCCGACGTGCCAAACTCAGACTTGAGCACTTTTTGTGCCTCCTCCCACGGCGTGAGAATGCGCAAACGCTCGAGATTTTTCGGGACTTCTTCCGTCTTTCCTTTCGCCACCGCTCGAGTTGGCTTCGGGCCTCTTTTCGTCGAATCGGCAAGAGACCCATCGACGAAAACATTTCGCTTCTTCGATTGTGTCGTCGTCGTCTTCGTCGTCTTCGCCGAAAAGGAAGAAGAAAACGCTTTCGCCGTCACGGATGTCGCTCGCATCGTCGTCATCATCTTTTCCTTTTCAAACAACTTATTTTAAAACAGCGTTTGAAACAAAGCAAAGCGCGC
>Ga0181559_10001302_pt1 | contig 24410 bp, 26 predicted proteins | sample 011ome_21_FD_133752 | JGI IMG/M metagenome (GOLD analysis project Ga0181559, IMG submission 133752) | Coastal salt marsh microbial communities from the Groves Creek Marsh, Skidaway Island, Georgia - 011508AT metaG (megahit assembly) | ecosystem: Environmental > Aquatic > Marine > Intertidal...
GGCCAGAAGCAGGTCTGGTTTCTGCTTCGCCTGGTAGCGCCTGAGAGTGAAATTCGCCTCGATGCCCATGAGGATCCAGAGTTCGACCATTGGCGCTGGGTGAGTTTTTGGTACCCGGTAACAGCAGTGGTTGATTTTAAACAGGACGTCTACCGACAGGCGCTCACGCAACTGGCCGCTCGCTTGTCTCCGCCACGGAAGGCCGCCAGAAAGCGCAGGCGGAGGCGATAATGCTCGAGACGCTGCGGCGGCTGACTCAGGCTGTCAATGACGCGGATTCTCTGGATGAGGCGCTGGTATTGATCGTCGCGCAGGTCAGGGCGGCGATGAGCACAGATGTTTGCACGGTCTATCTGCACGACAAGCAAAGTCAGAAACTGATGTTCCGCGCCACCGAGGGTCTCAACTTGGACAAGGTGGGTCAGTTTGGTCTTGCCTTCGACGAGGGCCTCGTTGGCTGGGTGGCAACCCGTGAAGAGCCGCTGAACCTCGAGGACGCCAGCGCGCATCCCCAGTTTCAGCTGGTCGAGGGGCTGGGTGAGGAGTCATTCAGCGCGTTCCTAGGGGCACCGATTGTGCATCAGCGCGACCTGTTGGGGGTGCTGGTGGTGCAGCAGGGTGAGAGACGGCGCTTCTCTGAAGAAGAGGAAGCCTTCCTGATCACCGTGTCAGCCCAGCTCGCCGGTTTAATTGCCCACGCGGAGTTGGCGGGCGCAATCGGCCAGGCCACTTCGCGTGAATCGCAGCCAGAGGGTGTCTCAGGTAGTGCCGCCCGCCTGTCGGGTGTGGCTGCCTGCTCCGGGATTGGCATTGGCGTCGCCGCTTGGGTATCTCCCCATGCCGACCTGCAGACGGTGCCCCCTCGTCGGGCAACAGACCGTCGCGCGGAGCTGGCGGCATTCCGTCAGGCGCTGGCAGCTGTGCGGGCGGACATCCAGCAGGTGGCCGAAAACCTGAAGGACGAATTGGGTCCAGAAGATAACGCGCTGTTTGGTGTGTACCTCAGCATTCTTGATGACTCTACCCTGGGTGGTGAAGTCGCGGCATTGATAAAGACTGGTGAGTGGGCGCAGGGTGCACTGAGTCAGGTGATGTTGAGCCATATCCGGCATTTCGAGCGGATGGAGCACTCCTATTTGCGAGAGCGGGCAGTGGACGTACGCGATTTGGGCACTCGGGTATTGGGTTACTTGCAGGACGCGTCTCGCCAGCAAATTGATTATCCCGCCCAGACCATTCTGGTTGCAGAGGAATTGACTGCGTCGACTCTCGGTGAGATCCCCCGGGATCGACTCGCCGGTATTGTCTCGATGCGCGGGAGTGCCAATAGCCATACTGCCATTTTGGCGCGGGCCATGGGTATTCCCGCTGTGGTGGGTGTTGAAGATTTACCGTTAAAGCAAATGCCTGATCAGACACTGGTGGTTGACGGGTATAACGGTCGCATTTATGTCAACCCTCATGCCGATTTGCTTACCCGATTTGAGGCGCTCCTGGCCGAGGACCAGGCATTGTCCGCTGAGCTTGCGCCCCTCGCCGACTCACCCGCAGCTACGATGGACGGTGTCGCGATGCCACTGTGGGTCAACACGGGCGTGGCGGCGGATGTGCAGCGGGCGCTAGAGTTCGGCGCCGAGGGCGTCGGGCTTTATCGAACAGAGGTCAGCTTCTTGCTCCGGGATCGCTTTCCCAGCGAAGAAGAGCAACGGCAGCTTTATCGCGAACAGCTGGAGGCTTTCCACCCGCTGCCGGTAACTATGCGAACGCTCGATATTGGGGGAGACAAATCGCTACCGTACTTTCCTATCGAGGAGTCCAATCCTTTCCTTGGTTGGCGGGGTATTCGGGTCACGCTGGATCACCCGGAGATATTTTTAACGCAGGTTCGCGCGATGCTACGGGCGAATGAAGGGCTGGATAACCTTCGCATCCTGTTGCCTATGGTGACAGCGATGGACGAGTGGCGCGCCGCACAGCAGTTGATTGCCCGGTGTCATGAAGAGGTTTTGGCCGAGGGCTGCACGTCCCTTTTTCCGCCCGTTGGCGTCATGATAGAGGTACCTGCCGCGGTTTATCTGGCCGAGTCTTTGGCGGAGGAAGCTGATTTCCTCTCGGTGGGTTCCAATGACCTCACGCAGTATTTGCTTGCGGTGGATCGCGGCAATGCGCGGGTGGCAGAGCTGTACCAGTCGTTGCATCCCGCGGTGCTCGCCGCGTTGGCTCATATCGTCAAGGCAGCGCACGCCAAGCAAAAGTCAGTGAGTCTGTGCGGTGAGTTGGCCGGCGATCCCTTGGCCGCGCCGCTGTTGGTCGCGATCGGGTTTGATCAGTTGTCGATGAATGCGGGCAGTTTGCTCATCATAAAGCGCGTGCTCAGCGCATTTACGCGGGATGAACTCGCCCAGTTAATGACGTCGCTAATGACATTGCGTTCCACCCAGGAGGTGATGGGAGCGCTAAGTGCGGCGCTGAATGAGCGCGGTTTAGACAGCTTTCTTCGGCGCGGGGGGACGGGCTGAATGCTGATCTATCCTGATATCGATCCCGTGGCGATCGCGCTGGGCCCCGTTAAAATTCATTGGTACGGGCTCACCTACATCGGGGGTCTGGCTTTTGCTTGGTGGCTGGCGCGCCGCCGCGCCGTGCTTCAACCCTATTCGCCCTTGCAGCGTGATCAGGTGGACGACTTAATTTTTTATGCGGCCGTGGGCATCGTCTTGGGCGGTAGGCTGGGTTACGCGTTGTTTTATGGCTTTGGGCGCCTCTCCGATGATCCTCTTTGGCTGTTCAGGGTCTGGGAGGGTGGTATGGCATTCCACGGCGGTTTGCTGGGTGTGTTGGTCGCGATGGCAGTTTTCGCGCGTGGTCAAGGCATCGAGTGGGGTCGGTTGATGGATTTTGTCGCGCCGCTAACCCCCTTGGGGTTGGCGCTGGGCAGAATGGGCAATTTTATTGGGCAGGAACTCTGGGGCAGGGCCAGCGATGTACCCTGGGCCATGGTCTTTCCCCGAGACCCCCTGGCGCTGGCCCGGCATCCGTCGCAGCTTTATCAGTTTGCTCTCGAGGGTTGCCTCTTGTTCGTCATTTTAATTGGATTCAGTCGCCGGGAACGCCCTGTTTGGGCCGTATCTGCCCTGTTTTTGTTGGGTTATGGCGTTTTGCGTTTTACCGCTGAGTTCTTCAGGGAGCCCGATGCACACATCGGATTTGACGCCTTGGGGTGGCTGACGCGAGGGCAGGTTTTGTGTATCCCGATGCTGATTATCGGCGCAATTTTATTTTATTGGGCTTATCGGCCCCAGAATCAATGAGGGCGTTATGCAGGCTTATCTCGACCTGTTAACCGATATCCGTGAAGTGGGCGCGGACCGCGGTGACCGCACCGGCACGGGAACGCGTTCGGTGTTCGGCCGGCAACTCAGATTTAATCTGAATGAGGGCTTTCCGATACTGACCACCAAGCGGGTTCACTTCAAGAGCGTGGTTAACGAACTGATCTGGTTCCTCAGTGGCGACACCAATACCCGCTGGCTCCGGGAGAACGGGGTCAGCATTTGGGATGAATGGGCCACCGAAGAGGGAGAATTGGGCCCGGTTTATGGCGCACAGTGGCAGTCGTGGCCAACGAAAGCGGGTGGCGCGATAAATCAGATTGATTACGTTGTGGACTGCCTGAAGCACCGGCCCGAAAGCCGGCGGATTCTTTTCCATGCTTGGAATGTGGAATATCTGCCCGATGAGACGGTCAGTCCGCAGGATAATGTGCGCGCTGGTAAAATGGCCTTGCCCCCTTGCCACTTGCTTTACCAATTTTATGTTGCTCGCGGACAGCTGTCGGCACAATTATATATCCGGTCCAGCGACGTGTTTCTCGGCCTGCCCTTCAACATTGCCTCGGTTGCCTTGCTGGTCCATATGCTGGCACAGCAGTGCCAGCTGGGGGTGGGCGACGTCGTTATTACTTTGGGCGATGCGCATCTTTACAGTAACCACCATGATCAGGTGACGACGCAGCTTGAGCGATCTCCCAAGCCACTTCCAACGTTGGAAATTTTGCGTCGTCCCGATTCCATTTACGGTTACCGATTTGAAGATTTTTCGCTGTTGGGCTACGAGCCGGCACCCCATATCGCTGCGCCGGTCGCTGTCTGATGAGTGTTGATCGCTCCGATAATGATGTGCCGGTAGTGCTGGTGCTGGCGGCCGCGGAAAATGGCGTCATTGGTAAGGGTGATGCCCTACCCTGGGACTTGCCCGACGATCTTCTGCACTTTAAACGCACAACCATGGGCCGCCCTATTGTGATGGGGCGCAAGACATTTGACAGCGTGGGTTTCGCGTTACCTGGGCGGCGTAACATTGTGATTACTCGAGACCAGGAATGGTCGCATCCAGGCGTTTTGACCTGTCATACACTAGATGACGCGCTGGAGCGTGGGTTTGAGCAGGCGCTGATTGACGGTGCCGATGCAGTGATGGTGGTAGGTGGCGCCGAAATCTACCGATTGGCGCTGGAGCTTGCTGATAAGGCAATTCTGACGCGCGTTCACGGCGACGTCGCAGGTGACGTGCGCTTCGACCTAAAGGTATTCGATCATTGGCGGCAGACGGCGTCCAGGCGCGTTGAGGCGGTCGATGGGAACAGTCATGCTTTCACGATTGTCGAATTGGAGGCTCCGTGACCGAGATTTAGCCACAATCCGGCCTCCAAACCATTTGCGTTGGTGAAACGTAACAGGTAAATTCGCGGACCCGATGTGCGATGGCGGCCATTAAAGGAATAATAATGCCACTGAATCTTGCTTGAATCGGTCGCCAATCCGGTTCATTCCGAATCTGCTCTTGAGAGGAAGTTTCAATCCAATGACTACGACTAGACTGAAAAGTTTACTGTTGGCGGTGTGTGTCGGCGGCAGTGCGACAATCGCTGGCGCACAGTCCATCGACCCCATCATTGACGTGGGCAAGGAGCGCACGGCCGCTGCTAAAGCCTCGCAGGCCAAAATTGACCGGCTGGCTGATGAAACGGCCAGCCTGCTTTCTGACTATAAAACGGTCATGAAGCAAGTCGATGGCCTTAAGGTCTACAACGCCCGGCTCGAGCGTCAGATCGCCAATCAGGAGCGTCGCATTCGGGATATTGACGAATCGATCGCAGAAGCTTCTGTGATTCAGCGCCAAATACCCCCGCTGGTTGTGCGCATGCTGGATGGCTTGGAGCAGTTCATTAATTTTGACATGCCTTTCGACCTCGATACGCGACTGGGCAACATCGAGGCGGTCCGCGCTAACATGGATCGCTCGGACGTCACCTCAGCGGAAGCGTTCCGGCAGGTCCTCGAACTGTACTCTATTGAGCTCCAGTACGGACGTGGCATTGAGTCCTACAGCGACACCATCATGCTCAATGGTGCGGACAGAGAGGTCGATATCCTCCGCATCGGCCGCATAGCATTGGTTTATCAAAGCACGGACGGTGCTGAAACTGGTGCCTGGAATAAGGAGTCCCAAAGTTGGGAGCAGCTCTCTGCAGGTGATTACGCGGCTGCGGTCCGCAAAGGTGTTCGTATCGCCAAGAAGCAGGCGACAATCGAACTGTTGAACATGCCCGTATCTGCACCGGAGGCAAACTAAAATGCGTTCTCAATTGCTAAAAATATCGGCCCTCGTGCTGGCGAGTGCGCTCTTTACTCCGCTGTCGATAGGTCAGGAGGCCGACGCAGATGCGGAGGCCCCCCCGCCCCCGACGCCTCAGGAGATTGCCGCTGAAAATCTCGACCAGTTGCTGCAGTTGGTGAAGCAGGGCCAAACCCGCGCTTCTGCAGAAAATCAGGCCCGTGAAGATCGTTTTTCTCGTGACAAGGCCAACCAAGCAGCGGCCTTAAAGCGCGCGGAAGACGAGCGCACTCGCGAAGAGCGCCGGTCGGCGAGGCTTGAGAAGCAATTTGAAGAGAACGAACTGCTGATTGCTGCCAAGCAGGAGCAGTTACGGGAGCGTCTTGGAACGCTATCGGAGCTGTTCGGTCATTTGACCGCGGCGTCCGGTGATTTGGCGTCCAATATTGAGGTCTCGCTGGTCAGCTCTGAGTATCCCGATCGGGAGGGCTTTCTTAAAGCGCTGATCGCAAAGATGACTGGCTCTGATCAGTTACCGAAGATTGCTGAAATTGAGCGAGTCTGGTTCGAGTTGCTGCGCGAGATCCGCGAGCAGGGTGAAATCAGCCGTTACACTGCACAGGTCGCGACCCCGTCGGGCGAGTTAAACGAGCGTGAAGTCGTGCGCGTCGGTGCTTTCAACATCATCGACACCGAGGGTAACTACCTCTCATTTAACATCGATCAGTTGGCTGAACTCCCGCGTCAGCCTGGCGGCGGGTTCAACGCGCAGGGTCAGGCGCTGGCCTCAGCACAGTCTGGCCTGACTCAGTTCGGCATCGATCCTACCGGGCCTACCGGCGGATCATTTCTTGCCGCGATTATTGACAGCCCGACGATCTCTGAGCGCTGGCATCAGGGCGGCTACGTCGGTTATGCCATTACGGCAGTGGGAGCTTTTGCCTTTGTCTTGGCAATCTATCGACTGTTGGTGCTGACCCTCGTTGGTGGCAAGGTGTCCGCGCAGCTCAAGTCCAGTGCGGCCAAAGAGGACAATCCGCTGGGTCGCGTATTAAAGGTGCATGAAACCAATCCCAACATGGATCCCGAGACGCTGGAATTGAAAATGGCTGAGGCTGTGCTTAGCGAGACGCCCAAACTCGAGCAGGGCCTGACTCTCCTCAAGATCATCGCCGCCGTTGCGCCGCTGATGGGTCTGCTGGGGACGGTGACAGGGATGATCATTACTTTCCAGGCGATCACTATCTTCGGCGCCGGTGACCCTAAAGCCATGGCCGGGGGTATCTCCTCTGCTCTTGTTACGACGGTATTGGGGCTCCTGGTCGCGATTCCCACGGTGTTACTCCACACGGTTGTTAACGGCCGGTCCCAGCGCATTATCCACGTGCTGAATGAACAGGCCACCGGGATTGTGGCGGAACATTCCGAACGCGCCCATAACTGATTCCTCGGGGAGGCTAGCTGTCGATGGGTATCTTCGAGGTCATTCTTGCCTTTATGGAAAAGGGAGGGAACGTGCTGTGGCTGATCGCTGCGCTCGTTTTTTTTATGTGGACGCTGATCTTCGAGCGCGTGTGGTACTTCTCCTCTGTATGGAGACGCGATCGAGCCGCAGTGATTTCGACCTGGGAAGGCCGACCTGAGAGAAAGTCCTGGAACGCCAAGAAAATTCGCCAGCGTCTGTTATCGGAGAGCCGTGAGTTGATCAACGACAATATGAGCGTTATCGCCACCTGCGTAGCACTCTGCCCGCTCCTCGGCTTGCTGGGTACGGTGACCGGCATGATCGAGGTGTTCAACGTGATGGCGGTAACTGGTGGCGGTGATGCTAAATCTATGGCGGGTGGCGTCGAGCGATCCACGATCCCGACAATGGCTGGCATGGTGGCCGCGTTGTCTGGGTTGTTTGCAAACACGTATCTGCAGCGGATTACAACGCGGGAGCAACAACTCCTGACCGACAAGCTGACCTCAGATCATTGACCTCTCGATAGGTTGAGGAACTCATGCGAAAGATAGCCAGAGAACAGGATCAGGGCGGGGCCGAGATTGATTTGACGCCAATGCTCGACGTCGTGTTCATTATGTTGATTTTTTTCATTGTGGTGGCGTCGTTTATAAAAGAGGCCGGCGTTGAGGTGAATCGCCCTGACGATAATCAGCCGGACGACCCGGAGGATTCCACCAGCATTGTGGTGGAGATTGCGTCTGACAATCAGATCTGGATGGAGAACCGACGCGTCGATATTCGCGCGGTACGAGCTAATATCCAACGGTTGCTTGCCGAGGACCCGGAAGCGCCGGTGACTGTCAAAGTAGAGAAGGGTGCAGAGGCGGGAATTGTGATTGATGTTGCGGACGCCGCGCGTGAGTCGGGTGTGGGCGCCGTGAACTGGGCCTCGGATCGGTAAAGGGTGTTGCTATGAGTATGCGTGATCACGCGAGGCAGTCGGCAGAAGAAGGAGCGAATCAGATCGATCTGACGCCAATGCTGGACGTCGTTTTTATCATGCTGATTTTCTTCATCGTCACCTCTTCCTTCGTCAAAGAACCAGGCGTCGAGTTGTTCAAGCCGCAGGCATCCACCCAAGAGGCTTGTGAGCGGGGTACCATTATTTTCGCCGTCGATGCCAACGGGGACATTTATTACAACAAAAATAAGCTGCCGTTGGACCGCGCGATGAGAACCGCAGAGGCCGCAAAAAAAGAAGCGCCTCAAGCAAATATTGTGGTTCAGGTTGACCGCGAGACGCCCGCTTATGTGGTGGAGGACCTGATTGACACGGTGCGACCAATATTGACGGCACCACCCTGTATTTCAACGGACGAAGAGGCCTGATAGGTATGGGTAGCTCAGCTCGTATTGCGGTCAGTGCTGCGCTCGCCACACCGGTGGCCATTGCGCTGTTTTTCATCATGCACAGTCTGGTGAGCCGCGATTTCCAGCAGGAGGATGTGAAGGCCCGCAAGATTGCAGATATTGTGGTGCCGGATAAAACCATCGAAACCAACCTAAAAGAAGTGAAGCCCGAGAAGGTCGAAGACCCGGAGGAGCCGCCACCGGATCTGGAGCCGATCCAGTTTGATACGCAGCTTGATATGAACGTGGCGAACATGGCGCCCACCACTGGGATTAATCTCAATTTGAGCGCGTCGGGGATGTCTTCTGGAGATGGCGAGTACCTGCCCATTGTGAAAGTGGCGCCAATCTATCCTCGCCGGGCGCAGACTCGCGGTATCTCGGGCTACTGTATTGTGGAATACACCGTGACCAAAACAGGCTCGATTCGCGATCCGTTCGCGGTGGATTGCCAGCCCAGCGGTGTTTTTGAGTCAGCTTCGGTCAAAGCGTCCCTCAAGTTCAAATACAAGCCAAGGGTGGTGGATGGGGAGCCAATCGAGGTTGCCGGCGTGCAGAATAAGTTCACCTATGAGCTGGAAAATTGAGATGAAAGGTGCGGTTATGGCAGGCGCTTCTTTACTTAGGGTTTCAGCAATCGCTGTCGTGGTAATGTTGTCGGCGGTGTTGCTGGATCGCGTGGAACCCGGGTTTTTGCTGTCTGAGGCAGTGGCCCAAAACGACAAGCCGAAAAAGGACACTCGAGAAACGCGACGGACACCTGCGCTTCGCAACAAGGTTTACGAGCGGCTCGCAGAGGCCCAGCTGCTGGCCGAGGGCAAAGACTACGCGGCTGCGGCAGAGATTCTTAACGATATGATCTCTGAGGATGGCAAAAAGGCTCTGAACAGTTATGAGTTGGCCAATGTTTATAACCTTCACGCTTTTCTGAGTTACGCGAACGAAGATTATCCCGGCTCTCTCAGGTACTACGAAAAAGTCATCGCCCAGCCAGATATTCCATTGGCGATGGAGATTAATACCCGCTTTACCATTGCCCAATTGTACTTTGTGCAGGAGAAGTGGCAGCAGGGTATTGATGCGTTGCTGATGTGGTTTGACCTTAGTGAGCAACCCAACGCAGATGCCTACGTGTTACTGGCGCAAGGATATTATCAGGTTAAGAAATATGATCTCGCCCTCAAGAACGTCGAGACCGCGATTTCAATGCATGAAACAGCGGGTAAGCTGCCAAAGGAGCAGTGGTATAACCTCGCCAGGTTCCTGTACTTTGACAGAGAGGACCTTGATTCTGCCTTGGACGTGCTGAATACCTTGCTGATCTATTATCCCAAGAAGCAGTATTGGGTTCAGGCCTCGCACTTATACGGCGAAAAGAAAGATGAGAAGCGGCAGCTGGCACTATTGGAGGCCGCCTATGAGCAAGGGCTATTGGACCGCTCCAGCGAACTGGTATCGATGGCGTATCTCTACCTGAATGCAGAGGTGCCCTACTACGCGGGTTCTGTTATGGCCCGCGGGTTCGACGACGAGTTGTTAGACGACAAGTCCAAAAACTATGAGTTGGCGGGCAGCGCCTGGGCTCAGGCCAGAGAAGTGGCTAAGTCTATCCCCATGATGGAAAAGGCCGCAGTAAAGTCTGAAGAAGGCGAGTTGTATGTTCGCCTCGGCAACGTCTATTTGGACGGAGATCAGTTTTCCAAAGCCGCTGATTCCGTCGAGAAGGGGCTGAAAAAAGGCGGGGTCAAGCGCCCTGATCAAGCACGCCTGGTGTTGGGCATGTCCTACTTCAACCTCGGTGAATACAACAAAGCCCGGCGCGCATTCCGGGACGCGGGAAAAGATAAGCGTTCTGCAAAATACTCGCAGCAATGGCTCAAGTACATTAACAGCGAAGAGGACCGCCAGCGGGAGCTGGAGAAAGATATTTTATAAGACTAGCTGGCGCGCTGGGTTGCAAAAGCCCATGTGCCAAATAGCGGGTAATAAAAAGGGCCTCTTCAGGCCCTTTTTACTGTGTTGCGCGCGTCGATGGAATCTCAACCGCCCCTGAGTGCTCGATCGTCACCAGCACCGTTGCTGCTTTACCGCGGGCAGGGAGGGTGTGGTGCAGCTTTCGCCGCAAAAACACAAATATCACTGAGCAAAGTCTGGATCAGGCGCCTGCCAACATGGAACGCGCTACTGACATGAGCCACCCTGAGCTTCATCTCGGAGTGGCGCTGCCCTGAATGGGCAACGATAGGCATATCAGCCGATCCGGCGTTACCTCGTCGAGACTCCGCCGGTCGGTGATGTAGCTATGGTTTGGGGAACTTACTGTGGGACGACGTTTTCCGCTTGAGGGCCTTTCTGGCCGTCTGTGACGGTAAACTCCACTTTTTGTCCATCGGTGAGGGTTTTAAAACCATCCCCCTGAATAGCGCTGAAGTGTACAAAGACATCCGGCCCATCCTCTTGTGCTATGAACCCATAGCCTTTTGTCTCGTTAAACCACTTCACGGTACCCGTTACTGTTGACATGTTTATCACTACCTTTAATTACCATTGTTTCGCCCTTTTGGGCTGTTGCGCTTGATGGGAACAAAACCGAAGACCGAAGACTGCAGTGGCTCGAAAAAAAGCGCGCTGGAACACCAGCCTCGGCAGTGTAGCACTCTGGGACAAAAGCGCAGGTTAAATTTTTGGCCACTGTTGGCCTTTATTTTTTGGCGCTTTGGCTTATCCCACGGGTAAAATTTTCATGAGATCGGTTTTGCCGGCCTCTGCCTGCGCGCTCCCCATGGTGATCAGAATGTAATCGCCCCGCGTCAAGAACCCGCCGTCGACGAGAAATTCAATGGTTCGTGCCTCAAGATCCTCGCGCGCAAATGCGGTGTAGTCGAAGAATAGCGGGACAACCCCGCGGCACAGGGCCAGTCGCTGTAGGGTGTCAGCGCGCCGCGTTAACGCGAATATGGGCAATCCGGAGGAGAGCCGCGACATCATAGTGGGGGTAGTGCCGCGCTCTGTAAGACAGGCGATGCCTCGCACCCCGGGAAAGTGATTGGCACCGTACATGGCAGAAAGAGCAATGGTTTCCTGAGCACTGGAAAACTCGCGATCGAGACGATACCGCGACGTTCTTGCCACCGGGTGTTGTTCGGCGCCGATAGCAGCGTCCGCCATAGCCGTCACAACTTCTACCGGGTAATCCCCTACCGCGGTCTCTGCCGATAACATGACCGCATCGGTGCCATCCAATACCGCGTTGGCAACGTCAAACACCTCGGCCCGTGTCGGCATCGAGTTGCTGATCATCGACTCCATCATTTGCGTCGCAGTAATGACCATGCGATCGCGTTTACGTGTGTTAGAGATCAGATTCTTCTGAATGCCGATCAATTGTGCGTCGCCCACTTCTACACCCAGATCGCCGCGGGCCACCATAATGCCGTCACTGGCATCGATGATGCTGTTGAGCAACGCTGTATCGGCGACCACTTCGGCACGCTCGATTTTGGCGACGATGGCGGGCTGTAGTTGCTGAGCAGCCAGAAGCCTTCTTGCTTCCTCGATGTCCCCTGCGCTGGAAACAAAAGACACGGCGACGAAATCGGGTTCAATTTCAGGCATGGCAGCGATATCGTCCAGATCTTTTTCCGTGAGCGCTGGCGCCGCCAGTCCGCCGCCCAGCTTATTGACCCCCTTGCGTGAGCTGAGTCGGCCACCGATCAGTACCGTGCAATCGATGGTTTGATCGGATACATCATCAACGCGCAAGCGGAGCTTTCCGTCATCGAGTAGCAGGATGTCGTCGGCCCTGACACTCGCCGGCAGCGCTTCATACTCAATGCTCACGCCCCGGTGGTCACCCGCCTCAGCGGCAATGTCGAGGCTGAGCTGGAAGGGATCACCTGCCTGCAGCGCTACGCTTCCCTGAGCAAATCCACCGATGCGAATCTTGGGTCCCTGAAGGTCAGCCAGAATGCCGACGTAACGTCCCTGATGACGGGCTTGTTTACGGATAAACCGTGCCACCTGCGCATGATCTGCCTGCGCGCCATGGCTGAAGTTCAAGCGGAATACATCCACGCCCGCCGCGAGCAAGCGGCCGATCATATCCTGACTGCTACTCCCCGGACCGATGGTTGCGACGATTTTGGTTCTCCGCAGAGAGGTCGGCTTGAGCGAGGGCGATGTGGTCACGAGACGGTGGGCTCCGTATGGACGTGGGAACCATTCCGGAGAGCCTGCCCTGTCTGGACAGAATGTAGGGTGCACCCCACGTGATGTGGTGGCTGACCTCGGTCAATTACGGCCGTCATATGTTTCCTCGGAAGCATCCCGCGCGGAAGATTTTCCTATGCGTTGGTTGGCTCAACTCGCCCAAAGTATGGCAGGATCAGGCGTGTCAGTGCTATGACACAATACCGGTTTGCAGTGGGACCCGCCCGCTTCAACGATTTGTCCCCGATTGAAATGTGATGCAGAGAGTATGGAAGCCCCCGACGTAAGACGCCCGAATCCACCCATGGGGTATGCCTGCGACTGTACGATGCCAGTTGCAAGACAAATGGCGCTGGTTGCGGAGTTTCACGTGCACCGGATTCGCCCTTCCAGAATCGCCTACCGCTTGGGTATCGATATTGCGCGGGTTGAGGGCTGGGTGTCAGGCGAGCAGGATGGTGATCAATTTCAGCGGTTGGTGAGGGCCTCTAAAAAGAAAAAATATCAGGCGCAGATGAAACGGGCTGACCGCTTTCGTGGGCAGCGAGCCTACGAGATGCGCCTGGCTGCGCAAAATGATCTGCGAAAGGATCAGTGGGCACTGTGATGTGCCGCCGTGGCGAATCGGTGTACGTCGCCAACTGGTGTAAATGAGGCAAAGAGGTTTTATGACAGACACGATTCACACAGTGCTGGAGAAGTGGCACCACATGATGCTAACGGGTGCGACCGAGCGCTTGAACGAGCTACTCTCCCCCGACTGTACCTTTTGGTCGCCTGTGGTACACACGCCGCAGCGAGGCCGCGATATCACTTTCCTGTATTTGAGTGCCGCGAATCAGGTTTTCGACACCGACTTTAGCTACGTTCGGCAGGTGATTCAAACGGATGTGGCGATGCTGGAGTTCGAGTGTTCCATTGACGGTATTCACATCAATGGCGTGGATATCATTCAAGTGGAGAATGGCCAGATCATTGACTTCAAGGTGATGGTGCGGCCGCTAAAGGCGGTGCATAAGGTCCATGAGCGGATGATGAGCATGCTCGAGATGATCAAGGCCTCCCCGTCGGCGTAAGCCAAATCCCGTGGACCCCGCCATGAATCGAGCGCTGCCCCCTTCGTATCCGGCCTATGGGTTAGCGCACCGGGAGGGGCTTTTATTCTGCCTCGACATTGCGCCGCTTAGCGCTTGAGGCAAGCCGTGACCACAGCTACACTTTCGCCACGCTTGCACAAGGAATTCCCACTATGTCGCTGATTGTGAAAACCACCTACCGGGTGAGAGAGGCGCAAAAAGCCTCGTTTCTGGCAGATTTTTCTGTGGTCGCTCAGGCAACGATGGCAGCGCCCGCGTGTAGCTGGATCTATGTGGCTGAAGATCTTGAGGAAGATACCGTGGTGGCCATGTCCTACTGGGAATCAGAGGCGGGCTTCGACGACCATCTCAGGTGGCGGATTGGTACCAGCAGATGGACCGAGATGGAGCAAAAGTATCTCGAAGGAGAACCCGCGTATAAATTGATGCCGGTGATGTTCCGCTTCCGGGATCACGGTTAGAGGCAAGCCGCGTTTTTACATTATAGGGCCGAGTCAACCGGTATCGGTTATTCACTCCGCGTTCAGCCGTTTCGTCTCGATCAGGTGGTTCGCCAGCTCCTCCGCCTGCGCTTTTGACAGACCCATGCGCTCGCGCAGCGCTTCGATCTCTTCCGCCTCTTCAGAGGAAATGATGCCATCTTCGAGGGCCTCCCTCACTTTGTGCTCGAACTCGGCGTACTGCTTGGACATTTGTTTCGAGAAGCCTGCACCGACAATGCCCGTGAGCAGCGCCACCGTGCAAACACCCATCATGGCAGTCAAGGCGCCAATGAGTTTGCCAACGGCGGTTACGGGGGAGACATCGCCGTAACCCACGGTGGTCAGCGTCACGATCGCCCACCACATGGTTTCAGGAATAGATGGAAAAGCATCGGGCTGCGCATCGCGTTCTGCCACATAAATCAAGGAGCTTGATAAAAACAGCGCCACGACCATGAGATACAGCGCTGCCCCAAAGGCCTGTCTTTCCGAGTGGATGGCCGAGACGAGATCCTCGAGAGCCGTTGTGAAGTGGCTCAGTTTGAGAAGTCGTGCGAGTCGCATGACCCGCAGCAATCGGAGATCAGCGCCAACCCAAATGAATTGCAATAGAGTGGGCAGTATTGCGATCAGGTCGATTAATCCGGTAAAGCTGAAAATGTAGTTGAGCCTTTTGCGTAGCGCGGTGTCTCCCGCCAGATCACGATTATCGGGTGCAGACCAAATTCTCAATATATATTCAATTGAAAAGAACATGACCGAAATAAATTCGAAGATCAGCAGTTCTGAGTACCAGGTGGCTTCGATGGAGTCCACCGACTCCAGCGTAATCGCTACAAGACTCAGGATAATGAGCAGAAACAGGAATGTATTCAGTCTGCGAGCAGCGACTTTGTGTTCAGAAGACCTTTCAAAAAGTGAACCAATGTACTGACGGCTATTCAATGTTGCGTCCTTGTGGCGTGTGAATAGGGGTGATGTGCAGTTGCCGCTTTTTCAAGCATGCAGTATGTTGCCAGCAAGGTTACCGTAAGGTAAGTACCAAAAGCGACGCGTTGCGCCGGCCTGGTGCGACAGTTTTTATCAAGGGGATGACCGTGCGGTTTGCAGTTAAAAGAGATAAAAAGCGATTGACGGCATGAATCTGCGATGCGGGATATGCCTCATCTTGCCGTTTTTGACGGGTCTGTCGTATGCAGAACCGATTGCCAGCGCCTCCTACAAGGACGTCTGCAAGCAGATGGAAGAAGAAGGGATCGTCAGCCGCACACAATCGGCGCCCGGTTCAGAGACCGTCATGAACAATGTTGTCGTCGTTGCGGGTGCCGGGTCCCGTAACAGCCAGCGCCATAACCGCCCCGTATCCAACTCGGAAATTATTGTGGGCGCCAATATGACCGAGATCACCACCGCGACCAGTGCAACTGAGCACAGCGCGACAGACCTTGTGCCCTCATCTAACCCATGTCGCTAGATTGAGGTGTTGCGCAGGAGATGACGGCTGAGCAAAGACTGATCGGTAGCAGTGCGGTTACCCGAGAGCTGCTCGCTTACCTTGAAAAAATCTCCCCGACCGATGCTCCGGTGCTGGTGCGTGGGGCGACGGGCGTGGGTAAAGAGCTCGTCGCCAGAGAAATTCATCGCCTCTCGGGCAGAGAGCCGAAAGGCCAATTCATTGCAGTCAATTGCAGCGCCATCCCTACCGAGCTCCTGGAGAGCGAACTGTTTGGTCATGAGAAAGGGGCCTTTTCGGGGGCCGTCAGTAGCTATCAGGGCAGGATGCGACTCGCGGATGGCGGTTCATTGTTGCTCGATGAAATTGGCGACATGCCTGCTGATCTGCAAGCAAAGCTACTGCGGGCTGTGCAGGAGGGGGTGGTAACGCCCGTCGGGTCCGGCAAAGAAATCGCCGTAGACGTGCGAATTATCTCTGCCACGCATAAGCCCCTGGAGGCGTTAATTGATCAGGGCCAGTTCCGCGAGGACCTGTTCTTTCGTCTGAATGTCATCCCTATCACTGTGGCGCCGCTCCGTGAGCGACCCGAAGAAATCGTGGAACTTTTCGATTATTTCAGCGACGCTTATGCACTGCGGGGAGACAATATTAAGCTCAACGCACGCTCGATCAGCCTGCTACAGGCTTATCAATGGCCCGGCAATGTGCGCGAACTAGAGAATTTTTGCAGGCGGCTCTCTGCGCTGTATCCCGGTGAGACAATTAACCTTTACGCGTTGCCCACCGATTTTTTGCCACCACAGATGGTCAAGTTGATGGGCTCCGACGGTGTCAACGCTTCAGGTCAGTCAGAAATCCCGGCCGGCGAGTTGCCGCCCGCGGTGTTCGGGGACTTTGCCGAGGATGATGTCGATGGGTTGAGCCGGGTCTTGGGCATCACGGCTGCTGAGGCGCCCGCTGAGGTCAATTTGACCGAGGCATCCTTGAAGGAGCGGGTGAGCGATTTTGAACGGCAACTGATCGAAAAGGCGCTTGCTGATGCCAATGGCAATATCTCGGAAGCTGCCAGATTGCTGGGGGTAAAACGTACGACGCTCATCGAGAAGATGGGCAGGTTGAGCATTACCAAAACCTGACGGCTAAGCGTCAATTTTTTGACATAAGTGTCAATTTAACGGGTGTTTAAGCCCGCATATTTCCATAATCCATTGAATTAATTAATTAAAAAAATGCTGGCCTTGTCTTTGCTGTAGGGTGTGTGTACACGCTTTGGAAAGCAGGCCAGTGTCAAAAGACTCCACTGCAGATTTACAGCTCAATGTGCTGGCCGTGCGCGGAACAGGCTTTCCCGAGGAATGTCTGCAGGCTTTTCCCGAAAACCACCTTTTTCTGACGCAGGCGCCCGACACCTTTGCCGCGAGAGCGGCGCAAGGGGGCCCCACCTGCATTGCCGTCGGTCCAGCGTGGTCGCTCGAGGAGCGTTATCTGCATCAGGTTATGCAGCAAGCCCCCGAAGGCGCGGTGCTGCTAAGTCCAGAAGGTGACGTCAAGCTCGCCCATCTGGCCGGGCTGCTGCGGTTTGCGGTTTTGGAGAGCTATTCTGACACTGCCGATTGGTCGCTCATTCTCAAACGGGTGCGCGCGGCTTGGGAGGCCGCAGCGGCGGAGCCGCAGGGGTCACTTGCGGATGTCGCGCAGCAGAGTATTGCAGCACGTGGGCAGCGTAAGCAGGTGGTTTTCAGCGATCCCACCAGTAAGGCGATGCTCGCCTTGGTGCAGCGAGTGGCGCAGGTCGACGTGACCGCCCTTCTGTCTGGTCCTTCGGGTGTGGGTAAAGAGGTGGTCGCCCAGATTCTGCACAATGCCTCAAATAGGGGGGCTGGTCCGTTTATCGCGTTGAATTGCTCAGCCATGCCCGAGCATCTGGTTGAGAGTATTTTATTTGGACACATCAAAGGTGCTTTTACCGGTGCCATCAAGGATCAGCCCGGCATTTTTGAAGAAGCGCACAATGGCACCCTTTTTCTCGATGAGGTAGGGGAGCTGCCGCTCCATGTCCAGCCCAAGTTGCTTCGGGTTATTCAGGAGCGCAAGGCGGCGCGCATTGGCACCACCAAAGAGATCCAATTTGATGTACGCCTGGTCGCGGCAACCAATCGCAATTTGGTCGATCTGGTGAAGCGGGGCGAGTTTCGTGAAGATTTGCTCTATCGGCTCAACGCCTTCCATATCGGTATACCGCCACTGCGAGAACGCCCCGAAGATATTCGTCAGTTGGCGATGACTTTCGCCGCGTCAGAGCAGCTTGCCGGGGTCAGTATGCAGATCGAAGAAGCCGCTATTCAGCAACTGATGGCGCACGACTGGCCAGGAAACGTTCGCGAGCTCGATAACGTGATCTGCCGGGCAAAGGTGCTTGCAATCCACAATGTGATTCAGCCCGAGCATATTTATTTTGACGCGCTGGAATTCTCGCCCGATACCCTCGCGGTTCCCTCGCCTGCCAGTCCACCGGCCACCCCGATTGCTGCGCCGACAGCACCCGATTATCCGGTGCACTTAGAGCAGGATCTGGGGTCTGCCAAGGAGCAGGCTGAATGGCAGTTGATTCAAGCGGCGCTGCAAGAGACAGACTCCAAGAAAGAAGCAGCTGAGCGACTAGGCATTAGCCCGCGAACGCTGCGACACAAACTCCAGAAACTGAAAGCGTCTGAGCCAGACGCTGTGCAATCGGTAGGTGCATCATGATAGACAGAGTAAATATGCAGGGCGTGATGAACGTCATTCGTCAAGCCGAGCTGGCCAACAGTCAGGCCGCTGACGCCTCTCTCCGTATCAGCAATGAGCAACAGCAATCGCGCTTTGCCTCTGATCTGTTGGAGGCCATCCGAACTGTTAATGCAACGCAAATGCAATCCGCAGAGACAAAAACCAATTTTGAAGCGCGTGGAGATGTCAGCGTGACCGATGTGCTGATTGACTCACAGCGCGCGTCGGTGGCCTTTGAGGCTACTCTGCAAGTGCGCAATAAAGTTTTAAAAGCCTATCAGGATGTCATGAGCATGCCGGTTTAATGGGCCGGATGTGTCGACAAAGAGGTAATAAATAATGGAAGCAGCGCTCGAACAAAGACCTTTGATTGAGGGATCCGCTACCGAAGTGGACGATACCATCAACCCACCTGCGGAGTCGGGTGCTGCCGCAGTTCCCGCTGAACCGGGGGCGACCGGTACTCCCAATCAGGCTCAGGCGTTACCGGCGGTAAAAGACGTGATGTCGCAGCCCGCTGTTAAACGCGCGATGCCGGCGATTATTGGTCTGTTGTCGTTGCTGGTTGTCCTGATTTTCTGGTCGATCATGACTTCTACGCCCTTCCGTAGCGTGTCGGACGGTTTCGAATCTGCCGACGTCCAGCTGGCCTTTGAGGCGCTGAAATCAGCTAATTACGACGTCAGAATCAATGAATCGACAGGTCGTCTTGAGGTGCCCGAAAACGACTATCAGGCGGCGCGGATTTTCTTGGCTTCCCAAGGGATTCCCCGGGCCGCCGCTGAAGGGGGAATGGGAACGCTCGCTGAGGGGAGCTCTATGACCACCAGCCAGTTTATGGAGCAGGTCAAATATAACAACGCGATAGAGATCGAACTGGCGCGCACCATCACAGAAATTAGCACTATTGAAACCGCACGTGTGCACCTCGCCGCACCCAAGCAGAGCGTCTTTGTGCGCGACCGGCAGCCCGCCAAGGCGTCCGTCATCGTCAAGCCCTATCGCGGTCGGGTGGTAGACCCGGCGCAGGTGCTGTCAATTGTTCATTTGGTCAGCGCCAGTGTGCCCTACCTCGCCACGCAGGATGTCACCGTGGTTGATCACTACGGTAATTTGCTGACCGGGAGTAACGCTGACAAGGATGGGACACCTGCGCTGAATAATGCGCGGTTTGAGGGCGAGCGCGAGGCCGAATTGGCGGAGCGTATCCGCGAGCTCCTGATCCCAGCGCTCGGTGGCGGCAATGTCCGTACGGTCGTTAATCTTGAGATGGACTTTACCCAGCGCGAGACCACACGCGAGCAGTACCTGGATTTTGAGCCGGAACGAGCCGAGGTGCGCTCTGAAGTAATCACCTCTGACTCCCAGACTGGCATCGCGGCATCGGGTGTGCCCGGTGGCACCACCAATATTCCCCCCGACCAGCCTGAAGTGGTGCCCGAGGGTGAAGTGGCCGCTAATCCCACCAATACCGAAACAGCGACCACCGAGCGCGAGCAAACAACGCGCAATTATGAACTCGATAAAGAGATTACGTTTGTTAAAGAGCAGGCGGGTCGCGTTGTATCGATGACAGCTGGCGTGATCGTGAATGAGGAAGCACTCAGAGACCTCGCAAAGCGCCGCTATTACGCGTCGCTCGACGAACCACCCGCGCCGGCCGGGGACCTTCTCGATGAGGAGTCCGCTGAGGACGGTGAAGCTGAGGCCTTGGAGGGCGCTGCCGCGTCTCTGGCGCCGATCCCCAGTGCCGAACTGCAGCAGTATATGGCCGACGAACTGGAGCGGTTGCGCTCGCTGGTGCTCACTGCCCTGCCCTATGATGCAGCACGGGGTGATACCCTCACTTTAACCTCAGCACCGTTTTTTACCGATCCACCTCAGGATTACAGTTTGCCCTGGCACAAAGACCCCGCCATTATCGAATGGGGCCGCCATGGTATGACGTCGATCGGTCTGATTGCCTTTTTCCTTCTGGTGATTGCGCCGGTCTTGAGGGTCTATATGCCCAAGATCGAGGAGAATGAGGCGCTGCTGGCTGAGCAACTCATCGACGGAGAGCTCAGTGTCGCCGATAGAAAAGCCCTGGAAGAAGGCGAGTCGCTTGACGAGATAAAAGCCAAGCTCAAGCCCAAGAAATCGGCGATTTCTGCGGATATGCTCGATACCGCGAATAGCTACGATGACAAGGTGGCGGTCGTGCGTTTACTGGTGGCAGAGGACGCCGGGCGTGTTGCCAACGTACTGAAGAAGATGATCAAGCCCGTTTAAGGGGGTGATGCTATGGCTGAAGCAGCAAAGAAAACGGCTCCCGGAGAGGAGGAAAAGGAACTCTCTGACGTTGTCCGGGCCGAACTGGAGACAATGACCTCCACTGAGCGTGCCGCCGTCATCATGCTGTTGATGGGCGAGACGCAGGCGTCGGACATTATCCGCTATCTGAATCCGCGCGAGGTACAGGCACTGGGCTCGTCAATGGTGGGCGTGGTTGATCTGTCGCAAGAGACGGTGAGCGCGGTGCTCGATGATTTTGTGGGCACCATCAAGCAGCAAACCAACCTGGGGTTGGGCACTACTGACTATGTAGAGTCTGTATTAAAGCGTGCACTGGGCGACGATAAAGCCAGCACCGTACTGAGCAGGATCCTGCCCGGCGGCTCAACCAAGGGCCTCGAGATCCTTCGCTGGATGGATGCCCGCGCAATCTCTGACATGATCATCAATGAACACCCGCAGGTGATTGCCATTATTCTGTCGGTGCTCGAGTATGATGTGGCCGCTGACGTGCTGAGCTTTCTTCCCCCAGAAAACCGAGGCGAAGTCATGCAGCGTGTGGCCAGTCTGGAAACGGTCCAGCCCTCGGCCATGGAAGAGCTCGAAAGGATCATGGCGCAGCAGTTCTCCAGTAACTCCTCTGCGCAATCATCAAGTTTTGGTGGTGTTAAGACAGCCGCCAAGATTATGAACTTCGTCAAGGTCGATTTGGAGACTTCGGTGATGCAGGCGCTCACCAGCCTGGATGAGGATCTGACGCTGCAGATTCAGGACAATATGTTCACCTTTGAAAATCTTTCTATGGTGGATAACCGTGCCATTCAGGTGATGATGAGAAATATTGAATCAGATTTGTTGATGGTGGCGCTGAAGGGTGCGAGCGAGGAAACCCGCGATAAATTCTTCGACAACATGTCGCAGCGGGCGAAAGCGATGTTCATTGATGACATGGAGTCAAAAGGCCCAATGCGCATTTCCGATGTTGAAGACGCACAGAAGAACATTATGAGAATTGCCAGGAAGCTGTCGGATGCGGGTGAACTGGTGCTTGCAGGTCGTGGAGATGACTTTGTCTAAGGCCGGCGACACTGTCGTTTGGGAGCTCAACGAGCTCCTCGCTGCTGATCGTCGCGCGAGAGCCTTTAGCGAGGCCTCGGTTGCGGGCGAATTATCGGGCCGACCCTTGGGCTTTGAAACGTCTCGTTGGCAAAAGCTCGGCGACGAGTCAGATGAAGACGCTGAGGTATCGGCGGAAGAGCAGGCGCAGCTGGAAGGCACAGAGGTCGCGGCCGATAGCGAGGCCGAGGCTGATGCTGCGCCCGAGGAAGCTCCCATCGATATGGATGCGCTGCTGGAGGCGCGTTATCAGGAAGGTCTTGCTGAGGGCATTCGCCAATCTAATTTGGAAAGTCAGCAACGGGAGGCGCTTGCCGAGCGCGTGGCGGAGGCCATTCAGCGCGAGATGGGCGCGTTGCCCAGGGTCTGGCCTGTGCTCACTGACCTGTCCCTCGACATTGCCAAAACGGTGTGTCTCAGTGCGCTGCAAACCGATGAAACTTTTTTCCGCGAGTACCTGCATCGGGCCTTACAACAAGCGGAGCTGCCCGAGGATATTCCGATTGAAATCAAGGTCTCTCAGGCCATGGCAGCGTGGGTGCCTGAAGCGCGCCTTTCAGAAATGCTGCCTGATCAGCCGGTGACACTGTCGATTGATCCGGCATTGGCAGACGGCGACATATCGATTCAGTACGAGCATATTGCGATTGAGCGGCTTTTAGAGGGGGAGTTTGAGCAGCTCCGCGAGCAGTTAGTCGCGCAGTTTCCCGAGCGGCCGATAGCACCATGAATGACTCCGCATTGAGAGAGCAGGGGTCACGGGCCGACCAAAATTGGCCTCACCTCAGCTCCCCTGACGCCTGGCTGTGGGCAAAAATACGACACGTCTCCGGGCATGTGGTCGAGTGTGACGGCCTGCAAGCGCCTTTAGGTGCCATGTGTGAAATTGAGACAGATGATCCTGAGGCCCCAAATGTGCCTGCGGAGGTCGTGGCGTTCTCTGATCAGACCCTCAAGCTGATCCCTTTTTCCGATACTGTCGGCGTGTCGCGGGAGAGTCGCATCCGGCTGGTTAATCGCCGGGTTGGTCTGCCGGTAGGCCCTCACCTACTCGGGCGCGTGATTGATCCTTTGGGCAATCCGCTGGACGGACAGCCATTGGCTCATCCCCGATTTACCGCCCATTTTTTTGGTCGATCGATCCCTGCGCTGAAGCGTAAACCGGTGCAAACGCCTCTCGACGTCGGTGTTCGCGCGATCAACGGCGTGCTCACGCTGGCCAAAGGCCAACGCGTCGGGCTGATCGCGGGTTCAGGGGTTGGCAAGAGTACGTTGTTGGGCATGATGACCCAGCACACCGCGGCGGATGTGGTAGTACTCGCCCTGATTGGTGAGCGTGGACGCGAGGCCGGCGAGTTTTTGGCCGAAAGCCTGGGTCCCGAGGGCCTGCGCAAGGCGGTCGTGATTTTGGCAACCTCGGACTGTGCGTCGGTCATGCGTCGCCAAGCCGCAGAGGTGGCTCACCTGGTTGCGGAGTATTTTCGTGATCGGGGCAACGATGTACTGCTCTTGTGCGACAGCCTGACGCGCATTGCCCATGCGCAGCGTGAAATTGGATTGGCGACGGGTGAGCCGCCCACGAACAAGGGTTACCCGCCCTCTGTTTTCAGCGATCTGCCAAAGCTGGTTGAGAGAGGCGGCCCCGGCGATGGAGACGGATCCATTACCAGCGTTTACACGGTGTTATCCGAGCATGACGAGGGGATGGACCCCATCGTTGAAGTGGCGCGGGCGTCGCTCGATGGCCAGATTATGCTGTCGCGGGAATTAGCGGATTCGGGGGTCTACCCTGCCATCAACCTTCGCGGCTCTATTTCCAGATTGGCGTCAAAAGTACTGAGTCAGCACGAAATCAAAATGGCTACTGAATTTCGACGTTTGTGGTCGCTATACGAGGCGAATCGGGATCTCATTATGGTCGGCGCCTATGAGCAGGGCACGGATCCGGAGCTCGATCGTGCGATCGCCATCAGACCCATGATGATTGAGTTTCTCCGGCAGGGCGCAACGGAGTCCTGCGCGATGGACGAGGCGACCGCGGCGATGGCGCAAATTATTGCGCGGGGGCAGCATGGCCACTAAGTGGGATCCTCTGGTCCAGAAATACAAGCGGCGAAACCAGCAAGAGCTGGCCCAACTCGCCGATTTGCAACGCCATTTGAGGGAGACAGAGGCCAATCGCGACAAAGTCGCCGAGCGGCAGCAGTATTTCCGTCAGCAGTTGAGTGTCAATACACGACAGGAAATCACAGATTGGCGGGTCATGAAGGCTTTTCTGGCGGATTTAGATGCGCTCCGCAACAACTGCGGGGCCAGCTAATGGAGCTCAGGGAGTTGATCAGGCGTGCGCAGGAGCAAAATCAAAAAACGATGCAGGTGTTGCAGAAGTACGAGCATCTGCAGCAGCAGACCCTCGATGCCCGACGACTGCATCGGGAGCGCATTGAGATCGACGCCATTGACGAGTGGGCGGTTCAGAGCTTTGTCAGGGCTGACTTGGCACGAGACTTGCATTAACTCCTTGTAGTGAA
>Ga0181559_10001303_pt1 | contig 24409 bp, 17 predicted proteins | sample 011ome_21_FD_133752 | JGI IMG/M metagenome (GOLD analysis project Ga0181559, IMG submission 133752) | Coastal salt marsh microbial communities from the Groves Creek Marsh, Skidaway Island, Georgia - 011508AT metaG (megahit assembly) | ecosystem: Environmental > Aquatic > Marine > Intertidal...
CCGCTCGCTCACCTGTCTCTCAGGCGGTTCAAAAATCTTTCGTTCCAGAGCCTAGCGCACAGTGGGAGCGATGACGCTGGGAGAGACGACCCCGAGCATCGGCGGTCCCTCCTTCCCATGGGAGGCGCCGAACGTGTACCAGCATCTCATGGAGCTCAGGGCCGCGGGGAGGCTCCGCGAGGAGGATCTGGAAGGCTTGCCTGACGCGGCGTTTCTGGAGAAGTACGGCGCGGAGGAGTACTGGCTGCGGACGCGCGCGGCGAAGGAGGACGGCGCGGTGGGGTACCGGGGCCACGCCCCGCACGAAACGGGCGCGGGGGGTATCGGCGCCGACGCCGCCGAGGCGGTGGCGCAGCAGGCGCGCGAGGAACCCGAGGCGTCCGCGCCGAAAAGCAACGACTGGTCCAACCCCACTTTGCCTTCGCTGCGGGAGATTCGGGAGCACGGTTACCTACGCCGGCACGCGAACGAGTCGCCCGCGCTTCGAGGTGGGTTCCGGCGTCTGTGCGACGAGGAGGAGCTGCACCCGGAGAATCGAGCCGCGGCTGGAATCGCCACGCCGCCGTGGATGAAGGACGCGATGAACGTCACCGCGACGACTTCGCTGGCGAGGACGGAGAAGAACGACTACGTGTAAGTGCGCTTTTCTTAACGACAAGGATCTCATTGTTACCCGCACGACAGACATTGTTACCCGCACCATGGCCGCCGCGGCGCTGCCCACCGTATTCATCAACCACGGCGGCGGTCCATGCTTCTTCATGCCCGATGACGGCAGCGGCCCGTTCCCCGCGAACACGTGGCGCAAGATGGCATCCAACCTGTCCCGGCTCGCGAAGCTCCCCGGCCCGAACGCGCCTTCGGTGAAGGCCATCTTGGTCGCCTCGGCGCACTGGGAGACCGAGGCGCCCGCGGTTACGGTCGCGGCGAACCCCCCGCTGCTGTACGACTACTACGGGTTTCCCCCGGAGACGTACGAGATCGAGTGGCCGGCGCCGGGCCACACCGACCTGGCGCGGCGGGTCAAGCACTTGCTGACCGGCGCGGGGTTTCCGAAAGTCCTGGAAGAGAAGAAGAGGGGCTTCGACCACGGCGTGTTCATCCCCTTGAAACTCGCCTTCCCCGCCGCGGACGTCCCCGTGGTTCAGCTCTCGCTGGTCGAAGGGCTCGACCCGAAGACGCACCTGGACATCGGCAAGGCGCTCACACCGCTGCGACGCGAGGGCGTGCTCATCGTCGGGAGCGGGATGAGTTTCCACGACACGCGCGCGTTTTTCGGCGCCGACGTTTTTGGAGCCGCTTCTCTCGCCGGAAAAAGCGCCGCGAAGGCGTTTGACGCGTGGCTCGACGCGACGTGCGGCGCGGATGGCGACGCGTCCGCGCGCGAGCCGAGGCTCGAGCGGTGGGCGACGGACGCTCCCGGCGCGAGGGTGTGTCACCCGCGTGAGGAGCACCTCGCGCCTCTGTTTGTCGCCGCCGGAGCGGCGAGCGGCGAGCGCGGACGCAAGACGTTCGCCGACGACATCGTCGGGTTCGCCGTCTCGGGGTACGCCTTCGGCGACGTCGACGCGGAGGAGGCTACGTACTCGTGTTAATGTAATCCATAGTCAAGCGAGCGAGCTCTAGAGCTCGCTGTAGCAATATCATATTAATACTTTCGTAGCTCGCACTTGCGTTGTTTTACTTTTGCGATAACGCCGCGCCGGAGGTGGGCTTGCCGTCGGCGACAATTTTCGTCCAGACGTTCCCATCCGGGAACGCGATGCCGACGCCGTTCCACTCGCCGGTGAATGACTCGCCGCTGCCATCCTTCTGGTCGAAATCGATGAAGATGGAGGCGTCATCCTTGGCGATCTTGCCGTTGATCTTCCACGCGGTGATCTTGCCAGCCTCGATGGCCTTGCTCTCGTTCGCCTTTTTGTACCCGCGGCATCCCCGGCCCTTCTCGAAAGGCACAGGGTCGATCCCGGATATCACGCCCGCGGCGTCGATGTCGCGCGGGCAGTGCGGGTGGTTGGGGTCGACGTACTTGCCCTCGAACACGGTCGACGCAAACGCGGGGTCCACGGGCGCGGACGCGAGGGTCGCTGCCAGCGCCGCCGCGAGGAACGCGCGCGTCGGGGTGGGGACGGGCGCCTGTTCGATGTCGGAGGGACTCCGCGAGGCGCGCGCGGGCGAAGCCTGGCGGCGCGCAGCCGCGCGCGGGTGGGGCGCGAGGCGCGCGAGCGCGGGGGTGGCGGTCACAGCGAACATCGAGAGGAGTTCGGGCGTAAGGTCGAGGCCGTCTGTGCGGTGCTGTTTGTTCGGGGAGGCTGCTATCCTCGCTCGTGTTGACGAAATGGTGACGATTTGCCACGTTGGCTTTTTCTTTGCGCCCCCGGAAACGCGGGAAGTGCCGACTGCGTTTCTTTTTTGAACACGGGTCGGTCCTCAGATCACGCGACGCGCGTCCCCTCGTCGTCCCTCCGTCTCCCCGACCCCACGATGGGCAAGCCCGGCGCCTCCGAGCTCGCCTCCGTGGTGGACGACGCGTCGTCGTCCACGGAAGCCAAGCTCGCCGCGCTCTCGAAGCTGTTCCTGGACAAGGCGAGCGCGCTGCGCAAACTCGAGACGCGCCTGGAAGATGCCGAGGCGCAGCGCGGCGTGGCTCTGGTGCAGCGGGACGCGACGCGCGACGACATGGCGAAGGTACTGGCGGTGAAGGAGAAGCTCGAGGTTCTGTGTCGCGAGCTGCAGAAGGCCAACAAGGCGGTCGTCGCGGACGCCAAGGCGTCCGCCGCGGCGGAGGCGGCGAAGCGCGGCGCGCTGAGCGACAAGTTCGAATCCGGGCTCGGAAATCTCTCGGAGAAGCTCGACGCGCACGCCGCGGATCGCGAGGCGTCGCTCAAGGAAAACGAGGAGCTCAGGCAGCACTTGCGGAAGCTCATCGAGCGAGGCGACTTGCAGGAAGCGCACCTGAAGAAAGCCAAAGAAACGTTCGACCTGGAAAAGCAGCTCATGGAGGCGCAGCTCGCGGAAGCCGCCGAGCGAAGAGCCGCGGCGGATGCGCTGCGAGACGCGCTCGAGCAACAGCTCGCCGCGCGCGGCGAGCGCGAAGGCGCTTTGACCGAGCAACTCGCCGGCTACTCCACCAAGTTCGCGGAGTTTCAATCCGTGATCGCGCAGAGCAACGAGGCGTTCGCCGCGTTCAAGCGGGAGTCCAGCGCGCGCGAGAAGGCGCTGGCCGAGGCGGAGCGCCGCGCCGCCGAGCTCGAGCGGAAGGCGCGCGCCAGCGACGTCGCGCTCATCGAGATGCTCGACGAGAAGAAGACGCTGACGAGCGCGGTGGCGGGCTTGACGGCGCAGAAGGGAAAGCTCGAGGGACTGTGCCGCGCGCTCCGCGCCGCCGGAGGGCAGACCGAGAACCTTCCGCCCGGCTCAGACGCCGTCGCGAAGAACCCGACAGTCGGCGTGGGCGCCGCCGCGTGAGCGTCGCCGAGTCGTCCAACGCGTCCCGACCCATCTAAAATGCCTACGGTACTAATTAGCGTACGTTTCGGATGTCACCTGGCGCTCGCTCGCTCGCGCCGCGTTCCGTTCGCGCGCCGCGCCAAACGCGGGCGGCTACGCGCCCCGGAAGGTGACGCCTCCCGAGACGCCGTGTTGCGTCTGGGTCTTCCGCACGACCAAGGTTTCGGCGCGCGCCATGAACTGCTCCTTGCTGAGCTTACGCGTCGCGCGGAGCCAGTCCGGGAGTTTCAGCACGCCTTTGTCCAAGCCTTCGTCCAGCGCGTCCATGGCATCTTCCAGCGCCGCGTCCTTCGCGATGGCGCGCAGCAACTGCCGCGAGACGTCGTCCTCCTCGACAAACGCCGCGTCGCAGCGCTCGACGGTTTTCGTTTCGTCGGTTTTCGTTTCGTCCGTCATACGCGCGCCCGCGCGCTCCCGTACCCGCTCGGCCATCCACTCCTCCGACTGTACGGTCGCCGCGCGCAGGCTCCCCACGCGCCCTTCCCAGCGCGCGCGCTCCGCGCGCATCTCCCGCAGGCCCGCCTCCAGCGTCTCGCGCCGGCGCGCCAGCTCCGCCTGCACGCCCAGCAGCCGCTCCGCCTCCGCCGCCGCCGCCGTCTGCAGCGCCGCCAGCTCGCGCTTGAGCCGCGCCGTGAGCGCCTTCGACGCGCGGGACTTGAACGTCGCCTCGGCCAGCGACCGCGTCGACGACGCCGAGACGCCGGGGGGAGGCTGGGGGTACCCGCCGGGGTACGCGCCGTACTCCAGACTGGATCCAGTGACTGGACGTGACTGGCCGTGACTGGACGCGGGCGGCGGCGGCGGCGGCGGGTACGCCCCCGAGGGACCGCCCGCGCCGTGCGGATGTGACGTATTTGACGTGTTTGACGTGTTTGACGTACTCCCCGCGTGCGCGTGCGCACCAGGCTGCGGCGGGTACTGGTCCCCGGGGCTTCGCGGCGGCGAGGGGTACCTCGATGCGCCCGGCCGCGAGGGCTCGCGCGTCCCAGCCGGGGGGGGCGGGGGCGGCTGTCCTCGGCCGCGGTATGGCACAGGCGCGCCGAGCGCGTCGCCGTTCGCGGCGGCCCCGGCACCCGCCCGGTACTCGCCCGCGCGCGGCGCGTACGCGTCGGCGCGCTCCCGCGGCGCGGGCGGCGACGGGCGCGCTTCGTAGCCCGGCGGCTTGGCGAACAGCGGCGGCTCCCTGCCGAAGGCGTCGGCGAGGTGTCTGGCGAATTCGGCGAGCGCGCTCGCCGGGTACCGCCACTCGCCCGAGGGGTCGCGCCGCACGAGCCCCCCCCCGTCCACCAGCCCGTGCCCTGGCTTGATGATCATGTTCGCGGTGGGCGTGACGTAGCAGATGGGCCCCACGCGCGGGAACCCCTCGGGGAGGAACATCTTCACCGGGATGTTGTACTTGACGCCCTGGTAGTAAATCGGCACCGTGCCCTCCGCGCGCAACAGACGGGTCGTCCGCCCGTCGTTGTGCGTGAACGGGTCGTCGCGCACGCTCAGCGAGGGGTACCTCTGCGCGTCATCGAGACGGGGGTGTCGAGGCGAGGACGGGCGGTGACAGACACGTGGGGAGGCGCGCGGTCAGTCGCGCGCGTCGAGGAGATGGCCGAACCGACGTTTTAGGGTTGACGGGCGGGACGCACCTCAACCAACTGCAACAGCTGGTCGCGAAGCGCGGGCTTGGACCACTCGTCGTACGGCAGCGCCTGCGACCCGGTCGCGGCGAGCTTGCCGTCCAGGTACTGGAGCACATGCGGGTTGACGGACATCGCCTCCCCGGCCGGGGACCGAGCGGCGCGCCGAGAGATCTGCCTCGGGTTGACATCGATCGATCGAATCTTTTTTCTTTCCAAGTGAACTTTTTTGTAAACTCGCTCACACAGACGACAGTCACACTTTCGAATCATCTCCACGCGGCGCGGGGCGCGTCGGACGCGCGCCCTAGCCGCGTTTCGTCGGCGCGTCTCCTCCTCCTCGCGCACCCCGTTCGTCGCGCGCGCGAGGGTGACCTGGGGTCACCCGAGGAGGAGGCCTTCGATCGTGAAACATCTCCGCCCGACGAAGTCTACTTTCAGGTCTCCTCCAGCTCGTCGACGGCGAGCCCTCGCGGAAAAAGCACCTCGTTCGCCATCCGCTCCGCCCACGGTTTCCCGAACCACCCCGCGAAGAGCAAAACCGCGGGGTCGCGCTCGCGTTGCCAGTCGTCGTGCGCGTCCTGCGCCGCCGCGGTCTCCTCCGCGGACAGAACGCGCGCGTGCCTCTGCCTCCGCCCCGCGACAGCCGCCGCCGTCGCCTCCGCGCTTTTGCCGAACGGCAAAGAACCCGCGCGGATGGTCTCCGCGCCCGCCCGCTCGGACGCCTGCGCCACGGCGAGGCTCGCGTCGGCGCGCGCCGCGGTTTCGGACATCTCGCCGAGCGACGCCTCCGAGGGGTCGGAGGCGTCACTCGCGGCAAAGAGTGACGCCTCGGCCTCCTCCGCGGTCTCGCGGTTTCGCTTCGCGCGGTCGTATATGTTCTGGTTTTCCTCCAGGACCACCACGTTGGACGCGACGTCCATCTGCGGTATGTCTCCGCGGCCGGCGGCGCGCGGAGGCGGTCCGGACCGGACCGGATCGAGGAGCGCCAGGAACGTCTCCGTGTACGCCGCGACGGCGTCGAGCGTCCGTTCGGCGACCAGGCTGCTGCCGCACGCCTCGCCCTCGGCGCCGCACACGTCATCCTGCTGGATTCCGTGCGGCACGGACTCCACGCCCGCGGCGGCGGCGGCGCGCGCCGCGGCGGCCGCGGCCATGGCGCGCGCGTCCGGCCGCGCGAACAGCATCGCCGGCGAAAAGAAACGCGCGTCCTCGTAGAAGCGCGCGCTCGGCGTCGAGAGAGACAGGTCGGCGAATGCGTCGCGCGTCGTTTTCAAATCGTCGGCGTACCGCTCGAGGTACGCCTCGTCCCGAGACAGGGGCTGCAGGTCCAGACCGACCAGGATGTTCTTGCCCTTCGCGAGGCACAGCAGGTCCACGCCCAGCAAGGGGCAATCCCCGAGGTGCGTCGAGCTCGCCGCGGAAAGATCCGCCTCCGACGCGGATCCCTCCGCGGAGGGGCGCGGCTCCGTCGCGCTCGGCGCGGGGTACACGACGGCGTTGAAGATCTGCTTCTCCGCGCCTTCGTCGACGTACGTGAACCGCACGCGCCGCGCGAAAGGGCTCGTGTACACCCAGCTCTCGACGCGGGGCAGCCCGCGCCTCTCGGGCGGGCCCGCGCGCGAACGCAGGTCGGGGTCGAGCGCCGCCGGCGACAGCGGGCCGATGGCCTCGTCCAGCCGGCGGAACAGCCAGCGCATGTGATCGGTCCAGGCGACGCACGCGGTGTCGTCCGGGAGGGGATCGAACGCCACGGTCGCGGGGGAGGGACGAGCCTCCACGTCCGCGGGTGCGCCCGCGCGCTCGTCTTGGCTCTCGGGGGCGGACTCTGCGGTGCCCGGGAGGGACCCGCGCGCGTCCGCGGGAGACGCGCGGGGGGGCTCGGGCGCGTGCCTCGAAACGCCACGGCGAGGAGACACGCGCGCCTCGGATTTCGGGACGCGAGGTCGCGCGGCGAGCCGGCTCGCCCGCGCGGACGCCACGGGCAGGCATCGCCCGCGAGGAGCGAGCGGCGCGAGGCGCGAGCACATGGGCATCTCGGACGCTCACTCGAGGGGGCGTCGGACCCGCCGCGCCGAGGAGAATCCCTCGGCACGCCAAACAAGCGAAATCGTGACTCGGAAGGAATCGCGCGATGCGTGTCAGTCTGAAAACTAACATCGCGACTCGTCCTCCGGGTACCGACAGCGCACTTCTCGCCGCACCGACGATGGAGACGAAGACCTGCGCTCGGTGCAAAACGACTCTGCCGAAGAACCAGGAGAACTTCCCTCACGGCTCCTCGTGGTGCACCAAGTGCTGCCCCGTCACCGACAGCGACTCGGACTAGCGAGCTAGAGAGCTGTGCACGTCTAGATCTCGGAAGCTGCTGACGTGGAAAGGTTTTCCAAACATGACGCGCCCCCTTCCCACGCCTCGCGTGGGATGGCACGGCAACGAACGCGGCGGCTGCGACCGACGGCTTTCGCGGCGCACGCGACATCCCGCGACGACTCGGGCGATACGCGGCGATCACTCCGTCACCGCGCGCGCCTCCGTGCCGCGGTTGAGCGCAGCCGCGGCGACCTCCGTCGCCGGCGCCGCGGCGACGTTCGCCCTGGCGCGAAGCGTGAACGCCGCGGTCAAGACGCGACAGCCCTCTTCTCTGCTCCCGGAAGGGACGGGAGGCGCGGCTTCCGCGGGAGAGGCGGTGAGCGGTTCGTACGCAGCCACCGACGCGGCTTCCGTTCCTGGAGAAGACGCGCTTCCCCCCGTGGACGCGGACGCGCATCGACGAAACGCGGAGGCGTGGCGCCGTAAATGGGAAAACGCGTACCGCGCGCTCGACGACGACGACGGCGCGAGCCGAGCGACCCTGGCGAACCCCCCCGGGTTCCACCACGCGAACGTGCACCCGCTCCTACGCAAACACAAGATGGCGTTGCTTGGGGCGGGCGTCACGTCTCCCCCGGAACCGAGCAGGCGCGTGTTCGTGCCCCTGTGTGGCGCGTCGCCGGACCTGCTCTGGCTGGCGGCGTGCGGGCACCGCGTGGTTGGCGTCGAGCTCAGCGGCGCCGCGGCGCGCGGCTTTTTCGACGAGAAGGGCCTGCCCCGCGCCACCTCCGCGGCGGGCGGCGTGCCTGTGCGCCACACCGGGGGCATCGAGCGCGTGCACGTCTCGGGGAACGTGGCCATCGTCGAGGGCGACCTCTTCTCCCTGGACGCGGACGATCGGAGACGAATCGCGGAGGCGAATCGCGGAGACGTTTTCGAAAAAGACCTTTTCGGCGACGCGCCGTCTGAGAAACGCCTCGCGCGCGACGCGGTCGCGACGCTCCGGCGCGTGACGGGCGGCGCTGACGCTAAAAATCACGCGTCGGATCCGGAGGCGTCGTACGCCGCGGACGCGCGCGTCGGCGCGCGGCACTCCATCAGCTTCACCGAGGAGTGCCTTCGGTTCGCCGCCGGGGGCGGGCCGGCCATGGACGCCGTCTGGGACCGAGGCGCGCTGGTCGCCGTCGCCCCCGACATGCGCCGCAGGTACGCGCGCGTGGTCGCCGCGCGCATGGCCCCGGGCGGGCGCATGCTGTTGGTGGCCACGTCGTACGACGTGGTCACCAACAGCCTCGCGGAGGGAACGGCGCCGCTGGGGCCGCCGTTTTCCGTCCCGGAGCGCGAGGTGCGTTCGCTGTACGAGCCCCTGGGCCTGACCGTGCGCGAGCTGGGGAGCGAGGAGTGCCTCGAGACGGCGCCGCCGAGGATGCGGGAGCGGCTCGCGAGCATGCGCGAGACCGTCTACCTCGTGGAGAAGCCGAGGCAACAGAAAAAGAGGCGGTGACGACGGGCGTCGAAACGGGCACATCTAGCTACACGTAGCGAGACTCGTTTTGACTGGTAGCTACCGTACGCGGCGGTTTGCGCTCGCGCGCGCGTACCCCGAAAGACGAGAGGACGCGCTCGGCGCCTACGCTCTTCGGCACGTCGACACGAAGCAGGATCGAGCGGACGGATCCACTTCCGCGCGGACGAGTTCCAGGGTTTCCGCGACGCGTTTTCCGCCTTTCACTTTCCTCTCCACCTCCACGGTGACCGCGGATCCCGTCGGACCGCGAAGCGCCTTCGCCGTTCCCTCGAGCCCGTCGAGCCGTCCCGTGGTTTTCCCATCAACCGAGACGATGGCGTCGTTGACGCGCACGCCGGCTTCGTAAGCCGGGCCCGCCTTTTTCGCGTACCCCGCCCCGAACGCTTCGACCACCTTCACCGCGCCGTCCGGGCCCACGAAGATTTCCAGACCGACGCCGGAGTACGATTCCAGCGCGCGCGCGGCGCGCGGGACGGACGCCAGCGCCAAGACGCTGGCGAGCGCGAGACGTCGGGATGTCGGCGTCGACCCTGGGGGTTCGGACGTGGACGATGCGGGGTGTCGCACGGCGCGAGCCACCACCGAGCGGGCTTCGGACCGCCGATACCGCGTAGGCGCGAGCGCGCACGCGTGCGAGGCGACGGACATGCGGTGGGCTCTGAGACGAACTGCGGCAAGAGATCGTTTCACCTTCGGTTTTGACTCCTCCTCGGTCGTGTCACTCTAAATGTGTCGTGCTTTTTTACGTACACGAGCTTCGCGCCTTCGCGGCGGAGGCTTCACCGCTCTATCGCCCGTCCGCCGCCTTCTTCGGCGAGTCCCCCGGGGACTTCGCCGACCCCATCACCCCCGCCAGGCTCCTGGCGATCGCCGCGCCGACGCCTTCCGCGTGCTGCACGTCCGCGGGGGGGGGGTCCAGCGCGGCGACGTCCGCGCACCCGGGCATCACCGCCTCCCACGCCTCGGCCTGCGCGTTGGCGAGGTCTCGCAACGCGACGTTCGCCGCGCGAAACGCCGCGTTCAGGACCGACTCCAGCTCGGCGTGCAGACGCGGGAGCTCCACGCGCATGGTGGCCTTGATCTCCTCGTACCGAACACGCGCGTGTTCCCGAGCGGAATCAGCCGCCTCCGCCTCCCTCTGCAGGTCCTCCACGGTCTCCGCCGGCCCGCGCGCCGCCGCGACAACCTTGGTCGTCGTCGACGCCAGCTTCTCGAACCAACCGGAGCCCGTTTCGGACGCCGCGCCGGACCCAAGCGCGGTCGCGGCGGCGTCGGCGGTGCCGTCGGAGCCGTCGCCCGCGCGGATGGGCGCTTTCGCCGTGCCCGCCTCGACGGCAGCCTCCAGCTTGGCCCTCCGCTTCTCCGCCTGCGCGCGCGCCGTCTGCAGCCGGAGCAGCGCCTCGCTGCGCAGGTCCACCGCCTCCTTGCCCGCGTGCACGAGGTCCAGCGCGCGGCGCAGCGGCGCGCGGAACTCCGCCGCCAGCCTCTCTGCGGCCGCCTCCGTGGGCGCGCGCAGGGAAATGGCCGCGGCACCCACCTGCCTGAACGCCTGCCCCAGCCCCCCCGCGGTCTCGCCGAGGAGCATCTTCGCGCCCCGCTCCTCGCAGTCCCCGAGCAACGCCGCGTTGTCCCCAAAGTTCCCGAGGACCAGCCCGCCCGAGTTCACCGCGGAGACCACCTCGTCCGACGCGCGCGCCGCGCGCTTCAGCCGGTCCTCCACCGCGAGCAGGTATTCGCTCGCCTCGAGGTACTCGGGGTCCTCCTCCATCAGCACCGTGTCCGCGCCCGCGCCGTGCACGAACGACTCCGCCGCGATCGCCGCGCTCTTGAACCACCCGTCAACCGCGCTCAGCGCCGTTCCTGCCGCGCCGCGCTGGTACCAAGCCTCCGCCGAGGACGCCTTCTCGGCGTCCCTCGCGCCGCTCGACGCCGCCGAAACGGAAGCGCTCGCCTCCGACGCCGCCCCGCGCGCGTCGCGCGCGCTCGCGCCGCCGCCGGGGTCCTCCGAGGCGGGTTGGCCGCCGCCGGGATCCTCCAGGAACGCGCGCAGGTGCTCCGAGCGGCGCAGCGTGGGGTGCGCCGCGACGGCGCGCACGAAGGTGTCCAGGCCGATGCGCCTCTGCTCCAGGAACTCGGGGTGGAACGGCGAGGTGGTCACCGTCTTCTCGGGCAGGGGGTACACGATCACGCCCGGGTGCGCCGTCCGCAGCGCCTTGCGCAGCCTGGTGAAGTCCGAGAAGCGGCGCGAAACTGAGCTCGTCTCCGCGCGGAACGCGGGGGACGTCGTCGACGACGTCACCGGGTACGACGCGTACGCGCTCATGCCTTCGCCGACTTTGGTCGCCTTGCCCACCTCCACGGTGACGTCGCCGTCCGCGCCCAGAAACGCGGGAGGGGCGCTTTCCGTTTGCGGCGAGAATTCGCCGCGCGGATGGCTCTCGCGCTTCGGGTCATCGGGGACTTTCGCGTCATCCGCGGGTGGGGGTTCGTCCAGCACGACGCTCTCGTACGGGGGGGGAGGCGGCGTGCTCGCTTGCGTTGCCTCCGCCCCGGCCGGCTCAGCCGGCTTCGCGGGGTCGGTCTGCGGGCAAGGATGGACTCGGTCAGTCGAGGGGAGAGGTGGGTGTCCGTCGAGGCGAAAACGAAGGATGCCCGCGGCCTCGCGCGGAAACGAGGCGTTCCACGACGGGAAAGGACGGTGAGGCGGCGACAGCGAACGCTCGACTCGAGCCGATGCGATACGCGCGGTCTGCACGAAGTGTCACGGGGTCGCACGTGGCACGTACCTGTTCCATCGCGACTCAGACTGCGCGCGGGACGTCTGAAGAGGCTGCCCGAGGATCTCGGATAAAAACATGTGCCAAAACTCTTTCAAACCGATTTGTTTGAACCGGTTGAAAGGAATCTCGGGTGAAGCGCGAGCGACTGATCGCCAGGTGAACCGGTCGATTTCGAAACGACAGGCCGATTTTCGTTCAAAAAAGCTCGGCTATATCGGCGTGATCTCTCACCTCGCCGCGCGTTTCGCGTCTCGCATCACACGCGACCGCCCGCCGCACACACCACCGAGCTCCACGCGCGCGGCCACCCGGACGTCTTCGCTAGACTCCAACGCGCGTCGCTTCCCTGAGCGCCCCGCAGACGCGTTCCGCGACCGAGACGCGCGGCGATCTCGAGTCAACTCTTGCAGACCGAGCGAAGAGACCGACGGCCACCATGGGGGACGCGGGCGGCAAGACCTCCGTGTCCAACTACGAGATGAACGGTGACTCGTTCAGGAACACGATGCACAGCTTGAACTATGGCAGCGTGATGGAGGCTGCCGCGCGCAACTACATGAAGGAGGCGGAGGCGGAGCAGGCGGGCGCGGGGAACATGGGCCCTGTTCAGTACGACCTGGAGGATCTGGAGGATGACCCCGAGTTGCACGCGCTGCACAAGGAGCGGATACAGCAGATGAAGGAGGAACATGAGAAACGACGGGAGATGCAGAGCAAAGGCCACGGAACGTACGTCGACGTCAACGAGCAGGAGTTTCTCCCCGAGGTGACCTCCGCGTTCCAGGTGTGTTGCCACTTTTACCACCAGGAATTCGAGCGGTGTCGCATCGTGGACAAGCACATGAACATCCTGGCCCAGAAGTACTTCGACACCAAGTTCATCAAGATCCACGCGCCGGACGCGCCGTTCTTCGTGGACAAGCTGCAGATTCAAGTGCTGCCGTGCATCGTCTTCTTCCGCAACGGTGTCGCGTACGACCGCATCGTGGGCTTCGAGGAGCTCGGCGCGCGCGACGACTTCCCCACCGCCAAGCTCGAGGGGATGCTCCTGGCGGCGGGCATCATCGCGCCGCGCGAGCGCAAAGAGGACGATTCCGAGGACGAAGAGGAGGTGCTGGCGCGCGAGCGCGCGAAGCGCATCACCTACGGGTTCACGAAGTACGACTCGGAGGACGAGGACAGCGATTTCGAATAGCACAGCGCGTGAGCGCGCGCGCGTGAAGAACTATAATATGATACTGTGAAGGGTTCGTACCGGAGTCATGAGAACGCAACCGTCGTCTACGGTCGTCTACTACGCGCCGCGGAGGACCCTCTCGTCACAAAAAGACGTCCAGCTCGTGCCTTCGGTACGCGTTCTCGCCTTCGTCCTGCAGCGCCGGGTACGCCGGAACCAGCGCTTCCTGCCCCCCGATGTACGCGTTGTTGTACACCTTCCAGTACGTCTCGCGTACCTTGCGCGCGGGATGGAACAGGCCCTGCAGCAGGTACCCGAGCAGCACGCCGGAGCCGAGCGCCATGCGACATCCCTCCACGGCGTCCATCACCGCGTTGATGACGTGCGGCGACGTCTCGAAGATGTTCGGCCACACGAAGTTTAGCAGATGCACGACGGCGTCCTCGCACCCGAGCCCCACGCACCCGAGCGCGAGGTGCTTCACAGTGACGGCTGCGGTCTGCCTGTGCACCTGGTCGCGGTCCATCAGCGCGTCCTCCAGCAGGGGCGTCACCGCGTACGCGTAGTCCTTGCCCATCTCGCCGACGTACTCGAACAGGAACGAGAGCGACTTGAGCACGCCGTTCTGCACGTTGAGCTCGGGCACGCGGTACTCGTTCATCAGCGCGGGCAGCACGGTGAACGGGCTGCACGTCTCCGCGACGATGGCGATCGCCACGGTCGTGCACACGCGGTTCTGCCGTTCCTGCACCTTCAGGTTGTTCAGCAGCGTCGCCAGGACGTCCTGCGGCCCGATGGCTTTCGCGATGTACCCAAACGTGTTCACCGTCGCGCGGCGGATGCTCTTGCGCGCGGCGCGCAGCATCTCGAGCAGCTCGAAGCAGATGCGCATCCACTCGCGCGCGGGCACGAACTCGGCGCCGCGGTCGGCGACGCGCCCCACCAGGTCGATGCAGTTCTCCTGCACCTTCTCGTGCCTGTTCTTCAGGATGGGCGTCAGGCGCGGGAGCAGGTCCTTCACGGGCGGGGTCATCTTGGACATGCCCACCACGTTCACAACCGCCTTGAGCGCGCCCAGGATGCTGCCCAGCACATCCGGGAACTCCTCGCCCAGGTACTCGTACAGCACCACGCCGAGGTGCCCCAGCAGCTGCTCCTCGTCGCACAGCTTCATGGTCGCGGCGACTCGCGCCACCAGGTCCGCGGCTTGCTGCCGCACCTCCGCGCTCTTGTTGTTCAGGCGCCACTTGATGGTCCCGCAGATCTGCGGCAGGTACGGCTTGGCGCGGCCGCCCAGCGCCGACACCGTCGTCCCGAACCCGTTCAGCATGACGTCGCCATCGTCCCCGGTTTGCTCCTGGAACGCGTAGAGCACGCCGTCGATGAGGAGCTCCTCTAAACGCGCGTCGATGTCCGCGGTGCTTAGTTTCTCGATCACCTTCGTGATGGTCTCCATGACCATCCGGCGGTACGGTTCGCTCTCGTCCTTCAGGTCCTCGACGATTTTCGAAATCACATCCGACGCGCCCGTCTTGAGCGCGAGCTCCAGGGTGGTCTCCACCAGCGCCTTGTAGTTGCGGCGGTCGAGCGCCATGCGGCGCACCCAGAAGTGCTTGAAGAATTCGGGCATCACCTCCTCGCGCACGTACGCCGCCTCGACGCCCTCCGTCGCGACGCACTGCTTGACCACCTTCAGCGTGATCTTCTTCATCTCCTCGTCGGCGGTGGCGAATTCGCGAATCAGAATCACCATCACCTCGCGGGTGTAGTAATTGGCGTACATCGCGTCCATGAGCGGGATGATGAACCCGATGGCCTTCAGGAACGCCGCCAGCGTTTTCCCCCTGTGCGCGCGGATGCCCTTCCACAGCGGCTTCAAGACGCTGTCGAAGGACTCGATGCCGTACGGCGCGGCGGCTTCCGCCAGCGCCGCCACGGACAACGCCGTGATGGTCCGCACCTTCTGGTTCTCATCCGCCAAGCCGTGCTCGATGATCTCCACCATGCTCCGCAGGTGCGGCAGCGTCGCGCAGCCCATCAGGATGGCGATCTGCTGCACGATCTTCACGCCGGTGTGCCTCGCCTGCCAGCTCTTCTTGCTCTGGCACACCGCCTTCAGGAACGGCAGGAGCGCGGGCACGCCCAGAGCCTGCGCGACGACGGCGAACGCGCGCGCCGTCGTGTTGCGCACGTACTCGTCCACGTTATCGATGTCCGGGCGCATGGCGGCGATCATCGTCGCCAAGCCCGCGGCTTTCGCGAGGTTCCCGATGATCTCCCGGCCCTCGACGCGCGCGTAGTAGTCCTCGTCGATTAACAGAGGCTCGATGACCACCAGGATCTTGTGCACGTACGGCCGGACGAGCTCGTCCAGCTTGTACAGAACGCGGTCCACCACCTTCACCAGCAAGTGCCGCTCCTGGTCCTCCAGAGTGGGGGACATCAGAAGCGGCAGGATCTGGTTGAACAGAGGCCCCGCGCCTAAATCGCGGGCTTTGTCCGTCAGCTGGCGCAACGCCGATTTTCTTTGCTGCGGGGTGCCGTTCTTCACTTTCAACAGCAGACGCATGATCTTGCGCTCCACGCGCTGCTCCGCGGTGAGCGCGTCCTCGTCGCCCGGCTTGAGCAGCGGCGCAAAGTATTGGTAATCCTCCGGCTTCATCTCCGGCAGCCCCTCCGGGGTCTCGGGGACGTCGAACGCCTGCCCGCGGTCCTCGTCAGGCATCTGGTACAGACCCCCGGGGGTCTCGCCGCCGTGCGACGGCGTCGCCATGAGTTTCCGCGCCGGCGTGCGAATCGGCACGTACGTCTCCGGCTGGGGCAGAACCTTGTACCCGTCCGAGGGGAGCATCGCGTCCAAGTCCTCGTCCGACAGCGGCTTGTTGCGTTCCTCAACCTCGCGCTCCCAGCGGAGCGCGTTGTACTGCTCGGGGGTCATGGGTGCCGCGCCCGCCGCCGCCGCCGCCGCCGCGAGCGCGTGCGCGTCGGGGGTCATCATGCCGGCCAGTTGCCCCGGCCCGGGGGTCGCGCCGCCGTCGCCGGGCGCAATCAGCGGCGTCTCCGCGCCCGCGCCAAAACGCAGGGGCGTCGCGTCCACGGGCACGTCCCTCGGCGTCTCGTCCCAGCGACTGCGCGCGCGGCGGCCGGTGACGCCGCCCGCGGCGACGTCCGCGGGCGTCGCGTCCCATCGGTTGCGCCTCCGCGCGGGTTTCTCCGCCGCCGGCGCGGACGGGGGCTGATCCTCCCACTCGCCCTCCGTCTTCGCGCGCTTCCCCGCGTCGTCGTCCCACGCCTCCGTCACGCCCCGGTCGCGCTTCTTGAGTTCCGGCGGGCCCAGTCCCGAGAGAGAGACATCGCGGTCGCGTTGGGAGGGCTCGCCCGTCACCAGCGCGCGCACCGCGGACTCCTTCGCGGTCTTTGCCGCGAGTCGCGCCTCGCCCGCCGCCTTCTCCGCCTCCTCGCGCTGCTTCTGCGCAATCTGCCGCATGGTGTTGTCCCGCTCGCGATCCAGCTGCGCCTCGCGCACGCGCTCGGCGTACGTGGTCGTGCCCTCGTCCCGCGTCGGTGAGAGCGTGCGGTTGAACCTGCGCTTGCTGTAGTCGCTCTCCCGGTCGACGACGCGGCGGCTCCCGCCGAAGCGCTCCGCCACCGTGTCTTCCTCCTCGGCGGCGACGGGCAGATCGTCCGTGATCGCCTTGGGCGCCGTGAACGAAGCCAGCGGCGCTTTCCTGCGACGCGAAGAGCAGAGGCGGAGAGGCGATCGGGAGGTGAGTCTCCCGAGTCACTCGGGGCGGCGCTTCCGAAACGACGGCGACCGGACGCGTCGGGAGAGGGAGAGGGAGAGGGAGAGATTCGGGATTTCGTTTCGGCGCTTCGGGGCGCCCTCTTCGCGAGGATGACGATTGGAGGGCGAGGCCGATCGATCGACGGGGGCGGGGATCGGGTTCGCGGAGCGCGGACAGCCGACGCACCTCACGGGTTCATCTTCTTCGGGTTCCTCGTCCGCGATTTCCCTGGCGTACCCCGCGTGCTTCTCCCCCCCAGGCTTGGACGGGCCCGCCTCCGCGGCAGCGGCCCTCTCCTTCTGCAGCCTCGCAATCTCGTCCTCTTCATCGGTCGCGGGCGGCGCGTCCCCGCTCAAGCGGCGGCTCCGCCTCCCGCCCGCCATGTCTCGCGTCGACGCCGATCACGCCACGCGTGAGGGAGTCGCGTCCGGACTGGGTGTCGTCCGCGCGGCGCCTGCGGAAGTGCCGCGCGCGTGACTCGAACGTCTAGGGTTAACTTTTGAGCGCCATTTTGACTTGCGCGTTTCTCAGCGACCTGGCCGACGATTGACGAGAGTTGCTCTCGCAGTTGCAGAAGAATCCGACACGTGCGGTCAAACAGCGTGGCGCCGAGTAGACGCAGTGGGCCGCACGGGAGCGCATCGCTCAGCGCCAGCCTTCACGTGACCGGTGAGAGTACGCGTCCTCCTTTGAAAGGCGCGCGGGGCCCAGCGCGGGCTGAGGCAGGGATCGGAGTCAGCATCCCGAACGCACATTCTTCGGTGCAATTCTTCAACCGTCGTCCGATAAGGAGCGCCGCGCCTCGTGAGCGGTGCGATGGCGCTGTACATCAAAGGCTTCAGCCTGGTTCTGAAGACGGTCTCTAAGCCGCTCGCGAAACAGCTAAAGCAGACGGCGATGAGCAACCCCACACTACGGAGCCTGGGGATCTCCGCGGCGTTGCGCGCGGACGCGCTGTACCAGAGCATCATGGCGCAGCCCTCCCCCGAGCCCGCGGTGTCGTCGAGCGGCCGCCGGATGAAGCTCGCGCCGAAATCGCGAACCACGGTGATGACCGAGGATCAGGCGCTGAGCGCGAGCGCCGAGTTCATAGGCGAGTTCTTCGTGTTCGGGGTCGCGGGGGGGCTGGTGTACTGGGAGCAGCAGAAGAGCGCGGAGAAGGACGCGAAGAAGACGCAAGCCGCGGACGATGAGCGCGCGGCGAACCTCGCCATGATCGCGATGCAGCAGCGGAGTCTCCGGGACCTCACCGAATTGATACGCGAGCTCGAGACGAGCAGAGCGAGGGACGCGGGGAGGTTGGAAGCGTTAGAAACGGCGATGAACGCCGGACAAACGCGTATTAGCTGGAGGAGAGGGGCGGCGGCGGCGTAGCGGTAGCGACGCGCGCTTCGTTACGTATCACATCGAATTTGTATTCTCGAACTTCATGTTTTCAAGCAAGCACCCGCGTCGAAATCTTAACCTTTCACATCTTCACTCCCGCCCGCTCGGCACTGCGAGGCGCGCCGCGTCGGCTGTCCCTCATGGCGTCCGACGAGAAGAAGGCGCCGAACGAGAAGAAAGAGAAGAAAGAGAAGAAAGAGAAGAAGGAGAAGAAGGGGAAGGGCTCGAGCGGCGATGGCGAGGCGAAGAGATCCCCCGGAAAAGGAAGCGGCGGCGGCGGCGGCACGTCCAGCCAGCCCGTCGGCAAAGCCAAACGCAAGGCCAACTTCGTGTCCTGGTTCAGCGACGCGCTGAAGAGCGACGAGGGCGGCGCTCGCGCGGCTTTCATCAAGGCAAGGGACTACGTCGCCGTGGCGAACGTGTTCCGCGCGCGCGTGCGCGACCCTTCCGTCGCGGGCGCGCACGACGAGGCGGTGAAACTCCTGGACTCCAAGGGCCACTTCATGAACATCGTGGACCAGTGCGCGTCGGCGCACGCCGAGGCGGCCAAGGCGTGGGAGGCGATCAAACGTCGGCAGCGCGCTAAATTCGAGAAGGCGGGTGGTGCGGACGGCATCGCGGAGAAGAAACGCGCCGCGCGCGAGGCGAAGGAACAGCACAAGCTGATGCTCGCCGCGAGGGACGAGCGCGAGTCGCGGGCAAAGGAGCTCAAGACGGCGAGGAAGGAGTACAAGGCGCAGATGAACGTTTTCCGGATGCGGGGCTCGTGTTTGGACTGGTGCAACCTCGGCAAGTGCTCGTTCGGGGGCGAGTGCCAGTTCAAGCACGACGAGGAGGACAAGGGCTCACTCGTGGCGCTCGCGGCGAAGATCAAGGCGGCGAACGTCGGCGGGCGTACCGGCGAGAAGGACGAGCGCCGCGTGACCAAAATACGCGAGGCGCGCGAAGCGAGGGAAGCCGCCGGCGACGCCGGCGAGGCGGGCGACGTCGGGGCGGGCTCGAGAAGCGCGAAGAAGACGTCCCTGTTGGGTGCGCTTTCGGACGACTCCGACGACGACTCCGACTCCGACTCCGACTCCGACGCGAAACCGAAGAAACCGAAGAAGAAGGTGCTCAGCGTGCTTCCCGGGGACGACGGGGGCGACGACTCGTCCGACGACGAGGCTGTCCCCAAAATCGTGCGCGCGCGCCTGGCGCAGCGGCGTGAAGACGAGCGCGACGCGAAGGCTTCGCGCGAGCGCAGGCGGGAGGAGAAGGCCAAGGCGATGAAGGCCAAGAACGGGGAGGAACGGGCGCGGACGAAACAGGCTCCGTCGGGCGGGTACGGCCGAGCGACCAACGCGGGTGGCGAAAAACGTCGTTTCGAGAAGCGGCCGGCGTCCTTCGGCGACGGCGGGAAAAAGAAGAAGAAGCCCCGGCACCCCGACGGGCGGCACGCGCTAAATGCCGCCGCCACGCTCGCGGGGAAGGGCAGACCGCGAACGAAGTTCGATTGACGCTTCGACGCAGCCCGCGGTATTAAATATTTTATGAAGGTCCGTGCGCGTGATACCGTTAAAACCCGTCGTAAAGAGAGACTTCGAGTCTGCATAGCTAGTCACTCAGTCCTCCTCGCGCCGCGCGCCTTCGTCTTCCTCGTCCTCGTCCTCGTCCTCGTCCTCTTCGTCGCCGCACACCTCGGCGACGAGGTCGTTGTGCCGCTTCCACTGCCCGAGGATCTCCTCGACGCGCGACCGATTGCGCTCGCGCTCCCAGACCCGCAGCTCTGCCATCACCGCGTCCAGGCGCTTGCGCTCCTCCGAGCCCAGCGCGTCCTCGCGTTGGTCGATCATGTTCACGTGGAAGTCGTGGTGCGCGCGCACGGCGTTCATGAACGTGTCCTTGTCCGCGAGGACCACCTTCGCGTCCTCGTCGCACACGTCGTCCAGCTTGCCGGTGGAGAACTGCTCGAGCATCGCCGTCGACGCCTCGGACATCTCGGCGAAGTACGCGTCCTCGTGCGCGCGCATCTCGGTGAAGATGCCAGCGATGAGCTGCTTGCTCTTGTCCACGATCTCGGAGAAGTTGCGGTCGAACTCGAAGATCAGGTCCGCGGTGAAGTCCGCGCAGTGCAACTCGATGGCCAGGAGCTTCTCTTTCGTCTCGTCGCCGCGCTGCCGCAACCATCGGCCAGCGCTCTCGTGCACGTCAATCTCCGACTCCGACTGGAGCGAGCCCGCGTCGGAGTCGTACTCCGGCTCGGGGTCGGAGTCGGAGTCCGACTCGGACTCGGACTCGGACTCGGACGCCGGCGAGTCATCCGCAACACCTCCCTCGCCCTCGTCGTCCGCCCCGGAGGCGCTCCGCGCGCGCTCCGCGCGCGCCGCGGCGCGCGCCGCGCGAATAACAGCCTTGACGCGTTTCGCGTTGGCCTCGTTCTCCGCGCGCGTCGCCGCGCGCGTCTCTTCTGCGTGCTCCAAGTCCGGGTCCTCGGGGTGCCCGTACGTCTGCTCGTCCTTCTCCAGCGCCCGGAACGCGTGTTTCCGCTCGGTTTCCAGCCGCCGCATCAGCGCGCGCGCCTCGGCGTCCTTCTCGGCGAGCGCGCCGTCCAGCACGGAGCGCCACTCGCTCGTCTCCTCGTTCTTCGCCGCGAGCTGCCTCTCCATCGCCCTCGTGAACTCCTCCAGCAGACGCTCGAAGGTCTCGCGGAACACGAGCAGGCCTTTCGTGAGCGCACCCCCGTCCTTCTCGCTCGGCAGCTTCCGGAGCTTCGGGAACTCGGGGTCTTTGCTCAGCATGTCGTCGAAGAGATCGGCGACGCCGAGCAAGTTGGCCTCGCGCGCTTTAGCGTCCCGCGCCGACTTCTCCGCCGCTTTGCGCTTCGCGACGCGCGCCTCCTCCTCCTTCGCCTCGAGCTCGGCGAGCTCGTCCGCGTACTGGTCCCTGGCCTTCTCCACAGCCTCGCGCCGCACCAGCCGGTGGTCCAGGTACTTGAGCTCGCGTGTGCGCGTCAGGACGTACGGCGCGTAGTCCTCCTCGTCGCACACCGGGTTCCCGGCGAAGTTGGCAAGGCGCAGCGCGGTCAACGCGCGCAGCGGGTCGAACGACTCGAGGTGTTTGATTTTGTTCTCGCCCACGCTCAGCGACACGAGGGTGTCTTTACACGACTCCAGACCCTCGATGGTGTCGATCTGGTTGTGGTACAGCGACAGATCCTCCAGCTTCACCAGGGCCTCGAGATTCTCCATCTTCGCGAGCGCGTTGAAGCTCAGGTCCAGCCAACGCAGATGCACCAGGTGATCCAGGCCCTCGATCTTCGTCAGCGCGTTGTTGTCCAGCTGGAGCTTGGTCAGGTCCCGGAACGGCGCGAGGTAGTCCACGCGCGACAGCTTCTTGTACGAGAAGGACACGGAGGTGGCCTCCGCGAACTCCATCGCGCGCCTCTTCTGCTCCGTGGACGCCTCGTCCAGGGACGAGACTTGGATGGCCATCAGCGCCATCCGGTCATCCACCACGTTCAGCTCGGAGTCCTCGAGGACCGTCATCGCGACCGAGCTTCGGTACGCGCGGGCTCCGCCTCGAGCCCGACGACCGGGAAACCGCGCGCCGACCGCACACGACCCCCGTGCGCGCGCGGGACTGAGAAGGAACGCCCACGGGCGGCCGGATTCGCGAAGCGCCCAAAATTGGATGCGGAGACGTTTTTGAGACCGTGTCCAAACAAGTCTTCTTCATTCGAGACATGCGAGACGCGAGCGTGGAAACTTGCTGGCGCGGGTCGAGCGGACGACGCGCCGTGAAGCGCGAAGCGCGAAAGGTGTACTTATAAGAGTCGTGCATTACAAACAAGCATTCCTACTCTATCCTCCGCGACCCTGCTGCTTACTCCGAGCGCGCGGCGTAGGAGGTGAAGTGCATCTCCTTGCAGTCGATCCCCACCATCGCCTCGCCGAGCCCCTGGGACACCTCGGCGAGGATCTTGGGGTCGTTGTAGTGCGTCACCGCCTGCACGATGGCGCGCGCGCGCTTGGCGGGCTCGCCGGATTTGAAGATGCCGGACCCGACGAAGACGCCGTCCATGCCGAGCTGCATCATGAGCGCCGCGTCCGCCGGCGTCGCCACGCCGCCCGCCGCGAAGTTGACCACGGGCAGACGGCCGAGGGTCTTGGTCTGGCGCACCAGCTCGAGCGGCGCGCGAATCTCCTTGGCGTAGACGTAGATTTCATCCTCGTCCATCGCCGCGAGGCGGCGGATGTCGCCCATGACGGCGCGGCAGTGGCGCACCGCCTCGACCACGTTCCCGGTCCCCGCCTCGCCCTTGGTGCGGATCATGGACGAGCCCTCGGCGATGCGGCGGAGCGCCTCGCCCAGGTCGCGGCAGCCGCACAGCACGGGCACCTTGAAGTTGTGCTTGTTGATGTGGTTGATCTCGTCGGCGGGCGTGAGCACCTCGGACTCGTCGATGTAGTCGATGCCGACGGACTCGAGGATCTGCGCCTCGACGAAGTGCCCGATCCTCGCTTTTGCCATGACCGGAATAGTCACCGCCTCCTTGATGGCCTTGATCATGGTGGGGTCCGACATGCGCGCCACGCCGCCGTCCTTGCGGATGTCCGCGGGCACGCGCTCGAGCGCCATCACCGCGACGGCGCCCGCCTCCTCGGCGATGCGCGCCTGCTCGACGTTCACCACGTCCATGATCACGCCGCCCTTGAGCATCTGCCGATACATTTTTTAAAAAGCGTTTCGAAACGAGAGGTGGGTCAGTCAGTCGTCGACGCTCGCGTCGCGTCTCGTCGGAGGAGGAGGAGGAAAAACCGCGTCGACGCGAAAAATCTCCGTTCCTCTCGTCTCGCGATGCCACGCGGCACCGCCGACGCGTCGACGTCATGCCGGTGCCGTCGCGGCGCCCGGCGCGGGGCGTCGGAGACGCGCGCGACGTTGTCCCCGGGCTTCGCAGGAGGCGAAAACCTCATTCGAAGCCTCGTGAAGCGTCTGGGCCGCAATCCGTACGCCGAGAGCGCGCGTGGTGGCCCGGCGGCGCGCGCGCCGGCCCGGCGGTGACGCATCACCACCAACAGCCGCTTTTCCGAAACGCGCGATCGTCGCGGGAGGGCTTTCGGCCGGCGCACGGCGATGGAACGCGACGCGAGCGCGGGAAGAGCGACGCACCTGCGCAAGGCCGACCTTCACGGCGAAGGTGCCCTTCTGCTGTTCGGTGGCCATGGTGTCTGGTCTGTGACTGGAGGTATCGAGTGCTTGCGCGCTCGAGAGTGACGACCGAGATCGAGCAATCGCGAATACGCTCGCCGCACGTGGTTTTACGTCTGAAAATTATCAGTGCGCTCGCAGTTTAACAAAAATGAAAAGTCGCGCGAAAACGACGCTTCGGTATCTTCTCGCGCACCTCATCCTGTGCACTTTTTCGGAGTTGTCGCGAGCGTCGCGTTCATCGTCGCCGGCGCGATTGTTCCGATGACGCGGCGACGCGCGGTGGCGGCCGCCGGCGCGGTCCTGCGCCGGCTGCGCGGCGGGTACGGGTGCGCGGCGATCGAAGCACCCTGGGTGATGACGCGGACGACGCGGCCGCCCTCCCCGTGCCACGCGCCGTGGACCCGACGCGGCGTCGCCTCGTCGCCCTCTGCGCTGTCGCCCGACCCCGCGCCCGCGGCGGAGGCGGAGACGCGCTCGCCGAGCGCGGCGACGGGCGCTGAGGGCGGAGACTCGGCGCGTTTCGCGCGGTGGGCGCGGAGACGCGCGCGCGCGTTGCGCGTCTCCCCCGCCAAACGCTGGCGCCTCACCGCCGAGGAGCAGGCGGAGGACCGCGTCGTCGCGACATCGATTTTGCGCGAGGCGCGCGCCCGCGGCGCGTACGATCCCTCGCGCCGCGCGCGTCCGCGCGACGCCGCGGCGGACGTCGCGCGCGCGTTCGTCGCGCTCACCACGCTGGCGTCGCACCCGGACGCGGGCTGGCGCTGCGAAACAGAGGAGGACGCGCACGCCGTCGCGGCGCTCTTCCGCGACGTCGCGCGCGTCGTGCCGCGCCACCTCGAGCGCGACGTCCACCTCGTGCGGTGCGTGGACGCCTTTCGCCGCGCGGGGGTCTGGGACGTCGCGAGCGACGCGAAGAAAGCGCTGAAAGCGAAGAAAGCACACGCGGAAGACGCGGACGACGCGGGAGACGCGAGCGTCCGACGTGACGAGCACCTGGAACGCCTTGGGTTGGACAACCTTGGGTTGGACAACCTTGGGTTGGACCCGGCGCGCGCGCTGGAGGCGCTCGGCGCGGACGGCGGCGCCGCGTACGCGCGCGTGCGCGCGGC
>Ga0181559_10001332_pt1 | contig 24190 bp, 21 predicted proteins | sample 011ome_21_FD_133752 | JGI IMG/M metagenome (GOLD analysis project Ga0181559, IMG submission 133752) | Coastal salt marsh microbial communities from the Groves Creek Marsh, Skidaway Island, Georgia - 011508AT metaG (megahit assembly) | ecosystem: Environmental > Aquatic > Marine > Intertidal...
CACTATTTTTTCAAGGGTAAAAGCAGATCGTTACCTCTTGATCAACAATGCTGGCTGGATTGGAGAAATCAAACCTGTAGGAAAGCTGAAGTCACAAGGGATGCAAGCTGCAATCCATCTCAATTTATTGGCTCCCATGCTATTGACCAATTCGTTTGTGGATGCATTTCGGGAAGTCCCCGGGCAAAAAATCATCTGTAACTTGAGTTCTGGTGCTGCTTATTCCCCAGTTTCGGGATGGGCTGCCTATTGCAGTAGTAAGGCAGGATTAGATATGTTTGCTAGGGTGGCAGACGAAGACCTTCGGCCATTTGGATTTCGAGTTTTTTCTATTGCCCCAGGAAAGGTAGACACAGCAATGCAAGCTGAAATTAGAGAGGCGAAAGTAGAAGATTTCCCGTCGTTGGAGCGGTTTAAAAGCTATTTTCAGCAAGGAGAATTGGCGGATACCAAAGCAGTGGCTACTCAATTGGCGTACGTCTTGAGTCATCCGTCGGAGTTTCCAGAAGTGGTACAGGATGTTCGTCGTCTTTAATGCTTTTTGGGGTAATCTATCCAAAAATAACTGCTGGTACCTTTGTTCATTTCTCTCCAATGTGGTGTGGACAGTGAAAATGCAAATTGCCCAGCGGTGGGTAGGTTGTCTAGGTTGACACCTAGCAAATTAATCAGTTCAGTAAGCCCAGGGTTATGACCTATCACAGCCATGGTTTGTATGTGGTCCGATTGGGAATGAATAAACTGGAGTAAATGATTTGCCGAAGCATGGTAAAGAGATTTATCCCAGAAGATTTTTTCTTTAGGATACCCAATTACTTCGGCGGTAATGCTAGCCGTTTGGCTAGCTCTTTTGGCAGTGGAGGAGCAGATTAGGTCTATGTCAATCCCTCTTTTTTTAAGTGAATTAGCCATGTTGGGGGCATCATGCAGCCCTCTATCAGCTAGTGGGCGCTCATAGTCATCCAGCCAAGGATTTTCCCAAGAGGATTTGGCGTGTCTAATCAAAATTATTTTTTTCATTTCCAGATAAAAAAACGATTATTTTGTTTTTTTTAATCGAATAGTTACATTTATCCCTCTTTCAATTCCAATTTATCACAATTTATTATGTTTACCGGGACAGTAAAATTTTACAATGAAGCCAAGGGGTTCGGATTTATCGTCGATGACGAAACCCAAAACGACGTGTTTTTGCACGCTACAGGCTTAGTAGACAAAGTTGCTCAAAACGACAAAGTTACTTACGAAGTTAAGGAGGGTAAAAAAGGACCCAACGCAATCAACGTGAAAAAGGCCTAAGGTTCAAGTTCTTAGCTTGAGTCAATCAATCCTCCAAAGAAAAATTGGAGGATTTTTTTTGTGTGTTTATCAGCTAGTTTCTGTAAGTGATTTGTATGCTAAATAAGAAATTTTGAAACTAACAACACACGTTTTCGAACTTCAATATGTTTATTTTGTAAATAAACTATAGGTAAAAATTACAGTTAATTCTTGTTAATTGCGCTTACTTTTTGGTGAAATCGGCGTTAGAATTGCTGTTAATAAAAAATGTTTATAGGTTAAAAAGCGATAAAAAAATGAGTAAAAAACAATTCTTTCTTGGGGTCCTAGTGGCCGCTTTGGTAGGTGGAATCGTGGCAGTAGCGGGAGTAGGTTTTTTAGCTAGACCGCAGAATGCCGGTACCTTTGATGACAAACAGAAAACAAGTTTCGTCAACCTTTTAGGGGGAGACAATTTTACAGTTCCTGACGGGATCAACTTCATAGCCTCAGCTGAGTTGGTAACTCCTGCAGTGGTACATGTGAAAAGCCAAGTGTCTTATTCCCCTCGCTCACGTACACAGAGGGATCCGTTTCAAGAGTTTTTCGGTTTTCCTCAGCCGGAAGCAGAGCCAAGAAATCCAGGAGCAGATATGCCGATTAGTTCAGGTTCTGGGGTAATTATTTCACCAGATGGATACATTGTCACCAACAATCACGTGATTGAAGGGGCTACGCGGGTGGATATTTCCTTGGATAACAACAAGCGCTATGAAGCCACTGTGGTGGGAACCGATCCTACTACTGATTTGGCCTTATTGAAAATTGAAGGTGAAAATTTACCCTACATCAAGTTTGGAGATTCAGATCAAACCAAAATTGGAGAATGGGTCCTTGCTGTTGGTAATCCTTTTGACCTTAACTCTACTGTTACTGCCGGCATCATTTCTGCTAAGGCGAGAAATATTGGTATTCTTCGTGGGGTGGAAAATAACCTACAGATTGAATCCTTCCTCCAAACCGATGCTGTAGTCAATCCTGGAAACTCTGGGGGTGCTTTGGTTAATTTGGCAGGGGAATTAATCGGGATCAATACAGCTATTGCTTCCAGGACGGGTACATTTAATGGGTATTCATTTGCTGTCCCTAGTTCCTTAGTGAAAAAAGTAATGGATGACTTATTGAATCACGGAGCAGTGCAACGTGGACTCCTTGGTGTGCAAATTCAGGATGTCAGCCCTGAGTTAGCAGATTTTTTAGGGAAGAAATTCCCTGTTGAACAAGGGGTCTATGTGGGTGGAGTAAATGATAATTCTGCTGGAAAAGAAGCTGGAATTAAAGAGGGAGATATCATCGTAGGAATTGATGGTAAGTCGGTAAATAGTGTGGCTAACCTGCAGGAATTGGTTGCTAGAAAGCGACCAGGGGATCAAGTGGAAGTGAGTTACCTTAGAGAAGGAAAAGCCCAAAAGGTAACTGCTACCCTCAAAAATTTCTCTGGTGATACCAAAATTGTCAAGAAGGAAGTACCTAAAATTTTGTCTTTTGAGGGGCTTCAATTGGAGGATGTTAGGGAGCAAACTAAGGAACAACTGAAAATTTCTGGAGGTGCGGTGATTAAGTCCAATGCCAATGAATCTTGGAGAGCAGCTGGTGCTCGGAATGGATTTATTATCACTTCGGTGATTTCAGACAAGGGCCGAAAGCGGGTAGGTAGCGCGCAAGAAATGATTGACTTCTTGGAAGATTCCAAAGGAGAAGAAATAGTGATTTTGGGAATGTTCCCGGATGGTACGGAATACTATTTTGAAATCAAACCAGAGTAAGTCATTTACATTCAAATTGAAACAAAAAAAAACCGGAGAAATCCGGTTTTTTTTTGTTTCTGAATTTGCTTACTTTTTACTTTTCAAACCCAAAATCACTATGAAAAAAATACTTAGTTATTCCCTGCTTTACCTTGGTTTAGGAGTTTCAGTTTTTGCACAAACAATTAGTTCAGTAGGAAATAGCCCTATTTCTGGAATTTCAAAAGACCGAATCGCCAAGGTGGATGAAATGCTGGAGGAAGCTATTCAGTCGGGGCAGGTTCCAGGTTTGGTAGCAATGATTGTCAAAGATGGAAAGGTTGTTTACCATTCAGCCAAAGGGTTTGCTGATGTAGGCGAGGGAAAAAAAATGGAAAAAAACTCCATCTTCCGGATTGCTTCTCAAACGAAAGCAATCACTTCGACGGCCATTTTACTTTTGTATGAGGAGGGTAAAATTCGCTTGGACGATCCCATTTCCAAGTACATTCCAGAATTTGCCAATCCTCAGGTTTTGGTTTCTTTTCGCTATGCAGACAGCAGTTACACAAGCAAGCCAAGTACTAAGGTCATCACGATACGGCACCTGCTCACCCATACTTCAGGTCTTGGCTATGGGGTGATCGATGGGGATGAGCGTATAAAAATGATCTATCACAAAGCAGGTGTAGTGGATTTGTTTACTACGGAGAATGTCACCATTGGTGAAAGTGTGAGGCGGTTAGCCAAATTGCCGTTGCACCACGAGCCAGGCACCAAGTACACCTACAGCGAAGGGTTAGATGTGTTGGGGTATTTGGTGGAGATTGTCTCTGGGAAGCCATTTGATGTGTTCTTGAAAGAGCGAATTTTTGATCCACTTGGGATGAATGACACACGTTTTTATCTCAATGAAGCACAAGGGACTCGGTTAGTGGATGTGCATACCTACCAGGGAGGGAATTGGATTACTTATCCAACCACCTTTTATGATCCTGATTACCCTAAAACGGGTGCAAAATCGTTCTTTTCTGGAGGTGCTGGCTTATCCAGCACAACTGAGGATTATGCCAAATTTTTGCAAATGTACCTCAATGGAGGGATTTACAATGGATTCCGCCTGTTGAGTCCGGTTACTATTGCCATGGCTATGCATAATCAGGTGGGTGATCTTTGGAATTGGGATCGGTATTATGGCTTGGCTTTTGGTGTAGTAAACGATCGGGGGGAAGCCTTGGGAGGGATGGGATCCAAAGGTACTTTTGACTGGGGAGGGTACTTCAACACCCAATATTTTGCTGATCCCAATCATAAGATCATTGGATTGATTTTTAAGCAAACTTCTGGTGCTGGCAATGGAGACCAGACTGGCTGGAAGTTTAGACAAATGGTCTTTAGTTCAGTGGAATAAAAATAAATTGAACGAATAAAAAACCCTAGTCTTCCTTACCAGAGAAGGCTAGGGTTTTTTATGCCAAATACATTTTTAAGGGTCGATAATCCACTTTTTCACCTGGGAAAAGTTAGAAGTTTATTTAAGGAAGCTATGGTCTTTTGGTAGAATTCTGTCGACGAAGAACGGGAGTAATCCCAACCTAGTTTACGCCCTGGTTTAATTGCGGATAATTATTTTTTTCATAATAAAAAATATAAATTTTTGCTAAAAATATAGGTTTATACCTTTTTTATTAATAAATTTATTATTTGACTTAACTTTAAAAGCAGTTTCGTTTTCGCTGCAATTTTTATTTTTAAAAGTTATAAATCACCACTAAATAGCTGTTTGCCGATCAGCAGTGTACTAAATCTATGGACGAAATAAAAAACCAGGGTGTTACTCAATTTAAGCGTGAAGTAGTAGATAAATACACTATCTACAATAGTTTGTTTGCGGCTCTCCCTTATTCTGGTGTGGCGAATGTAGGAGCATTACTTCCCATCCTATTGCAGGCCTGTGAAAAAGGATACGCTAAGGATTGGTCTCCCAATGAGATTATTGATTATTTTTTCACGCAGCACACGTCAGTGGAAAAGGAGCAAGAAAAGCTAGATCACCTTTTTAAATACGTCCAATACATCGAACGACAAGTTGTATTGTTTGACGCTATTGAAGATGCCGCTTTTGACAGGGTTCATGATTTTTCAGGAAATGGTACTTTTAAATCCCTGCTCAGAGATGCTCGGGTTTTGAATAGTGATACCCAGCTTCAATCCAAGATGGAGCGCTTCAAACTTCGACTCGTCCTCACTGCGCATCCTACTCAATTTTATCCAGCGAATGTTTTAGGTATAATTCATGATTTGGGGGATGCCATTGGGAAAAATGAGTTCAATACGATCAGCCAATTTATTCAGCAATTGGGCCTGACTCCGTTCTTTAATAAAAAACAGCCGACTCCAGCCCTAGAAGCGGTCAATTTAATGTGGTACTTGGAGCATGTATTCTATCAATCTATTGGTGCGATTTACTCCAAGTTGGTCACTGAAGTTTTTGATGGATCGTACGAAGGAGCCAATAATTTTATTGAGTTGGGATTTTGGCCAGGGGGAGATCGAGATGGCAATCCGTTTGTCAATGCTGAAACTACCCTTTTTGTGGCCAAATCGCTCCGAACAAGTATTATCACCTGTTACTACCGCGATGTTAGAAAACTAAAACGAAAGTTGACTTTCTCAAAAGTGGATGTTTTGGTAAATGAGTTGGAAGCAAAATTATTTGAAAATGTATTTCGACCTGATCAGGCCGTACCGATAGCATCGGCCGAAATACTTGAGCAACTTGAACAAATAAGGGAGCTAGTACAGGCGTCCAATTATTCTCTTTACTTGCCGGCCCTCGATAGTTTTATCCATAAAGTGAGATTATTTGGAACTCATTTTGCCTTCTTGGATATTCGTCAAGACAGTAGAATCCACCACCAAGTACTGGAAGATATCCATCACACACTTGTTAAAAAAACAGGGACAGGACTTTTTCCTTCCAACTATTCAAAACTTAGTGTTAGCGAACAAATTGAGCTATTGGAGACGCTTGAGGGGAATTTAGACCCTTCTGATTTTTCAGAGCCGCTTACAAGAGACACAATTGAGACCTTTTACGCGATAAAGAAAGTACAAGATCTCAATGGGTTGGCAGCTTGTCATCGCTACATCATTAGCAATGCGCAATCGACCTTGCATGTCGTGGAGTTAATGACCTTGTTCAGGCTATGTGGTTGGGAGCGGTCACTTTCCTCAATAGATATAATCCCCTTGTTTGAAACGATTACCGATTTGGAAAATGCTGAAGAAATCATGCAAGTTCTTTATAGTAGTTCGGCATATCGCCATCATTTGGAGCAGCGCCAATTGAAGCAAACCATCATGCTTGGTTTTAGCGATGGCACTAAAGATGGAGGGTATCTGCAAGCAAATTGGAGTATTTACAAAGCAAAAGAACGACTTACCTCCCTTTCGAGAAAGAATGGGGTAGAGGTTTTGTTTTTTGATGGACGTGGGGGCCCTCCATCCCGAGGAGGGGGAAAAACTCATCAATTTTACGAGTCCTTGGGTGATACAATTGAAAAGGAAGAAATTCAATTGACTATTCAGGGCCAAACAATTACCTCTAATTTTGGCACTGTACAGTCAGCGGCATTTAATGTAGAGCAACTCCTTACCGCAGGGATTAGCAATGAAATTTTCGCAAGTACACGCACACCACTTAGTGATAGGAATAGAGAAATTCTGGATGAATTGAGTCATATCAGTTACGAGACTTATCAAAAGTTAAAAAATCATCCCCAGTTTTTGCCTTACTTGCAGAAATTTAGTCCGCTCAATTATTATGGGAAAAGTAATATTGGAAGTAGACCAACCAAAAGAGGAGGTGTAAGTGAGCTTAGATTTTCAGACCTCCGTGCTATTCCCTTTGTAGGAAGCTGGAGCCAGCTAAAGCAAAATGTGCCCGGATTTTTTGGTTTTGGAACTGCTTTGTCTAAGCTAAAGGAGCGAGGACTTTGGGAGGAAGTAGTCTCTTTGTATCAATCCAATGCCTTCTTTCGAACTTTGGTAGACAACAGCAGTATGAGTATGGTGAAGTCTAATTTTTCCATTACGCGTTACATCGCAAAAGATCCTGAATTCAGTGGATTTAGGCAGCTGATTCAAGAAGAATTTGATCTTACCAAACGCCTTTACTTGGAACTGACCCAAGAAAGGAGCTTGATGGAAAAAGATCCATTAGGGAAACAATCGATTGTCCTTAGAGAAAGAATTGTGCTTCCCTTACTGACCATCCAACACTATGCACTAACTAAATTACACGACACAGAAGCTGATCCTGCCTTAAAGGATGCCTATGCAAAGTTGGTGACTAGGAGTATGTTTGGTGTGATAAATGCTGCTAGGAATTCTGCTTAGGTTGATTGGAGATTTCAATTAAAAACTTTCAATCCTTACTTCACTTGCCTGTGTTTAGAAGACTACCTTGGTGGGTATGTACAGAACTGGCAGATTTCATGTAATTTTGCCCCATGAGTAAGCAAAGAGAAGAATTAGAACACCGACTTCGGCTACGAAATATAAAACTCTCAGATTACGAGGATATCCGAGAGATCATGGTCTCTATTTACAAAAACCAAGGCGGGGCTTGGACTAAGGCAGAGTTGAAAAATCAACTCCGTATGTTTCCAGAAGGGCAGATTTGTATCGAGGACAATGGGAAGGTCATCGCGGCTGCGTTGAGTATTATCGTAGACTATTACAAGTTTGGAGATAATCATACCTATCACGAGATCACCGGTTACGGAAAATTTGACACCCATGATCCCAATGGAGACACTTTGTATGCGACCGATATTTTTGTGCATTTTGAATACCGAGGCATGCGCTTGGGTCGTCGACTCTACGATGCTCGAAAAGAACTTTGTGAAAACCTAAATCTTCGTTCCATCATCGCAGGAGGGCGTATTCCAGGTTACTCTAAGTATGCCGATGAAATGACCCCAAGGAAGTACATAGACTTGGTAAAAAATCGAGAGATTTTTGATCCTGTTCTTTCCTTTCAGCTTGCTAATGAATTTCACGTCCGAAAAGTAATTACCAAATACCTTCCTGAGGACACTGACTCACGAGCCTATGCTACCTTGTTGGAATGGATCAATATCTACTACGAGAAGGAAGAAAAACTCATCGGTAATAAAAAATCCATTGTCAGGCTGGGCTTGGTTCAGTGGAAAATGCGCCGCTTCTCCAACGTGGATGATTTAATGCAACAAGTGGAATTTTATGTGGACACGGTTTCAGGATACAAATCGGATTTTTGTTTGCTCCCCGAATTTTTCAATGCCCCCATGTTGGCTGAGTTCAACGACATGGATGCCTCAGAAGCAATCCGAAACTTGGCAGATTACACCACAGAAATTGTGAATAGGATGTCTGATCTTGCCGTTTCTTACAACGTAAATATTATTGCTGGCTCCATGCCTGAGTACGATGGAAAAAAACTACGGAATGTAAGCTACCTCTGTCGTCGTGATGGAACCCAGGACAAGCAATACAAATTACACATCACTCCAGACGAGGCAGCCTATTGGGGTTTGCAAGGAGGTAATGGCATCAACGTCTTTGAAACCGATGCTGGAAGAATTGGAATTCTGATTTGTTACGACGTGGAATTCCCTGAACTGGGACGAATTTTGGCGGAGCAGGAGATGGATATTTTATTTGTTCCTTTCTGGACAGATACCAAAAATGCCTTTTTGCGTGTCAACATTTGTGCAAAAGCTAGAGCCATTGAAAACGAATGTTATGTGGCCATCACCGGGTCTGTGGGTAACCTGCCTAAGGTAGAAAACATGGATATTCAATATTCTCAAGCGGCAATTTTCTCTCCTTCGGATTTTTCTTTCCCCCACGATGCCACAGTAGCCATGGCTGCAGAAAATGCAGAAACAACTATTGTAGCTGATGTAGATCTTGATTTATTGACCAACAGCGCAAAGCAGGATCTGTGCGTAACCTGGAGCAGCGCAGGCTAGATTTATATTCAATTCAATGGAAACAGAAAAAATAGTAGCTGCCTACTTTCAGCATGTCCCTGTGGAGGTGTTGGAAAAAGCCAAGCAGATTAAAGTACTCATCACCGATATCGACGGGGTCCTCACCGACGGGGGGATTATCTACGATAATGCAGGGATGGAATTTAAAAAGTACAACGTGAAGGATGGCTTGATTGTCCAGCACCTTAAAAGGGCTGGGTTTTTGGTTGGTGCTATCACGGGAAGAGCTTCCCAAGTGGTGGAAAACCGTTGTGAAGAGCTTCGTTTTGACTTTCATTACCATGGGGTTAAGGACAAGTTGAAAAAATTGACTGAACTTATGGAAACCATGGAGTTGGACTTAGAGGAGGTAGCTTATATCGGAGATGACTTGATTGACCTCCCGGTTTTGACCCGAGTAGGGCTAGCGATAGCTCCTGCAGATGCGCTTCCCTATGTGCGTGCAGCTGTAGCCTATGTATCCCCATTTGATGGAGGTAAAGGCGTTTTTCGTGAGGTAGGAGACCTACTGCTACATGCCAAGGGGCAACTTGTACCCTTGGTGGACAACTTAGTTAAAAAAGAAGGATGAATAGAACGACCAAACCCATGAACATCCGAGAAGGAATAGTCTTGGGGTCCGATAAACCTGTACTATTTTCTGGACCTTGTGCCGTAGAAAGCTTTGATATCTGTATGGAAATCGGGAGTAAGGTAAAAGCTTGGGCTGACCAACATGGGTTTTCCTATGTATTCAAAGCTTCTTTTGATAAGGCAAACCGAACCTCATCTTCCTCCTTTCGAAGTATCGGTATGGATGCCTCTTTGGAAGTGTTGCAGCGAGTTGGGAAAGCGTTAAATGTACCCTTGGTTACGGATATCCATGAAAGTTATCAGGCTGCTGAGGTGGCTGAAGTAGTTGATGTATTGCAGATTCCAGCTTTTCTTTGCCGACAAACGGACCTCCTTCTTGCTGCAGCAGCCACAGGAAAAGCTGTAAAAATCAAGAGAGGACAGTTTATGGCTCCTGAAGACATGGCCTATGCGGTTAATAAGGTTCGTAGTGCTGGAAATGAAAATGTTTGTTTGACTGAACGTGGATTTTCTCTGGGCTACCACAACCTTGTCGTAGACATGAGAGGTCTGCCCATCATGCGTCAGTTTGCTCCTGTGGTATTTGACATCACCCACTCGGTGCAGCAGCCCGGAGGAATGGGTGGAAGCAGTGGCGGGCAGCGAGAGTTTGCACCGATTTTGGCTAGAGCTGCTGCGGCAACAGGCATTGATGGTTTCTTTATTGAAACACACCCCGAGCCTAGCAAAGCGCTCAGCGACGGACCAAATTTGATACCTTTGCACCGCATGGGTGCCTTCCTGGAGATGCTGAAAGCTTCCTGGGAGCTAGGAAGAAAATACCAAGATTTTAAGGTAGAGTAATTTTAGAAGGAACCTTAACTAAGACAAACTGTTAATTTAAGTAGTTGACCTGTAAGGATTTGATTTTTTGTTTAATTTTTATTGTTTATAAATTAAACAAAAAATAAAATTCTTCTGTTTCTATACCAATGAAAGTATCTATTTTTAGAAAAGAGCATTTTAACGCTGCCCACAGACTCTTCAATCCGACTTGGTCTGATGAAAAGAACGAAGCCGTTTTTGGTAAGTGCAACAATCCCAATTACCACGGTCACAACTACAACTTGACTGTTCAATTGATAGGAGAAATTGACCCTGATACAGGATATGTATTTGATACTAAGGTGCTAAGCGACCTGATTAAAACACATGTCCTAAATAAATTTGACCACAAAAACTTAAACTTAGATACCGTTGAATTCAAAACCCTCAATCCATCTACTGAAAATCTTGCAGTAGTCATCTGGAATATCTTGAGGGAGCAAATTGATCGGAAATACGAACTAATCGTACGACTCTATGAAACAGAAAGAAACTATGTTGAATACAATGGGAATTAATGGCTTGAGTGCCTCTTTGGAGGATCTTGGGGATGAGCACGTAGGAACATCTTTTGAAACGCCTTTGAGAGATGATGCGTTTAAGATGGACGATGAGCTTAAAGTGGAGCTAATCGAAAAGCATTTCAAAGAGATTATGCACATCTTGGGGCTTGACCTCAGTGATGATAGTTTGAAAGGCACTCCTCACCGCGTAGCTAAAATGTATGTAAAGGAAGTGTTTGCAGGGCTCAATCCTAAAAATAAGCCTGAACCCAAGCTTTTTGAAAACAAGTACAAGTACAAAGAAATGTTGGTCGAGAAAGATATCACCTTCTTTTCTCATTGTGAGCATCATTTTGTACCCATCTCTGGTAAAGCCCATGTAGCATATATTTCCAATGGAAATGTAATCGGTCTTTCAAAAATCAATCGGATCGTGCAATATTTTTCCAAGAGACCCCAGGTTCAAGAGCGGTTGACGATGCAAATTGGCAACGAGCTTAAAGAAGTTTTGGGTACCGAAGATGTAGCGGTAATCATGGATGCTTACCACATGTGCGTGAGTTCTAGAGGCATTAACGATACCAATAGTTCAACAGTGACCTCTTTTTACTCTGGAAAATTTGAATCGGACGAACAAAGTCGAAATGAGTTTTTGAAGTACTTAAGTCTTAAGAAATAAAGAACATACTTTTGTATGCATTCCAAGTAAATTAAGTAAAGCTAAGCCAACTAAAAACCCTGTTACCAACAGGGTTTTTTTATGGCTTTGCAAAACATTTTTGTTCCAAATAGATTTAACAAAAAACACCGAAACCATGAGGGGAAAGAACATCGTACTTGTAGGAGGTAACTCCGGTATAGGCAAGGCAGTTGCCGAAAAGTTAACGGCGCAAGGAGCCACACTTTTTATGTATTCAAAAAGTGGTGATGGAACCACTAGATTGGATTTTTCGACTGATTTTGAAGAAATTCCAGGCTTACCCGAAGTCATTGATGGGCTGGTGTATTGCCCTGGAACCATCAATCTTAAGCCTTTCCATCGAATTTCCATCGAAGACTTCAAACAGGAAATGGAGGTGAATTTTTATGGCGCCGTTCGGCTTCTTCAAGCTTGTTTGAAAGGCTTAAAAAAATCAACTTCTCCAGCAGTGGTGCTTTATAGTACGGTGGCAGTACAAACTGGCATGGGATTTCATTCCGGAATTTCCTCAGCCAAAGGTGCCATTGAGGGGTTGACCCGTTCCTTGGCAGCAGAATGGGCACCTAGTAAAATCCGAGTCAATGCAATTGCGCCTTCGCTTACAGAGACGCCTCTTGCTGGAGCTTTGCTCTCTACCCCTGAGAAAAAAGAGGCTTCTGATAAAAGACATCCCTTGGGCCGAGTAGGCCATCCCGAGGATATTGCGGCTGCTACCCTATTTTTGTTGTCCAGTGAAGCAGCATGGATGACAGGACAAATCCTGCATATAGATGGAGGAATGTCACATTTAAAATAATTTCAAACAATTTTATATATTTAGTTGTATTTTATTAGGGTACGGTCCCGAGAAGAAGTTTTGTGCATATGAAGACACCTCCTGAATCATTTCTACTTTTTAAAGAAGAACTGGTAAAGGCCCAGCTGGAGAAGGAAAGGCTGAAGCTGTATTACGAACAACAATTGGCGGAGGTCAATCAAGAACTACTTCGCCTCAAAGAACAAATTCAATCCCAACAAGATATGATGCGGACCACTTTGGAATATGCTTCCAATTTGGAAATCCGGTTGACCGAGGTCAAGGAAGAAGTTTCTCAAGCCACTTCTTCGCAGAAAAAATCTATTTACTAATTCTATCCTACTAGACATGAACGAGACCACAACTTTTTCTGGTATTATGGACTTTGACCTAGCTTACGAGCAGCGTTATGCTAAAGTTTGGAGTAATGCCGATAGAAAGATTTTAATCTGTGAATTACTTGTTGATTATGTTCCTATCGAAGATTTTCAGGAGGCATTTGGCGAAATTGGGAACTTGATAAAAAAGGGAGATTATACCAAGTTTATTTTTGATAAGCGTGCCTTGCGTGCATTTCATCAACCCACGATGGAGTGGTATTTTGTTCATTGGAAAAAAGAAATGCTAGGGTATGGATTGAAAACGCATCGTAAAATATTGCCTGAGGAAAAATGGTTTGAAAAAATGGTTCAAATCGCCAAAGCCCAAATTTTAATCCAGTACCCAGACCATATCATAGATCAGCTGGATATCGCCTATTGTGATACCATTGAGGAAGCAGTGTTGACCTAATGCGGCAGTTTGATTCGGAGCAATTAGCCCAACTGGATGCTTCTTACCGAAGAAATCTAATCAATTGCCTTCCCGGGTACAAGCCTCTGCTATTGATTGGCACCCAAAATGAAGCAGGAATCACTAATCTTGCCCTTTTTTCGCAGATTATTCATCTGGGAGCGGCACCCCCATTGATTGGGGTTTTATTTCGTCCACACACTGTCAAGCGGGACACCTTGGAAAATATTCTAGCTACTCGAAGTTTTACGCTCAACCAAGTTCTTCCGGAATGGCATGTCCAGGCCCATTGGACGACCGCAAATTGGGGAGAAAGCGAGTTTGACGCTACAGGATTGAAGGAGGAAAGAAAGGCAAATTTTCCCGCTCCATTTGTTGAAGGTAGCCCTGTTCAATTAGCCTGCCTACTCGAAGAAGTACAAACCCTCCAGATTAACCAAACTGTACTGGTCCTTGCACGAATCGAGCAGGTCTATGTGGCCGAAAATGGTCTCAGGGAAGACGGTACGCTGGACTACGATGCTCTGGGAACTGTTGCAGTCACAGGATTGGACGAGTACCACCAAGGGCAATCTTTGGGAAGGCTTTCTTACGCAAAACCAAGTCATTATCCTTCCAAAATTTAAGTTGATTGTGATCGGAAGTATGGATTTATTTACCAACTCTTGACTATTCTTGAACTCACCGATTCTGGACTTTATTGTCCTCCCGCCGATATTTTTATTGACCCCTGGCGGCCGGTAAAAAATGCAGTGATTACTCATGCCCATTCAGACCATGCGCGCAGAGGGATGAAGCAGTACTTGGCGCACCACCAGTCGCGAGAAGTGATGAAGTTGCGCCTAGGCAAGGACATCAACTTGCAGACCCTAGGGTATAATGAACCCATTCAAATTCAGGGAGTACAAATTTCATTGCATCCAGCTGGGCATATTCCCGGTTCGGCTCAGGTACGTCTGGAATACCAAGGAAAGGTGGCTGTAGTAAGCGGAGATTACAAGGTGGAGGATGATGGACTTTCCACTCCCTTTGAACCAGTCAAATGCCATGAATTCGTTTCTGAGTGTACCTTTGGGATGCCGATTTATGACTGGGAACCGCAGGAAGTAGTATTCAACCAAATCAACGATTGGTGGAGGAGCAATGCGGAGCAAGGACTTAATTCCATTATTTTTGCTTATTCCCTAGGTAAAGCACAACGTGTTTTGAGCCATCTACAGCCTGAAATTGGAGGTATTTACATGCACGGAGTGATTGCCAATACCAACGAGGCCTTGGTAGCAGATGGATTAGCCTTGCCCAATTACATCCGTGTAAATCAAGATTTGCCCAAGTCTGCTTACAAAGGAGCAATGATTATTGCGCCCCCAGCAGTTATGAATGGCCCTTGGCTTACGAAATTCGCTCCTTACCGTACCGCGAATTGCTCTGGCTGGATGAATGTTCGCGGTATTCGAAGACGAAGTTCGCTTGATCGGGGATTTGTACTTTCAGACCATGCAGATTGGAAGGGTTTGATCTCGGCCATTCATGCTACTGAAGCCGAAAAAGTGTATTTAACGCATGGAAGCACGGCTATTTTTGGAAGGTTTCTGCAGGAAGAAAAAGGAATAGATGCCGTTTCAATTCAAACTCTCTTTGGGGAAGAAGAAAAAGAATAGGGGTTGAGCCTATTGGCACACTTTATTTCTATAGTTCCAAGCTTTCCCCACTATTCTTCGTATTCTTTCATTTATTTTAAATAGCCTATTGAAAAACAAGGAAATCTTTACATAAAGTAGGGATTCGATAAAATTTTCACCTTTGGTTTTAGCAAGCGGTTGGCAGTGCTTACCTTTGCGCATGGCTCAACAAATCCTCATCCTCGATTTTGGTTCCCAGTACACCCAGCTCATTGCCAGACGCGTGCGCGAACTCAATGTGTATTGTGAAATTCACCCCTACAACAAAGTTCCTGAAATCACTTCCGACATCAAAGGAATCATTCTTTCAGGGTCACCTTGCTCGGTGCGTGACGAAGGAGCTCCTGATTTAAATACAGATGCGTTTCGGGGTAAATTGCCTTTGTTGGGGGTGTGCTACGGGGCTCAATTGCTAGCCAGCAAGTACGGAGGAGAGGTATTGCCATCAACTATCAGAGAGTATGGTCGAGCCAACCTTGATCAAATTGATCTGAATCAGGATTTACTTAAGGAAATGAACCTCGGCTCACAAGTATGGATGTCTCATGGAGATACCATCAAGGAGGTTCCTGTGGGATTTGAAGTAATCGCAAGCACGGAATCTGTTCGTGTGGCTGCATTCAAGGTGCAGGGAGAGTCTACCTACGGCATCCAGTTTCACCCAGAAGTGACCCACTCTGTGGAAGGGAAAAACCTAATTCGAAATTTTGTGGTGGGAATCTGTGGATGTAGCCAGGACTGGACATCTGATACCTTTATTGATTCCACTGTTTCAGATTTGAAGAAAAAAATAGGAGCAGATAAGGTAGTGATGGGCCTTTCTGGAGGGGTTGACTCCTCTGTGGCAGCTACTCTTATTCATAGAGCGATCGGAGATCAGCTGACCTGCGTCTTTGTAGACAATGGTTTGTTGCGAAAGAACGAATACGAGGAGGTGTTGGATTCGTACAAGCACCTTGGTTTGAACGTAATTGGGGTAGATTCCAAGCAGCGGTTTTACGATGCCTTGGCTGGGTTGACCGACCCAGAGGCTAAACGAAAGGCCATTGGTCGGGTATTTATCGAAGTATTTGATGACGAAGCCCACAAGATTGATGGCGTGAAGTGGCTTGGCCAAGGCACCATCTATCCGGATGTGATTGAGTCGGTATCGGTCAAAGGACCTTCGGCCACCATCAAATCTCATCATAATGTGGGCGGTCTACCAGATTTCATGAAGCTTTCCGTAGTAGAGCCGCTGAATACCTTGTTTAAGGACGAGGTTCGTGAAGTGGGTCGTGCCTTGGAGATTCCTGAAAAAATCATTGGCAGACACCCCTTTCCTGGGCCTGGACTAGCGATTCGAATTTTGGGAGATATCACTGAAGAGAAGGTGAAGACCCTGCAGGAGGTAGATTACATTTTTATTCAAGGATTGAAAGAGCATGGTTTGTACGATCAGGTCTGGCAGGCAGGCGCCATCTTGCTCCCAATCCAATCGGTAGGTGTCATGGGGGACGAGCGTACTTACGAGAAAGTAGTGGCACTTCGTGCCGTAGGTTCCGTCGATGGGATGACTGCTGACTGGATTCATTTACCCTATGATTTCCTTGCCAAGATGTCCAATGATATCATTAATCGGGTAAAGGGAGTCAACCGCGTGGTGTACGATATTTCCTCCAAGCCACCTGCAACCATCGAGTGGGAGTAAATTAATTCGCTACCTATTGATTGTCCTCGGTCGACAGCAAATTGTTTTGATTTCAAAACTTATTCTCTTTAGTCACTCTTTCCAACACGGAAAAATACTAAAGCAAAAAAAGAAACACCTTTAATAAAAAAACCGAGCTGTTTTATATAGCTCGGTTTTTTAGTTTACTAGGGTAGTATACTACTTTAATTCTAGCCATACATAATCAAGTTTTTTTTGATTTCACCAGCTGTTTAGGCGCTTTCTTTTTGAGATAGCTGATAAATTCACTGTAGGATTCGTGTTCATGGTTGTAAACCGAAATCGAATTCCTATCCTGAAACACCAGTGTCACTTGTTTGAATTCTCGTTTATTGGCAAGGACGGATTCCTCTTCCCAAGCTAAAATTTCCGTGACAGGATAGGCTTTGGTGCTGTTACGGAGGGGAAGTTTGATTACTAGCTGGTCTTTTCCTACGGAAATAAATCGCCATCCAGCCATCATCTTGACCAGAAGCATGAGTATCACCAAGGTGATGATTGAGCAGGCCACTAGGTAAAACCAAAGGCCAAAGCTTCTATTGTAGGTGAAATCCCTTAGGGTCAAAATAAGTCCTAGGAGTAGAATTAAGACAACTGCACTCAAGGAAATGTAGGTGGATAGCTTGGGTTTAAGCAGGATCATGGGATTGGATTAGTTCTGCAAGGGTTGTAGAGGCAAAAGTCTCCAAAATCGCGAAAAAAGCGAAGAAAATCACCTCAATTTCTTCTTCTTTTTCCCAAAGCACTTGGGTGGATTCATTCATTTTGGAATCAAATCGGGCACGACGGCTCAGACCATCCAAAGCTGCTTGAATGCCTGCAGGTTCGCGGTAGGAATACAACCAATTTTGAGTTTGCATCCAGTGAAACATCCGGCGAAAAGCTTCTGGGAGCTCTTTGGGATAGGAAGAGATGACTTGGTAAGTGTTTAGGCTAAATTGTTCCAAGGGGATGTCTGAATAATTATTCCAATTTTTGGCCAAGAAATAATCGAAAAACACATCGCTAATCACCCGTGAATAATGCCCAAAACGAGGAATCAGGAAGGATTGGACCTGCTTGACTAAGGGGTGCGAATCGGTATAGGTATCGATGGCCCGATGTAGGTGTATGCCGAGTTGCACTTTTTTTGAGTATTTTTCCATCTCCTTTCCTCGGACAAAGTCGGCAATAAAATTACCGACTAGGATTTCCTCCTGACCAAAAGAAAGATACGCATGTGCAAGAAAATTCATTTAAAATCTAGGATAAGCAAACACTAGGGATGTTCCCTAGTTTCAAGGCTAAAGTACAATCATTCATGCGTAATTCCCTCGACGAACTCAAGCTAGGTCTGAAGTTACTCAAACTAGAGTGGCAGGAAGATTTGGCTCAGTATAAGAAAAAATTTCTCCATACTTCGGTTGCTGACAAAAAAAAGGAGGGAATTACATGGCATCCTATCCTAGTTAAAAAAACGAAGATTGGAATGGGTGAGCGGCTTATCATTGATTTGGAGCGGACCGATACCAATTACCCTTCTTCCTTCAGTTCAGGAAAGTCTGTTTCTTTTTTTTCTACGCAGGATGGCTACCATAGCCCGGAGTTCCGAGTCAATGGGGTGGTTAATCAAGCCAAAAAAGATACGTTGACAGTCACACTTCAGGCGGATGAAGTACCCGATTGGATGGAGTCAGGAAGACTTGGGGTGGATTTGTTATTTGATGAGGCGAGCTACCGGGAAATGGAATCGGCCTTAAAAAAAGTAATAGCTGCCGACCATCCCCAAGTGCTGAGATTTCGAGATCTGGTGTATGGGGAACTCAGTCCCCAATTTATGGCAGCACCTGTCCTCACTTTACCGAATCTAAATTTTAGTCAGGTTCTGGCTTGTCAAAAGGTGGAAGATGCACAAGACTTTGCAGTCATCCATGGCCCTCCAGGCACGGGCAAAACCACCACCTTATTGGCGGCCATTGAACGTGCCGTTAGTGGGAACCAACGGGTGCTTGTCTGCGCGCCTAGCAATGCAGCAGTGGATCTGTTGGTGGAAAAATTAGTCGACCGAGGGATAGCCACCCTTCGTATCGGACATCCTGCGCGTGTTGAGGAAAAGATCTTGAACCAGACACTCGATGCGAAGATTGCTTTGCATGAGAGCTACCGGGATCTACGAAAATTACGAAAAGAAACAGAGAGCTACCTACAGCTTGCAAAGCAATACAAACGAAATTTTGGTCCAGAGGAACGGGCACAGCGAAAGTTGATGTACCAGGAGGTCAGCCGAATTCGGGAGGCTGCTGAACAGTTGGAAGAATACATTCGAACGGATGTATTTCAAAGAACGCAAGTTTTTGCCTCTACACTCGTGGGTGCGGGTTCGCATGCACTCAAAGGAATGCAATTTGACCTCGTTTGTATCGATGAAGCTGCCCAAGGATTAGAGGCGGCAACTTGGATACCGATATTAAAGGCGAAGCGGGTGGTTTTTGCTGGAGATCATTGCCAATTGCCGCCCACGATCAAGTCTATCGATGCGGCTAGGCAGGGGTTATCCACTACCTTGTTTGAAAAAATGATTCAGCGTCATTCCCAAGCAGCCCAGCTGCTGCAGGTACAGTACCGCATGCCGGCTACGATTATGGGTTTTTCGAATCAGCAGTTTTATGAGGGAAAACTCCAAGCAGCCCCAAACACGGAGACGCATGCTTTTTCTTCAGATGAACCTGTAATGGAGTGGGTGGATACGGCTGGATCGGGTTATAGCGAACAAGCGGAGGCGGAAAGTTTGAGTACCTTCAATCCCGAAGAAGCCCAGTTTGCCTGTAAGTACCTCAACGATACGATCCTCCGGATTGGCTTTGGGTTGTTTAAAGAAAAAGGTTGGACTATAGGATTGATTGCACCTTACTCTGCACAGGTTCGGCGTCTACGTCACTTGATTTTCGACACCTATACCTTTCCCAACCTAAAGGCTTTTTCCGACTTGATTACCATTGATACGGTAGACGGGTTTCAGGGACAAGAGCGAGATCTGATGTTGATTTCTTTAACCCGTTCCAATGAGCGCGGGGAAATTGGATTTTTGTCTGACAAGCGCCGGATGAATGTGGCAATCACTCGTGCCAAAAGGAAACTAATCTTGGTAGGGGATAGTAGTACCTTGGCGCAGCACGAATTTTTTGATGCCTTGCTTCGTTACGTAGAGGAAAATGGCGAATACAAGAGTGTCTGGGAGTTTATTTAAGTTCTCAGCCCGCTGACTCCTCGTTTGGGTTCGTTGAATCGCTTGCTTGGCCAAATGCTTCTGCTGGGACCAAGGTAACCCATTTACCCATTTTCTTTTGAATGACTTTGAAGTGGTGTTGCTCCTCTGGGGTAATTAGGCTAATGGCGTGTCCAGAAGATCCTGCTCTGCCTGTACGTCCGATGCGGTGGATGTAATCCTTTGGGGAGCGGGGGAGTTCGTAGTTGATCACTAGCGGCAATCCCTGAATGTCAATTCCTCGTGCTGCCAAGTCGGTGGCTACAAGCACCCTTGTTTTCCCTGACTTAAATTTGGCTAGGGCCTCTGTGCGTGCTCCCTGGCTTTTATCTCCATGAAATGCGACTGCTTGAATGCCATTTTTCATCAACTTCACTACCATATTATCCGCTGTGCGGATGGAGGAGGCAAATACTAGAATTTGCTTCCAATCGCCAGATTGAATGAGTTGGCGGAGAAATGGCCCTTTGGTTTCCGGACTTACGCGGTAGGCTTCCTGATGGATGGCATCAGGAGTGAAGTCAGTGGGTGCAACTTGAATTTCAACAGGGTTTTTGAGGAGTTGATTGATAAGGGAAGCGAGTTCCTGATCTTGGGTTGCAGAAAACAGGAGCGTTTGTTTCTTTTTGGGAGTCAGTTCCAGGAGGTGATCCATTTCTTCGCGAAAACCCATTTGTAGAAGTTTGTCTGCTTCATCAATTACCAGCGTTTGGAGGCGTCCAATGCCAACGGAATTTCGGCCAACTAAGTCAACCAGTCTACCCGGGGTAGCAATAAGTACTTCAACGCCTCCCAATTTCATCATTTGAGGATTGATGGAGACTCCGCCAAAGATGGCTAGAGATTTGATGCGTCGGGGGAGGAAACGGCTGAAATTTTCGGTCACTTCTGCTACTTGTATTGCTAATTCACGGGTAGGAACAAGCACCAAGACGGGTGCCTGTCGGTCGCGTGGAGCTTCTTGCTGCAGGAGATGTTGAAGGATGGGCAAGATATAGGCAGCAGTTTTTCCTGAACCGGTAGGGGCTAGCGCGAGGAGGTCTTTTTTTTGGAGAATTACCGGAATTGCCTCAAGTTGAATGGGGTAGGGCGTATCGTAGTTGGCTCGTTGAATAGCCTTCAGTAGGGCAGTGGTTAGACCTAAGTCAGAAAAAAGCATGGGATTAATTTATACAAAGGTACGAATGCACAGGGAATGGAGTGCTCTTTTGAAAAATGTGTACTCAAAATTTATTTATCCCAAGGTGGTAGCTACACTACGATGAGGCTTATCAAATACAGTGCAGCCATGGCAGAGATGGAAGCAATGAGGGTTCCTAGGCTGTGGGATAAGTTTCCTTGTTTGGTACTCATACCTGAAAGTTGTGTAACTACCCAAAATGCAGAATCATTGGCATGGGAAATTGCTAGGGCGCCAGCGCCGATAGCAAGTGTGGTAAAAACCTTTAGAATATCGGTATCCAATCCTAGAGGACTGAGTAGTGGAGCTACGATGGAAGCAGTAGTGATCATGGCTACGGTGGTGGATCCTTGGGCACATTTGAGTCCAAATGCTAAGAGAAAGGGAAGGAAAAGACCCCAATTGGCACCTTCTAATGCCGTAGTTACCGAAGATCCGATTCCAGAGTTTTGAAGCATTTTACCAAATATAGCTCCAGCACCAGTAATGAAGATTACAGGAGCAGCTGCAACGAGTGCCTCCCCTAGCCAGCCTGTAGCGGCCAAAAGTTTACGATCCAATTTTTTGGGTAGCGTAAATGACAGCAAGGCTCCGATAAATAGGGCGATTACTGGACTTCCAAGAAAGGAAATAAGTTCCTTCAATTTGCCATCACCCAAGGGTTGGGAGGGATAATTTGCTATGGAAGCAAAAAAAATCAAAACCAAGGGACTCAGGATTGGGAGTAGGGATGCAACTAGTTTGGGACGATCTTGATGGGAGATCTCTTGGTTTATGGAGACTACTGTTGGGCGAAGGGGGATTCTGGAAACCCATCTATTTATAAAAAAGTGTACTGGAATTAGCGCGAGGAGGGAGATAAATGTCCCATAAAGAATCACCAGCCCTAGGTCTGCTCCTAGGATACCTGCAGTAGCAATGGGTCCTGGGGTAGGAGGGACTAAGGAATGGCTTATCATAGCGCCCAAGGAAACGGCAACAATGGTGGCCGCATAAGAAACCGAGCTTTTAGCGGACAGTGACTTGGCGATGGGATTCATCATCAAGATGGTGCTGTCCCCGAATACTGGAATCGAGAGTACCCAGCCACTGAGCATCAAAGAAAGATTAATTGATTTTTCTCCTACCCAGGACAACACTTTCTCTGCTAGGACCATGGCGCCTCCTGTTTTTTCGAGAAAGGTACCGAGAATCACACCCAGCAAAATCAAGAGACCTACACTACCCATTACTCCGCCAAATCCCTCTGTGATGGACTGAAGAATCAATTTAAGGTCCATGCCTACCAACAGACCATACCCTATAGCCCCACCAAATAGAGCGAGAAAGGGATGAATCTCATAGCGAATGATTGCTAGTAAGATCAAAGCCAATACCAAAAGAAGAATAACTAGCGTGAGCATTTTGGGCTTTTTTAGGCGGACAAGTATTTTTTAGAATAAGTTTTATTCACAAGGATTGAAAATTAGGGAAAAATGCAGAAAACCAAACGATTTCGGTGATTTAAAGGATAGATGGTTATTTATATATCCTTTAAATATTGGATGGGAGAGATTTCTATAAAATAAACTAGAAGTATATGCGGTAATAGCCAAGGATAAAATAAGCTAAGACCATGGTTAATTGAGTATTTCAAAAAAAATAGCCCTTAATTCTATTTCTCCACATTTTCAAATTTGATTTTTGGATTGAAGTTGAACTCCCTAGGAGTCCAATCAAATTTTTCATTGAAATCAAGTGGATTAAGTTCATTTAAATCCTAAGTCACTAGAAAAGGCATTTGATTTTTTAACCTTAGGTAAAAGTTCAATTTTCCATTAATTTAATAGGCTAGAACAAAATTTGGTTCATTAAAGCATTGTAAATCACCTTTTCACCAAGCCCAACTGATGCGTAATTCAATCTTACTTTTTTTCTTTTCCCTTTTGGTATTCATGGCTTGTCAGCCTAATAAAAATGCTAAGGTGCAATTCATGCTTTTACCAAGTCCGACAGCTTTCACTATCAGCGGAGAGTCAAAATTGAAAGGGTCAGATTTGGAGTCGAACCTCCAAAGTGCCAAAAATCATTTTATATCAGGGAAACTCCTTTCTGAATTTAAGGATGAGATTTTCACCTTTACACTCGACTCTATTGGGCAGCTTCCTGCTGAAGGTTATTCCCTCTCAGTTGCAACAAAAAATATAGAAATTAAAGCATCAACAAATGCTGGATTTTGGTACGCACTAATGACTTTGGATCAGCTGCTTCAAGATGCCAATGATCAAAATACTTTCCTCCCCCTTTGTGTTATTTATGATGCCCCCGCCCTTGATTACCGTGCAGTACATTTGGATGTGAAGCATCATTTGGAGAAAAAAGAATATTATTTTGAATTAATGGATCGCTTTGCTGCACAAAAGATTAATGCAGTAATAGTGGAAATTGAAGACAAACTGAAATATAAACTTCAACCAGTAGTTGGGGCATCGGATGCTTTTTCAATTGAAGACTGGCAAGCGATTAGTGATTATGCTAGGAAGAGAAATATACGGATTAGTCCATTGGTACAGGGCTTGGGACATGCTTCATTTATCCTGAAGCACAAGGAGTACGCGCATTTGCGTGATGATCCAAAAAGTGATTGGGCTTTTAATCCATTGAATGAGGAAACCTACGAAGTTCAGTTTGACCTCTACGAAGATGCACTTCGGGCATTTCCTCATGCCAATTACCTCCATGTTGGAGGGGATGAAGTTCATACTACTGGCAGAAATAGCGGAAAATCCCCTTTAGAACTTCAATTAATCTGGTTGAATCGTGTAAGCGATTATGCTTTGCAAAAGGGATTGACACCCATCTTTTGGGATGATATGCCCTTGCAAAATGCGGGGGTGTACCGATCTATTTATAATAGGAAATTGACGGCAGTACAAGTCGATAGTATCTGGGCTGTCAATGAGCCTAACTTGAATAAATACATTGACATGTTTCCTAAAAACTGTGTGTACATGCGCTGGAACTATAATATGCCGGAATCTCCAGGAAATATCAAGGCAATGAATTGGTTTACGGATC
>Ga0181559_10001338_pt1 | contig 24143 bp, 13 predicted proteins | sample 011ome_21_FD_133752 | JGI IMG/M metagenome (GOLD analysis project Ga0181559, IMG submission 133752) | Coastal salt marsh microbial communities from the Groves Creek Marsh, Skidaway Island, Georgia - 011508AT metaG (megahit assembly) | ecosystem: Environmental > Aquatic > Marine > Intertidal...
AAAGACGAGTTCGAACCAATCAAAAGGAAGAACGGCGAAGAGGAGTACGTCGTGTTAACCGTCCAAGCCGTGGACGAAAATGATGAGGATAAGGATATTCCGGATGTGGTTGTTCGCGTTAAATAAATAGCATTAATAAATAGAATAAAGCGATAATAAAATAGAGAGTACGTTAGGGATAATGGAGAGACATGCGCGCATATCAGAAACACTTGTTTTTTGTTGAACAAATGATAAATATAAAATGATAATAACTGTAATAATGAATATTCACAACTCTAACTCTTGATTGACTTTGCGTTTCCACTTGTCCGAATTCTCGTACGCGTTTGCAAAACTCAATCCATCGCCGTCGATGCTGCATCCTGGGAAAAACCAGTATCGCATCTTGGCGCCTAAAACTTCTCTTAAATTTCCGCTCAGTCCAAGACTGTACGGATGTTCTATTTTCTTAATCGTGGTGGTGGTGGTAGTGCCGGTTGCTTTACTGCTACCATCACCACCTTTGCTACTATCCATGGCCACTTCGCCGTTCTCACCGATCGGGTGCGTCAACGTCACTTTTGAACGCACGCCTTCGTAGTGTTCAATCGTCGTGCAATTCTTTGACGTCAACCACACGTGCCACGCGAACAACAAACCAATCGCCAACAACAACGGAAACGAAATCATCAACGCGGTCACTTCACATATCGCGTCCCAATCCCACGCATTACTATCACTATTACTCGCAGCAGCCGCCACAGCCGCAGCCGCAGCATTACTCGCTAGTTTCTTTTTACTACTACCGCTTTCGCTCGTCAACATGTTCCAACTCAAAATCATCGCCGAGTGCCCAACCGCCAACACCGCGTAAAACAAAAATAAGAAAAACGCTTTATAATTCTTATGTCCTACGCAATTATTAATCCACACGCAGTGATGGTCCATCCTCAGCACGCATTTCTGGCACACTCTGCAGTGATGCGCTCTCGGCGGCTTGTACGCGTTGCACTTTTGACAAAACCGTTTCAAACCTTTCCCTTTCCGCTTCACCTCCCAAAAGTTATTCGAATCTTCCATGTCCGGTTGCCACCCGTCCGGGACTTTCCCCGCCTCGCACATCACCGAAGCCACGTACAAACACAGCGCTAACGACGTGGTGACGAACAAAATCGACCGATGAATGGTCCCGTCCACGCTCGTCTCGAACCGTCTCCACAACACGATCGTGCTCGTCGTGTAGTACAGAAATCCAAAAAGGAACAAAACGAACAACACCGGCAACGAAAGCTTCTGCCAAACTCTGCGCAAAACGCGCCTCACGCGCTGCCGCCGAGATAAAGATCCTCCTTTCGGCGTCGTCACCGTTGGCCCCGACATGACGACGACGACGACGATGGAATACTTTTCCTCGGGTAGTGTCCGCGTTGTCTTTGCGATTAAGTTTTATCTCTTCTCCCTTACTTTCTGATTGTGCCGCACTTGCACCCGCTCCCGCACTTGCACCCGCTCCCGCACGAGCAGTCTCTCCACGGACACGAAGATGATGATGAAGAAGAAGAAATAGTAGTCGCGGTAGTAGTAGTCGCTGTTGGTTTACCAGACGACGAAGACGATGATTTGTTCTTATCGCCAAAGCTAAAGAAACCCATTACTATCTATTGTTGTTGTTGTTGTTTTTTGTGTTGCCTTCTCTTCGATTTTTTTTTGGATTTTTTGGATTTTTCTCTTTAGGGTTTAGGGTTTACGCGAAAAACACCAAAGAACAGGAAAAGAAAGGACGCACGCAACAACAACAAACGAAGACACGAAAACGAGAGAATGACGTCTTCGTCTTCTTCTCTCTTCGTCTTCTCCTCCTCCACGTCGCCGCCGACGAGAGGAAGAAGAAGAAGAAGAGATGGGAGGACGATGTTTGGCAGTTCTTGGTCTCTTTTGAGGAGGAGAAGGAGGAGGAGTTTTTTCGATGTCGACAAAATGGAGATGAGCGATGATGAGAAAAAGGGGATTTCTTTTGCGGTCTTCGCGGCTCGGTCTTCTTCTTCTTCCTCTTCGAATTCGAAAGAACCGGAGCGAGGAGAGGACGACGGTAAAGAAGAGAGACGGCGAAAAAACATCGATACAGATTTAGAACTGCCGGAACTTTTGTTTGGCGCCGCGTCGACGTCGTTCGCGTTGACCGTGGATGCGGTCAGCTCTGGTTTTGATTTCGTCCAAAAAGTCACCTCGACAGAGAAACCTTCGAGTAGATATCCGCCGGGACCGGATTTCGATAGCGCTCTCGAGATGGGACAAAACCCCTTGAAGTTTATCGAGAAAGTGAAGAGCAGGTACGGTCCAGTCGCTGGGTTGAGGTTGGCCGGGGAAAACGTCGTTTTAGTCTCCAAACCAAGCGTGGCGAAACAGGTTTTGATCGACGACGAGGCGAGCTTTACGAAGAAAGGTACGGCGTTTTTCCCGTCCAGTCGATTGGCCGGGGACGGTTTGTTGGTGACCGATGGGGACGTGTGGAGATCTCAGAGGAGGTTATCGAATCCGGCGTTTCGGAAAGCCGCGGTGGAAACGTACGCGAAAGCGATGAACGAATGCATAGAGGAAACCATCCGCACGCGATGGCGAATAAACGGAGAGAGGGATATTTACGAGGATTTCAACGAGGTGACTTTACAAGTCGTCTGTAGGACGTTGTTCGGAGAAGACGCGGTTGGAACGAAAGGGAAGGAAATTGTGGATTCAATTCGAGTCGCTTTCGAGTACTTCGCGAAGAGAAGCAGCGGGGTTGAGATGATTTTTCCGGAATGGTTCCCGCTCCCCTCGAACATCTCTTTCAACGACGCGGTGGATCGACTCGATAACGCCGTATACGCCATCATCGATAAACGATTAGCAGAAATGGAAGAGCCATGTTTCATAGCCTGTTCGACGCAAGAGATGGATTTACTAGATCGATTATTATCGGCGTCGTTGGACGATTTAGTCGAGGACGAGGAAGATCGAGCGTTAAAACGAGAGATGGCGAGCTCGACCAACGACATCGTCAACAACAAAAAGAAAATGTCCAGGAAACAACTTCGCGACGAAGTGATGACGTTGATTGTTGCGGGACAAGAAACCTCCGCCATAGTTCTGTCGTGGGCGGTGGCGTTCGTCGCTAAAGACAAAACGTTTGGCGAACGCATAGCGAAAGAAGCGACGCAAGCGCGCGTTTTAGCCGCCAAGCGATTGAAGAAAGTCCCCGCGGGAAAAGAACAAGACGAGTGCACGATTGCCGAAGAAGTTGTCGACGACGACGACAGGTGCAAAGAACCAAATTCGGACGTCATCGCGCAAACGGAGTTGACGTTTGAATCCATCAAAGACTTGCCGTTTACCGAGGCGATCATTTTAGAAACCATGCGTCTGAAACCTCCGGCGTACATAGTCGGTCGATCGAACTCCATCTCGGACGTGCATTTGGACGAGAATGACAAATACGACATTCCGCGAGGGTCTACCATCCTCGTCAGTCCGTACCTTGCCCACCGCGACGGCCAATATTGGAGTAAACCGAACGAGTTCGACCCGAATCGATGGCTCGCCATCGACCCGGACACGAACGAACCGTACGCTCGAACCGCCCTGCGAGGCATGGGGTACAAAAACACCTACTTCCCGTTCGGCGCGGGCCCACGCGTGTGCATCGGCGCCCAATTTGCCATGTTAGAAGCCATCATTCTCCTCGCGTCTTCGTGTGAAAAGAGACAGTTCGATTTACTCAGCAAGAACAGCTTTCCCAACGACGCCGCGGGTATCACGCTCAGGCCGGAAAGTCCCGTCAAGATGAAAGTTTCCGCGCGGAGGAGAAGCCTGTAGAAAGAAAGATATATATATATATATATAGAGAGAGAGAGAGAGAGAGAGCAGTTGTTGTTGTAATACTAGTTGATGATTAGATTGTAAGCGCTCGCGTGTTTTTTCTGAAAATCTTGCTTATTTAGTCCAAAATCCACAACACGAAAAGAAAAAAAAAAGAAAAAAGATAAGCGAACACAAAAGAAGATCAAGACCACACTTATTTATCACACGCTCTCTCGCGAGAGTTTAGTAAAAGACCAAGAGCGAAACGAGAAAGATGACCGACCACGGCTCTTCCACGTGGGAGGGGTGGTACTGCGTGTCTGTCGTCTTTCTCATGTTCGTTTTGCTCTTAAAAAATGTCGCCGGGCCGGACGTGCTGATGCTCGGCGCGCTTTCGTTAGAATTAGCCGCTGGAATAGTGAGCATCGAAGACGGATTGAAAGGGTTTTCGAACAAAGGTTTACTCACCGTGGCGTGCTTATTCGTCGTTGCGGCCGGGATTAGCAACACGGGCGCGTTGGATTATTACATGGGGAAGCTTTTGGGGAACCCGAGATCGGTCGCGGACGCGCAGTTGAGGTTGATGTGTCCGATTGCGGCAGTGAGTGCGTTTTTGAACAACACGCCAGTCGTCGCGATCATGATTCCCATCGTGCAGAAGTGGTGCCGCAAGTGTAAAATTAGTCCAGCGCAGTTGTTCATTCCGTTGTCTTTTGCGAGCATCTTAGGCGGGACGTGCACGTTGATTGGCACGAGCACGAACTTAGTCGTCGACGGGATGCGAAAGGAGAGGTATCCGGATGAAACTGCGATTGGATTGTTCGAGTTGAGTAAGTACGGCGTGCCGGTGTTGCTGAGCGGGCTGTGTTACATGCTCTTGGCGAGCCCGTTTTTATTACCAGGAGGGAAGAAGGAGAGTAAGAACGGAGGCGAAGACGGAGGGACGAGCGGAGATATGAACGCGGAAGATTTAACGGTTGGCGCGGTTGTGCCGAGAGGGAGCCCGGTGGTGGATTCACCCGTGGCTATTTTGAGAGGATTGAACGGTTTATATCTAGTGAGCGTGCAAAGAGGTGACATGGTGATGCGCGCGGTGCAACCAGAGTTTCTCTTGGAAGCTGGCGACGTGTTAATTTTTACCGGATTGGTGGATAAAATCGGCGAAGTATGCGAAGAGCACGGGCTCGTGCCGTTGACGCACGACGTGGAGGAAAAGATGGTTGGAGGCGTGTTTCCGGAAAGTTTATCGAACGGAGGGAGTCAAGGGAACAGTTTGGATCCGAGTCCGAAGTGGACTGGCCCGGGAGATCCTTTTAGTCGTAGTACTAGTGGTAATAAAGATTTGACAGAGGACGGCGGCGCAAAGAAGGGGAGCGCGCTCTCGAGCAGAGTGAACACGCCGACGTCTCAGCAAGGGGGGTCGCCAAGGTTCCAAGATGATTCCTCTATCGTTGGTTTAGGATACGAGCATCGCAAACGCGAAACGGAATTGCAACGAAGAGCGTCTGTTGACGTGCATAATTACGAAAAATTGTTGCGAAAGTTTACAGACGACGGTTACGAAGACAACAACAACGCTGCGAATAACGACGACGACAAGCAATCTATGTTGCGAAAGCAATCTCACGAGTACTTAGATAACCGACAGCAATCGTTATCGATGAAGAAGCATTTTGTTTTGCGGGCGAGAATAGGAGCGAAATCGACATTAATCGACATGTCTCCTCGAGAAGTGTTGTTTCGAAGGAAGTATAAAGCCTCCATCATGGCGGTACAAAGAGCCGGAAGCACGAGCACGTCCTCCAACGTTGCGGAGAACAGGTTAGGCAAAATTATCTTTCAACACAACGACGTTCTGGTTTTACACGCTTCGGAGGATTCACCGTTATTGGAACAAAAGAGAGAACGAGAGGAGGCAAAACTTGAGCGCGAAAAAGTTCAACAAGAAACGAGGAAGAGTCGATTAGCGCAGAGCAGTTCTTCGGGTGGAATTTTCCGAAGCGCATCAAAGGGAGATTTGAGCGGAAGCGATATGAAATCGCGAAGCAGACCGCAGTCGAAGAGCAATTTAGACATCAGTGCCGCCAACTTGAGCGACATGGAAGGATTTGAAAATACCTCTGAGTTTACCTGCGGGGACGACTTGGAAGTGTTATTGTCGGACGCGCAAGATTTAAATTTCAGCGAGTTTGCGATTCCCATGCGCGTAGTCACCGGAGGTGCCTTGGACGGGAAAACTATTCGAGGAGTTGATTTAGTGAACACGCCAGGTTTGTTTCTCACCGCCATGCAAGAGGGTGGTGCGAAAGGTGTCACGAAAACTTTCGATCCAGACACCATTCTGCGCGGTGAAGACGTCTTGTGGTTTGCCGGGGACATGAGCGGCATGCAAACGCTTCGACGCATCCCGGGTATGGTGCCGCAAGACGACCAAGTTGCGAAATTGTCCATTCGTAAAACTGATCGACGACTCGTGCAAGCCGTAGTCTCACAACACTCTCCTCTGGAAGGGCAATCGGTCAGAGACGCGCATTTTCGTACAAGATACGACGCGGTGATTATCGCGGTGCAGCGTTCTGGCGGTAGAATTCAAGCGCGCATCGGCGACATCGTTTTACAAGCCGGGGACGTTTTGTTGTTGGATACGTCGACGTCGTTCTTATCGAACCATAAACGCGATCCAGCCTTTGCATTAGTTTCCGAGATTGAAGATTCTGCGCCGCCGCAGTTTGACAAGTTATTGCCATCTCTGGGCACCGCGGTAGTCATGATTGCCGTCTTTGTTGCCGGCGCCCTCGATTTGTTTGTCGCTGCGTTGTTAGCTTCGGGTGTCATGTTAGCGACGGGCTGTTTGACGCAAGAAGCTGCGAGATCTGCGGTGAAATGGGAAGTAATCGTGACAATTGCAGCAGCGTTTGGCATATCTGCAGCCATGGAACAATCCGGCGTCGCCACTGCAATCGCGCAAAACTTAGTTGCCGCCGGCAACGCTTTGGGCACCGGTAAACCTGGCATTTTAGTTGCTGTATACCTCGCTACAGTTGTTCTGTGTAACATTGTTGGTAATAACGCCGCTGCGGCGTTGATGTTCCCCATCGCGGCCGAATCTGCCGAACAACAAGGCATTCCAAACGCGCAGATGAGTTTTCTCTTGATGCTCGCCGCATCGGCGTCGTTCATGTCGCCGTTTGGGTACCAGACGAACTTGATGGTGTACGGTCCGGGAGGGTACGTGTTTGCAAACTTTTTAAAGTTTGGCGGTCCCATGCAAATAGTGCAAATGATCGTTTCTGTGGCGGTTGTTTTGTTAGAGGATAGATGGTGGATTGGATGGATTGTAGGTTTCGGCAGCGTGTTTGCCGTGTTTGTTTCGAGGAAACTTGTGCCGATGATCATGGAAAAAGTGAAAGGAGGAGGGAACGACGCATCGAGCGAGAACGACGACCAATTAGACAGCGCGCTTTAGATTATATGAATTGGTTATACTGTATTCTTCCCTTCTTCTACGCCTGCGTTAACTACATTTCAAAATCTAAAATAAATCTCTATGCTCAGCTAAAAAAATCATTCTCTCTTCTCACCAATTATCCACGTTCGCGATCGTGACTTTGTTCTTCATATCATCCGATGCCGCCAACGCGTTGTAAGTCGTATCAAACAGCGGATCTAAAGCGTCGCCGGTTTCATTCGCGGACGAAATCACACTTTTCAACGCCGTCGAGCGCAAATTTTTGCACTCGCTCTCCATCTCGCTTTCCATGTACGCCTCTTCCACTCGTTTCAACAACTTGGCGTTCAAGTAGGACTGCGGCGGCGGCACTTGTCCGCCGCCGTTGGCGCATCCGCTCGGACACGCCATCATTTCTACAAAATCCCACTTGTTTGGTTCTCTTTTCAGAGCCCTGGTGACATTTTGGACGTTTCGAAAACCATAAGCTAAAAGAAATTTCAGCTTTACTTCTCCCTCGATTTTCAATTCCACCTCGCGCATGTCCGCATTCGTCAACGTCTTGTACTCTAAATCTTTACCACGCAAATCGACGCCGTAGAGATCCCTGGCCGCTTTGCGGAAGACATATTCGAGATAAGCACCTGAGGTTGCCGCAAAGGCTGGCGGTAGGAGCACATCTTCTCGTTCATCTTCCTCTTCGACATCCATCATATCCTCTGTTCTTGACCACGACGCAAACATCGAATCTATCTTCGCACTCGGTAAACTCCTCACACTCGCCTCGTCCACGACGTTGCATTTCTTCTCCAACAATTCTGCGACCTCCGTCGTTGTCAACACGCAATCCGTCTCGTTGGTATTGTCCGTCTTAAACTCTTTCCTACTCGCTTCCAACTTTTTATCAAAACACGGCATCACCGACACGTGATACGCCTCCGTCTCTTCAGAGAGAGCAGCCTTCTTCGCAAAGGTCCCGGCAATCGCCTGCGGACTTTTTGCTTTCGCCAGAAGATTCACATCACGCAAAGCGTTTTCGGTTTTCTCCGCGTAGCACACCCACCCAGGACACGCCGACGCAATCATCGGCAGCAACGACGACGACGACGTTTTCCTCTCCGTAAACTCCCTCGCGTATCTCGCGCGAGACGCCGCTCTCGCCTCGTTACTACTGCACACCGCGAACGCGTTAAAATGCCTCTTAAAAAACCCGCACAGCTTCTCCAACATCTCCTCAGATTTCACGTTATACTTCACCGCTAACGACGCCACCGATTGCGGGGATATCGTCACCACCAATCGCGCGTTACCGGATTCAAAGTTTTTAGCCAAAAATTCCTCCACCGACTGCTGCTGCATCAGCACCGTTTCCGCGCTCGTGACGCACCCAGAACACGCGAGACAATCGGAGAGAGAGACTTTTATCGATTTCCCATCCCGGCTGAAATCTTCTCGCGCCGGTTCGAAACGCTTCTTTTTCTGTTTTATCGTTGATGTGGTGGCTTCTTCTTCTTCTTCAATCCTCGTCGTCGTCGTCGTTCGAGAACGGAGAAGGATTTCCCCGCCGGCGCCAAAGTCGTCGTCGTCGTTTCCAACCTTCAGCGCGTTGGAAAGAGAATCAGCGGAGAGAGGAACGATGCACGCCTGGGAAGGCGCGATGTAATCGTTCAGAGAAGAGGCGGAGAGTTTGACGGCGCCGCTGAATCCGCCGCCTTCCGCTGATGGTGACATGTTTCTGTTGTTTTCTGGGGACGAGAAATTTGTGTCGATTGACAACACACAAAAACGAAAAATTAGGGGTGTCGAGTGGCCCGCGCGCTCATCGGAAAATGCCGGAATGCAACGTTTTACCCGAGCGTTGATTCTTCTCGCTAACAAAACGAATAGTATTATTATTATTAGGTTCTACTACAAATATATATATTTTCTCTCTCTCTCTCTCTCTCTCTTATTAGTCTTTCTTGTTATTCTTTTTGGTCTCGTTTTCTTTCTGTCCCACGACGGCGTATTTGTTCACTAAACTTTTGATCTTTTCTTTGCGCTGACTGGTCATGAAAGCGACGGACGGGTCGAGTTTCGTTCCGCCGGAGGAATCTCCTTTGGCGTGGTCGATAACCGTGCGCACTATTTTCTCCTCGTACTTTTTGCACTGCTTCTTCGTGAGAATGTCCCGGTCTCGTTTGAGTTTGAGTTGCTCGAAGACGTATTTGGTGACTTGCTTGGTCACGCGTTCTTCGTAGGCTTCTTCGGTGAGCGTGCCGGCGTCGGCGGAGGCTTTGCTCTTCTTCGCGTTTGCAGCGGCGAGAGCGTCGTCTTCTTCGCCCAAAGCGGCGGCGTCTTCGGCGTCTTCTCTCGCCCGTTTCGCCGCTTTCGCTTTTGCTTTCGCTCTCTTTTTCTCTCGTTTCAAGTTTGCCGCATTTTGAAAATCTTCAAAGGAGGAAATGTTCATGTTCATGCCTTGATCTTCGTCGGAATCCGTGTCGTTGTGATGTTCCATGGCGGTTTGTGCGGCTTCTTTGGCGGCTTGAATCGCGCGTTCGGCGTCTAATTTAGCTTGTTCCGCGGCTTGTCGCGCCGCGAGCGCAGCTTGGCCTTCGGGTAGATCCGATGCCGCTTTGACGACCGCTTCGCGATGGTCTCGAAGTTTTCGCTCGGCGGCTTCCTTCGCCTCTTTGCGTTGCTTTTCGTGCAATACGAGAAGTTCTTTGTCCGAAAGCGCGTTATCCTTGTTATTCGCGTTTTTCGCAACTTCACTCGCGATGGTGTTCATGCCGTTGTTTTTAATCGAATTCAAAAGCGTCGTCGTGATGTTGTTGTCTTGCTTTGGCGCCAACACGTTCCCGTACGGCGAGATGGGACCGCCGACGGACAAACGCGTCTTATCGCCACCAAGAGCTAACAAACGCATCCATTCTCGTGTGATCATTTTGGACATTTGCTTCAATCCCGCGTTTTCGTGCGATTGATAGTAGTCTTTAATGGTTAACGGGACGCCAGATTTCTTCATCAACTTAAAATCGAACGGAATTGATCGAATGACTTTCAACGCGGTCATCGCATCTTCCTCGTCGTCGTTGCGTCGCGCGCGTTTAGCGAATTTGCCCAACCACTCGTTAAAAGTCGCTAACCCGTTGTGCTTTCCGTACGCCCATTTTTCTTTTTCAGCGTTGGTGAGCGATAATACGGCGTGCATCAAAGCGCGTTTCCCCGCGCCCGTTTTCAATGCGTAGTGGTTTTCATTTTCAACCATAAGTTCCGCCAACGCGAGTCCGATGGAGTTCGTCTTCGAGGACGAATCTACGGTCATGGAGATTTTATACACAGATTTTGCTTCGTCTCTACCAGCTAACGCGTCCGCGTCGACGACTTGGTTCCTCGCTCGCTCTTCCGCTTCTCGCTTGCGTTCAATCGCCGCCTTCATCTTCTCAAAGTCTTCTCCTTCCAACTCGCTGTCGTAATCGGAGTCTTCCATTAACGCCAACTGTCGAGCTTCTTCCTCAGCTTTCTTTCGCATTTCTTCGAGGTCGAAGACTTCGTCGAAGATTTTACCTTCCTCGCCCGAGAGTTTCCGCAAAACTTGTCTCGCCGCTCGCCATCCAGTGAGCATGGCGCCACCAACCGTGTCTGGATGTTCTTTACACGTGTGTTCACCGGCAAAGAATAAGCGTCCTTTCAATTCTGGACGACCTAACTCGTCGTAATCGGCTGCGCCTCGAGAGCTTTTCTTGACGTAGGAGTACGAACCTCTCGCAAACGGGTCTTTGCCCCACGCGGTCGCTTTCGCCGTTTTCACTCTGATTTTCGATTGGTCACCGTTAAAGTGCACTTTTGCCAACTGTTCCACGGCTAAATTTACGAGTTCTTGCTGCGACTCTTCCGTGACGTTGTTTTCCGTATCTTCCGCGTTCGACCCGGCAACTAACGCGATCAGCATGTTTTCACCACAGACCGGTTTCAAGTTCCAGAACATGAAGCATCTCGCGCGATTGTTCATTTTTGACTCGTCGTCGCTGTCCACGGCAACGCCAAAATAATCGCGATCGTCCGACCAAAACTGTTCCTCGAATTCGATGACCAGCTTGTTCAAATTTCCAAAACCTAATCGTTGGACGGCGTTTTGTTTCGCGGCGGACAGTTCTGGAACGAATTCCACGTCGTTGTTTTTGAGACAGCCGAGAGGTACCGTGCACACCACCGCGGAGCCTTCGTAGGTAGTGCCATCAGCGCATTCGACGTTCACGCCATCGAACGGATTTTTTGTGCTCGTGACGGTCACCTTCTTGACGATCGAGTTGAGTTTAATTTCTCCGTTCTTTTCGATTTCTCGCGCCAACGCGTCGGTGATTTGACCGTAGCCGTTTCGCACCATGCAATGCGGCCCGCCAAACCCGCCGTACATTTCGTCTTGGTTCCAATGCGGCAACGAAACGTCCCCGAGTTTCGCGGAACATCCGTATTCTAAATTCGCCCAGTGCCAATCGAGCAACCGCTTATCGTCTTTGGAAAACTGTTTAATTTTCTCCATTCGTTGTCGCTTCTTTTCCTCGTTCATGTCGTCGTCGTCTTCGTCGTCTTCTTTGTCGTTGTCTTTGTCATCGTCTTCTCCTTGTTTTTCTTCTTGTTGTTGTTGCTGTTTCTTCTTCAATTTATCCTCTAAAAATTCGCGCTCGAAGTGGACTTTGGTCAAGTCTTCAATCATTTCGCCTAAACCGAGATCTGCCGTGGCGTCTTCGCCTCGCGCCTCTACCGCCTCTCTTGCTTCGTCCATCAACAAGTCTCTTAACTTTTCAATCCTCGCGTCTTTCTCCCCGTCGACTAAACTACCGTCTTTGCCGTCGTATAAAGGACATCCCGGGCGTAACTCGACTAGTTTTAAATCGATTTGAGAGCTGACCTCGGCGGACGGATCCGCGCGAATACCTAACCACGGCATACCCGTTCTCGCTTTCGGGTTCGGTTCCGTGCCCGTCACGATGGAGGCGCCGAAATCTACCGGTGCGGAAAATGTTTCTCTTTCCGTCCACACCCTTCCTCCGACTCGGTCTCTCGCTTCTAAAACGACCACCGGCACGTTTCTCGATTTCAACTGGTTCGCGCACGCTAAACCGGACGGTCCGGCGCCGATGATTATGACCGGTTTCGACGTATCCACGTCTCTCTCGCGAATATTCGGATGCACTTTCCCTTCATCGACTGCCGGAGGTAATCTCCACTTGAAACTAATCTCATCTTCGCCGTCGTCTTCATCACTTTTGTTCGTCTTCTCTTCTTTGTTTTTGTCTTCTTCAAACAACCCGTCGAAAGCCTCCGCGCCTTCGGTTAAATACTTCGTCACCACCTCCTTGATCAACCCTTTCTTCTCACTCAAATCCATGTTCAAACACTCCTCCGACCCGAGTTTCTTCCTGATCATCTTTTCCGTCATCACGTTCATGTCGCACGTTTTCAGCAATAGAATCAACTCCTTCGTGATGGTCGCGTCGTCGACGACGACGGCGGCGACGGCTGCGGCGGCGGAAGCGTCTTCAGCATTCGCAGCACCATCAGCAGTAGCAGCAGCAACGGTAGTTTCTTCTTCCTTTTCCTCTTTTTCCACCAGCACTCCGTAGTTTATCCCTCCGTTCCGTTCCAGCCAATCGAACACGTCTCGTATCATTCGTTCCTCGTAATTCTTCACCAGATCGATCACCTCCTTCACCTCCAGTCTCCTCTTCACGTCTCGCCGCCACATGGTCACAATTTTATTCCTCACGCCTAAATAATGCGCTTCGCTGTTCCCATCTCTCAGCTGGTGCTCGAAATCTTTCTTCTCTAAGAACGACACGCGCTCGAAATCGAGCCCGGCGGAGGAGGCGGCGATTTGTTCCTCGGACAGCGGGAGATTTTCGTCGGAATCCGAATCGTTGAATAAATCGTCCAAGACGAACTTAGAGGAGCGACGGTATCCGACTTTTCGTCGGTGGTGGTGGTGGTGACGGATGTCTTCTTCTTTTTCCGTCGCCATTTTTCTCTTCTTCTTCTCTCTCTCTCTCTCTCTCTCTCTTCGTGCGCTTTGTTTTCTCCCACACCAACGCGAGAGAGAGTGAAAGAAAAGCACGCGGGTTTAGGGTTTTGCGTGAAACCCTAAACATTCGAGCCCGAAATCTAAAATGGAAAAACGCAACTCCCAGCACAACAAAAAGGATTTCACGCGTCGACGACGACGCCCGTCGTCTCAAAATAATCATGACTACTTTGAGAAAGAAGAAAACGCACTACGACGTGTTGTGCGTCTCTCCGGACTGTTCCCAAACGGAAATCAGAAAAGCCTATCACAAGTTGGCGATACAATTTCACCCGGACAAGGCGAACAACGACGAAAAGGACAAGGAAGAGAAGACGGCCAAGTTTCAGAAGATTTCCGTCGCGTACACGTGCCTGTCCGATCCGAAGGAGCGAGAGAAATACGACGAACGATTGAGCAGGATGGGGAGGTACGGGTTGGCGTCGCGTGCGGTGGATTTTTCGGACGAAGACTTTGACGACGACGACGACGACGACGTGTTTGGTGAGAACGACGACGACCACTTTTCGAATCAAGACTTGGAGAGAAGACTGTTTTGCGCTCGAGTCGGCATCGCGGAGTGCGTGGTGAGAGTCGTGCGAGTGAGTTTAGAGGATATATTCGAAGGAAATAAAGTGTTTGTGGAATCTGTTCCGGTGTTCAAGGCGGATTTCGTGCACAAGAGAGTGGTGCCGTCGGTGGCGCGGGTGAGAGTGGTGGTTCCGAGGAACGCGCGAGACGGCGACACGATATACTGTCAAAGCGACGGGAGTCAAATGCAACGCGTCGCGGTGGTTATACGGGAGAAAGCGCACGAGGTGTTTTCGAGGAGCGAAAATAAGCGAGACGACGTGGTGGCGACGATTCGATTGACGAGAAAAGAGTGCGAGGAAGGCGCGGTTAAAATAATCAAAGGATTGAACGGAAGGGAAATACGATTGAAAGTGAATAAAGGGGCGGTGGAAAGAGGAAAAGATAAATGGCACACGGTAGTTGGCGAAGGGTTTTACGTCTCCAGACCGAGGATGGACGTGAATAACGGGTCCGAGACTACGAATACCGCGAGCGCTCAAAATCGAAGTCGAGGAGATTTGAGGGTTCGATTTCGGCAAATGTCCGGATTCGAGGCGTTTTGGAGGAAAGGCTCTAGATTGTGGTGGGCGAAACGAATCGGTGGATCGATTGTGGCGTACGCGGCGTTAGAATTAGGCGCGACGGCTTTATTACACGTGCTCTTGGACGCGTGGGATATTTTAGAAGGACCCGGAGATCAGTTGTTTTTAGATTCGTTTCCAGGCTTGTACGGGATTATTCCTTCGACGTCGATTATATTCGCCGGACGAGGAAGAGCAGGGAATGAAGGCAGCGAGACGTTGCATAGAAATATAGACAAGGTATGGAACGCGCCTCGCGATATGCCGGATAACATACGATCGGAGCCTCCACCGCGCAGACCGTTTTCTTTTTTTAGGCAATAGTTTTTTTTAGGTATAGAAGAGAAAGTTAATGAAACGTTATTCTTGTTGTATAAATCGCGATTACTGTATTTTAAATAGAAAGCGGGCGCAAACTAAGAGCACTAACTCAATATAATTACCTAATCATACCAATCGTCGATGTTCGCCTGGCCGCCGAATGCATCGGCTAACCCGTTCACGCTGTTCGCGAATTCGTCTTCGGTTTTCTTGCTCTTACTCTTCTTCTTTTTCGATTTGACTTTTTCCGGCGCGACGTCGCTCCAAAATCTATCGTCCGTTTGGTGATTGCCGTACTTTCTCAAATCTGGTTGTCCGGAGTTGATGGGGCCGCCGCCCCAACCGCTCGGCGCTGGTGGGTGACGCTGAAATGATTGACCTGGGTTTGCGCTATTCGTCGCAGTCTTTGCGCCAGCGCCCGGTCGCTGATCGATGCCGTGTCCGTTCAAGCTATCGCTCCACCCTGCAAGTTTTCCGCTCAACCAGCCTTTCGCTTTATTTGCAGCTTCGTTTGCTTTTGCTACCGCGGTATTCAAACTCACGCCATGTGCGGGCGCAGGGTAATACGGTTGAGAACCAAACCCGTCGTATTGTTTTGAGCTAAACATACCACCATTGCCGTATGCGCCGCCGCCGCCGCTACCAACACCTCCAGACGGGAACAATTCGTTATAATCCGGTTGCATGGTCGACGCTTTTTTCCCTCCTTTTTTATTGCTCGTCGGCGCCGCGTACACCGACGCCGTGTCTTGAAACCCGTTGTTCATTGCGATTCTGGCTTGCGCTTCGGCCCTCGCCGATTCCGCTGCTTTACGCATGCGCTCTTCCAACTCTTCTTCCAACGATTTCTCGGTCGTTTTCTTCTTCTTCTTTTCCTTCTTCTCTTTCTTTTCCTTCTTCTCTTTCTTCTCTTTCTTTGCTTTCTTCTTTGTTTTGGGTTCTTTGGGCGCTTTGACTTCCTTGATTGCTTTTTTATGTTTGATCGATTTGTTCTTTTCTACAGTATCGGCGGAGATTTTCCATCCGATTTCGTCGTCCTCCTCGTCGTCGTCCTCGTCATTACCAATCTTCTTGCTCAAACGTCTCGAAGCAAACTCGTCGTCATCTTCGTCCGAACTACTGTTTTCTTCGATATCCTCTTCGCTACTACTATCTTCGCTACTACCTCCGCTCTCGTCGCTGTTCTCTGAATCTTCCTCGTCGCTACTCTCATCGTCGTCGTCGCTACTGCTCAACGCCTTCTCGTCGTCTGGTTTTGCAAACGGATCGAACGTTGCCAACGTCGCCGTCGATTGCTTTTTCTTTTTTGCAACATCCACGTGTGCAGCCATCGCGGCGCCCATCCCGCCGCCGCTCATAGCCGCGACCACCACCGCGCGTTCGTCCGCCGTCATATTTTTCAAATGGTAAGTCCGATCTTGCACGTCTGGAGTAGTTTTCAAATGTTTCACCCACTCTTCGGCGGAAATGCCGCCTAAGAACCTCCCTTCGCAAAATCCTCGAGGTTTCGGCGGAGGCGGCGGTTTCCACCCGTCCTCTTCCTCCTCCTCGTCGTAATCTTTCTTGCGCGTCTTCTTTCGCGTCGAACTACTGCCAGTCGGGAGCAAACTCGGCTTGCCGCTACTCGTCGTGTTTTCAAACATAGAATTCACCGCAGAGGCTGCCACTGTCGTCGCTTTCGGTGCCATCACCACGGGCGCGTTATACTTAGGCAGATCCATCTTCACCGTCTTCTTTTGCGTCTCTTTTGTCTTTTTCTTCTTCTTGATAAAATTTGAGTTCCCGTACGCACTAGGAAACAACACGTTTTCTTCTTCTTCTTCCGATTCCGACTCCGATTCGCTTTCGCTACTGCTGCTGCTGCTACTACCGCTGCTGCTGCTGCCACTACTGCTGCTCTCTTCCTTCTTTTTCTTCTTCTTGCTCTTCTTCTTCTTCTTGCTCTTCTTCTTCTCGCTCTTGCTCTTCTTCTCCTCGCCGCCTCTCCCTTCCGCTTTCTCCTTCAACTTCTCGCGATACTTCTCCGCCCACTTGCTGTTGTACTTCTCCCTCGCCGGCGTGTGTTTCCCAATGTTCCCTTTCTTCCGTAAATACGAGTTCATGCTCTCGTTCCCGCCGTGTCGCATTAAATCCAGCTGTTTCTTGTTCCAACTGTCCATCGTGATCGATCGCACGAACGACACGTGCACCCCTAGACTCCGGTGAATCCCTGAACACCCTAAACACAACCACAAGCCGTTCGACACCGACGCCCAGTCCGGGTTCCCGGTCGGGCAATCCGCGCACGTCAGGTTCCCCGGGAGCGTTCTCTGTATCTCCGCGAGTATCGATCGGTGGTCTGACATTCTCTTTTTTATCTCTCTCTGTCTCTCTCTCTGTGTGCGTATCTCTCGTTTTGAACAATCCGCTTTTCTTTCTCTCTCTCTTTCCGCGGGAGCTCCGCGCTTTCAACTCTGACGACTCGAGGACGAGAACACGACGAGAGGATGCGACGAACGATGGGAATAAATCTCCTCGGTCGGCGTTGCGACTCTCCCTAGTTCCTCTTCTCGTTTCTCCGTCGTGGGAAAAGGAAACCGTCTCTCTTTATCTCTCGATCGATACGCGCGCGCGCGCTTATTAATGACGACCAATTTTTTTTCCAATTCTTTTTCTCAACACGAAAAGATTTCCCCACACAACATACGCGCACATATACCACATCAAGAAATGGCAACGCACCACCGCCAGGCGATGAAGCGAGGGTGGGAGCGCAAACAACAACGAGCGCTGCGTTTCGTGGAAGAAGACGACGAAGACGAGACGACGACGACGACGACGACCCAGACGACGACGACATCTGCGTTGCAACAACTCTCGTCGTCGACGAATAACGACGAGAACGAAGACGCGCTCGAAGTCCTGGCAAACACCGTGAACGTGACCAAAGATGGGAACTACGTGACGAAAGAAGAGTTTGATTTCGCGATGCAAGCGGCGCAGAACGCGCTGAAAGCGAAGACGCACGCTAATCACATGCTGACGCTGCAAGCGAAAGCGGCGATGCAAAACGCGGTGATGGCGCTGAAAATAACCGAGAAAGAGGTGAGAAGACTCCTTTCGCGAGCGCGCGCGCGGTCGCGCGGGAAACCATTTTAATCGCATGTTTTTAACGACGCTTTTTCGTCTCTTTCGTCCTTTTCTTTCTTTCTTTTACTGTGCGCTGCGACGGCGACTGACGGCTTTAAAATCTCTATTAATCTTCTATCATCCGCGCAGTGTCAAACGTTGCGAACGCAACTGGCGGATTTGAGAAGAGATCCAGATTTAGCGACGGAGTTGATGATTGAAGACGCGTTGCATCGAGACCGGGAGCAGCTGCGAGTGGCGAAGGAACGAGTGAAGAAATTGTCGAACGCGTACAGGATGTTGCGGAACGAGATCGGGAGGGAGAGGTACGAAGCCGCGGCGTTTGGAGGGGCGAGGCGGGACGGAGACGAGGGAAGAGGAGACGAAGAAGGAGAGCGCGGTATGAGTAGGAACCAGAATACGCTCGTTTCAATTTTACCAGTCGCGATGGAACATCCCATTAAACTCGATGAAGCGCACGAGACGAGGTCGATCGTATTGGCGCAGTTGTGCATGCAGGGCTACGCGTTGGACGATTGCGAAAGGGCGATGAAGGAATTGCAATCGACGGATTTGTACGAGTGTTTAGATTGGTTGGAGGAGAAAGAGGCGTTGCGCGCGGTCTATAACGAAGAAACGTTGATGCTTCGAAGAGAAGAGGAGGAAGAAACGTTCGATGAGGATTCCGAGGAGGAGTCTTCCGCATTCGGCAGAGATCGAGCAGCGAGACGTCGGCAACAGTTGGCAGCTTCGAGATTAATCGACGACGAGACGACAGAAGATGGTAAAAACTACGACGACGACGATGAACGAAGCTCGTTCGAACTAGGCGATGAATTTGATTACGCCAAGTATGATTCATCGAACTTACGGTTGACATCTGAAGAGTTGTACGCGGCGAGATCGAGAGCGGTGCGCGTTTTGTGCGCGTGCGCCACAGATCCGCCATCGCGACAAGAGCTCGAGGAAAAGGAAGTAAAAAGACTAATGACAAAAGTAGAAGATGACCAGTTAGATTTAGAAGGTAAAGGTAGAAAAAATGATTCGTCGTTCGAATCGACGGATTTGGATGAGGACGATTCAGATTACGACGATGACGAAGACGATACCTCTGAAGATTTGAACGCGAAACGTCGAGCAAAGGAAGCTAAGATGAACACGCGCGCAAACCAAATGCTCAACTCACCCATCCGAAAAGGCAAACGCAATTCGGCAAACTCGTACAAAAAGTCCTCGTCGTTGACGTCTGAATTGATTCCGAAGAAGGATCCAGAAGTTTTGAGGAAAGAATACTATATTCGAAGAGACAAGATGGCGTTTAGTTTTCGAGCGATTGTCGCGCTGACAAAACTCGCCGAGTCCGCATCGTCTTCGTTTTTTATCTTACACAATGGCGGGTTACGCGCCGCGACAGAGTGCTTACGTAAATACGGGCAAACGTCGTCGTCGTGTGCAAGAGCGTCGTTTGCGTTGATTCGACAATTCGCCAGAGGTGGTGGAGTAGGCGAGGAGAATGGTTCCGAAGACTTTTTCTCCTCTGTAACGGCGAAACATTTCGTACAAACCGAAAGGTTTCGCATTTTGCCTTTGCTCGTTTTACGCGCCGTCGAGGCACGAATGGAAGATTTTGACGTCGTTTCTGATGGATTGAAGTGTTTGTGGACGTTGATCGCTCTCGGCGGTGATCGAACGAGGAAGCAGTTGCTGAAGAGTAACATCGCGTTTACCATTCAAAGGGCATTGGCAGTTTCAAAAGACGAAGACGAACAATACCGGGGTCGTCGGTTTAAGCGTGTCATCGGGTGTGGATTAGCAATGTGCTTAAATTGCACGGAAGCGCAGGATTTGTTCGCTAGACTGAGCATTCCAGGATTGATTCGAGCAAAGTTGATAGAATTTCCTTCGATTAAGTTTTCTGGAGAGTTTGCAGAGTTGCGCGAGTTTCTTGCAAGCGCGAAGAAGACGCCTTCGCAGTGACGATGTATACTACTAGTACTACTATATTTTACCGCTACATGTAATGTGCTTGTATAAAAATGCTAAAACTTGTATGAAGCTAAAAGCGTGAATAAATTATTTTACCGTTTTTCTTTCTCTTTCCTACTATAGTACGTCTCTCGTTGAATCGTTCTCTTCTTGGGCGGTTCCAGTTGCCATCTCGCGTTGACTCGGTCTTGAAACATTTCGTTCAGTTCTTTCACTGTGCTTTCAGAAAGCATGTTTGATCTAACGTCGCACTCTTCGCATACCGTGTTTTCAGTCATGCATCTCTCGAGCGAGTCGACGCTTTCGTCCGTGATTTCGTTTCTCTGCAAATCTAAACCAAACAAAGTGACGTTTTCAGACAACGCCTCGAATACTTCGTAAGCTCCGGCGTTGTAAATTTTATTGTATCCCACGTTGAGTTGTTCCAAACCTCGATTGTCGCACTCGTCCACCAACAACAAATCCGCGAGACCTTCGGCCGCGACTTCGTCCAAATCGTTCCCTCGCAAGTTCAACAACTCTAGTTTGCTACCTTTTTCAATCTGCGCGGCGAGTGACGATAAAGCATCCCTCACCGTTCTCCCGCCGCCGATGTCGTTGCACGCAAAGTTCAACGATTTCAACCTGGCCAAGTTTCCTTGGTCGAACTTCCAATTCTCAACGATACACTTGAACCCATCTCTCTTCAGCGTATTGCACGATAAATCTAAATGTTCTATGCAAAGTAAACGAAGGAGCTCTCCGGCGTCTTTGACTCCTTCGGAGGAAATTGAATTGAAACCGAGCAGTAAAACTTTTAAACTTTTACTAGCGCCGCCGCCAAAGGCGGACGACGCAGAAGCATCCGGCGATAACAACGCCGCGCACCCTTCGTCACCAATGCCATTGTGCGCCAAATCCAACCGTTTTAACGTTGCCGTTTCGTTGTGCAAAAAAGCTGACGCCAACGCCAACGCACCACCGGCGCCGATTCTGTTTGACATCAAATATAATCGCGTCAAATTTAAATGGAACGAAGCTAACGCAAGTTCAGTAACGCCGGCGTCGCCGATATCGTTCGAGGCTAAATCGAGCCATCGTAAGCGAATCGGATATTTCGCGTGTGGATTTTTGTAACCTTGGCGAATCAAAGCGCCACCTAGGGATTGTGCGCCGTTATTCGTACACCCAGATTTTCTCAGCGCCAGCCTGCGAAGACTCTTCCACCCGTTGCCATTGTTTTCACCTTCGATCGTTCTCGCCACCGCGCGAACTCCGCCGTCGCCGATGCGAAGCGACCAACTCGCATCAAATCTCGAGACGCCGTTTTTCGCCGCCGCCGGACAAATTTCTGTCAACGACTTTTCGCACGCCGCGTGTACTTTCAACCCGACACACGCCAGCGTAAACGGAAGCTTCTCGAAATCTCTCGTGGATGCGTTCCCCGCCGAGTGAGTTGCAAACGCCTGCCAATTATTTTCCAAACACAGCACCAACTCCCTCACGCTTTCGTCGAAATTGTTCACGTCAGGATGATGTTTTCGCACGTGTTCGATCAAATGACTCACGTTACACGTCAAACGCCTCAACTTGAAACCCATCGCCAAAGCTTTAATCTCGCTCACTTTAAACTTCCCGTTATCTCCCAAATCCACCGCCACAATCTCCTCTAAATTTACGCATTTTCTCACCACGTCCATCAAAATCGCCTTCGTGTTACCTCCATTCTCTTGTTTGCACTTGCTCACGTCCAATTTCCGAAGCGACGCTTTCGCGATGTTTGCAATCGTGAGTAAACTTCTCCCTTTACTAAAAATTGCCGGCGTTACCTTCACGCTCCTAAACGCGCGTCTCGCTAACTCGTTCTCGTTCTCTTCGTCGCCGTTCGACGAGAGATTCTCGCGCGTCTTCTTCCTCGCCAACGTCGCCGCGCACAAACTCTTAGCGTCCAACTTGCCGCAAATGATAGACGCAACGTCCACGTCTAACTCGTCTAAATACGGAAACATGAAATGCCTGTTGTTGTTATTAATCGCGTCATCGTCCTCCTCGTCCTCGTCGTGTTTCTCCTCCGCCGCCGTCGCCGAGCACTCCCTCTCGTCCTTCTTTGAAAACGCCTTCCCTTTCCACTCCTTCTCCTGTTCCTCTCGCCGTTCCTGCTCCGAGAAAAACTTCCTCCGGCGAGAGGCGCGCGCCCACGGTCGTCCGTGCCCGCCACTCGCCGCGTTCAGCGTCGGACGTTCGTATTTATTCCTCTGCGAGTCCGACTCTTTCTGCTCCGCGTCGGACCAATCCGACTCGGAATCGGTCGTCGATGCTTCTTCATCTTCGTTCTCGTCGACGTTCGACATCTCGTTCTTTTCGCGAAAAGAAAGTCGCGCCAATCGCGCGGAGAGAACTTCTTCGACGCCAGAAGTGCCGCTCGCCGCTCCCCCGCTCGCCGCTCCCCCGCTCATTTTTGCACAAAGGGAGGAGGAGGAGGAAGAGGAAGAGGAAGAGGAAGAGGAGGAGAAGATGAAGAACGTAGGGGAGAGAGAGAGAGATTAAGAGAGCGGAGTTATTTAGGGTTTCATTATCAGAGTTTTAGGGTTTAGTATTTAGGGTTTTGTATTCGTGGGGAAAAGGGCCGACGAAGAGAGAGAGAGAGAGACGAAGCGCGAAGAGGACGACGACTATGCGCGTTGCGGCGGCGGCAACAACAACAACAACAACAACAACAACAACAACAACAACATCAGGGCAACGCGTTTTGCTGGTGTGCGCGTGCGGCGTTTACGAGGAGGAAGAAGAAGAAGAAGACGATGCGAGAAAAGCGACGACGAAGATTGGAATTCGCTTCGTAACGAACTCGACGGAAAAAAAGGGGTGTTGGAGCGCGATTCGCGCGCGAGGAGGAAGAGACGACGACGACGAAAACGTGATCGTCGAGATTAACGGCGAACCCTGCGTTCGCTTCTTCTCCGCGAAAAAACATTGTTCCGATGATGCTACCGTCGTGGCTATTCGAGCGGTTGGCTTCGCCTCGTCTCGGAAACACCACCACGAGTGTTGTTGTTCGTCTTCGGAAAAGAACAACGAACCCCTCCTCCTCCTCTCTGGATGGAACCAGTTCGGTCAATTGGGCGACGGGAGTTGCCAATCGAGAGCGCCGAGCGATTTTCGACCGGTACCCCTTTTCGAGCGGATGCGCGTGCGCGTGCGAAAAGTCGCGCTCGGTTTGTTTCACTCCGTCGTATTGTGCGAAGGCGGCTCGGTGTACGGGTTCGGCGCCAATCCGCAAATAGGCGCGCCGAAAGAGGTGAAATACTCCACGGTGCCGAGATTAATCGAAGGCGGCGATTTACGCGACGACGATGAAGACGACGAGATTGAATTCATCGGATGCGGTTCTCGCCACACGCTCATCGCGACCAAACGTCGAGCCTTCGCGTTTGGCTGCAACGCCAAGCGGCAGTGCGGCTTCGCGCCGCCGGACGCGAACGACGAAGACGACTTTGAAGACGAAGACGAAGAAGAAGAACGACACAACGTCTACCTTCCTCGCGAAACCCTTTCGTCGTCCTCCGCAACGACGATAGTGTTCGTTCGCTGCGAACGATGGAGCTCTTTCGTCGGACTTGTTGTTCAACGATAATTTAGATCTATATAGAACGTAACGTAGCATCATCAAACGTTTGTAATCGCGCGCGCTTTACGTAGAACAACAACAACAACAAACTTTTTCTCTTCATTTTCCAATTTCCAAAATGCGACGCGAACGACAACAACACCAGTCGTCGTCGCTCTTCCCACCGTCCACGGAAAACTTCCTCCGCCACTCCTTCTTCCTCTCTTCGTACGCGTACTTTTCCTACCGCGTCGTCTTTCAAACCTTGCACTCCAGCCGGATTGATGCGGAAACTTTGACATCATCTCACGTCGACATCTTCCGGGGAAGCGCGCTTTTCTTGCACTCGGTTTTGGAAACGTGCGCGTTCGCGCTGATGGTGCTTCCGTTTTGGAGGAAACTGTTCGACAGAGCGATGTTCTTACCGATGAGCAGCGGATCGTTTTTTTTGCGGAGGTTCTCGATGAAGACGACTTTGACGACGAGCGGAGGAAGAGGAAGGCGGAGGAGGAAGAACGCGTTCGTGTCCGTCGCCAGCGGAGAGAACGGAAAACTGTTCGAGGAAGATTCGAAAAATTTTAGTACGACGACGACGACCGGGACGATGAAATCGATCGAGTCGAACGTTTCGAAGCTGGAACGAATGACGCCGGTGTTTAGTCGAGAGTTGATGGCGTT
>Ga0181559_10001348_pt1 | contig 24069 bp, 12 predicted proteins | sample 011ome_21_FD_133752 | JGI IMG/M metagenome (GOLD analysis project Ga0181559, IMG submission 133752) | Coastal salt marsh microbial communities from the Groves Creek Marsh, Skidaway Island, Georgia - 011508AT metaG (megahit assembly) | ecosystem: Environmental > Aquatic > Marine > Intertidal...
CGAACAGCTCGCCCTCCGCGCGGAACAGCGGGTTCCCGAACGGCACGCCGACCGTTCCGCGTGTGGGCTCCTGCTCCACCGCGTCCGGGTCGGCGGTGCAGTACACGCGCATGGCGCCTTTCTCCTCGAAACCGAACCGCGTGTACCCGCCGACGATGCGTTCGGATCTCGCCAGGCTCTCGTACACCTCGTCCATCTCGTCCGCATCCACCGCATCGAGGGGGTCGTCGTTCTCCACGTGCGCGTCCTTGAACACGTCCGCCAGGCACTCACGAATCGGCACCGAGCTCGCGTCCGCGTGGCGCGCCAGCATCGTGGGCGTGCGCCACACCTCGTCGCTGCCGGAGCGACCGCGGTCGAACACGGCGCCCGTCATTTTCCGCCCGACGACACAGACACCGCCCGACGATCGACGCTCCCCGAGAGACAGGAGGACGAGACCAGACCGAGACCCGGCGGGGACGGGCCGAGCGCCCCAGCTAGCGCTCGCGGGACGTGCGCCGAGCGTCCCCCAGCGTCCAACAGCTCTGAACCTCGCACGGCACTTCGGTCCCGCCCGCGCGGTCCCGACTGACAATGTGCGAGAGGCCGTTGGCGTATAAAAACCGGCTAACAACCACGTGAACAATTTTGCCGAGCATTTTGCCACACGCGCGGCGAAAACGCGGCTTTCGATAGCCTCCGCGCCGCGCGCGCGTCGCCGCGACGAGGTATGGGATGTATCACCGCGTCGTGTTAAAGTGGTATTATCATATTAAAGTGTTATGCGTTCTTCTTCTCTGCGCGCTTTCGTCGAGAAGAAGACGCGGCTCCGAGGCGGTCGACTCGTCGACTCCGTTCGCGACGGACGCGAACCGCCGCGCGCGTTTTTTTTTTTCATTCCGAGCCGCCCGAGCTGGAGGGCTTCACCGGGACCTTGGCGTAGCTCGCGACGCGCTTCATGCCCACCATCTTGGCGCCCGTCCCGACGTCCTTCTCCGCGGACCACACGCGCTTCATGCCGCGCTTCTTCTCGTGCGGCACCTGCGCGCCGAGCTCGACCATCTCGGTGTACTGCCGGCACGTCACCGCGAACGCCGAGCCGCGGATCTTGCCAGCCTTGTGCAACGCGAGCTCGTCGTCCACGAACCGAATGTCCAGCGTGCGTTGGTGCGTGTACAGCCCCGCGTCTTGCATCGGCAGCACCCACGCCACCTCGTCGCTCTCGTTGTGGTGCGAGTGCCACCACCCGGGCGGCGTGACGAACACCCCTCCGGGGGTCCAGTCGCACCGGATGGGGTCGACGATGTCGCCGTTGGTGTCGATCTCTTTGCCCATGAGCGTGTACACGCCCGGCTTGGCGGCAACCGCCAGGTCCAGCGCGACCGAGTTGTGCCTGTGCGGCCTCTGCACGGAATTGGCCGGGATGGAGTTGAGCAGCGACCAGAGCACGTGCGTCAGCGTCTTGGTCTGATCGCAGGCTTTGTTCCCGAGGAGCACGCCGAGCCGGTTCACCTCCGTGCCGCGGTTAGCGTGCGCAATCTCCTCAACCTCGGCGAGCATGCGCTCGCGCTTGAACAGCGTGGGCTCGAACTTCTTCCCGGCGGGCGCGACGCCGAGGTACTGCATGAGCGGCTCGTCGTGCACCCAGTAGAGCGCGGCGCCGCCCTTCGCCGCGGTGTGGCAGGTGTGCTTGAGCGCGCCCTGCGTGATGGGCACCACGAAGAGGTCGCCCTCGGACCACGACACCGCGCCGTGCTCGCTCGTCGTCTCGCCGGCGCCGCGGATGACGTAAAACGCCTGCGACGTCGCGACGGCGCGCGTCTCGATGGACTCCGACTCGCAGACGCGCACGAAGGACGCCATGAGGTTGGGAGACGTGCACGGGTTCTCGATCTCCAGGCAGTCGTTGATGTCGAAGGGGATGACCCGCGTCGAGCCCTGCTCGTGCAGGATCGCGGGGTGCACCAGCACCGGGATGGGCGCCATCACCGGGTTCGCCGCGGCGCCGTACTCGAAGATGTTCGCCGTCTCGGACCATTTCGCCTCCTCCTTCGCGTGTTTGCTCGCAGGCGCGGCCGGGGTCTTCAGGAGCGCGGCGTCCGCGCTGGGGAGCCGAGACAGGGTCACTTCGGCGGTCGACATCGCGCTCGTGCCGGTCGCGGGAACGCGCGTCACGCGTGGGGTGCCTTTAAAAAAAGGAGTGACGTTGCTGGTTATCGGATCCGTTTCGAATCCAACCGCCGGGGGTGCGTCCGGGGAGGAACGAGACGAGCGAGCGGGCGTGAGGTGACGAACGCGGGCGGGCCGAGATCGGGACCGTGCGCGTGCGCAGGTTGCGGCCAGCAATGAGGCGAGTGTTCTCCTCGCGCCTCGGACATCCAAGAACGACTATTCGCCTATTCGCAAACGCGTACTGACGAGACGCGCTCCGCCAGAGAATTTCGCGCGAGCCACGGCACCCCCCTCCGCCTCTCTAGAGTGACAGAAATAGACCGTGAATCAGGGTGTACCAAATACGGTTCGATCTGAGACGCGTTTTTTCGACAGGTGATGTTTTCGAGTGTGTTTGTTTTCGGGAGAAGTGTTCGGAGATTTGGACGCCCCTCAAGACGCGCGAGCGAGAGTCCGGGCGGCCCTTTCTAGCTGGCGCAGCGTCCGAGGAGTCATCCACGTTCGCAGAAATCCGTCGAGATGGTACGTGACGTTCGTATCCCTCGCTTACCCCCCGCGCGCGCGGTCGCCGCGTCCGAACGCGTGGCGTTTCCGCCTCACACCGCGCGCGCGATGAGCAGCCTAGGGTTTACGCGCTCGCGAACGCAATCCCGACGCCGGAACCGGCGCTTCGCGAAGACGACGGACGACCGCGAGACCCGTCGACGACGGCATCACACCCGCCGATGGCTACGCCGTCGACGTCGCGGCGTTCGCGCGGTGTCGGGGCGCGTTCGCGGCGCTTGGCGCCCGTCGCGCGCGTCGCTCGTCGGGAAAAACTCCATCGTTAGGTCTCTCCGCGTGTCTGTTTTCGGGGCGTCGATCGCTGACCCTTCCCGCCCCTCCTTCCCCCTCACGCCACAGTCGAACCCCATGAAGGAACCCCGCATTCACAAGCTGGTGCTGAACATCTCCGTCGGTGAGTCGGGCGATCGTCTCACCAAGGCGGCGAAGGTGCTCGAGCAGCTCACCGGCCAGCAGCCCATCTTCTCCAAGGCGCGCTACACCGTGCGCACCTTCGGCATCCGCCGCAACGAGAAGATCTCCACGCACGTCACCGTCGGAAACCGCGACAAGGCGATGCAGATCCTGGAGTCCGGCCTCAAGGTGAAGGAGTTCGAGCTCATCAAGCGCAACTTCTCCCAGACGGGCTGCTTTGGCTTTGGCATCTCCGAGCACATCGACCTCGGCATTAAATACGACCCCTCCACGGGCATCTACGGTGCGTGGCGCGCGCGAGCCCGCGCGGCCCCCCCACCACGTCAGAGGCGCTCGACCGCCCGGTTTTCCGAACACACCGCGCGAAGGACGCGAAGGACGCGAGCGACGCGAAACGCACCGGTTATTGCTGATTACTTCGTGGACGTCGCCTCACCGGTGTGCCACCGAGTATGAACTTGGTGCAACACCGACCGTCCACGCGGCGGTCCGCGGCGCGCCGCCTCCTCGGCTCGCCCGGACACTCGCACGGGCATATCCTTCGCGAAAGCTTTGGATTTCCTTTCGCACCGCACGCGCGAGACTCCCGCGCGACACGATCCTGACCATATGCCGTCCCGCCGTCTCTTCTCACTCTCCTCAGGCATGGACTTCTTCGTCGTGCTGGAGCGCCCCGGGTTCCGCGTCGCGAAGCGCCGCCGCAAGCAGGCGAAGATCGGCGCGCCCCACAAACTCAAGAAAGCCGACGCCATGAAGTTCTTCCAGTCCAAGTTCGACGGCATCATCCTCGCCAAGGCGTACGCCTAAGCGCGCTCGTGAGGTAGAGTGGGGGAGTCGTGACGTGTATACCCATACGACGCGCGTTTCGATACAACTCGATCTAACGAAAGCGGAGGAGCGCGTCGTTCGACGGTCGCGTCGATTTCGACGCCGCCGACGGCGCTCGCTAGCTCGTCTCCCGCTCGTCTCGGTCGCGTCCCTCCTTCGCGGGTTTCGACTCCGCAAACGCGGAGGGGCACAGCGCGTTCACCAGGCACTCCCCGCACTTCGGCGCGCGGGGCGTGCACGTGAGCTGCCCGTGGCCGACCAGCAGGGGGTTGATCTCCACCCACTCCTCCTCGGGCAGCCAGCTTTCCAGACAGACGCGCGTGTCCTCCGGCGTGCGCGTTTTCCGCGGCGTCCCGCTGGCGGAGTACGCCACGGGAGGCACCCAGCCCATGCGCTCGGCGATCCTGTGCACGTGCACGTCCACGCAGATCCCCGAGGCTTTCCCCCAGCCCACGTTCATGACCAGGTACGCCATCTTCGGGCCCACGCCGGGCAGCTCCATGAGCGTTTCCACGGACGGCGGGATGTCCGAGCTGTACCGTTCGACTAAGATCGCCGCCGCCGCCTTGAGGTACCCCGCTTTGCGCTGGTGGAACCCCACCGGCGTGATGAGCGCGTCCAGCTCCTCCACGGACGTCCCCGCGATGTTCTCCGGCGTGCACCCGAACGCCACCAGCCGCGCGGTCGCGGCGTGCGTGATCGGGTCCTTCGTCTGCGAAGACAGCATGGCGCTGACGAGCGTCACGAACCGCCGGCCTTTCGCGTCGGGCGCGGCGTCCTCCGAGATCTTCTCGCAGCCCATGGTGTCCACTGGCGCGCCGCCCGCCGCGCGCATCCGCTTGATCAGGCGCAGGACCTCGGGCCAGTCCCCGGGGGGCGCGAACGGCGGCGCGCCGGGAGACGCGGGCGTCGCGGACGTGGACGCGCCGCGCGCACCGCGCTCGGGGGTCGCCTGCTCGACTTTCAACTCCATGTGGTCGCGTTTCTTGCGCTTCGCCGAGGGACTGGAGTCGCTCGCGCGCCGAGACGCGGCGGCTCGAGCCACGGGGAGTCGTTCCGGCATCTTCGCGGAGCCGGGGGACACCGCGCGAGCGCGCGCGAGCTGGGACAGGGGGAAGGCGACGTCGGACAGAAAGAAACGGTGTTGTTAGTCTCGCGTTCGGACGACGTCGGGCGACGCAGCGCGAGCGGGGGGGGAAACGCACCGCCTTGGAGACCACTGAGCCGCGCGAGGACGGGGAGACGATGCGCGCGGTGTGCGACAGCCCCCGCCACGCCCGCGCGATCATCCGCGCGTCCGGGGCGCCCGGTGGTTTGCCGGATGTATAAAAAATGCAGGCGTGCCAACGCAAGCTCGGCCGATACCAAAAACACAGTGACAGGTCTACTCGACTGAAACCCTAAAAATAAGTCACTTTGCTAAAACCGACGCGTGGTCCGCCCCCTCGCCCTTTTCCACGCGCACGCGAACGGATCCTATCAAGCAGGTGCGTGTCTTTCGAAACACTCGGCTCGGGTGATCCGTGACGCCCGACCCTCGACTCGCCCGCGACGCGTGCTTCGTGGGACGCTGGTTCGCCGGCCCCGAGGGTTGCGAACATTTTCCGCGAGCCATCATCGTGAAAGCCGCCTCGTTTCCCGACTCCCGCGCGCCCGCATCGGCGCCGCCGCGTGCTCGCCGAGCGACCCGACGATCGACGACCGGGACTGACCCTCCCGTCACCTCACTCCGCCCTCGCCTCACAGGATGCCGCCTAAGTTCGATCCCTCCTCCGTCATCGAGGTGTTCCTCCGCGCCACCGGTGGCGAGGTCGGCGCTGCCTCTTCGCTCGCGCCTAAGATCGGTCCTCTCGGTCTGTCCCCCAAGAAGGTCGGCGAAGACATCGCCAAGGAGACCAAGAAGGACTGGAACGGCCTTCGCGTCACCGTGAAGCTCACCGTGCAGAACCGTCAGGCGAAGGTGTCCGTCGTGCCCTCCGCGTCCGCGCTCGTCATCAAGGCGCTCAAGGAGCCCCCCCGCGACCGCAAGAAGGTGAAGCACGTGAAGCACTCCGGCGACATCTCGCTCGACGACTGCATTGAAATCGCGCGCATCATGCGCCCCCGCTCCCGCGCGCGCGAGCTCAAGGGCACCGTCAAGGAAATCCTCGGCACCGCGAAATCCACCGGCTGCACCGTCAACGGCGAGGACCCCCAGGTTGTGCAGGAAAACATCGACGAGGGCGAGTACGACATCCCGGATAAGTGATGGACGTCCGCGGGAATGGGCTTTTGAGAGGGTCGCCGTCGTCGAATGAACATCTAAAACGATTGAAACAATGACTCGACTCGTGTCTAAATCAAACACGCGTCGCTCGTCGCCGATGCCGCGCTCGGTGTCGCGCATCAGTTGGCCGACGCGGCGGGTTCGACCTCGCCCGCGGACTTCCCCGCGGGCGACGCGGCGTCGCCCTCCTTGTTCTCCGCCAAGATCTTCGCCGCGTCGGACTTGAGCTGCGCCGCCTGCTCCTCGCGGCGCTGCCGCCCCCGCTTCAGGAACTCCTCCTCCGTCTCCTCGTCGGAGGACTCCTCCGTGCCCGTCTCCTCGGAGGGGTAGTCGGGGTCGTGCTCGCGCCCCTCGTCGTCCGAGTCCGACCCCGAGTCGTCGTCGCTCGACTCCGGCTCCGGCTCGGCTCCGGCGCCCTCCGCCGCGTCCGCCGCGACGTCGCCCTTCCCGGCGGCGGCGGCGGCTTTCTTCTCTTCGGCGGCGAGTTTCTTCTTCCCGGCCGCCGTCTTCCCCGCCGCCGCCGCCGCGCGCTTCTCGAGCAGCTCGGGGGTGCGCCTGCCCACCTTGATCTTCACCGGGTACCGCGCGTCCGCGCCGATCCAGTAGTCGGACATCACCACCACCGACAACGCGTACGCGCCGGCGCTCGGGACGTTGAACTTGAGCTCCGCGACGTGCCCCCGGGGCTCGCGCTGCGCGGCGAGCACCGCGCGCTTGTCCAGCTTGCGGTAGGACAGCACGAAGTTCGCGGCGAGGTCGACGATAGCGATCCACCAGCCCTCCTCGCGGTCGCAGTGCTCGCAGAACGGCAGGGGAGGCAGGTCGTCCTTGCCGCGCACCACGGCGCCGCCCACCAGAGGCGTTCGGACGCCGGGTGTCTCGATCTTCTCGCCCTCGGCGGCGTCGCCGCCGCCGAGCGCGGCGGGCGGCTCCGCCGCCGCCGCGCCGCGCGAGAGCTTGACGTTCATCGTGCACGTCACCACGTCCAACTCCACGATCTGGGTTTCGCCGTCCGTCTCGATCGTGCCCTCCAAAATCTCCGCGCGCGGAACGAACGCGAGGTGCGACTCCACGTCCGAAACCTGCGCCGCCGAGAGGCCCGCCGCCGCCAGCGCCGCCGCGCGCTTCTCCGCGCCGGCGAGGCTCGCGAGCTCGCCCGCGCCGCGCACCTTGCCCTTGCGCGCGAGCGCGAGCGCCACCTTCTCGTCCACGTGCGGCAGCTGCAGCAGCGACACCGTGCCGCCTTCCGAGGCGTCCTTGGCGGCGTCCTTGGCGTACTTCAGCGCGGAGGGCGCGACGGCTTGCGTGACGCACTGCGAAAACTCCAGGAGCGACAGCGCCGGCCGAGCGAACGCGTAGCCAATCTGGTTCACCGGGGAGAGGAACACGCGCATCGCCTCGTCAAACAGCGTCGGGAAGAGCTTCATGACCGCGCGCAGGTCTGCGCGCAGCGCGGGGTCCACCTCGTGCGTCTTGCGCGCCGCGGCCGCGAGGAGCAGCGCGTGCGCCTTGACGATGGCGGGGTGCCTCTTGAGGAACTTGGGGTCCTTGGCGTCCACCTCGCTCTTCAGCGACGCCAGGAGCCTCTTGATCGGCTCGTCGTGTTCCCTCCTGTACGGGATGTTGATGTACTCCATCGCCACGGACAGCACGCGCGCCGCCTTGCCGGCGCTCAGGTGCGGCTTGAGCTCGCGCGCGAAGAAGTACTGGGTCTGGCGGAGCACGCCGTTGGACCCGGCGTACCGGTTCATGCGCGTGATGGCGCACACGGCGAGGAACAGAGGGCCGAGGATCCCGAACGCCACCAGCGCGATCAGCACGATGGGCCCCGTGCCGTCCTTGCCGAACATCCACTGCGGCAGCGCCACGCCGAGTTTCGGCGCCTGCTTCCCGTCGGGGTGCCCGTACTTCTCGTAGTTCTCGCGCGCCGCGTCGTCGGTGAGCGTCTTGTACGCCGGCGTGATCTGCTCGGTGAAGATGCGCGTCGCCTCGGGGTCCGGGTTCTTGTCCGGGTGGTACTGCAGCGAGAGCGCGCGGTACGCCTTCTTGATCACGGACGCGTCCGCGCCCACGGGCACGTTCAGGACCTTGTACGGGTCGAAGTGCTCCGCCTCCTCCACCTGCGAGAACGCGATGTACGCCGCGAGCGCGGCGGACACCGCCCAGAAGGCCAGCAGCCACAGGTTGGCGCCGGAGAAGAGCGCGCGGAGCCTGCGCGCGGCGGTAGGCCGGTTTCTCGCCGCGCGCGCGGCGGCGGCTTTGCCCCACTCCGACGATACATCCGTGGGCGCGGCGACCGCGCTCGCGGCGGCACCCTTCTTCTCCTTGTCGCCGTACGCCGCGTCGATCGCCCAGCTCCCGACGCGCCACAGCGTGATCGGAACCAGGAAGAACTGGATGAGCGACAGGAGGAAGATGGGGAATAGGTTCCCGTGCGCGTCCGTGGGGTCGGACTGCACCATCCTGTGAGGATGTGTGGAGCGTCCGGAGAGGAAATCGGCGGCTCGAAGCGATGAGTCGGTCCTCCCAGTGCTTCCGGATCTGAGGCCGCGGCACAAGATTGAAGTGATTCTCGAGGCGCGGCTGGATGAGAGTTGCGACGCGCCGCGAGCCAGCCACTCGATCCGGACGAATTGACGGAAAAAGCAGTTGTTGCCTCGCTCGCCCATCCGCAAAGGCGCGCCCGACGTGCCCGCCGAGATGTCTGCGGCGGGGCGGGCGGACGAGACCGCCTCCGCGTCCCCCTCGGCGGAGACCGTGGAGACGTTTCGGGCGTTTCGACGCGCGCTGGTGCTCAAGTTCAAGACCCCGGACCGACTCCAATCCGAGGCGTTCGATTTCATCTACGATTCCGTCGACGCGGGGGTGGAGCGGCGAGCGGTGCTCGCGGCGACGCGTAACGTGGACTTGCGCCCCGCGCTCGGCGGCGGCGCAGTCTCCACGGATGACCCGGCGCTGATCCGCGCGTACCTCGACGCGAGGCGTGGGATGTGTCCTCCCCCGGCGACGACGAGGGAGAACGACCGGACCCCGCCAGGGACTGTCGCCGCGCGAGTCACGATGAAGTTGGTCAACGACGCGGCGGCGTTCGTCAGAGCCGCGGGGGCGAATCACCGCGTCTGCGAATCCATCGACGCGTCGGACGTCTTGGTGGCGATGCGCCGGTTCGACCCCCCCGTGGCCGGTGTCCGGGAACTCTCCGTCGCGGAGTGCAGGGCGTACGTCAAGACGTGGGACTCGAGCGATTACGCGCACAGAAAACGCGACGCGTGGCACGTGCACGACTTCAACCGGTTCGCGCGGTTCGCCGACGCCGAGACGGACGCGCGCGAGGGCGCGAGCGACTTCGTCGGCGCGCGCGGCGAGGCTGCCGCCGCGTCCCGCGACGTCGAGAGGCGCACCGAGCACGCGGCGGAGACCGTCCGAAGACAAGCCGCCGACCGCATCGAGGAGAAAAAGAAGGCGGCGTTTCGCGAGGCGCGCCGCGCGCGACGGGAAAGGGAAGGCGAGGCGCTCGTGAAGTGCCTTCGCGAAGAGATGGCCGTGTACGCCGCGCAGCGCGCGCCCGCGGTGGGCGGCGTGGACGCGCCGCACGCGTTCGAGGTGCGCTTTGAGCCGGGCCGGGGCTGCGTCGGCAGGCTCACCCCGGAGCCGACCTTAGCGCTGGCGCTGGCGGCGACGGATGTCGCGCCGGGAGGCGTCGCCGCCGGGTACGCGACCCCGTCGGAAGCGCGCTTGGCGCTGGCGCAGTGCCGCGTGGCGATCACGGCGCTGGAGGCGGCGACGCTCGGCGACCACCTCGCGCGCGTCTGCGCGCGTTGCACGCGCGTTCGGTGGGACATCGACGAGCTTCTCGACGCGTTGGGATGCGACCGCTTGCCCGGGGAGGACGGCCCGGCGACGGTTCGAGCGTGGACGGAGAGCGCGACGCGCGTCGTGGAGGCTGAGTACTTGGAGGGTGGGTCCAAAAACGATACCCCCACGGAGCTGTTGCGGTACCTGGCCGCCCCCGCGGAGCTGGCGTTCGGGGCGGACGCCATCGTCAAGGTGGTGGACGCCTGTCTCGCGGGGTTCCGCGAGCTCGCGCGATTCCTCGCCGCGCTCGATAACGAGCTGGACGTCTCGAGCGGTGGCGGCCGCGGCGGCGGCGGCGTGAGCGTGACGAACGTGCGGTACGCCGCGCGCATGGCGAAGTGCACGTCGCCCTCAACGACGCGGGACGCGCGCCTGCGGACGATCGCGCGCGCGTTCCCGGCGGCCGAGTCGCGTTGCGTTGTTCGCGAAACCGGCGAGACGGAGCGACGCGTCGACTGGCGCGCGTTTCTGGAGGCGTGCGGTCCGAGCGCGGCGTTGGTGGAGCAGGAGAAAGCCGCCGGCGCGTCGCCCGGGGGCGTCATCTCGCTGAAGCTCGCGGAGACGCACGTCGCGAACGAGGCGCGCGGCGGCGCGGAGAGCGGCGGGGGACCGGACGTGGAGACGGACGCGGTGATCGACGCGGACGACGAGGCGTTCGACGACGACGTCGTCGCCGTGTGCGCGTCGCTCGCCAAGCGTCTGTTCGCGCGCGTCGGGGCGCTACGCCGGGCGTTGGAGCGCGCGGACGACGGGGACGCCGGGTACCTGTCCGTGGACGCGTTCGCGTCCGCGGTGGCAGCCGCGGGGTTCGGGCCGCGCACGTTCGGGCCGGACGAGGCGCGTTGGGCGCTCGCCGCGTGTCATCACCCGTTCGCGGAAAACGCGGTTCTGTACCCGAAGTTTCTCGCGCTCGTCGTCGTGGCAACAGAGAGAGAGGTGTTTCGGCGCGCGGACGCGGCCGGCGCGATGGCGCGCGCCAGGCAAGTCGCGCTCGATGCCGAAGACGCGCGGCGACGCGCGTGGGTCGCGGACACGGTGCGCGTCGCCTCCGAAACCGCGGACGCGGCGGCGACGCAAGCGAAGGCGCGATTGCGCTCGGAACACACCGCCGAGTCGCGATGGGCGACGGACGTCGCGAGACGAGACGCGGCGTATCGCGCGCGCGCTTCGTGCGAGGGATGGTAGAGGGGCACGCGTCGTGCGCGAGGCTTCTATGACACGTACTATATGATGAAATGGGCAGAACTGTATCAAAAGATAGTTCAGACACTATCATCAACCTGACCGTCGAACGAATAAAAGAGTCTACGAGCCGAGCGCCTTCGTCTCCTCACTTGCCGATGCAAAAGTCGCTGAATATGACGTCCAGGAGCTCCTCGACGTCGACGGCGCCCGTGACGCGTCCGAGCGCGCGCGCCGCCAGCCTCAGCTCCTCCGCCGCGACCTCGTGCCTCCCCGTCTCCGACGCCGCCGCCGCGGCGAACGCGCCGAGGTGGTGCACGCACTCGCGCAGCCGCGCGCGGTGGCGCGAGCGCGTGATGGCGGCGACGCCCGCGCCGTCCCCGGCGACCTCGCCCGCGCGCGCCTCCACTGCCGCGCGGAGCACTTCCGCGAGCGCGTCCAGCCCGCGTCCCGTCGCGCACGACACGCGCGCCGTCGGGAGCTCGCGGCGCCGCGCGGCGACAGGCGAGTGCGGCGAGTGCGTCCCGGCGCCTTCTTCTTCGGACGTCGCGGGCGTTCCCGACGTCCGACGCGACGGCGGCGCGCGGCGTCGCCCCGCGGACAAAAGCGCGCGCAGCGGCGCGTCGTCTCCCTCGCCGAGGTCCGCCTTGTTGAGCACCAGCACGTCCGCGCGCTCGAGCGCCCAGCGCGGCAGCTCACGCGCGCCCTCGAAGGACGCGCCGTCCAGCACCAGCACGACGACGTCGGCGTCGGCGGCGCGCGCCTGGGCGCGCCGCACGCCCTCCGCCTCGACGGGCTCCGTCGCGGCGCGCGCGCCGGCGGTGTCCGCCACGACGGCTTTGCGTCCGCCGAGGTTCAGGGTTGCCTCCACGGCGTCCCGCGTGGTTCCCGGCTCGCTCGACACGATCGCCACCTCGCGCCCCGCCAGCGCGTTCAGCAGCGAGCTCTTGCCCGCGTTGGGCGGGCCCACCAGGCACACGCGCGCGCCGGCGCGCGTGAGCTCGCCCGACGGCGGCGCGCGGAGTCGCCGCTCGAGCTCGCGACGCAGCGCCGCGACGGGTCCGTCCGTTTCGGACGCGGCGGCGCGGAACACGTCAACGCTCACCTCGTCGTCCTCCCCGAAGTCCAGCGTGGCCTCGACGTGCGCGTGCGCGCGCAGCAGCGTGCGCCTCCAGCGCTCGTACGTGCGGCGGAGCGCGCCGCCCGCCTGCGACAACGCCTGCCGGCGCTGCGCCTCCGTCTCGGCGTCCAGCAGGTCCGCCAAACCCTCCGCCTGCGTCAGGTCCAGCTTGCCGTTTCTGAACGCGCGCCGCGTGAACTCGCCGGGCTCGGCGTGGCGCACCGCGCCGACGCTGGCGGGCGCGCGCAAACGGCCGAGCGCGCCCAGCACGGCGCGCACGACCGCCTGGGAGCCGTGCACGTGGAGCTCCGCGACGTCCTCGCCGGTGAAGCTCCGCGGGCCGTCGAACCAGAGCAAGATGCCGCGGTCGAGCGTCTCGCCGGTGTCGGGGCAGACGAACGCGGTGGGGCGCGCCTCGCGGTGGCGCGGCCGACGCGCGCGCGCGCGCGCGGAGCAGTCCGCCGCGGCCGCGGCGGGGGGCAACAGGCGCAGCACCTCGTGCGTCGCGGGGCCGGAGACGCGAACGACCGCGACGCCCGCGCGACCGGGCGCGGTGGAGAGCGCGAAGATGGTGTCGGCGGGCGCCTCGCGCGCGGACGCCGACGCCGACGTCGAGGCTTCGGCCGCGCTCGCCAGCGATCGACGCGACCATCGCGCCGCCGCCGCGGACGCGAGGCGCCGCATCACGGAGGAAGGCGCTGCCCTGGGCACGCGCTGCGCGCAACAGAAGAGCTTTTTGCAACTCGTCGGCGGCGACGAGGCACGAGGGTGCCGATTTTATTCGTCCGGTTCCCGAGACGCGAGAGAACTCCCGACATTTGTACGTATGCGTTTCAGTCTGGAATAATCTGGATTTTGGAGCCGCGCGCCGCCGCCCGTGCTTCGAGAGGCTCGTGGCTCCGCACTCCACGGCGCGCCTCGTCGCCGCCACCAGCGAAGATGGGGAAGCCTAAGGGGAAGCGCGCGCATCGCAAAATCGACGTCGGGGAGGATGCGTACATCGAGAAAAAGCGCGAGGACGCCGCCGCCGGCGGCGCGGTGGACGAGCTCCCCGACGACTCGCTCTTCTTCGTGGACAACGACGGGGGCATCGCGGCGGGCGGCGGCATGGCGATGCCGACGTCGCGCAAGGCCAAGGCGCGCGCGAAGACCCTCCGCGTGGACGCCATCCTGACCAAGGCCAAGACGGCGAGGCCGTTCGCGGTCCCGGTGCCCAGGGGGGTCAAGGGCCCGCCCACCAAGGCGTTCAACACCAAGGGCGCCGAGCTCGCGAAGACCTCCAAGGCGGAGCTCGCGCGGCGCGCGGCGGCTGGGAAGCGGACGTCGGGCAAATCGGTCGCCAAGTCGGGCGGCGAGAAAATCGCGGGGGAGGCGCTGTTCAAGCCCGCGCGGCGGTTCACGCTAGACGACGTGCTCGGCGATGATCCGGACGCGCCCGAGGCTCTGAGCGCGTACGACCTGTGGGGCGCGGGGGTGGACCCGAAGCGCCGGCCGGTGCAGGCGAAGAACGCCGTGTTCCGCAAAGCCGGCGCGCTCGCCGCCGACGCCGCGGCGTACTCCAAGCACAGACTGGGCGACGCGCCAAAGCCCTCTGCGAAACGCCTCACGCCGTACCGACCCTCCACGGAGGCGAGGGCGGTGCAGGTGGACGCGGTCGGGTGCTCGTACAACCCGCCGGAGGACGCGCGGCAGGACGTCATCGCCGCGGAACTCGGCGCTTTGACCAAAAAGAAGCTCAAGGAGCAGCTCGACCCGACGCGCGCGCCCGTGAGCAACAACGAGGCGGCGATACGAATGGCGGAGGAGCTGTTCACGGCGCAGGACGAGCTGTACGACGAGGATTCGGACGAGGACGTGACGGCGTTCGGCGCGAACAACGCCGCGGTCACCAGGGACGGGAAGATGACCATCGCGCAGCGCAACAGGCAGGCGCGCGCGCGCGAGCGCCGCGCGGAGGAGGAGGCGAACAGACTCGCCAAGCGTCAACGACGCGATCTGAGTAACCTGAAGGAGGTAAACGCGCGGCTGGAAGCGAAAGAGGCGGCGGCGGAAGAGAAACGCGCGCGACTGGCTGCCGCGCGTTCGGAGCGCAAGGCGGAGGCGCCGAGGCGACTGGGGAAGCACCTGTACGAGCCCGAGCACGCCGCCGTGCTCCTGACGGAGGAGGTGACGGGCTCGCTGCGCACGCTGGCGGGGTCGCACACGCTGCTGCGCGACCGGCTGAAGAGCCTGCAGCGCCGCGAGCTGGTCGAGCCGCGCGTGCGCCAGAAGAAGGTGAAGAGCAGGAGCTACCTCAAGTATGAGCCGGGCGCGAAGGGGGAGAAGGAGACGGAGATGCACGAGTCCGCGCTCAAGGTGACGCGCGAGACGTCCAAGATGAAGGCGATGGCGACCCTGTAGAGGCCGGAAGCGGCGCGAGGCGCGTGAGAAGCGCGAGGGAGCGAGACAGTCAGTGTATTTACACGTCAAGCGGCGCCTTTTTTTGTTCTCGAGCGAACCCCTTCGAGGCGGCGGGTTTCGCGCGCGGCTCTGGCAGTCCACGCGCGCGCGCGTCGCGGACCGCGCGACCATGGGCGGGTGTCTGGCGCGCCCCGCGGGGACGCGACGCGTCGACGTCGTGCGCCCCGCGCGTTCCGAGGATGCCCCAGGGAAGGAGGACCGTCCCTCTCACCGCGTCTCGGACCGTCTTCCGCTCTCCCCTCTGGACTCGGCTCTGTGCATACGCGGGCTCGTCGTGTACTGGGCCTTCGGATTCGACCGCCGGCTGGACCCCGACGCGGTGCGCGCCTCCCTCGCCGCCACGCTCGCGAAATACCCCGCGCTCGCTGGAAGGGCGCGCGTCCGCGCGAGACGAGGCGCGACACTCTCGCTCGAAGTGGACCTCGACCACCCGAACGCCGGCGTCGCGTTCGAGGTTCGAGACGACCCCGCGACGACGCTCGAAGACCTGCGGCGCGCCGGCCCCCCTCCCGCCCAAAACAACGTCACCCCGTCGAGCCTTTTCCGCCCTCTGCACATCCGGTGCTGTGAGAACGAAGGTGCGTTGTGCGCCGTGCGGCTCACCAGGCTCGGCGGCGCCGCCGCGCCGGCGACTGTCCTCGGCGTCTCCTGGTCGCACGCCCTGGCGGACGGACGCGCGATGCGCGCGTTCTGCGAGGCGTGGACCTCCGAGGCGTTCACGCGCGCCGCCGCGGCGCCGCGCGCCCCGCCAGCACCTCGAGGCGGTCGTGGCCCGGGCCGCCCGCTCCGCGACCCGAGCCACGACCGCCTCGAGGTGCTGGCGGGCGCGGAGCCGCACGACGCGCGCGCGTTCCCCGAGCTGCGGCTGGAGGAGCCCCCGAGAGCGTTTGCGCTGGCGCGGGGCGCGTGCGGCGTCCTGGGCGACGTGGCGTTTCGGCGGCTCGCGCAGGTCACCGTGCACATCCCCGCGGCGGACGCGAGGGCGCTCAAGGCTTCCCTGGACGCGACGTCCACGAACGACGCCCTCCTCGCGGCGACGTGGACGCTGTTCCGCCGGCTCAGGGAGGCGGACCGCGCCGCGCGGAGGTTTAAGTCTTCCTTAAAAGCGCGCGAGACGGCGCGCGCGCTCTTTCCCGTCGACCACCGGCGCGACGACGGCCGCGGCTTGCCTTCGAACCTGTTCGGGAACGCCTCGCTCATGGCGTGCGCGCGGCTCGAGGAGACAACGCCGGGCGCGGACCGAGGATTTCGGTTTCGCGCCGAGGAGGCGCCGGAGAAAACCGCCGCGCGTCGCATGGCGCGCGCGACGCGCGTCGCCGTGCGCGCAGCCAAGTCGCCGGCGGGCTCGGCGCGCGCGCGCGGCGAGATCTTCGCGCTCGCGCGCGTCTCCACCGCGACGCAGATCGCCGCCGCGGTCGCGGCCGTGGCGGACGTCGAGTGCTTCCTCAGCGCGTGGCAGTTTCCCGAAATCTGGGACTGCGACTTCGACGGCGCCGGCGACGGCGCCGGCGCCGCCTACTTCTTCGGCTCCGTGCTGCCGGCGGCGGCGTGGACGGCGGCGGCGTGGCCCGCGCGGGGGGGCGGGCTGGACGTCAGCATGAACGTGCCGAGGCGGCTGGCCGCGCGCGCGCCGCGCGAGATGCAGGAGGTGGTGCGCGCGCTAAGCGACGGGAACGTCCCGGCGGGGGGCGCCGGGTGAGACTCTCGGTCGCCGCGGAGAAAACGCAACCTTCGGTTCGCGCGCGCGCGGCGTTCACGAGACGAACACCAGTGTCATGAGCGTCTCGTTCTGATGAATTCGATCACGCGCGTCACCAGATCCTCGTCCCGGACACTCTTCGCGCGCGCCCGCTCGCCATGTCGTACCTGCTGCCGCACCTGCGGTCAGGGTGGCACGTCGACCAGGCCATCTTGACGGAAGAGGAGCGCGTCGTGGTCCTCCGCTTCGGGCGCGACGCCGACGAGACCTGCATGCGGATGGACGAGGTGCGTCGTCTCATTTTCTCTCGCCGCCGCGCGCGCCGGTCCCCCGTCCGACCCTCCCGAGCCCGCCTGACCGCGCCACCGTCCCTCCCTCCCGCGCGTAGACCCTGGCCAGCGTGGCGGACAAGGTGAAGAACTTCGCGGTGCTTTACTGCGTGGACATCGACGAGGTGCCCGACTTCAACACGATGTACGAGCTGTACGACCCGTGCACGGTGATGTTTTTCTTTCGAAACAAACACATCATGATCGATCTCGGGACGGGGAACAACAACAAAGTGAACTGGGCGATGGACGATAAGCAGGAGTTCATAGATATCTGCGAGGTGGTGTACGCGGGCGCGAGCAAGGGAAGAGGCCTGGTGGTGTCCCCCAAGGACTACTCCACCAAGTACAAGTATTGATTCCGACGACGTCGCGGCGACGGTAGTCTCGGGAGTCCTTTCTAAAAAGTGATGAATCTACAATCTAAAAACAGTAGATCCCGTCGTCGACGGAACGACGCGCGTCATCCCGTCGCTTCGTTCGGTCGTTTCGTTCCCCGCACATCCCGCACCCCGCCCTGCGTCACGGTGTACCGCGCGCGCCCCTGCGGCAGCCGCGGCGACTTGTACAGGTACGCCACGCGCGTGTCCTCCTCCCAGCTCAGAATCACGCGCGTCGCGCACGCGTGCGCGTAGGACTCGCCCAGCGCGGGCACCAGCCTCGCGCCGCCGCCGCCGGTCTCGGCGCCCGGCTTGACCGTGACCTGGTTCACCGTGACCACCGCGAGCGCTTGATCGGTGGCGAGCGCCATCAGCCGGTTGGTCATCTTCGCCAGGATGGCGGTGCGCAGCGCCATGTCCCGGAAGTCCTGCCGGAAGTGGAACGCCACCGAGTCCACCACCACCGCCCGCGCGCCGTGCGCCTTGCAGTACGCGGGCAGCGTCTCCAGCACCGCCAGCAGCTCCGTGACCTCGTGGCATCGGAAGAGGTGTATGCGGTCCAGCACGCGCTCGGGCGTGAACGATGCCATGGCGTCCGCCATGTGCTGGTCCTCGGGGTTCGCGCGCGAGATGGCGGCCAGGTGCTTCGCCGTCGCCTCGGCGATGTCCGCCGCGCGCTCCGCCGTGAACGACCCCTCGGTGTCCACGTACACGGCGGCGCCGTCCAGCCCCCCGAAGGACACGGGGATCTGCGTCGACGCGCACAGCTGTATGCACATCTGCGTCTTGCCTATCCCGGGGCACCCGCACAGCTCGGTGATCTCCCCGACCGCGACGCCGCCGCCGAGCAGGTCGTCCAGTTCCTGGCAGAACGTGTAGATGGGGAGCTTCTCCGCTTCCTCGCGCAGCATCTCCGACGCCGACTTGGCGCCCGCGAGCGCGGCGCCGTCCACCCCGAAACGCACCACCTTCATCACCTCGCTCGCCTCTTCGTTCGTCAAGCCAGCCTCTGCGCGCGTGTTCGGGCGGTGGCGGTCAGAGATCCGAAGGTCGGGACGGGAACGTCGAGGGAGGGCGCGAGGGAAACGAGCCGCGCGAGCGCGCGCGGGTGCCCACCGAAAACCGAAACGCGGGGGGAAGGGCGAGAAAGGGCGCGACGTACCTTGCGCGAGCTCGACGGGTCCGTGCGTTTTCTTCACGTCTCGCACGGAGACGAAGCCCGCGCGTTGCAGTTTCTGTTCGGGGCCGGGAAGGGGGTGAGACGACTCGGTGAGCTCAGATCGCGCGGTCGCCTGTTTCTGCGGGATTCAAAAGAGAGCGGCACGTACCGACCGCACGCCCGGGTTGAGGGGCACCGAAGTGAGCTGCAGGGAATCCTGGTACCATCGCAGATCCTCACGATGGTTCGCCATCGCGTTCCGCGGCCGGCGACTCGCGCCGACGTCGCGGCGCACGCGGATGTGAAGCTCTCCCGCGGACGAGCACACGAGACGCTGAGATTCTCGGCACATCCGAGAAGAATAAGTTCAGAAACTTCTGAGGCGTGAGGTGCCAACATTGCTCACTCGCGCGGCGGCGGAGCCACCGTCGGTGCGTCGGGATGCGGGATGACGCGGTGGCGCTCGTGGAGGAGCTCAACGCCGAGCTCCGGTCGGACAAGGTGACTCGTCGCAAGGCGGCGCTGAAGCAGCTCGAGACGCACCTCGCGTCCACGGACCTGGCGAAGTTGTTAGATCGCACCACCCTCCAGCTGGATGCGGGCCAGGGCGGCGACGTGAAGCTCACTTGGGCCGGGCTGTGCAGCTCGCTGATGCAGTGCGTCTCCGCGGAGATCCACGCGTCCGCGGGCAAGAAAGCCCCCGCGAACAAGCTCGTCGCGGGCATACTCCGGCGTCTCGTGGCGACCGCGGAGGACCCGAAGCGCAGGGCGCGCGTCGGTGTTGTCGCTCCTCTGCTTCGACGCGCGGGGAAGCTTTTCGCGCACGTCCTGGAGATCCTGCGCCGGGGCCCGCCCGACTTCGCCACCGAGTACACGCACGCGCTGCGCGCGCTCCTGGCGGAGCCGCGGTACTGCGCGAGGGTCAAGGCGTCAATCTACGAGGAGCTCGTGGACCTGTACAAGGAGCGGCTCGCCGCCGCGCTCGCCGCCGCCGCGAGCGACGACGCCGACGACGCCGGCGCCAGCCGCGAAGGCGACGCGGCGAACCGAACCGCGCAGATCTTTCTCGAGCTGCTGCGGCGATGTCCGCACGACATGTCCCCGAGAGGCGAGCTGCACGCGGTGGTGACGTTCCTGGGAAGCGCGCTCGCGGGGCTGGCGGACGCGAACCGGCTGGAAGGACACCTGCCCGTCACTCTGGCGCAGGCGCTCAACGCGTGCCTGACGCGCGGCGGGGCAGACCTCGCGCCCGCCACGACGCTCGCGCACCTCGCGCGCGACCTGCGGCCGCTCGTGGACAAAGCGCTGCTGGGCGACGCCTCGCGAGCCTCGCCGCGCGCCGGCGTCCGCGGCGACCACACGAAGAAACAGAAACAGAAGCGAGGACCGCAGCACGCGAGACTCGGCGAGGCGGTCACCACGACCTGCCGCCTGCTGCTGGCGCTCGGCGGGACCCGCGCGTGCCCCGACGCGCTGCGCCGCCTCGCCGCGACGCTGGAGCGCGCGATCGCCGCGCAGCCCGAGACGTCGGCGGCGGATATCGACGGGGGCAACGGCGATGCGGCGCTCGCGCTGGAGCCCGCGCGCGCGGCGGCGTGCGCGCTCGCGGCGGACGTCTTCGCCGCGCAGTGCACGTCGCCGGGCGCGGAGGGACGCTGGACGAGTTCGTGGGTCGGGGACGATGTCCTTCCCTCGGCGGACGCCTCCGCTAGGCATGTCGGGGAGAAGCGCGACAGGGCGGACGCGCTCGGTGGTCGTCGGGACGGCGACGAGGACGGGATCCTCGCGCGCGCGCGACGAAGAAGACTCGAGGGCGAAGACGTCGTCGTCGTCGACGCGAACGACGGAAAAGATTCAGCCGAGCCGGTGATGGTTCGACTCGGCGCGCTCGCCTCGGGCGCGGGCGCGTCGTCGTGGGGGCCGGTCGCGTGCGCGGCGTTGATTCGACACGCCGCGGCGATCCCGCCGCGGCTCGCGCGTGCGTGGCTCGATCGACTCGCGCACGCGCTCGTCGAGACCGTCGCCGCGGGCGCCGCCGCCGACCGCGCCGTCGCGGCGCGCGCCGCGTGGATCGCGCGATGCCTTCGCGAGCTGAGCGCGGTCGAGCGCCGCGGGCGCGCGCGGCACCCGACGCGGTGGCGGGCGGAGGCGGGCGACACGTCGGGCGCGTGGGCGAGCGTGCGCGCGTGTCTCACGCAGTGGCTTCCGTCGTTCGCGTCGAACGAGACGCTGACGTCGGAAGCGCTCGCGACGTTCGCCGCGGCGTCGGCGCCCGAGCTGGCGCCGGGCGGCCCGGCGCCGCCTCACCCCAAATTCTGGAAACTCCGCGCCGTGTCGACGAGCGCGACGGACGACGCGAACGCGCTCGTCCCGCCGTCCACGGCGGCGCTCCGCGCGGCGGCGGCGGCGGCGGCAGCCGGTGGCGCGCGAAAAGAAAACTGGCACAAGGCGCGCGTCGGGTGGGTCCTGCTCCGGCTACGGCCGCCCCCCGCGGGGGAGCGCATACAGTTTTACCGGCGCCGAGGCGACGACGGCGACCCGGGCGCTGGGATCGAACCGATGCGCGCGGTGATCGCCGCGACGCGCGCCGTGCTCCTGAACGCCCCGCTCGACGACGCGCTCGACGACGCGCTCTCGCCGCGTCGGCGGTTCTGGTCGCGGGAGTGGGTCCGGCGTCCGAAGTTCGGCTCGGACGAGTGGGCGGCGGAGGAGGCGCTCGAGGAGACGGACGAACGCGCCGCGCCGCGGTTCGCGGTGCTGGACACCGACGAGCGCTTCGACGACGACGCCGAGGAGGAGGAGGAGGAGGCGTGTCGTCGCCGCGCGGATCGGGGAACGAGCGCGCGGGACGCCGTCGTCGTCGCGCCGTCCGCGTCCGCGCTCGCCGAGACGGCGGCTTTGTTCGCCGAGACGCTTCGAATGATCCCCGCCGAGGGCCCCGTAGCGGCGCTCCGCGTCGCGACGGTCGCGATCGCGACGGCATCCGAAATCGTCGCGACGCGACGCGCGTCTCCGTCGCGCGCCGGGGTTGTCGCGGCGTCCGCGCGAGACGTCGCGGACGACTGGTCGCCGACGGGAGCGGTGTTGGCGCGCGCGGCGGACGCCGTCGTCGCCGCCGCGCGCGCGCTGCGGGAGGCTTCCGCCGCGGCGTTCCGCGGCGACGGCGACTCGACCGGCGACGCGGGCGCGAACCTCGCGGCGCTCGACGACGCGTGCCAGCTCGCGTCCGAGGCGCTTCCCGCCGCCGCGCGCGCTGGCCTCCTGGACGATGTCGGAGACGGCACGAGGACGACGCTTCACGACGCGACGCGCGAACTCGTCTCCGCCCTCGCCGCCGTCGCCGGCGACGCCGCCGACGCCGCGATGGCGGAGGCGCGACGCGCGCGCGACGCCGCCGACGCCCGCGTCGAAGGCGGCGCCGGCGGCGATGCCGCGCGCGACGATGAGATGTTCGACGATGACCTGGACGCGATGCCCGCGTCTCGGGCGATGGATATGACGCAGGGAGGCGCGCCCTCGACGTACCTCGCGACCCAGCTCACGCGAGCGACGCCGCCGTCCGCGCAGACTCTGCCGAGCGTCGGCGCGTCGCCGGACGGCGCGGAGGCGGGCGCGAGCGCGAACGCGGCGGACGCCGCCGCGCTCGCCGCGCTCGCCGCCGTCTCCGCGATCGGCGCGACGTTCCCGGCAGCCGCCGCGGCGGCGGCGGCGGCGCTTCTCGAGCGCGTGGTCGAGCCCGTGGAGGCGCGTCCTCCCGAGGAGGACGAGGAGGACGAAGAGCAGACCGAGGGCATGGTGTGCGTGTTGGTCGGAGGCGAGCGCGTGGCGGACGCCGCGACGCGCGCGCTCTGCGCGCTCTCGGGGACGGACGCGTCCGAGGAGCCCTCGGCGATTGGCGCGAAAGGCGCGGGCGTCGCCGATCTAGCGGACCGTGCCATCGCGGGACTCGAGGCGGCGCTCGTGGGCCCGAGCGGCCGCGGCGGCGCGGACGACGCCGTCGACCGCGCGCCGGAGGAGCGGCGCGCGTGGTTGTTGACGCAAACCGCCGCGCTCGCCGAGGGGCTTCTCCGCCGGCGGCAACGGCGACGTCGTCGCGGGCGGCGGCGCGCGGGCGACCCTTCCGCCGCCGCCGCGACGGCGGTGGCGGCGCGTCGACGAGGCCTCGGCCCGCGCGACGTCGCTTCGGTCGCCGCCGAGTCGTCGCAGACGGCTCGTCTGTATCCCCGCCTGCGTTTCCTCGTGGAGGACATCGCGGGACTTCCCGATTGCGTGGACCTGGAAAACAACGGCGTGGGCGACGCGACGAAGTTCGCGCCGGCGTCGCTCCGCGCGCCGGCGTCGCGCGCCGCGCTTTCTCGAGCGCTTCGCGCGCTCCTCGAGCTCGACCCAGACTACTTTCAGCCTCCCTTGGCCGGCGCGCTCGTCGCGCTGTTGGAGGATGGCTCGGGCGCGGTGCGGCGCGCGGCGGGGCGCGACATCGCGCGCGTGCTCGCGGTGTTCGAGCCGAGCGATCAGCCCGGAATTTTGCGCGAAAAGATCGCGCGGCGTCTCTGCCTGTGCGTCGCGCTCCCAGAACCGGATGCCCTCGGCCGGAGCACGCGGGAAGACGAGAAGGACGAGGACGAGGACGACCATGACGAACCCGTCGAGGTGTTTTCCGCCGCCGCGCAGCTGGTCGGCGGCGCAGCCGCGGCGGCCTCCGCCGCGGCGTGCAAGGAAGAGACCGCGATGCTCGCTCTCGGGCACCTCGCCGCGGCCTGCCCCGCCGTGGAGGCGCGGTGCGTGTTTCTCCTGCTCGCGCACGTCGCGTCCAAGGCGAGAGACGGCGCGCAAAACGCGTGCGGCACGCCTCGCGCGAGCGTCGTCGCGCTCGCCGCGGGGATCCTGTCGCGCCTCGCCGAGGCGCTCGGGTACGGCTCGCGCCGCGCGTTCCTGACGCGCCACGCGCGCACGGTCGGCGCGCTGTGGATCCGCGCGGAGATGTCGCCGCACCGCCTGTTCCGCCTGTTCGACGTCCGGCCCGCCGGGTCGGCGGCGCAGCCGCGGCGCGACGTACTCGCGGGTGGACGGCTCGCGCGTCTCCGCGCCGCCGAAGCCGACGCGTGGGAGAGGGCGATCGTTCCGCCCGCCGTGCTCGCGGGCGACGCGCGCGCGGTGCGCGCGGCGTCCGACGCGCACTGGCGCCGCGTCGGCCGAGGGGACGTCGCGAACACCGTGCGTTCGTGCATCGCGCCCGTCGTCGCGCACCTCTTCCTGGCGTGTTCCTCGTCGAGCGCAGACGTCGGCGTCGCGCCCGACTCGGCGGACCCCGAGTCCAGCGCGCGCGCCGCCGCCCGTTCGCGCCTGGCCGAGGCGGCGGCGAGCGCGCTGGAGGGGCCGCTTTTGGCGCGCGCCGGGACGGAAAAGCGCGGCGTCGACGTCCTCGCGTTCGGGTCCCTCGCCGCGATCGCGGCGGAGATGATGCTCCTGACGCAGTGTCCTCACGACGGCGACGCGGTGTCGACTCGAGTCGACTCGAGCTGCGCCGAGGCGGAGGCGCTCGCGCCTCCGTATCGCACGCCCGACGAGGTGGTTCGCGCCGGACTCGCGCTTCCCGAAGCCGCGCGCAAGGGCCTGGCGAGCGGCGCGGCGGGACGCGTCGCGTCGGCGCGAAACCAAC
>Ga0181559_10001353_pt1 | contig 24033 bp, 20 predicted proteins | sample 011ome_21_FD_133752 | JGI IMG/M metagenome (GOLD analysis project Ga0181559, IMG submission 133752) | Coastal salt marsh microbial communities from the Groves Creek Marsh, Skidaway Island, Georgia - 011508AT metaG (megahit assembly) | ecosystem: Environmental > Aquatic > Marine > Intertidal...
AAACCCGTAATGATCATGTCAGCGATGGGGCTGATCTCGGTGCAGGCTAACGCATACGAAGCGGGTGATTGGATTGCTCGTGTGGGAGCCATTACGGTCGCGCCAGACGAAAAGAGTGATTCGATTGTTCTGCCAACGGCTCCGGCCGCTACCATCCTGCCCGGCGTTTCTGTCGACAACGATACTCAATTGTCTGCTATGGGTGTGTACATGCTGAGTGATTCCCTGGGTCTGGAAGTTCTGGCTGCAACGCCTTTTAGTCATGACATCTCGCTCAAGGGAGTGAATATCCCAGCTGGCGACACCCAACATTTGCCGCCCACTGTGAGTGTACAGTGGTACCCACGTAGTAATACCTCCGGTTGGCAACCTTATCTAGGTCTCGGTTTGAACTACACCACCTTTTTCAGTGAGGACCCATCTCAAGAACTGACAGACGCACTGGGCGGATTGCTGGGGGCTAACCGTGTCGCCCTTCGATTAGAGGACTCTTTTGGGCTCGCCGCACAAGCCGGTGTCGATATTCCACTCAATGACCGTTGGTCTCTGAACATGGGCGTATGGTGGGTTGATATCAATACGACTGCCAAAGTGAAAACCGATGTAGGTACAGTTAAGTTTGATGTTGAGCTCGATCCGATGGTTTACAACATCGGGATAGCCTACCGATTTTAGTCGCTATGTGGTGTCCCCCAACACCACTGCTTCGCCCCGCTTTTGCGGGGCTTTTTTCTCCTATACACCTCTGGCGATGCACATAATCGGTGTGTCCTTGCACTAAGACATCGAGCCGATGACTCTAGCGAATTCAACGACCAAACAACTCAGCAACCTGCTAGTTCAGGCACAGCTCAATTCAGGGATCGGCCAGGCCAGCGAACGAATGATTGAGTGATTGAGTGATTTACGTTCTGGTGCTGCGACTAACTTTGAGTCCAGTCTTACGGCCCGTCGTGATTAATTTCTCGGAGCTAAACGGCTAGGCCGAGTGCATCATCAGGGTGTGTCGAACGAGCATGGCTAAATTAAACAGTCCCCACGCGATTAAGCCTGCACCCATGCTGCGTCGAACCGCTTGGGAATTAAGCCAGCGAGTGAGCCACTGAGCACCTAGGCTGGTAGTGAGCATCGCGGGTAGGGTGCCAATGCCAAAAAGCGCCATGAGAAGTCCTGCGTTTAGCGGATTGGCTTGCGTGCTTGACCACGCGAGTGCGCTGTAAATTAGGCCACAGGGTAGGAATCCCCAAGCGGTCCCCAGTAGAAAAGCTTGATGGGCGTGTTTCGCTGGCAGGAGAGGGCGGGTAAGCTTTTGTATGGGTTGCCAGAGGCGGCTTCCTGCCGACTCGAGTCGTCTTAGCCCCAGCCACCAATTGGCGGTGTAGAGTCCCATGGCAATTAACATCAAAGCAGCCGCATAGCGTAACAATATACGCCACAAATCCATTTGTATGGTCGACGCGACTGCTCCAAGGGCGGCGCCAATCAAAGCGTAGCTACCGATACGTCCCGCGTGATAGGCGAGAGGGAGAGCGGGGCGATTATGGCTACTTAATCCAATTGCCGATGCGATACCACCACACATGCCAATACAGTGTCCAGCACCGGCGAGCCCCATCAGTAGTGCGGTAGCCAGATCTGCGTTGGTCAAAGAGTTGTCTCCTTGTCTTGCGGGGTCTGCTCGTCAAAGCCATCCTCGAAGGGGATATGCTCCCTAAAGTCGTCTTCGAACGGGATCTGTGCATCTCGATTGAGGTCATCGTATTGACCACTATTAATTGCCCACAACACCAGTTTAAACGTGATCACACAGAAAATGAGAGCGATGGGAATTAAAAAATACAGGGTTTCCATTTTGCCTCGCGCTAAGTGATTTTATTTATTCTAAGCGAATTAAGAACAACCACGATTGAACTGAATGACATGCCCAGTGCAGCTAGCCAGGGTGGTACGTGCCCAGCTGCAGCAAAAGGTATAGCGACGGCATTGTAGCAAAGCGCCCATCCTAGATTCTCAATAATGATGCGCTTGGTGCGTGTCGCCAATGAGTATGTTTTGCACAGTGCGTTAAGCTGGTTCGACAAAATGACCATATCGGCCTCGGCTTTTGCCATATCGGATGCGTGTGCGACGGCAATTCCCACATCCGCCTGCGCTAAGACAGCGGCATCATTGATACCATCTCCGATCATAAGTGTTTTCGCACCTCTGGCTTGCAGTTTCTCGACGTACGCAAGCTTGCCTTCGGGTGTTGCACCACTGCAAACGTGTTCGATTCTGAGTGAGTGCGCGAGCAAAGTCGCTTGCGGGCTTGAATCGCCAGTCAGCAGATGAACGTGCATTCCTTGGGATTTGAAGAAGTCAACCACCACACTCGCGTCAATTCGGGCTCGGTCCCGCACGCCGAAGAAGGCCAATACCCCTGAGTCATTTGCCAAGCCAAGCCAGTGGAGTTGACTCTCTGGCCAGGGCTGAGTGCCACAGAGTTCTTCGATAAATCCCCTATTGCCGAGTCGATACTCGCTGTTCGTGAGTTTAATTAGGATGCCGCGCCCGCTGACACTCACAGGACGCTCGGAATGAGTGTGCTTGAGAGCTTGTTCCAGCTCGGGGTGTTCCACCAGCGGGCGATAAGGCCTCCCGGGAGGCCACTGAAAAGCAGAGGTGATGGGATGGTTGCTGTATTCTTGTAGCCTGCAAGCAAGGTAGTAGAGGTCTTGTCCGGAATCTCGAGACGAGGACTGTATTTCGACACAGTCAAAAGCGCCGTCGGTCAAGGTGCCGGTTTTGTCAAAAATAACGGTGTCGATCTTAGCCAGGGTCTCGATGGCGCTTTCACCGCGAGCGATGATTCCTCTTCTGCGAAGTGTTTGAGCCGCGTTTGACAGTGCAGCAGGCGTGGCGAGACCTAAGGCGCATGGGCAGCTTACCACTAAAACAGCGAGCGCGATCCAGAGTGCTTCTGCTGGCTCGTTCTGATACCAATAGACAGCGGTTGCCGCGGCGATGGTTAGAATTACCGCCACAAAAACGCCCGCTATTCGATCTGCCATTAATGCAATTCTAGGCTTGGTCGTCTCCGCATACAGGATCGCGCGCTCAAGTGCATCCAAGCGGGTTGATCCCGGTAGTGCGGTGACAAGAGCGTCACACGTGCCATGCGCTATTACGGTCCCTGCATAGACTGTATCGCCGACCTCAACCGATCGGGTAATTGATTCGCCGGTGAAGGCACTTTCATCGACATCACAAATACCGCTGGTCGTCTGCGCATCGAGCGGGACGCGGTCGCCTTTGAAAAGACGGATCGATGTTCCCAGAGGGATCTCACTGATTGCCACTTTCGTGATACCGTCATGTCCTATGACGGTGGCGGTATGCGGCATTGCATCTTGAAGTGTTTGAAGTGTAAGGCTATTTTTGAATCGACCTCTTTGCTCCGTGAAGCGCGCGACCAGCAAAAAAAAGGTAAACATAACAACCGAATCGAAATAGACTTCACCTCCCCCCGTCAGTGTGGCGAAAACCGAGGCTGACAAAGCCAAACCCAGCGCCAAAGCGATAGGCAGATCCATTATTAAAGCCCCGTGCTTCACGTGTTGCCATGCCGATTTGAAAAAGCCTGCCGCGCTGTAGTAAGTCACGAATAAGGCAACCGGAAGACTAACCCAACGCATGAGGTGCTCATACTGGGATTCCATGCCGTAGATGTTGCCGGCGTGAAGGGCAATGGCGAACATGCCTACTTGCATCATGCCCAAACCAGCAACGGCGACCCGTTTGAGAAGTATGCGGTGCTCTTCTGCCAAAGCTTTGGTTCGCGCAGACACTTGAAATGGTTGAACTTGGTAACCTAAATCAGCGATGCTGCGCATGATCTTTGGGATGTTTGCGTCTGCGCTCAGTTGTAGGTTCAGTCGCGACTCATTGAGGTTAACTTTTGCAGCGAGAACCCCCTCTTGGTGGCCTACACGTCGCTCGACCAACCAAGAGCAAGCGGGGCAGGTCATGCCCAGTATGAGTAGGTCGGTTTGTTCTGTGGCGTCGTCTGACTCTTGTGTGTTCCTCCGCTTCGCGATACTGAGCTCATAGGACGAGAAATCATCATCTAAATTCGCGGCTTGTGGTGTTTCAGCAAAATGCGTGCGTTTACGGTAAAAGTCCCCCATCCCAGAGGCGCAGATCAAGTCAGCGACGGCTTTGCATCCTGGGCAGCACATGAGTTGTGCCTCGCCATTAATTTGACTCGTCCACGGCTTGGAGGGCAGGTCTTCACCGCAATGAAAACAGACTGCGTCGGTGGCGCTCGACACCGGTATTGGGTTTGTCTCTGTCGCGTTCATACCGCCAATCCTAGACTGGCATGGTGCACCGGTGCCGCTTGGGCAGAGCGCGTCTGACGCGGAGGAGTCGATTTCTTCGGTGATGGTTTCAGGTTATGGAGCCGCATCGATAAAGTGAATGCTTTGTAGTCTTCCTGACACGAGCCAGGGCGCTGGATCAGTGCCACTGATCGACCAGTGCCATCCGGGCTGGACCTCGCCGGTTAGCCCAGCGAACCAGCTCTCATCGGGCCCGGGAAGCAAGGTGAACGTCATGTCTCTGTCTGCTTCAAAGGGATGTGCTAAGGTAAGCTCCAATGAACTATCCCGGCTCGCGTGTGGCAGAGTCGTGTGAAAGCGCTTGTTGATGATCTTGATCGTGGCAGAGACACCGAGCCGAGCTGCAGTATCGCGCTCTTCAATACGTTGATTGATGGCAAGCCCGACTTTGTAATAATCATCGATTACTAAGTCGTCGGCTTGATTAAAGGCGATGGAGACGGTGATCAGGCTCGCAGTAACAACCGATCCGAGCAGCGCTATGATAAACCATGGCCAAAACTCTCGATACCATGGCTTTGTATCGTATTGATCGACTATCTGTCTGCTCATAGTGGCTTCATAAACCTTGATTCAATAGTAACGGTTAAGTCAGGATTATCTTCTGCGGTCAGCGAAAAGTGAATTGTTTTCGAGGGGACATCTATGCTGCTCGGCGCGGCGTTAACGCGGAGTGGAACGGTTAGATCTGTGCCAGCCGCGACGATGGGCTCGCTGTTGCCAATAATTCTCGCGCCCTCGAGGCCCGAAATATTGAGTACATAGCGACGCTGTTCATCGGTCATGTTTACGATGTGTATGGTGTAGACGTTCTCGATTCGACCGTCTGCTGTCTCGACGTAGAGCTCGCCGCGGTCTCGCATCACGGTCATTTCAAGCGGCACTCGGTTTATGATGTTGTAAGCAAAAACGCCCGTCATGATAGACAGCATGAGCGCGTATCCAATGATTCTGGGGCGCAACCAGTGGAAGGTCCCACCCTCCAGTGCATGCTCACTGGTATACGAAATCAGATTTTTCGGGTAGTTCATCTTCGCCATAACAGAATTACAGGCGTCTATACACAGTGCACAGCCGATGCACTCGTACTGCAAGCCATCTCGAATGTCGATACCCGTAGGGCAGACCTGAACGCACAATTGGCAATCAATGCACTCCCCCAAACCAAGCCCCTTATAATCGGCGCTGTGCTTGCGCGAACCCCTGGGTTCGCCTCGCTTACTATCGTAAGACACAATGAGGGTGTCTTTGTCGAACATAACGGACTGGAAGCGCGCGTAGGGGCACATGTATTTGCACACCTGTTCTCGCATCCACCCCGCGTTTATGTAGGTCGCTAGCGTAAAGAACACCGTCCAAGCAGCTTGCCAAAATCCTGTGCTGAAGGTCGCGAGTTCCGGTAGGAGTTGGCGAATCGGGTAAAAGTAGCCCACAAAGGTCATACCCGTCATAAAGGCAACAAACAGCCAGCTCGAATGTTTCATCCCTTTGCGGACGAACTTTTCCAGGCTCATGGGTGCTTTATCTAACTTCATGCGTTGGTTACGGCTGCCCTCGAAGCGCTGCTCAAGGTACATGAATATCGAGGTCCAGACCGTTTGTGGACAGGTGTACCCGCACCAGACTCTTCCGGCTACCACCGTTACCGCAAAAAGTGAGTAGGCCGCAATGATCAATAGAAAGGCCAGCATCGAAAAATCTTGAGGCCAGAATGTCATTCCCAAAATGTGAAATTTTCGCGCGGGTAGATCAAACAGTATTGCTTGGCGACCACCCCACTCAAGCCACGGGAGCCCAAAGTAGCCAATCAGGAGTGGCCAGCCAGTGTAGAGTCGAACGCGTTGAAAAAAACCTTCGATTTTGCGCGTATAAATTTTTTCACGTTTTTGGTAGAGATCGAGTTCGGCAACCTCGGCGGGCGCGATTTCATTTAGATCAATACGTTGTTCATCGGACATGGCTGCGGTTTACCTCTAACTGATGTCCCAAAATTCAACGTCGCTACGCGACGAATAGCTGGTGCGAAAAAAAGGGGAACCGTGTTCCCCTGAGTTTAGCCCCCTTTATTGGAGAGGCTGTATACGTAAGCTGTGAGAATGTGAATCTTGTCCTCCGATAGCAATTTGGCTTGCGCAGGCATAATGCCGTTGCGTCCAGCGCGAAGGGTTTGTGCAATATCGCCCTCACTGCCGCCATAGAGCCAAATCCCGTCTGTCAAGTTGGGCGCCCCCATCATTTGGTTGCCAGTCCCATCTGGCATGTGGCAGGCCGCACAGTACATGCCGAATTTCTGAGCGCCAGCGGCTGCCAGTTGCGGGTCCGCCGTACGCTTGTTCAGTGTCAGCAGATGGGCCGTCATTTCTTTGATTCCTTGATCGCCTAGAACGGAACCCCAAGCCGGCATCGCAGCTTGGCGACCGTTGATTAAAGTGTGTTTAATCGCAGCGGGTGTGCCACCCCACAACCAATCGTTGTCGGTTAGATTAGGGAAGCCGTACCCACCCCGGGCATCGGCTCCGTGGCACTGCGCACAGTTGTTGCCGAACAAACGCTGACCCATTTTTAAAACAGCGGCATCCTTAGCGATTTCTTCAACGGGCAGGGCGAGATAGCGGTCCCGCATGGCTCGGTACTTTGCTTCCGCTTTAGCGACCTCTTGGTCGTGTTGCCCTTCTTTTGTCCAGCCGAGGAAACCCGTGTAGTTGCCCATGCCTGGGTAGGCGGCTAGGTAACCAAGCCCCCATACGATGGTGATCGTAAACATGAAGAACCACCAGGCGGGAAGAGGGTTGTCGTACTCCTCGATCCCATCATAGACGTGTCCTGTTGTCTCGCCTGCGTCTTTGTCTTTCTTGCGATTGGCAAACAAAAGCCAAGTGATGCCAATAATTGTGATGCTGGTCAGAATAATGATCCAGTTACTCCAAAAACTACTCATTGTGTGTCTCCTGTGACCGAGCGTGCGAGCTTGGCTCGTCGGCAAAGGGCAGTGAGGCTGCCTCGTCAAATTCGTGCTTGCGACGGCCGCTGTACGCCCAAAAGCATAAACCGATGAATGAAACTAACAGCATTACGGTACTGAGGCCGCGCAGATCGTTTATGTCCATCAGCGCTTCTCCGAGAGTACTGTGCCTAAGTTCTGTAGGTAGGCGACGACAGCATCAATTTCGCGTTTACCTTCGACCGCAGCGCTCGCGCCATCAATATCGGCTTGAGAATAGGGAACCCCCAGCGTCTTCAGTGTCTGTAGTTTTTTGGGTGTCACGGAGCTGTCAACGGTGTTCTCAAACAGCCAAGGGAAAGCCGGCATGTTGCTCTCAGGGACTACGTCACGCGGATTCATTAGGTGCGCACGGTGCCAATCATCACTGTAGCGGCCGCCCACTCGCGCGAGGTCAGGCCCCGTGCGCTTAGACCCCCACAAGAAGGGGCGGTCGTAGATGAACTCGCCCGCTACGGAATAGTGGCCGTAGCGCTCGCTCTCTGCTCGCAAAGCTCTAATCATCTGTGAATGGCAGGTGTTACAGCCTTCACGGATGTAGATGTCGCGACCCTCAAGTTGCAGGGCAGTCAGCGGTTTAAGGCCTTCAACTGGCTCCGACACTTGCTTAGAAAAAATCAGAGGTACCAGTTCTACCAGTGTGCCGAAGCTAATCGCCACGATGGTAAGGACGATCATCAAGCCCACATTTTTTTCGATAACTTCATGCTTCATGATCAACTCCTTAGGCGGCTGCAGCGTGAGTATTTGCGGCTTCTTTTGAGTCGCCGTGGATGGTCATGTAGACGTTGTAGGCCATCAGCACCATCCCTAGGAAGAAGATCAAACCACCCGCGAGACGGACCATGTAACCTGGATAACTCGCGACCAGAGACTCAACGAAGGTGTAGGTTAGCGTGCCGTCTTGGTTGTAGGCACGCCACATCAAACCTTGCAGTATTCCATTGACCCACATCGAGGCAATGTAAAGCACCGTGCCAATCGTCGACATCCAGAAATGGGTGTTGATCAGGTCGGTGCTGTACATTTTTTCTTTACCAAATAATATCGGTATCAGGTGGTACAGAGAGCCGATCGATATCATGGCTACCCAGCCCAGAGCGCCAGAGTGAACGTGCCCGATTGTCCAGTCAGTGTAGTGACTGAGCGAGTTTACCGTTTTGATAGACATCATTGGGCCTTCAAAGGTCGACATACCGTAGAAGGATAGGCTCACTACTAGGAATCGCAGGATGGGATCGGAGCGCAATTTATGCCAGGCTCCAGAAAGGGTCATAATACCGTTGATCATGCCGCCCCAGCTCGGTGCGAGCAAAATAAGCGACATAACCATACCCACACCCTGGGCCCAATCTGGCAATGCGGTGTAGTGAAGGTGGTGTGGACCTGCCCAAATGTAGACCGCAACGAGTGCCCAGAAGTGTACGATACTCAAGCGGTAAGAGTAGACGGGGCGTTCCGCTTGCTTCGGGACGAAATAGTACATCATTCCTAAGAAGCCGGCGGTCAAAAAGAACCCAACAGCATTGTGACCATACCACCATTGCACCATGGCGTCGGCGGTACCCGCGTAAAGACTGTAACCCATGCTCCAGTTCACAGGTAGCACGGCGCTATTGATTATGTGCAGAACCGCGACGGTAATGATGAAGGCGCCAAAAAACCAGTTCGCAACATAGATATGGCTTACGTTGCGTTTGGCGATGGTGCCGAAGAAGACAATGGCATAGACCACCCAAACGACGGCGATCAGAATGTCGATTGGCCAGATAAGCTCAGCGTACTCTTTAGAAGAGGTTAAACCCATAGGCAAGGTGATTGCGGCGAGTACGATAACGAGCTGCCAGCCCCAAAAAGTAAAGGATGCGAGCTTGTCCGATATCAGTCGTGTCTGTGTTGTGCGCTGCACTACGTAGTACGAGGTTGCAAATAGCGCGCAGCCCCCGAACGCAAAAATCACGGCATTGGTGTGTAAGGGGCGAAGTCGGCCAAAGCTAAACCAGGGCTGATTGAAGCTGAGTTCGGGCCAGACGAGCTGAGCGGCGATCAGTACGCCCACCAGCATCCCCACGATACCCCAAACAACCGTCATAATGGCGAACTGCCTCACGACTTTGTAGTTGTAGACGGGGTGCTCAAGTTGTGCGTTAAGTTCACTCATGATTTTCTTCCGTAGTCTCGGGCACGTTTAAAGGGTGTGGTCAGTAAATTCAGGGGCAAAGCCATACTCCCAGAGCATGACCGTGACGACCAAAATGCCCACGAAGATGACAAGCGCGATGGCGATAATTGCACTGGAAAACAAGAATCCCCGTTCTTCGGGAATATTCATTACGATCGGAATACCCAAATACAGCAGATAAGTCGCCCATGACAGCGCGACCACGCCGATTAAAAGATCGACCCAAAGCAGAGGGTAAAAGCCGACCAGACCGGTCATGAAGAGCGGGCTGCACGTGAGGCCGGCGATGACAATGCCTTTTGTCAGGCTAGAGTTGGCCCCATAGGTGGCTGACATCCAGTGGATGAAATAGCCTATGATGGCGACAGAGCTGATCATGACAAAGTAGAACAGTACGGAAATCTCAAACGCGCTTGACTCCGTAAGGCGGATCGCGTCCTCACTTGAACCGACAGTCCAGCCGATTCGGCTTGTGCCGTAGTACCAAGCTACGGCGGGCAGTAAGGCCATGATCACGGGGAAGAGTGCGAGCTTGTTGAAACTGGCACTGGGCAATTGCGCGACACGCTGCCAGGCGGTGTGCGGTTGCACCAAAAGTGCTAGGCCATGCTGAATCATCTGATTTCTCCTTAGTGAGTTTGCGCCCCGACACGCAAGCGCTATTTTAATCTCGTGCCGAGGTAAAGCTTTGATGTGAGTCAAATACCGGTTGTCAGAAGGCTGATTTAAGAGGCTTCCAGTTGCTCCACTTTGGTGTGAGCCGCGTCGGTCAGAGCGTCAAAATCGAGGATTTCAACCTCTTTGTTGTCCACATGAATCACACCACGCTTCTGTAGGCGCCCAATAACTCGGCTGACCGTTTCGATCGTCAGACCAAGGTAGTTGCCAATATCCACTCTTGACATAGGTAAGCGGAACCGACTCGCACTCAGTTGTCGTCTGGCGTTGCGCGAAGAGATACTGAGCAGCAAGGCCGCGATTCGCTCGTCGGCAGAGTTTTTACTCAACAAAGTGATTAATTGCTGATCCTCGGTAATTTCGCGGCTCATAAGCTGGAAAAAATGGCGTTGCAAGGTGGGAATTCGGGCGCTTAGCTCGCCTAGCGAGTCAAAGGGGATTTCGCAAACCGCTGACGTTTCCAATGCCTTCGCGCTAGAAGCATGTTGGTTCCGGCTGATGCCATCCATGCCAAGGAGTTCACCCGGGAAGTAAAATCCAGTGACTTGCTCTCGGCCGTCGTCGGTAGTGGCGAACGCTTTGATGGCTCCTGACCTTACGGCGTAGATGGCCGAAAAAGTATCGCCTTCACGAAAGAGATAATCGTTCTTGTGTATCGGTTTACTGCGCTGAACGATAGCATCGAGTGCATCGATATCCTTGTGTTCGAGCGCTAAAGGCAGGCACAGGGTATTCAGGCGGCAATTGCTGCAGTTTATTTTGAAATCGTGATGGCAAGCCATATCGGTCGCCAAGTGGACTCTTGCATCCATAGAACTTCACCCCCCAATAAGTGTGTTCTCTGCATCTATATATTAGTCTAATCTAATATAGTGTTAATTACGATTCTAATGCGACACTTTGTCATACCGTTGTTGAGTATTTGATATCCACCGGCGTTCGGTCCAGCCAAGCGTCAAAGGTCATACATATATTTCGCAAAAAGTGCCTCCCCAGTCCGGTTGCTTCGTATCTGCCTTTGTCGTGTAACAGCAATCCGTCCGTAAGGAACGTTTGAAGTGCCGCCCGCTCTTCTAAAAAGTAGTGTCTAGCGCTTTCCCCATAGCGCGCGCAAACCTCGTCGGGGCTAAATACGAGTTTACAACAAATATCCATGATAATGTCACGTCTAATGAGATCATCTTTGGTCAGTTCGAGCGCACGTTCCCAAGGTCTCTCGTGATGCTTCACTGTCTCAATGTAGGTATCGAGCGATCGCTGATTTTGAACTATGAACGGGCCGATTTGAGAGATCGCCGAATGGCCTAAGCCCAGCATATCCTCCGTCGTCCTGAGAGAATAGCCTTGAAAATTGCGTTGGAGCCGCCCTAATTTCCGCGCTAAGGAAAGTTCGTCTGAGCGTTTGACATAGTGGTCGAGCCCCAGCAATTCATAGCCCGAATCCTCAAGCGTTCGATCGATCATCATTTGCAAGCGCAGTCGCTGGGCCGCGGTCGGGAGTGTGAGCCGATCTATCGCTCTTTGCGACGGAAAGCGGTTGGGTAAATGAGCGTAGTTATAGCAAGCAATCCGGTCGGGGCTGAGTTCGGTGACGCGTTTAAGCGTTTCAGCCATGGTTCGTTCGCTCTGATGCGGCAGGCCGTATATCAGATCGAATGACAAAGACTTGAAATTGTGGTCACGAATAGCCTGAGTCAACTGACGAACTTGCTCGAAGGGTTGCACACGGTTGATCGCCTGTTGGACCATGGGATCAAAGTCCTGAATCCCGAGACTCAAGCGGTTGAATCCGAGCCCTCGCAGTAGGGCGATGCTTTTACTATCGACCGTTCTAGGGTCGATTTCGACTGAGTACTCACGATCTGTCGCATTAATCAACTTAAAATGGCGAGCCAATAAATGCATGAGTTGAGTTAGTTCACTATGACTTAAAAAGGTAGGCGTCCCACCACCCCAATGAAGTTGGCTGATCTCTCGGTTTCTAAGTCCCCATCTCTTGTAACCCTCCAACTCCCGTTCCAGAGACCGGAGATACTCGGCGCCTACCTCGGTTTTACGCGTCACAACTTTGTTGCACGCGCAGTAGTAACATATGGATCGGCAGAAAGGGATATGAACATACAAAGACAAACTCTCCGACTCGTGTCGATCGTCGCCAGCACAGCGCGCCTCAAATCGCTCAAACTCAAAATCCGAGCGCATGTGCGGTGCCGTTGGGTAAGACGTGTAGCGAGGCCCAGGGCGTTGATATTTAGGGGCTAGGGCCTCAATGGTCTGATGGATGGCGTGGAGTTCGTTCAACATTCTGCCCCGGGTGGCTCTGAGTACCCGAAGCATAGGCGATGTACACTCGTAGCTAATTGACTTGGGTCAATAACCTCAGTGTTTTAATGTGTCTAGAAGCACCGCGGCGCGCTGTAAAGGCAGGTAGTGCTCCGGCGGGTATAGTTCAGCGACCGGTTGTGCAAGTTCGAATTGGGTCTGGAGGGTGGATGGTGCTCTGATCTCAAAGCCCAATAGGTTCAGGCTGTCGAGTCGGCTTTGGAAAGCATTCAGTTGCTGATCGTCTAAGGTATCGATGTCGCTTTGAGTAATCTCAACCGCTCTGAGAGGAAGTTCTCGCAATACCTCAAGGTGTGCTGACAAAACGTGGTATCCAATGAACTGACAGCCGATGTCGTTCAGAACCTGGCAAAACTCCACCATGCGCTCCAATCGCGCTGATCCGATATCGAGATTCACCCTGAAGAACAGGCGGTTGGTGCCAACGCCATACTCTGATATTTGATCGAGCACAGTATCAATAAAGTCACTCGACTCCATGCTATAGGGGCTTAGCGTGATAACACAATCTGGTATAACTCGCTCTGACTCGGATTGCTGAGCCAGCCAGCGGAAAACCGTGTCGAGTTGCCACCGATCAAACTCGAGCCGGATTCCGCGACGTAATTTTTGGTATTGCCAAAGTGCCGTCTCGATCTCAAGGTTGCTGTCTAGGGTACTCCATGCAAATGACAGCAGCTTCGAACTGCGGCCCGATTGTGCCGGCGCGAGTTCTTGAGATCCAACCGCTAGGCGATAATCTTGCGGATTGAAAACCTGCCTCTGCTGTGCCGATTCCAGCGCCGCCTGAGAGCCATCCCATTGACTCATTCTACTCTCGCTGATGGCCAACGGAGCCAGCGTTGTCACGCTAAAAAACGAGCTCAGTGCGGCTTCAAGAACAGCCTCTTCGACTGTGCTATCCAATGTAACGATGTGGGCCGCAAAGTCCAGTCTTACACGGTCGATTCCCGTATCGATATCGTGCTCGCTCAGTGCTCGTAGTAGCGCACTGGTGCCTTTGCGAACGGCCGCGGTGGAGAGTCCAAAGTACAAGCTACCCCAGTTGGTTTTGCCCAAGTGTCCCAGGATGGGGGCGACCATGTTGTGGTTCCATAGGACCTCAGAAGTTTTTAGATCCAAACCCTTGATCACGATATCGTCGTAGAGAGAAGTCAGTTCGCGTTTGGATACATGGGTCAAGAGGACGAGATGAGCTGTTTGCAGCTTGGCTCGGGCGTCTTCTGCCGCGAGACAAAGTTGTTTCGTAAAATGGTCTTGATCCAGAGCACCTGTCTCGGTATCAATCTGACTATTTTCCAACTTGCGCGGTTTAAAAACGTTAATTCGAGACAATATTGATCGATCGAGAGCAGCGAGTTCTGTCGTGCCCGATTTGGTTAAGAGTTGACGGTTAATTCGACGTCCCAGCTGAATCAAGTTATAGCTTACGACTTTTTGTCCACGTTGATTGGCTAGGACAAAGTGGCCGTCTTGATGATCAGCCCATGCAAGATAAAGTGATTGTGTTTTCACTCTGCTGCGCTCCTCGAGCCAAGTTCCAGGCTTCAGCGCCAAAGCCCGCCGAATGCCTTTGCCCAAACGAGAGGCTCTGTCGATTCGCGTCAATATGTCTTTGCCGATGGTTAAATTGAGCTTTCCCGACTCGGCTAGTTGAACCCATGAAAGGGGTGCTTCACGACGTAGCTCTGCTCTGAGTTGATTGACGCTTCGCTGAAACTGCGGGCGCATTGTCAGGGTCTCGTTGAGCTCCGATTCAAGCGTCTTGAGCAGTTCTAGACTGGCTTGAAGTTCCGGCTCTGCCAAGGGGGCCTGCGCCGCGCGTTGCAAAGCATGATTTAAGCTGGATAGCTTTAGGTGTAGTTGCCTACTTAGATCGGAGTCAGGCCGCCGAAGTTTTTTCAGGGTGATTAGATCTAGCCAGCCTTGTTCAATAAGCTGCAGCAAACTTCCGGGGCACTGGCCATCCGGAAACGCGTCAACGAAGAGCTGCTTTGCCTCGCGCAAGGCTTCAGCATGTTTTGATCTTCCTTGTTCCACTTGTTGAAGTCGCGCGATGTTCTTGTCGAATAATCTTTGCTGCTGTTGGCTCAGCCGCTCCATTTGCGCAGAGGTCGCTTCGACAAAATCCTTGCTCCACGTTTGCGTGCGAGACAAACTATCCAAGGTGTTGAGCACCTCTGATTGCAGGGCGGGATTTGGGTAGTTTTCGGCCTTGGCCAGAGAAATCATTCGGTCGAGAGCTGTCCTTAAAGGATGATTTGCGTTGACTAGAAAGCTTGGGTCCTCTCTGGCGGAGTCTCGGAAGGCGCTCTCGAGTTGTGTTAAGGGTTCTTTTAAATCGTCAGCGACACGATCGTCGGATCTGAGATCCGCGAATAGGTCGCTCACGAGTGCATCGGAGGCCTGCGACGCGTCTCCGTGTTCAGGCATAGCGGCGAGTAGGCGTCGGATAAAGTCTGCCTTGTCTTTTTTTACCTCGACCGTGACGGTGTCGAGGTTTGGTTCCGCACCTAATGCCGCGGCAGCCTCACTCAGATCAGGGCCGCTGGGTTCCGTTATGCGTCGCTTAGGCTGGGCTGAAGGTGTTTTTGCTGGCAATGGCATTAAGGGGTGCATGCCATTTTGTTTTTGTTCCAGCGCCGGGAGTATTCCTGCTTTTTTCATTAGCTGATTGAGGCTGGCGTAAATCGAAGGGATTTTTTTGAGTAAGCGTGCGCCAGTGAAATCAAACGTTCTATTTGACAGTTCTAGGGGAATCTCTTTTTGGTTGAGCGCTCTTTTTAAGCTGGGTATCAGCAGCTTCAGCGAAAGGGGTAGGAGTGAGCTTCGGGGCGACGTTTGTAGTAGGTCAGCGTAGCGTACGATCATCAGCTCAAATGCACCGCGTTGCAAGTCCTCAGCTTGTCGCAGAAGGCGTTTTACCGCCAGGCTCTCCTCGAATTCGCGCAGATCAACCAAATCGAGTTCGTCTTGAGTGATTTGGCTCAGGCCTTTTTGTTGCGGCTGTGCTGGACTCTCCGACCGTTCTGCGCGACGCGTTAAATCGCGCATGATCAGTTCCAGCATTCGCGGCTTGACGTTTTGAACCTGTCGCATCCCCTCAAATAAAAGCTCTTGCTGGCTCTGTAAAAGCTTTGGGTTAAGTGACGCCTCTTGTAGATCCACTATAAGTTCATCAAACAGTAAGGTGTAAAGCTGCTTTATTTCCTCAAGCGCACGTGCTTTTACTGTCTCAATCAGGTGTCTGCGAGCGTCTTCGCTGAACTCGTGCGACGCATCCTCTACCGATAATGGCTGGTGCCCTTTGATCGATGCACGTAACTCGCGCTCGGTAGACAAATCCAGGTTCACGATGTGTAGTGCAATGTGGTCGATTGACGTGTTCTCGACTGAGACATCAAGGGTTAATAGGCCTTGTGCGCGAGGGATAAGTAGCTTGGCTACTTCGCCAATCTGGGCTGGTGGAGTGGGGATCTCCCCAGGCTCTGGTAACGCAGGAACCGCCATGAGCAGGTGATTGACCGTATCGCCGAACTTGAGTCCGCCGCGTTGAAGCCGTTCGCCAGGCAACACCAAAGTTGGCGACTCCACATTAGACTCAAGCTCCAACTCCGATACCATGCCTTACTATCGACCTCTCTATTATCCTGATGCGCAGGTTACCCCAAAACATGGGGGAGTCCTAGTGAGACGGCCCCCCAAGAGGACTGAAGGATTTAACAAGGACCCAGCCCTCGCGGTCGAAGACGGGGAGTTGGGCCAGAGCACGTTTATTTATACAGGCCAAGCACATTCTGGCCTTAGTGTTCATCGTCGAGATGACTTGGCCGATTTTTACTCCCTTGGCGTCGCAGACCGTTTGTCCATCAGTCAGGTCGGTCGTTTCGGGGTGATGGAGCAAGACCAGTGTTTGTTTTGCTTGCCCCTTATAGTGGAGCCGTGCAATGACTTCTTGACCCATATAGCAACCCTTGGTGAAACTGATGAAACCCGCTTGGTCGAGACTCAAGGCCTGTGGCGTATACTGTGCTCGGGTTGTATCGCCCAGCTCGGGTATGCCGGCTTCAAGCTGCGCTGTTGCCAGACTCTCAAGGTCGAGCTGCTCTCTCGGATCCACAGCTAGCGCGTCGACTAGCTTTGCGAAGCCGAGGTCTAAGCAACCGGCAGTAGGATCCTCATTTCCAGGGCGTGTCGCCACTAGGTGTTCGAGCGAGAGCACAGTCGCTTTGCTTTTGGAAAAAGCTAAGTAAGGACGCAGACGAGCCTGTACATGGCCTATTGCGCTTACATGCGTGATCAGCCACAGCTCTGTTTGGCTGGCTTTGTGGACCCATCCGATGATTTGAACGCGTCCACGAATGTCGCACAACAAGCCGGGTGTAGTTGCGCTAATTGCCAGTTTTTGAACGTCGCAGGTCATTTGTCCTTGAAGGGTTTTAACCGCATCACTGCCGACGATACTGACTGCTTGATAATGATGCATTTGTGTCATTTGGGTGCTCGTTTTAATCGCAGAGTTTGCCATTGTCTCACTCCTGGCCGCGCGGTGCGGTGTGAGTTCGAGTATACTACGCCTAATACGAGGAAGGTGGATGAATCATGGTAGACATAGCTGAAGTAAATCGTATGCGCTGGGCGGCGAGGCGAGGTATGTTGGAGTTGGATCTCCTATTGGAGCCGTTCGTAAACGAGCACTACGCTGGTCTATCCGAGCGAGATCGAGAGACTTTCGAACGCCTCATGACCTGTCAAGATCAGGATTTGTTTGCCTACCTCATGCAGCGGGTTCAGCCAGACGACTCTGAGTTGGCGCGTATGGTAGAGCATATCCGTCTAGCGACGGGCGCCCCACGATGACGTTTTGGGATTCGGGGAGAAGCGTAACAGAGGTCTATTGCGTATTTCCTGGTTTGTTGTGGGTTAGGACGCAGGATCGACGTTGGCATTGGGTGTTTGATCGGCGAGGCCATGCAGCCGAATTCAGAGCCCTAGCTCGCCGAACGGTGATAGAGCATCCAAAGCGCACGTGATGCCAGAGGGAATTTGCGCGATTTGTCGCCTGCGGAACGGCTGGGTCATCTGAGGGCGCTCATTGCGCTTGTGGCACATCAAGCTCTCGGCTGGTACAGGCATCTCGCATAGGTGCGGCGCGTGTGTGACTCTGCCCAGGTTGCGCGTCTGGGGATCATTACGCGCAACCGCCTATGCCCTAGGAGAAGGGATTAATACCGTGTCTTTTGCCGCAGGCAAGGTATCCGGATAATCCAGTGTGAAATGTAAACCCCGGCTCTCCTTTCGGTAACGCGCACAGCGAATCATTAAATCGGAAACTACCACAAGGTTGCGTAGTTCCAGGAGATCCGTTGTGACTCGGTAATTAGCGTAATATTCGTTGATTTCTGCGCTCAGTAGGTCGCAGCGGTGTTGGGCCCGCTCAAGACGTTTGTCAGTTCGTACGATGCCCACATAATCCCACATGAAGCGCCTTAGTTCATCCCAGTTGTGTGAGATAACGACGTCTTCGTCGGAGTCGATAACTTGGCTCTCATCCCATGCTGCGGGGGTAAAATCGTCGGATAAATGAAGCTCCGCGCTGGCTATATACTCCGCCGCTGATTGACCGTAAACGAGGCACTCTAGCAGTGAATTACTCGCCATTCGGTTGGCGCCATGTAGCCCAGTATGCGATGTTTCGCCGATCGCGAAGAGCCCAGGTATATCCGTGCACCCGTGTTGATCGACCACGACCCCGCCGCAGGTGTAGTGCGCTGCGGGAACGATTGGGATTGCCTCTTTCGTTATATCGATGCCGAATTCAAGGCATCGTTTTGCGGTATTGGGGAAATGCGTCAATATGAAATCCGCTGGTTTATGCGAGATGTCCAGCAGCAGATGGTCCGCGCCTAGTCGCTTCATCTCGTGATCTATTGCGCGGGCGACGATGTCTCTGGGTGCTAGCTCAAGACGCTCGTCAAAACGGTGCATGAAGCGCTCACCATTCGGTAAGCGCAAGTAGCCGCCCTCGCCACGAATCGCTTCCGTAATCAACGTAGATTTGGCCCTAAGGTGATATAGGCAAGTTGGGTGGAATTGATTAAATTCCATATTGGCAACGCGGCAACCAGCGCGCCAAGCTATGGCGATACCATCGCCACTGTTACCGTCAGGATTGCTTGTGTAGAGGTACGCTTTACTGGCTCCACCGGTCGCCAGGACAACGGCGTTTGCCTCAAATACATCGACCGAACCGGTCTCTGTATTCAGCGCATAAAGGCCTCGGCAAATACCCTCATGGACAATCGCATCAACCGCGACACGATGTGTGAGTACATCGATATTCTCCGCTTCACTGACGCGTTGGCTGAGTGCTTGAGATATCGCTTTCCCAGTAGCGTCGGCGGCATGCAAGATGCGTCGATGGCTGTGGCCGCCTTCTCGAGTTAAATGGAACGCATTCGGCTCGCCAGAATTGGAGTCTAGGCGGTCAAAGGTGACGCCCATTGAGACCAGCCAGTCCACGACTTGGCTGCTTCTTGAGACTGTGAACGTGACCGCACCCAAATCGCATAGTCCCGCGCCGGCAACTAATGTGTCTGCTACGTGCGACTCAACTGTGTCGTCTGCGTCAATAACCGCAGCCATTCCCCCCTGAGCCCAGTAGGTGCTGCCTTGGTTCAGTGAGGTTTTAGTTAGAAGAGCAATCTTGAATGATTTCGGCAAATGGAGCGCCAGCGACATGCCTGCTGCACCCGTACCAACGACGACCGCATCGTAGTGATATCGTTGAGCTGTCATAGGTCGCTCTTGCTCGTCGAGTGGAAGGGCGAGACGCGATGCGATAGTGGTGAAAGCAAAAAGTTGATCTCCGTGGCACAATAGGCGGAACTTTAGCAGAATTTGACGCTCTTACTAGCAGTACATCGTAAAACGCGACTGCCTGCGGCGGTAAGTAAGAGGGCTCAGTGCATCATGAGGAGTAAGGGTGGGTACCGGGTCAGCATTAGACGACGACTCAGATCGGTTGTTAGTCGAACGGACACAGCGGGGCGATTTGCGGGCTTTCGATCTGCTCGTGTTGAAATATCAGTCCAGGGTTATGCATGTGGTTATGCGCTTTGTTCGAGATGCCGATGAGGCAGAAGATGTGGCTCAGGAGGCGTTTATAAAAGCCTACAGCGCGATCAATAATTTTCGGGGTGACAGTGCGTTTTACACTTGGTTGTTTAGGATTGCGACGAACGCCGCGAAAAACCATCTAGTGGCCCGCGGGCGCCGAACGCCCGTTCTTGACGTGGATATTGACGAGGCCTTGATGCACGATGAAAACCAACGCTTAGTCGAGGATGAATCCCCGCAGGCCGCGCTCGAGACCCAAGAGCTTGAGGCTGTTATTAAGCGAGCGGTGCAAGATTTGCCGGATGAACTCCAGACAGCGCTGTGTTTACGTGAGTTCGACGGCCTGAGTTATGAAGATATTGCTGTCATTATGAATTGTCCGATAGGGACCGTCCGCTCGCGTATATTTCGCGGTAGAGAAACAGTTGATCAGAAAGTGGCAGCCTTGTTGAACGGCGAGCCGATTTAAAGGGGAAACACGTGTCCGAGGTGAATGTGGAACGACAAAACAATACGAATCAAGCCGCTGGCAGTAGCGATGAACTGCTGTCGCGTTTGATGGATGGTGAGCTTGATGAGGTCGGCTTGGCGCGTTTGTTTAAGATGATGGATCAAAACCCCAGTCTGAGAGAGAAATGGTTGCGTTTTAACTCAACCCGCTTGCACATCCAGGGCGCGCATTTGAGCTCGCCCTCACTGTCTTTTGCGAATCGTGTCAGGGATAGTCTGCAGGGGCGAAAGCAGAGACGATCACTTCGCCGCGTCATGGCGCCTCTCAAGCCCTTCGCTGTGGCGGCAACGGTTGCGTGTATTGGGGTTTTAGTGGGGCAGCAGTTGACTCAAAGGACAACCCAGCCTCTCGCTCTCGCGGGTTCGCCGGTTCCAATCGTGCGTTCCATGCCAGTTATACCCTTTCTAGAGCAGGGCAGCGTTTCAGTCGTGCCAGCAAGTTTTGGCCAGTCTGCAGCGGTTTCAGCGCCCAGCGAAGTGCCGGTTGAAAGCTTGTATCAAGAATTGGCAAGACAGCGCTTAGAGGCCTACTCTGGGGTCCATGCCGTACGCGGCGCGCTCCATACGCCCGTTACGTTAATGACGGGAAGTTTGGCTCGCGCCGATAGTCGTTCAGAACAGCCGTAAATACGCGGAGGTCGGTGGTGATCAGATTTAAGTCTGGGTTTTGCGCATTTGGAATCGTCGCATCGTTAGCGGGACCCGTATTCGCACAGGATTGCTCGGTTGCGGATCAAGCTGCGCTGGAGACCTTGCGTCAAGTTATGCATCCTGAACACCCCTCCGCCTTTGCAGCCCGCGCGGTGGTGCAAACTGCGGTAGGTATACAGCAAGTCTTGGTGTCGCGCGGAGAGGCGGACGCAAGCAGAGCAGGGGTCCCCGTGCCGCTTCATTCTGCTGCCTGCCGAGATCCGAGTCACAGGCTCTTGTTTGAAACCGGCAGCCAGTGTGGTGTTGCACAATGGTACAAGTTTGAAACCATATCGCAGCAGCTCAGTGGCCGACAGGCAACGGTTGTTACGGCCTTGCCGAAAGATGTATACCGACATGGCTTTCAACTTGTGGTCGATGATGCGACCGGTATTGTTCTGCGATCGACAGCTTTCAATGGCAACACGGCTTTAGAGAACGTAGAACTCCGTTCTATGACCCTGGCTACAAGCGATGTAAGTGCTAATAGCGTTGGCGCGGATGAGGGTGAAGTAAGGCAGGATATCCTCGATTGGCAGGCCTCTTGGGTGCCCTCGGGATTCATAAGGGCGAGTTCGACTGCGGGTGCCATCGAAGCGCAAACCTACACTGATGGTCTGTCAAGCTTCACCTTGTTTTTGGAGCGCCCTCAAGCCGATATTCGTGTTGGAGAAGGGCTGGTAAATCGGGGTGCAACAATCGCCTATACGCGCGGTATGATGTTAGATTCGGGCCCAAGACTGGTGACAGTGGTGGGTGAGGTGCCAGTTAATTCGGCGCGTATGGTAGTTGAAAGTTTGGTTTGGGGTTCCACGGTTGAATGAGACCGTCAAAGTAGAACGACTTGCTGAGGGGATCGCCTGGGTACGGGCGGCACAGAATAAAGCGTGCGACTCCTGTGGTGTTCGAGGTGCTTGCGGGACGCGTCTGCTAGCGAATAAGCAAGCTGGGCTTATACCCGTTACGCTGCCGGACACTCTCCGGTCTCAGGTCGAAATCGGCTCGGATATTAAGATCGAGGTGTCCGACGCACTCTTACTGACAACAACTTTCTCAGTGTATTTATTGCCCATTCTGGCAATGCTTGTGGGAGCGACATTGCCCTCATTGTTTTTTCAGATTACGGAGACGGGGCAGATCGTAACCAGCTTCTTCAGTCTCACCGCGGGATTGTGGTGGTCTCTATTTCGAGTCCGCGGGCGTAAGCAGCTCGATTCGCTTAGGCCGCGTTTCACGTGCGATCGGCATTAGTTTAGTAAGTGGGTTAACAAAAAGTCATCATTTTTGATAAGGAGAACACATGACGCTGGTTCGGCGCTTCATAGTCGTATTGAGTCTGTTAGGGCCTTTGTCTGCTCAGGCAAACGCTGCTCAGGTAAACTTGCCGGATTTTACGGGCATTGTTGAAAGTAATTCGGGCGCTGTTGTCAAAATTTTAGTTGAAGTCGAGCCGGTTAAGTCCGCGCCGCAGGGTGATATGACCGAACCGGATGGTGTGCCCGATTATTTGCGTCGGTTCTTTGACCCGAGGGGCGGAATCCCGCGCGGAGACGTGCCGCGGTCCGGTACCGGTTCGGGGTTTATTCTTACCGAGGATGGTTATGTCGTAACGAACAATCACGTCGTTGAGGGTGCCACCTCCGTGGTGGTGAGAATGACTGACCGCCGTGAGTTTGACGCTGAAATTGTTGGGCTCGATGAGCTATCCGACCTGGCGTTATTGAAGATCGACGCTGAGGACCTGCCGACGCTCAAGCTCGCCGAGCCCGACTCGCTTAAAGTCGGCGAGTGGGTTCTTGCCATTGGTTCTCCCTTTGGTTTGGATTTTTCAGTTACGGCGGGAATCGTTAGTGCGATGGGGCGATCTTTGCCCACGGCAACCAACGATAACTACGTTCCTTTTATTCAAACCGACGTGGCGATTAACCCAGGCAACAGCGGTGGCCCCCTGTTCAATCTAGAAGGCGAAGTGGTAGGAGTGAATTCCCAGATTTACACTCGTTCTGGTGGTTCTATTGGACTGTCCTTTTCGATTCCGGTTAGTGTCGTGCGTGACGTGGTAGAACAATTGCGCGACTCCGGTGCGGTTCAGCGCGGTTGGCTGGGTGTTAGCATTCAGAATGTGGATAAAAATCTCGCCGAAGCCTTTGGTTTGGATCGGCCCGCAGGCGCCTTGGTCGCGCAGGTTGTAGAAGGCAGCCCTGCCGAGGAAGCTGGCATAAGAGAGGGTGATGTCATTGTCGAGTTCGATGGAGAGTACATCGAGACTTCCAGTGAGTTGCCTCATGTTGTGGGTTTAGTTAAGCCGGGCAGTGAGGTGAAAGTCGGTCTGATCCGTGACGGAGACAAAAAGACCTTAAGTGTGGAGGTCGGAGCATTATCGCCTCGAGCCGATCTTGCGAAGCAGATTGAATCGGCCTCTGGCGGCGCTCGTTTAGGGCTTACTGTGGAGCCGGCGGCTGATCAGCTCTTATCCGAACTGGGCTTGGCTTCAGGTGTTGTCGTTCGCGCTGTGAGGGCAGATTCCGCAGCGGATGGCGAAATAGTCGAGGGTGATATCATTACCATGCTCGGATCCAAGGCGGTGCGCAGCACGCAAGACTTTATCGAAGCGGAGCAGTCTTTACGAGAAGGGCAGTCGATTCAGGTTAGACTGTGGCGTAGAGGGACTCCGCTCTTTATCGGGTTGAGAGTGCCCAATGATTGAGCCAGCGATGGCGGGGGGACGGCGCTTGCGCTACAATCCCCTCCCGCGCGCTAGCGCTTTCATTGTGCCACTAACGAGATACCCGTTTGAGCGATCTAACACACATTCGAAACTTTTCGATCATTGCCCATATTGACCACGGCAAGTCGACGCTTGCTGACAGACTTATTCAGATTTGCGGTGGTCTCTCCGAACGTGAGATGGCGGAGCAAGTTCTTGATTCAATGGATATTGAGCGAGAGAGAGGCATAACGATTAAGTCGCAGAGTGTCACGCTCGACTACACGGCACGCGACGGAAAGACCTACCAACTGAACTTTATTGATACCCCCGGGCACGTTGATTTCAGCTATGAAGTGTCGCGCTCGCTGTCAGCTTGCGAAGGCGCCTTACTCGTAGTGGATGCAGGGCAGGGTGTGGAGGC
>Ga0181559_10001357_pt1 | contig 23971 bp, 9 predicted proteins | sample 011ome_21_FD_133752 | JGI IMG/M metagenome (GOLD analysis project Ga0181559, IMG submission 133752) | Coastal salt marsh microbial communities from the Groves Creek Marsh, Skidaway Island, Georgia - 011508AT metaG (megahit assembly) | ecosystem: Environmental > Aquatic > Marine > Intertidal zone...
CCGACGCGAACGCCGGCGGCGCGGCGTCTTTCGTGTTCGCGACGATCAGCGAGACGTACGGCTGCAGCGCTGCGGACGACGACGCGGGGGCGCAGTCCGTCGCCGCCGCGACGACCCAGACGTCGTTCGTCAGCGTTAAATTCGTCACGTTCGCGCTCGCGGTGACGGACGCCGTCGCGACGGTGATGTTCCCCGCGTCCACGGCGCCGTGCCCCCACGTCGCGTTCCCGCCGTGTCTTCCCGCGCGCACCTCCTCCGGCGTCGGCGTCGTCCGCTTCTTTCCCGTGCTCGCGTTCACGACGAGCCCGTGCCCGGGTTTCGTGGCGAGAAAGTACACGCATCCCGGCGCGTCCAGCTGGACCTCGAGCGTCGCGGAGTCGTTCCGGACGAGGTGGCTCGGTATCGCCGGGTACGCGATGCCCCTGAACGCGACGAACGACGGCGCGAGCGTGGCGCCGTACCCCGGAGGTGGAGGCGGGGGAGGCGGAGGCGGTGGGGGCGGAGATTGGCCCGCGGCTCCGCTCGCGAACGACGCGAGGAGGCACGCGAGGAGGCACGCGAGGAGACGCGTCGCGTCGTGGACGCGTCTCCTCGACGTCCTCGAGGGCGTTTCCCTCCGCGGCGAGGCTCGCCGCCGCGGGCGCGCCATCGCCGTCGCTCCGACTCCCTCGCGGGAGCGCCGACGTGTGGAAGGCGACGACGTTCGAGCGATAGTAGTAAATAATGTCAGATTCACAGTTGGTAAATCTAAGCCTCGACGCGCGCCCGCGGCACAAAGCCACGCGCGGAGCGCTGTCCCCGGCGAGACAAGACCGAGCAGAAGCGCCCTACAGAGATGAAGCTCATCTACTTCGACATCCCCGGCAAGGCGGAGGCGATCCGCCTGTGCGCGGCCGTCGGCGGCGTCCAGCTCGACGACGTGCGCATCTCGCGGGAGAAGTTCCACGAGATGCGAGACTCCGGCGAGCTTCCGTTCGGCCAGGTACCCGCGCTCGACGTGGGCGACGGGCGCATCCTCGCGCAGTCGAGCGCGATCCTCAGGTACGTCGCGACGCTCGGAGGGCTGCACCCCACGGACCCGCTCGAGGCTGCGCACGTGGACGCCGTCGCCGCGGCGGAGGAGGACTTCTTCGCGGGGATCTCCGTGTCGAGATACGGCGCGCGCTTCGGGTTCGAGATGTCGGACGAGTACCGCGCGCAGGTGAGGAAAGCGCTCAACGACGAAGTGCTCCCGCGTCACCTGTCCGCGCTGCAGAAGAAGCTCGAGGCGTCGAAGACGGGGTGGCTCGCGGGGACGGAGAAGCCCTCGATCGCGGACTTTGTCTTCTCCCCGCGGTTGCGGTGGCTCGTCGGCGGCGCGAACGACGGCATCGACCCGGGCCTCTTAGAGGGGTATCCGGCCGTGACGGCGCTCCTCGAGAAATTTTACGCGCTCCCGGAGGTTGTGAAATGGTACGAGCAGCCGGACGGGGAGGAGCTCAGAGCGGAAGAGATGCACTCGCCGAAAGGGAACTAGCTACTAGCTAGCTACCTACAGTATAGCTCCGAAATCGTCACGTCCACCGTCTGCGCGCGTCGCCGTCACAGTTGCCCGCTCACGGACTCGACGCTGTCCGAGTCGGAAAAGTCCGCGTCGTCGCCGGCCACGCGCTTCCAGAACCCCCCCGGACCCGATCTCGACCTCGCGTCCGACTCGGACGCCTCCCCGGCGACGCGCCGAGCGTCTCCCGACGCGGCGTCGGATTCGGCGTCGGATTCGGCGTCGGCGTCGGCGTCGGACCGGGCGCCTTCCCGCCCCCCTCGGTCGCGCTCCTCCCCGGGGCTCCGCGACACGCGCGAGAGGTCGAGCTTCGGGATCGACGGCGGCGTGTTCGCGAGATTCCTCGTCGCGGCGTCGTCGCCGCTCGTGACGCTGGCGCCGCTCCTGAAGCGCGGCGCCGCGGTGGCGAACGCGTCGGATCGAGACGCCGACGAATCCGATTTTTCGCTCGCGGCGGGCCTCGCGCCTCCCTCGCCGGCCGCGTCTTTGCTCGGGGTGAGACCGAATAACGTCCCGAAGAAACCGGGCTCATCGTCCTCTTCTTTCTTCTTCGCTTTCTCCTCGACGTCCGGCTGTCTCGACGGCGTCGTGAGCCAGGCAAAAAATCCCTCCTCCTCCTCCTCCTGCTCCGGCTCCGGCTCCTCCTTCGCCTTCACCGGCGTCATCCCTAAGCGTTCGATGACGTTGCTGCCGGAGATGAGCTCGTCGAAGTCCCCGCCCGCTTTCTTCCGTCGCTCGTAGCCCACGAGTTCGCGCTTCAAGACGTCCCTCTCGCGCGCAATCTCCGCGATCGTCGTGGCGCTCGCCGCCGCCGCGTCGCGCGCCTCCGAGAGCTCCACCTCTAAGCGTTCGATGGCCGCCTTCGCGGCGATCGGATCGACGTCTCCCGCCTCCGTGGATCGCTTCCCCAACCGAATGTCTCGCGTCCGGAGTTTCAAATCTCTCGCCTCGTCCTTCGCGAACATCGCCGCCTCCTCCGCGCCCTTCGCGCGGCGCGTGCACGCGAGCGCCCACGCGGTGGCGGACTCCTTCTCGTTCACCGCGGAGGCGAGCTCGACTTCCAACGCGACGATTCGCGCGAGCGCGGCTTTGCCTTTCACCACGAGCGTCTTGCATCGGTTGTTGAGCTTCACGACGGTCTCGACGTGGTCGTCGTCGGACTCGCTTCCGGACTCGCTCCCGTCGTCGTCATTCGCGCCGCGCGGCGTCCGCGGCTCCTCTTCCCAGTCCTCCGTGAGCTGAATCGCGAGGTCTAAATCCTTCGCCGCTTTCGACCGAGCGCGGGCGACGTCCTCGTCCGTGACCTCGTCGTTCTTCCCGACGTCCCCTAACCGCGACACCAGGACTTGGATCTCTCCTCGGAGGAGCGCGATCGCTTCCTCGTGCTCGTCGACCGTGATCGTGCCCCTCTGTCTCGCGCTCTTCTTTTTCGAGGACGAAGCCGAACCCGCGGGCGCGGGCGAGGGCGACGCCTTCCTCGCGGATGTTCTCTTTCGCTCCTCGCTCGCGGGGGAGTTCGCCACTAAAGCCGCGGCTTGCCTCGCCGCGGCGAGCTCCAGACGCAGCTGCTCGCACTCTTTCGCGAGCGATTCGCGGTCGCTCATCGCGGCGTTCGTTTTCGCCATCTCCGCGCTCGACGCGGCGTCGCTCAAGAGCATCGACTCGCGCGCTCTCGCCGCCTCCGACTCCGCCTTCGCCGCCTCAGCCGCCTTCGCCGCGGCGGCCGCCATCGCGTCCTTCGTCGCCTTAGACGCCGCCGCGACCAACAGCTTCTGCTCCTCCAGCTCAGAGTGAAGCCGATTGATCTCTTTTCTCATCTCTTCGTCGCCCGCGAGGTTCATCGCCTCCGCGCGCGCGAGCTTCCTCCGTTCGTCCTCGAGCGCGAGCGCGTGCGCCTCGTTCACCTGATCGAGCACTTGCTTCATCTCGTCCGCGTCCGCTTCCATGAACGCGGCGGCGGCTCTCGCGCCTTGATACGCCTTTTGCGCTTCGTCCGCCTTGCGATTCGCGGCGTCCACTTCGTCCTCGAGCGTCGCGTTCCTGTGCGACGCCATCTCGAACGATTTTCGTGACGCGGTGAGCTTTATCTCGAGCGACGCGAGCTGCGCTCGGAGTTGATCCACGCTCGAGCCGAGCTCCAACTTGGTCTGATCGACCGCGGTTTTTACGCGTCGTTCGATGTCCGCGGTCGAGTCTAACTCCTCCTCCCTCGCGGAGGCCAACGCGGCCGCGGCTTCCCGTTTGATCGCCGCGAGCTGCTCCGCGTACGTCGACGCCTTTTGCTCCGCCGCCGCCGCGTGCTGCTCCTCCAACCGTTGCTTCTCCTTTCGTTGCTTCTCGCGCAGGCTCGCGACGGCGTCTTCCTGCGCGCGCCTCGCGTCCTCGAGCTCGCGCCCCGCCTTTCGAGTCGACGCGAGGAGGGTCTCTCGCTCCGCATCCGCTTCCCGGTCGCGTCGCATGAACTTCGCTGCGTATTTCCACCGCTGGAACGACGCGCGCAGTGAGCCCATCATCACAGTCTTGAACCGGAGCGCGGCTTTTTGCAGCGCTCTTTCCGTCGCCGCGATTTTGGCCGCTTGCACCGCCGCCGCGCGCGCGAGCTCCGCGTCATCGAACTGCTTCTGCGCCCTGAGCGTCGCGTTCGTTTGCTTCTCGAGCGCTTCCTCGAGTTTTTTAATCGTCGAGTCTTGCTTCTCCTGGACTTGCTTCGCGATGGATTGTTTCGCATCCTCGATGATTTGCAGCGTTTCCGCTTGTTTCGAGCGCATCGCCGCGACCGTCTCCTGATTCGCTTTTCGCGCTTCCGCGAGCTCGTTCTCGGCTTTCTCCTTCTCCTTGACGAGCGCGAGCCTCTCGGATTGCTCCGTGCGTTCCATCTTCTGGTACTTCGCGACGTACTTCCATCGCACGAACGACGACCGAAGCGACCCCATGAGGACGGTTCGGAACCGCAACGTCGCCGTCTGCGCTGCCCGCTCCCGAGCGGCAACCTCGACCTTCTTCGCCGCCGCGTTTTGCGCGAGCTTCGCCTCCTCGAGATGCTTCTTCGCGGTCAAAATCTCCTCGTTCGACTTTCGCAGCGCGTCCTCGAGCTTCGACACAGCCTCTGAATGCTCAGCTTTGATCGTCTCCACGGCACGCGAATGTTCCGTCTTGATGGCGTCCACACTCTCCTCGTGCTTTGCTTTCATGCCCTCGATCATCTTCTCTTGTGACGCGCGCGCGTCCTCCAACGCCTGCTCCGCGCGTTCCTTCGCCGCCTTGTGCTCGAGCATCTCCGCGCGCTCGACGCGCTCTACGCGCGAGAGAGACGTCTCGTTCTTCCACCGCGTGAACGACGACCGCAGCAAACTCATGAGAACGGTTCGAAACCTCAACGCGGCTCTTTGTTCCAATCGACCAAGCGCCGCGACGGACGCGGCGCGCGCCGCCGCCGCCTGGTTGAGCTCCGCCTCCTCCAGCTGATTTTGCGCCCTGATCGTCGCCTCCGTTTGCGCTTTCAGAGCGTCCTCCATTTTCTTGATCGCCGCCTTCTTCGCAGCCTCCGCGTCGTTCAGATCCTTCTTCGCGGCCGCGAGCGTTTCCTCGCGCTGGAGCTTCGCCGCTTCGCGTTCGCGTTTGGCCTCTTCTCTCGCCGCTTCGAGCATCGCGGCGCCTCGCGCGCTCTCTTCCTCCAGCGCTTTCTCCGCTTTCGCCGCGTTGCTTATGAGCAGCTTCCTTTCTTCCTCGATCGCGCGTCCATTTTTAATGCGCCTCGACTCGCTCTTCCACCGAACAAACGACGCGCGCAGCGCGCTCATCCACACGGTTTTAAATCGCAACTCCACCTTCTGTCGCGCGCGCTCCTTCTCCTTCTCCGCCGCGACCGCAGCCTGCTCGAGCTTCGTGACCTCCCACTCCGCCTCTATTCTCTGCGCGGTGTTCTTCAGCGCGATGATCTCCGCCTGCGCTTCTCGAAGCATCATCTGCGCGTTGGTCTGCGTCTCGTCCAGTTCGCTCTCCATCAGGTCGTGGTCCTCTTGGAACCGGCGCACGCGGATCTTGAACTCCCCGCGCTCGGTCCTGAGCTCGCGGCGGTCCTTCTCGAGCTGACGCGCGAGGTCTTCCATCTCCAGCTTCCCCAACGCGACCGCTTTCTCGTACTCGGCGTATTTCCCCTCCGCGACGGCTTTGTCCGCCTTTCTCGCGGCGTCGTGCTCCGCCTTCAGTCGCCTGACGTTTTCTCGCTCCGCCTTCCGCTCGTCGTCGTGTTTCTTCAGCCGTGCCTCGTGCTCGTCGCACAGGCGTCGCATCTCCTCGCCGAGGCGCGTCGCCTTCTCCTCGAGCCGCTCGTTCAGACGCTTCAAGTCGTCCGCGTCTCTCTCTCGCGCGCGCTCGCGCTCGTCCTCCCTCTTTTCGCGTTCTCGCGACGCCTCCTCCTCTCTCTTCTTCGCTCGCGCCTCGTGCTGCTCGTTCATACGTCTCACCTCTTCCTTTCGCTCGCCGCGCTCTTTGTTCAGACGCGCGTCGTGCTCTCGCTTCAGATTCTTGATCGCCTCGCGCGCCTTCTCTTGCTCGCGAACGAGCTTCGCGTGGAGTTCCGCGTTGAGTTTGTTCGCCGAGTCCAGATGCTTCGGCGTCCACGTCGGCGCGGGCGACGACGCGAGCATGGCGTCCGCGTCCGGGGACGACGCGAGCATGGCGTCCGCGTCCGGGGTCTTCGTCGGCGGCGGCGTCGCGAGACCGGCGGCGACAAGCGCGTTCTCCTTCGCGGGCGACGGCGACGAATGCGAATTCTCGCTCGAGGTTGCGTCGTTCTCGGACGCCGGTCGCCGCGCCGGCGACGGCGGCGCGCGTCGTCCGGGCTTCGGGAGCTTGTCCAGGAGCGCGTGGACGTCGATCGCGAACCCGAACCCGAACGGGTTCCCCCGGCGCTTCGTCAGGAGGTGGTCCGGGCTGCGCTCGCGCGCGCCGCCCGAGGTCGAGGTTGACGTCTCGCGCGCGGGGGATCTCGGCGCGGCCGTCTCGGGCGCCGACCGCGACCTCTCCCGCGCGAGCTCCGGGATCTTCGGCACGGGGAACTCGCGCTCGCTTCTCCGCAGGCGCTCGGAGACCTCGAGCTCCGCGTTCGCCCAGCTCGTGATGGGCACGGTGCGCTCTTTCGAGACCGGCATCGTCCCGGCGCTCCGCGCGGGGCGCGGCGCGGTGTCGCGCGAGCGAAATCTCGCATTTGGGCGTTAGCGTTACGGAGGGGAGACGGGATATTCGTGACGCCAACAGCGCAGGCAGGCGGAGACCGACCGACGCGACGGCGGGTCGCCGCGAAACGCGCGTCGGGGCTGAACGTTCGTGTTCAACGCGACACATCAAAACTACGCGAGCGATCTAAAGAATTACCCCCCATCCCCATCCCCACACTCTCGCCGTGGACGCCGTCTCGTCCGACGACCGACGGCTCGCGCTCACCGGCTCGCCGGCGCCGGCGCGAGCGGCGGCGTCTGCCGGGACTCCGAGACGCCCGCCCCGGACGCTCCCAAGACGTCGCGTATCGCCCTCGCGGTGAGCCTGCTGTTCAACCGCGCGACGAGCTCCGGCAGCACCTCCGTCGCGACCGCGGGCAGCAGAGGCCCGAGCTCCCTGAGCGCCTTGGAGGGATCGCCCCCAGCGAAGGCGGCGCCGGCGCCGGCGGCGCCGCCGCGGCTGCCTCGCAGCAAAAAGTTTAAGAGCTTCGTCACGGACTCCACCGTGGCTCTGTCCTCCGCGGTGACGGACGGGGACACCCTCACGCTTCGGATCCCGGACAAGGGAAGGAGCAGCGGCAGCCGCGCGTCCGCGAGGCCGACCTGCGCGAGCACCTTCGCGGCGTTATCGCGCGACAACGCGTCGATGCCTTTGACCGCCTCGTCGAGTAAAAACTCGCGGAAGAACGACCCCTCGGGGGACAACACGAACGTGAGCGCCTCTCTCGCGGCCGCGTCCTCCCCGGAGCTCGCCGCCGCGGGCGCGGGCGTCGCCGGGAACGGCGACGGCGGCCGCGGGAACCCGGGCGGGATCAGCGCTTCGATCTGACGGAAGAACGCCTCGGGGGTGTTCTCTCCGCCCGCCGCCGCCGCCGCCGCCGCCGCCGCCGCCTTGTCCGCCGTCTTCCCTTGGCTCATCCTGCTCGCGATCCTGAAGCTCTCGAACGCTTCCAAGACGTCGATCAACCGATCCGCGTCGAACACCTGCCCTTTGCCGTACACCATGTACCGCAAGCTCTCCCTCAGGCGCGGAGAGTCGTCCGTGAGCAGCCGCTTGCTGATGTATGGGTACGCCTCGTCCACGAGCGCAAACTCGGGGTTGCCGACGAGCGCGATGCCCTCGAGGACGCCGATCGCGCGGATGATGAGCGCAAAGTACGGGGGGATCCTGAACGGGTAATCGAACGTGATCTGCGCGAGGTCCGCGGCGACTTCCTGGAAGTTGATGTTCTTCGCGCCGCCGCCGGCGAGGGCTTGGTCGAACACGCGCGACAACGGCGGGAGGATCGGCTTGAGATCCACGCCCTCGGGGATGAAATCCAACGTCACGAAGTCCTCCACGATCGCCTCGTAGTCCTTGTGAATGAGGTGCGCGATCGCCTCGATCATCCCAAACTTGATGTTGTCGTCGATGTTCGTCATGAGACCGAAATCGAGGATCGCGAGCCGCCCGTCCGGCGTTCGGATCAAGTTTCCCGGGTGCGGATCCGCGTGGAAAAATCCCGTGTCCAGCAGCTGCTTCAGGTAGCAAATCACGCCGATGTTGACGAGGTCGCCGACGTCGTCCGCGGTGGACTGCGACAACTTCTCGCCGTCGAGCCACTCGGACGTGATCACCTTCCTGCGCGTCCACTCCATGTACGTCTTCGGGACGACCACCTGCGGCAGATCTTCTTTGATGGACGCCGCGAAGTTCGTCTGGTTCTCGCCCTCTTTGACGTAGTCCAGCTCCTCGAAGAACCGCTCCGCCCACTCGTCCAGCAGCGCGACGACGTCCGTGTTCACCTGCGGAACCTTTCTCAGCGCGATGCCCAAACGCCGGATCAAGTACAAGTCGATGGATACGGTCTCGAGCACCGCGGGCCTCTGCACCTTCACCGCGACGACGTCCCCGGTTTCCTTCAAGACGCCCTTGTACACCTGCCCCAAGCTCGCGGCCGCGACCGGGTCCGGGCCGAGCTCGGAGTACACGTCCTGCCACTTACACCCGAGCTGCGCTTCCAGGGTGTCGAACGCGATCTTGTTATCGAACGACGGAACTTTGTCGCACAGCTTTTGGAGCTCGTTCATCGCCGCGGGGGTGAGGATGTCCGGGCGAATCGACAGCGCCTGCCCGAGCTTGATGTACGCCGGGCCCAGGGACGTGACGATGTCCCTGAGCTGAATCGCGCGCTTCACGCTGTTCTGCTCCGTCCTCTTCATGACGATATCGGACAAAATACCGGAGATGAACCCGCCCGCGATGGACAAGAGCTGGACGACGCGTTGCGTCACCGCCGCGGGGCGTCGACGCCAGTACTTCGCGATGAGCTCCGGGTCGTAATACAACGGCAGCGCGTCGTCCTCGCCGTCGGACTGCATCCCGCTCAGGTCGACGACCTGCATCTGCACGCCGTCCGCGGCGAAGTCTGAGTCGTCGATGTTCGTGCCTCGGAGTCCCTGCATGAGCGTGTTGAGATCCTCGTCCTCCTCCATGAGCGCGCGGACGTCTTTGATCTGCGACGAGATGTCGCTCACGCCCGCGCTCGAGCCCCCGCCGCGCTTCGCGTCCGCGGTCGGGCGCTCGGTCGTCGTCACGCGCGCGCGGACGACGCCGGACGCGCCGCGGGCGCGCGCGGGCGCGAACGCGCGCGACGTCTTCATCAGCGCGGCCGTCCCGGACGCGCGAGCGGACGACGACGCGAGATCGGAGGTGGACGACGACGACCGTGGAGGACGGCACGCGCGTCCGACGCGTCGCGGACGCGCGCTCGACGCCGCGACCGAGGTCGAGGACGCCATCGGCGCGGTCGCGGTGGACATCGGGAACGTCCGACCGCTTGAGACCGAGCGCGAGTGATGCTGACGACGCGTGCGCGTTCGTTGTGCGGCGAGGGCGACGACGCGACGACGGTCGTTGCGCGCGTTTCCGTGGCTCAGAGCAATCGCCTCGCAAACGCTCTCGGGTGACGTCACTGCTTTTTGGGTTTTCGTATGAAAAACAGTCAGAAAGTAGTCGCCCGCGTACGTGTAGTAGTTTCGATACCAGTTGTCGTAACCTGTCTCGAGAGAAGGCCCAGGAAAAAGAGTTGTTTTTTTTCGCTCTCGCTTTCTCGCTTTCGCTGCTAAACTTGTTTATCACACAGACTCGTCATCGTCCCTCCCGACTCGACAAAGTCCGCGCGGCTAACGGCGTCCACGACGGCGGCTGTCCGAGCCTTCCCTCTATAGAATCCTTCCCCATCGCCGCCGCTTTCCTACTGCTCGGGCGGAAGTTCACCGGCTTCAGACGCCTGGACTCGGAGTCCATCGCGGGCAGCCCCGGCGTCGGCGTCCCGCCCCTCGCGCGCTCCGATGGCGCCCCGAAATCGCTCGCCACCTCCGTCCCCCACTCGCTGTCCATCGGCGTCAGCGCGCCGCCAACCTTGAAACCGTTCATCGTCGGCCGCGACGGCGTCTCCGCGGGGGTGACGAAGCCGGAAGCGTACGACGGCGACGCCGACCGCGTCGTGCTCGCGCTCGCGCCCATTCGCGCGCGAATCGCCGCGAGCGTCGCCTGGAGCTTCTCGTCCGACTCGATGTCGCTGTCGTCCTCGTACTCGGGCGCGGGCTCGCGCGCGGGTTCGGGTTCGCGCGCGCGGGAGTACGCGTACTCGCGCTCGTTCACGCTGGGCGGCCGCCGAGGCGGGAGCCCGCTCGCGCCGCCGCGCGCGCCGCGGACGTACGCCGCCTCGGGCGGCACCGCCGCCGCCGCCGCCGCCTCGTCGCGCGCGTCGTCCCCCGACGCCGGCGCCATCGCCGCGGCGAGAAACGCGGCGTACTGCGACATCGCGTTCCCCTCGTCCGCGGCGGCGGCGATGTTCACGCTCCCCGCGGACTTCTGCGCGAATTTATCCGACATGTGCTCCCTCGCGGGCTCAAACGAGGACGTCGACGTCGCCGACATCGCGGCGCGCGGCGGGCGTCGCGTCTGGATATACTCATCGCGCGTTCCCGACCGAAACGCGTCCACGCCGCCGTGCAGCCTCGCGGTCTCCTCTTCCCTGTGCACGCGCAACGCGGCGGCGGATAAGACGCCGCTCCCCCTCCCGGTGTTCCCGCGCGCCGCCGCGAAGCTCTCGCGGCTGTTCGGGCGCGTCTGCGCGGGGGAGGACGGGTAGTGCTCGAACGGCTTTTCGCGCTCCGCGGCTTCCTCCTCCGCCGCGGCTTGCTCTCGAAGGACCTTCGCAACCTCCGGCGGGGGGTTATACGGCGACTTTTTCGACTTCGACTTCCCGGGTCTCGTGAACGACGCCTCCTCTCTGATAAAGCGCGCCAGCGTCGGGTCGTTAATGAGCGCTTCGGCGTCCTCGTCCAACGTGGGGTTCGGGCTAGTAAACGACGACCCTGGATACACCGGGATCGATCGATTTAGCGCTTTGTACCCGCCCGCGGGGAGGAACGGCAGCCTCGGCTCGATGTACTCCTTATCGCGTCCCGTGAACGACGACGACGCGCGCGACGATTCCGATCGCACGCTGCCGTCGCGCGCGCTGTCCTTCCCCGGGGACGACCGCGACTCCTCCGCGTCGAGCCGGCTCAACACTTCGTCCATCGCTCGCTTCAGCTCGACGCGTTGCTTCAGCCGTCCTCGCGTTTTCTTCGTCCCCTTGAGGAAGGAGTCTATCGTGGACATGAGCTCTTCGTCGTTCGTGGCGGACCAGTCCGGGACTTCCACGCGCGGGATCGTCGTCGTCGTCGTCGTCGTCGGCGGCGGCGGCGGCGGCGGCGGCGGGGCTTCCTTCTCCGCCTTGGCTTGCTCTCGAAGGAGCTTCGCTATCTCCGGCGGGGGGTTATACGGCGACTTTTTCGACTTCCCACGTCTCGCCGCCGCTGGCGACGCCTCGCGCTCGGGCTCGCGCTCGCGCTCACGCTCTGGCTCTGGCTCTGGCTCTGGCTCTGGCTCCTCCGCCGCCGCGTTCGCGGTCACCTCCCACATGTCGCCGTCGACGTCGACGTCATCGCTCGCGTACAGCTCCTCCACGAGCTCATCGAGGGCGCCGTCCACCTCCGTCTCACGCTCGCGCGCGGCCTCGTCGTCGTCGTCGTCGTCGTCGTCGATTCCCGTTCCCCCCTCGGTCGACGCGTCGGGAGCGCCTCCCGCGGCGGACGTGGACGCCACCGCGGGCGACGTCTCGTCCACCGCGGGCGACGTCTCGTCCACCACGGGTTCGCTCGCCGTCTCCGTCTCTCCCGCGGCCGCCTCCGCGGCCGCGGTCTCGCCCTCCGGAGACGCCGCGGGGGCGTCGTCTCCGGGATCGGACGTCGTGGACGTCGATTTTCCCCCATCCCCGTCAGCCGCTCCGTCGGGCGCTCCTTCCCCCGCGTCCGCGCCGTCGTGCTCGGCGTTTTCCTCGCCTTTCACCACCGCGCCCACCTCCTCGGCGGCGTCCCCGGTCGCCGACATCACGGAGGGCTCCCGGGTCGACCTGGCGGCGCGCTGTCGGACTGCTGTGGATGGAAATTCGCTGCACGAAAGGTCCTGTCGTTGACTCCTCTCGTCGTCCCAGAGGGTGCCCGCGAATTTATCGTTTCGGTCGCCCGTCGCCGCGCGCGCGTTCTCGTTACATCGTCTCGTGCTATTCTCGTCGCGTCGTCTCGTGCTATTCCCCTCCGTGGCTCACCGTCGCTTCGCGGGGTCGTCCGCGCTCTTCTTCATCGGGCACACGAACTTGCGCTTCGCCGCGACATCCGCCGACGCGCCCGCCGCCGCCGCCCGTCGCGTAGGAGGACGAAACGCCGGTATCCTCCTCGGCCCCGTCGGAGGCGCCGCCGCGGGCTTCGCGGCGGCGAGTTTCGCGACCGGTTCCCTCGCCGCCGATTCGCGACCGCCACCCCGCATCGCCTCCTCCGCGGCCGCTTCCGCGGCCGCGCGCATCTCGTCGAGCTTCCTCTCCGCGTCGCGGTCGGACTTTCGGTCCGCCGCCGCGTTCATTCGCTTCACCGCGCCGACGTCGGCGCACGCGTCGCACGGGACGTCGTTCTCGTCGCACGCGCGCGCGCCGCCGCCAGCGCCCTCGTCGAAGTGCGACAGGAGCGCGGCGCGTCGACAGGATGTCCCGCGGACGTACGCGTCGACCTTTTCCGCTCGTCCCGGGTCGAGCTTGCGAATTTTGTCCAACTCTCCCGCGTCCGCGTACAGCACGCACCGCGACGGCTTCCCGTCCCTCCCCGCCCTCCCGCTCTCTTGATACAGCCCTTCCAGGGACGTGGGAGGCCCCCAGTGCGCGACCCATCGCACGTCCGGCTTGTCTATCCCCATCCCGAACGCGACGGTCGCGACGACGGCATCGATGTCGCCGCCCGCCCAGTTCGCGAGCGCGCGTCTGAGCGACTCTTTGCTCCGTCCCGCGTGGAACACCTCCACGTCCATCCCCGCGGTCGCGAGAAGCTCCGCGACGCGCTCGCACTCGCCGCGCTCGCGCGCGTACACGATCCCGGCGCTCTCCGGCGCGGTCGCTTTCGCCGCGCGCGAGACCGCGACGACGTGATCCACCGCCGCGCGCTCTTCGCCGTCGCCGCCGCCGTCGCCGAGGCACTCTCTCCTCACCACCTCGTGTCCGAGGTTCGCGCGGTTCAAGCTGCTCCGAGCGACGACGTGATCGCGTCGCAGACCGAGCGCGGCCGCGATCGACGCCTCCGTGGCGCGCGTCGCGGTCGCCGTGAGCGCCTGGATCGGCGCGCCGCCCAAGAGTTCGTCCCTGTCGTCCTTCAGCGCGAGGTACGCCGGTCGGAAATCGTGGCCCCACTGCGAGACGCAGTGCGCCTCGTCCACCGCGAGCGCGGCGACGTGGCCGTTATCGCTCGCGACGCGAAGCGCCGCGCGCAGCCGGGGCGTTTGCAGCGACTCCGGGGTCGTGAACAGGAGCGTCAGCGTCGGGCCTTCGTCGTCGGCGGCGGCGGCGCGCAAGTCCCTCTCGATCCTCTCCAGTCGCGTCGGGTCCGTCGCGCCGCTCCACGCCTCCGCGTCCACGCCCATCTCGTCGCACCTCCGGAGCTGGTCCGCGAGGAGGGACAGCAGCGGGGTGACGACGACGGTCACCCCCGGCGCGTTTCGCTCCGCGCGGAGCATCGCGGGAAGGACGTACACGAGCGACTTGCCCGCCCCGGTGGGGAGCAAGGAGAGGCAGTCCCGACCGCGCATCACCGCGGTCATCGCCTCGAGCTGTCCGGGGCGGAAGTTCGCGGTGTCGCACTCTAAGACGGCGCGAAGGAGGCGGAGGAGAGACGCCTCGTCGTGAGACGCCTCGTCGCGAGACGCGTCGTCGCGAGATGCCTCGTCGCGAGATGCCTCGTCGCTGGCCATCGCTTCGACGCGAACGCTCGCTCGTAGTCCCTAGCTAGTAGTGATGAAGAGAACGCCCGCGCGCGGTGCGGTCGTCTACTTCGTGTTCACGCCGACGCTTATCACGGACTGGTGCGCGCCGAAGAGGATCGCCGCGAATGTAGACCCGATGACGGGCCAGCGATACTTCGGGTACGGCCTGCGAGGGTTCGGAGTCGCGTCAGATCGAACGCACAGCTGTCGTCGGCCGAGTTCGAGTTCGCGTTCGCGACGAGACGCACCGCAGAGCGATGCCGAGGACCGGGATCACGGGCGCGAGCGCGATGGGCCACAGGAGCGTGTAGTCGATCTGCTTGCGGTGGATGATCTTCCCGGTCGACGGCTCCTTCGACATCTCGCGTGCGGGGAGCGCGGGGAGTGCCGGGCTCGGTCCGCGCGAAGAAAACTCGTCGCGCGTACGCGTACGGAGGTACGGAAGTACGCCGTACTTTTCGTATGCGTTTTTGGTCACGTGCAAAAAGTTTAGACTAATTGCCCCATACAAAACTACAAGCGACGCCCGAGCACCGCGAAACCTCCTGGTTTTTCCTCTGACCGAGGAAAGGCGCACCATCGCGCACGTACTCGCCCTTTTTAGGGAGCGCGGGACCAGGTCGTCGCGACTTCAGCCAGCACCATGCCGGCTCACAACAACCAGATCGCCAATGCGCACTTCAAGAAGGACTGGCAGGTGCGTGTCGCCTCCACGGCGCCATACTCCGCGCCGAAGAAACCCTACGCGTGAAAGATGAGATTTCGCCGCATCTTCTTCGGTGGTCGCGCGGACGACCCGGGATCGCCGCGCCGCGGACGCCGGCGCGGTCGCGAGCGCGCTCGGACGACGCGTCGCGGCTTCTACGAGCCCCACGACCGTCGCCGATCGCGCGCGGCCGCCCTCGCGTCCTCGGGCGCGTCCGAACGGCGTCCCGCGCGTCGTCGCGCGAGCTTAGGGTTTTCCGTCGAAGCGCGCGTCCCCGCGCGCGGAGGCGTCGTCTTCGCCGCGCCGGGCGCGTCGCGAGCGACCGTCGGTCGCGCGTCCGCGCGGGTCGGACGTCTTCGACGACGCACGGTCGAGCGCGTCGCGTCATCGCGTTACGGCGCGCGGCGTCGCGCTTATCCGCGCGGCGTCCTCCGCGTCCGGCGCGGCGTCGGTGATTCGCCCGAAATGAGCTAGCGCGCTGTTTCTCACCACCCGCCCCTCTCGAGCGACCGAAACCGACTGACGCGTCCGCCCCCGCTCTCCTCCTCTATCCCATCAGGGCAACGCCGGCGCGTGCCGCGTGAAGACGTGGTTCAACCAGGCTGGCCGCAAGAAGAGCCGACGCATCGCGCGCGAGAAGAAGGCGAAGGCCATCTTCCCTCGCCCGACGGCGGGCGCGCTTCGCCCGATCGTCCGCCCGCCGACGCAGAGGTACAACTTCAAGACGCGTCTCGGCCGGGGGTTCACGCTCGAGGAGCTCAAGGTGGCGGGCATCCCGAAGAAGCTCGCGCCGACGATCGGCATCGCGGTCGATCACCGCCGCAGGAACCGGAGCGAGGAGTCCCTCGCGCTCAACTCCAAGCGTCTCAAGGCGTACAAGGCGTCTCTCATTCTCTTCCCGCGCCGCACGGCGAAGCCGAAGCACGGCGACTCCGAGGCGGGCGAGCTCAGCATGGCGAAGCAGCTCAAGGGCAAGCTCATGCCGATCACGAAGGAGACCAAGCCCCTCGAGATGGTGGCGGTGACGGGCGAGATGAAGGACTTCAAGGCGTACCAGACGTTGAGGACGGAGCGCATGAACGTGCGCCAGGTCGGACCTCGCATCAAGAAGGCGATCGAGGCGGCGAAGAAGGCGGAGGAAGACGCCAAGGTTGCGAAGATGAAGTAAATTCACGACGTACGAGCGCGTCGGGTGCTCGGATAGTACCTCTCGCGATGTGTGTCTGACGACGCAGGGTTGGTGGCGCGGGTCGACATCTTAGCGGTTTTGATCCACGCAAACGGAGGAAATCTCCACTCAAAAACTATCTCCCTAAACTCTTCAGCGATCGCCACGCGCGCCAATCGCTCTCCCACGCGCGCTGCCTCGCCTCGGAGCCGTACGGCGTCTCGAACCTGTACTCGCGCTCGCCGCCGTCGCCCGCCGCCTCTGATTTCGCCGGCGGGTGAAACCAGTAGTTTAACGCCAGGTGACCGCCCCCGGCTTCCGCCTCGTCGTCGAACGACGTCACCTCGTGGAACCACCCCGCGGGGAGGTATAAAATCTCCCCGGCGCGCACCGTCGTCTCCGCGCGCTTCGTCTCGTACGCGCGTTTGAACCGCGGAAACGCGCTCAGGTCGGCGCGGTCCACGCGGCTGAAACTCGGCGGGTCTCCGTCCTCCTCTTCCTTCTCCTTCCCCTTCTTCCCGGGCCCCGCGTCGTCGTCGTCGTCGTCCGAGTCCGCGTCCGCGTCGTCGTCGTCCTCGTCGAGGTCGTCGAAGTCGTCCCGGAACTTCCCGCCCGCGGCGAAATCGAAATCGAACGCGTCGTCGTCGTCGTCGCCGCCGCCGCCGCCGCCGCCGCCGCCGCCGCCGATGGCCTCGTCCATCGCGGTCTCCATCCTCTCCTCCGCGATCCTCAACCGCTCGCTCGCGCCGTCGTCCCCGCGCTCGACCGCTTCCTCCGCGAGCTGAAGCTCCTCCTCCGCGTCGCGCGTCGCAATCGCGGCGACGCGCGCGACGAGGCTTCCGTCGTCCCCGTCCTCGGCGGTCTCTCCGGCTTCCGCGTAGTTCACGCGCCCGTTCGCGTGCACGCGCGTCGGCGTCCCAGCGACGTACATGTCCTCCACGCACGACGGCGCGTACAGCTCGAACTTTTTCTTCCCGCGCATCAGAACGTACAGATTATCGTGGTGGTCGTGGTGCAGCCCCGAGGACGCGCCGTCTCTCGCGCGGCCCATCCACACGTTGACGTTGGCGGGGACGAGGCGTCCCGTCAGCTTCGACGGCCGCACCGGGGGCTTGGAGACGCCGCCGCCGTCGCCGTCGCCGTCGCCGCCGTCGCCGCCGCCGTCCTCGTCCTCGGCGTCTCTCAGGAGCCGCGACGCCGGCGCGGACGCGACGACGCCGCGGCCGTGCGCGTCCGTCGCCGCGGGCGACGCGGTCAGGTACCGCGTGTCGTCTCCGTCGACGAACCTCCGCATGAACTCGCGGAACGTCGTCGTCTCGTACGACCCGACGCCGTACCGATCCCCGGCCGCGGCTCTCACCTCGACGCGGACGGTCGCGTCCCCGGCGGCGTCCGCGAGTCGCCGATCCGTCCACGTCTCGCGCGCGCGCGCCCACGGCGTCCCGCGAAGGTCGCCGGTGAGGACGACGGGGCGTCGTCGCGCGACGTGATTCGCGAAAAACGTCTCCGCGGTGACGGAGCTCGCGGGGACGCGGTCGACGGGATGCGGCGCTCTCCCGGACGCGGACGCGGACGCGGGATCGTGGCCGTCGTACTCCACGCGGACCGCAGACGGGGTGGTCGCGCCGTGGTCGAGCTTGCGGCGCTTCGCGGGCGCGGCGCGCCTCGCGGCGCGCCCCATCCCGGGGCGTCGCGGAGAGTGACGGGAACGATCGCGAGCGCTCGCGTTTACAGGTCGTTTGGCGGTCATCGTCCATCATTGGAAGGGGCGCGTCCGCGGCGAACGCGATACGACCGCGAACGCTCCTCGCGCGGCGCGCTGCTCGATCTCGTCGCGATCCGTCCGCGCCGTCGCGGAACGCCGCGGCGACGTCCTCGACCGGCGCGCGGAGCCGTCGACGCGCGGGGGGCGCGTCTCGCCTCGCGCGCGAAAGGAGGTGTTGAACGCGACGCGGGCGCTCTCGTCGACACGTCGCGATGCCGAAGGAATGGCCGGACCAGCCGCGGTTCCTGGAGGTCCTCCGAACGATGCGCAGCGCGTCCGAGGCGTCGATCGCGGAGCTCGTCGCGCTCGCGAAGAAGGACGCGAAGAGCTACTACAAGCACGCGGCCGCGATCCTCGTGAAGCAGTGCCAGATGCGAAAGCCGCGAGACAGGGTGCCGATCGTCTTCGTGATGAACAAGCTCGCGTCGGACAAGGACGATCACGAGAGCGCGAAGCTGTACGCGGGGAGGTTCGCGCCGGACATCGTGGCGTGCGTCGAGTCCGCGCTGAGCTGCCCGCCGAAGCACATGCACGGCCTGAGGAAGGTGATCGATCGATGGGAGAAGCGGCGAGTCTTCCAGCACTCGATCGTGCAAGCCGTCGCTCGCGCGGTGAACGCGCACGTCCCGGGCGCGGGGGGGGTCTCGGACGACCCCAGCAGGGACCCCTCGAGCGACGACTTGGCGGGGATGGGCGGCGACGACGATTACGTCGTCTCGAGCGACGACGAGGCGCCTGCCGAAGGGGACGGACGACGCGCGGGCGGCGTAATTGGCGGAGGGACCGCGGGAGGCGACGGGCCCGGGGCCGGGCCCTCGGTCGACGTCGACGTCGACGTCGGGGTCGAGGTCGAGCCGGCGGCGGCGCCGACGAGAACGGCGCCCGCGAAGGCGCGCGTGAACAAGTGGCCGGCGAGGCCGCCGAGACCAGACCCGCCGCCGGCGGTCTCGGCCGCGGAGGGGCCGGCCGCCGCCGCGAGCGACGCGCTGCCGCCGGCGAGCAACCCGCCGCCGCCGCTCCCTCCCGGGTATCGCCTGCCGCCGCCCGTCGCCGGGAACGGGGGCGCGGAGAGAGCGCGGACGCCGCCGAGGCAGCGCTCGCCGCGCGTTCCCGCTCCCACGCGCGCGATGTCGCCGCCGAGGCGACGGACGCCGCCGAGGCAGCGGACGCCGCCGAGGCAGCGGACGCCGCCGAGGCAGCGGACGCCGCCGCGGCAGCGGACGCCGCCGCGCGCGCGCTCGCCCGAGAGGAAGAGAGCGCCGAGTCGAGACCCGGACGGCGGCGGCGCGGGGAAACGACGAAAAGACGTCGGCGGCGGGGGGGGAGGACGGGACGAACAGCCCGCGCGCGTCGACGTCGACAAGTGGGGCGACCCCATCAAGCGTCGCACGGAGTCGCCGCCGCTCGCGCGCGCGAGGACGCAGACGCCGCCGCGGGTCCGGTCGCCCCCGAAGGAACGGACGGCGACGCCGCCGCGCGCGCGGTCGCCCGCGAAGGAACGGACGGCGACGTCGCCGCGGGTCCGGTCGCCCCCGAAGGAGCGGACGGCGACGCCGCCGCGCGCGCGGTCGCCGCCGAAGGTGCGGTCGCCGCCGAAGCGTCGGTCGCCGCCGCCGCCGCGTAAGGGTAACCCGGGAAGGGAAGAGGAGAAGCCGGAGATGGACAAGTGGGGCGATCCGATCAAGCGCGTGGACGTGGACGACTTCTCGATCGCGACCAAAGAGCACGGCGGCGGGGGAGGCAAGAATAAGCCGAAGAAGCGAAGGTAGCTTAGCAGCGCGCCCGTGTGAACGCCGCGAAGAGGCTCTCGCGTGTGCCTTTCCCCAAGATTTCCAGCACGCCGCGCCACGCGCCATCGCCCGACCGTTAACATCGCATCGTCGTCTCGGTGGTGCCGCCAGAGACGGGCGCGATGTCGTCCCCCGCGGCCGCGGACGACGGCGACAGCAGCTCTGACGACGACGCGTTCACTCCGCGCGGCCCCCCGCGGCTGTCGTTGAGGCTCGATTCCGTTCCGCGCGCGATGGGCGCGCGCGCGCTCGCGGACGCCAGATCTCGCGACGACGTCGGGGACTCGGAAGAAGGCGACGACGACGACGGCGTGCTGTCGCCGACGCTGAACTCGCACCTGAGCCGCCTTCGGATGGCGAACGCGCTCATCAAGAGCCCCGCGGCGGGGGGATGGCGCGGCGGCGGCGCCAGCGGGAACGGGAACGGACGAGAGATGCTCCTCATCGCGAGGAACGCGCGCGAGCAGGCGAAGGAGAATGTTTTTCTTCGCGCGCGCGTGAAGGAGCTCGAGGACGAGGCCGGAGAGCGCGACGAGCGCATACGCGCGCTTCAACACCACGAGAAGCGCGCGGAGAACGCGAAGGCGACGTGCGTCGCGCTCAAAGCGCACGCGGCGGCGCACGCGGCGGCGGCGGAGCAGCTCGCGAGGGAGCTCGAGCGCACGAGGGAGATCGAGACGCAGTCCTCGCTCGAAGCCGTCGCGCTCGCGCAGAAGACGACGAAGCTTCAAAACGAGGTGAGGGAGTCCGCGCGCCGCGCCGCGCTCGCGGAGGAGATGATGCTCGGGATGCAGCACGAGGGGATCGCGGCGCTGGAGCAGTCCGAGGAGACGATGCGCAGACTGCGCGCGAGGATCACCTCTGATGAGAAGGATGAAAACGCACCCGGCGACGCCCCCACGCTCTCCGGTCTGCTCGACCGAGCGATGCGAGAGGCGTCCGTGCTCAGGGACGCGGTCATGGCCGCGGCGTCGGAGGCGGGGCGGTGGCGCGCAGAAGCGTCCCGGGTAGACCGCGAGCAAGAAGACTCCGAGATGGAGCGCGCGCTCGCCAACGCGCTCGCGGAGGTCACCGCGTTGAGGGAGGAGAACGCGTTCCTTCGCGCGGACCTCACCGCGCTTCGGGAGGGCATCGCCGCGGAGGAACAGGCGCAGGAGGAGGAGTCCGACGGCGTTCCTCCTGATGTCACGGGGGAGGGGAACGAAGATGACGGCGCGACGGGGGGGGAAGAGGAGAAGGCGGAGGGCGGGGGCGGCGAGGACGCGCGCGCCGCGACGCCGCCGAGGGCGAAGCGACAGCCGACGCCGCGAAAGAAGTGGGGGTCGCCATCGTTCAGCAAGCGCTCGAGGGAGATGGACAAGGAGAACGTCACGAAGTTTCGGAACATGAACGGCGTCGTCGTGGACGTGTTGACGACGACGACGACGTGAAGAGGTACCTACAACTTTGTACTACGAGGGTGACTCTCACCGCTACGACGCTCTGTACCCCGAAAACCGACGACTAGTCTATTCACCTTGGCTGCTCAGTCGCTCGCTCTAACAGCCCGCGCAGGTACGCCCGCTGATCCTCCGGCGTCGTCATCCGATCCCACTCGTGGTACGTCACGGTCACGACCTCTAACCCGCTGCTCCGCAAGAGCTGGTTGCGAAGGACCGTGCTTCCGAGCGGCCAACGCCCGGCGGCGCCCTCTTTCCCGTCCGCGTCGATCGGATCCTTCTCCGAGTCGTCGTCGTCGTCGTCGTCGCCGCCGCCGCCGCCGCCGCTGAACCAATCGTCCAGCGTGTCGTCCGTCGCGTCGGACGGCTCGACGCTGTAGTGGCACGGCCCGTCGACCTCGATGACGACGCGGTCTAGGCCCGGGTAGCGATCCGTCGCGTCGCCGCCGCCGGTGAGCGTGATGTCCGGACGAATCAACCCGCCGTCGATGAACGCCTCGATCTCGAACGTTAACCCCATCTCTGTCAGCGCCATCGCGACGTCTTGCTGCAGCAGCGATACCGTCGGGTCGTCGGTCTTGTACCCGCGGTAGGCTGCCTCCGCGTCGTCTTCGAGGTGCGCCCAGCGCGCGCCCAGCTCGTCGGAGAGCGTTCCCCCGGTCTCGGCGTCGACCATGCGAAGCGTCAAGATCCCTTGGAACATCGCGGACAAACCCCCGGGGGAGACCGCGCTCGCCTCCAGCGCGGGAAGCTTCGAAGCGAGCCCACGCAGGGCGGTCTCGACCCACGCGTCGTCGCCGCGGTCGCCGCGTGGCTGCGCGCGCCACACCGCGGCGGCCCAAAATCCCAAACTGAGATCCTGCGGGTTGAAGTCTTCGAACGTCATCGCGTCGATCTCGTCCGCGAACCGCTCCGTGACGCGCGCGGACGGGACGATCCCGAGCGTGGCGTACACCCACAGCGTCAGCGTCACCGCCTGCGCGTCGAACTTGGCCGGGCACGCGTCGATCCTCGATTCCACCGCGCGTAAAAACGCCGCCCTCGGTCGATACCGCAGCGACGCCAGCGACCACAAGTACTGCGTGACTTCGTCCGGCTCCATCGCGTCCACGACTCGAAGCGCGGCATCCTCCGCGCGCGCGATGAACTCCGCCCCGGGGTCGTACCCGGACTGCGCGAACGACCACATCACCATCACGAGCTCGCGCGTTTCGACGTCGGTCAAGACGTCCTTCGTGAGGTGAAGCGCGACGAACGGAAGGACGTTTCTCGAGCCGGGTAACCCCAGCGACGCGTACCCGTACGCGACGTTCGCGAGCGCTTGCGGGGAGAATTTCGATATCTTCCGTATGAGCGCGTCTTCGAACGCTTCCTGGAAGGTGGCGCCGGGGGTGTGATCCAGCTTCGCGAACGCCCAGATCAAGTTGGCGAAATCTTGCGGGTTGAAGTCGCGCATCGCCCTCGCGGCGGCGGCCTCGACCGCGACCATCGCGGGCATCGTCGTCGTCGAAGACGCGCTCTTCTTCCTCGCCTTCGTCGCCGCGTTCGCCTCTCGCGCGTCGAAGCTCATCTCTTTCCGCTCCGCGCGCGGCTGCAACGTCGCGACCGCCCACGCGGCGAGGCACAACTCCTTCGGTTCTAACCCTCCTCCGTCCGCGCCGCCGCCGCCGCCGCCGCCGCCGCCGCCGCCGTCCGCGCTCGCGCGCGCCTGGAGCTCGTCTGCGATCATCTCGAGCGCTTGCGAGGAGATCAACCCGCCGCCGTGTTCGTCTCTAGAAGTAGACGCGAGCCCGGCGACGAGGCCGCCGAAGCCGCCGTCGAAGCTGTCGGACACGTCGAACCGCGCGCGCGACGACGACGACGGCGCCGCCGCGTCCCGGGACGCGCTCGCCGCCTTCGCGAGGCCCCACAAGAGCATCGAAAACTCCTGAGGTTTAAACCTGTCCAACCCCACGCCCGCGCACGCCTCGTCCGCGACCGCGGCGAGGAGCGGCGCGGCTCTGCCTATGCGTCCGTACGCGCTCGCGACGTTCGCGAGCTCCCGCGGCTTGAGCTCGTTCAACACCCTGCCGCACTGCGCCTCGAACAAACCTCTGAGCTCCACGGACGGCTCCTCGCCGAACCGCGTGAGCGCCCAGAACATCATCGTGAGCTCGTACGGCTTAAACCCGGTGGGAACGGTCTCGCGCTCGCGTCCTCTGCCGCCGCGTCCGCCGCCGAGACGCGCGGCGGTCGCGTTCGCGTTCGCGGCGGCGCCCGAGCCGGCGAATTTACAAAATTTCGTAGCCGCCGTCTCCAGCGCGCCGCTCAGCGCCACCGGGTGCTTCCTCTCCAACACCGCGAACGCCCACAGGATGTTCGCCACGCCCTGCGGCTCGAGCTCGCTCGCCTTTCTCAACAGCACGCGCTCCAGCGCCTCCCAAAACTTCGCCCCCGGGTCTCTCCCCGTGCGTCCCAGCGCCCACGTCAGCGACGACGCCGCCCATCCTCCGAGCTCCGGAAGCAGCGCGAACGCTCGCGTCTCGAGCGCGAGGTACCACCGCGCGTCGTCCAGCGTGCCTCGCTCGGCGTCCTCGACGTGCCTCCCGAGGCGGCTGTACGCGGTCGCGACGTTGACGACGTTGAACGACGCCGCGAGGTCGTTCGCCTCGACGACGACTCGCAGGTCGTCGATCGTTCGCGCGCGCGACAGCGCGTCGTTGACGGCTCTCGCGGCGTCGGACGCGCGCCTGCGCCCGCTCTTGCCGTTGTCGCGTCGTCGGTTCCGCGGCGGGACGCGCTGGCGCTGATCGGCCGCGGCGTCGCCGCGGCCGCGGCCTCGGCCTCCGCCGCGGCCGCCTCCGCCGCGGCCGCCGCGCGACGACGGCTCTCGGCGTCGCGGCGTCGTCTCGTCGGGCGTCGAACGCGACGGCGACGGCGACGGCGCGTCGTCGCCCTCCGCGGCGACCGCGGGCCGCGGCGCGTCCGCGCCCGGGCCCGGGAGTCCTCGCGACCCGCCGCGACGGACG
>Ga0181559_10001360_pt1 | contig 23946 bp, 15 predicted proteins | sample 011ome_21_FD_133752 | JGI IMG/M metagenome (GOLD analysis project Ga0181559, IMG submission 133752) | Coastal salt marsh microbial communities from the Groves Creek Marsh, Skidaway Island, Georgia - 011508AT metaG (megahit assembly) | ecosystem: Environmental > Aquatic > Marine > Intertidal...
ATCCGGCCAACGCGTCGACGAAGAATTCTCTCCGTTCGCTCGCTTTGGCGTCGTTGGTCGTCATTTTTTTCCCGTCGCAGCTCTGCTTTTCGATCGTTTATTAGAGTAGTATTGCGTGTGATGTGTTTTGTGAAGGAAATGAAGACTCGAAGAAAAAGTGATTTTGAGATATTTTTACACGCGCGTTAGGCGCGACACGGATGACTTTCATTACATTAAACATTATACAACACACACTCTTTCATTCTCTCTCAAACGTCCACGCCTTTGCCGCTGAACGATAAATACAACCACGCGCATCCGCACGCGAACGCGCCGACGGCGAAAAATACGTTGACCCAGAAGACGACGAGGTTGGCGGCGTCGAGCTTTTTTCGCCGCCCGGCGCCGGCCAAGGCGGAGGCTTTTCGCAACGTTTCGCCGAACAGGACGGAGAAAAGAGTCATGGCGAACGTAGAACACAGGAGGAAAGATACTATGAACGCGGCTGATTTCGAAGAGGAGTTTAAGACGACGCCAGGGAGGACGCCGAGGATGCCGGAGACGCCGGAGACGCCGTGGACGAGGCCGACGAGGAAGGCTGATTTTTTCGCCTTGTCTCCGGTCGAAGAGTCCTTCTTCTTCTTCTTCTTCTCCGCCGCCGCGGTTGTCTTCGTCGCATCGTCGTCGTCGTCGTCGAAACAAAGACTGTTCTTCGAAATGGACTTTTGGTGGTCGTTCTCTTCTCTTTTCGGTTCTCCTTCGTCCGCGACGATTACTACCGCGCTCGCTTTCTCACCGCGAAAATCGTCCTCGTCCTCCTCCTCCTCCTCGCGACGCTCGCACCCGCCGCGTTTGCTGCTTTGGTGCACGTGCGGTTCCCTCCTCGCGTGCATCTCTTCGTGCTCCTTCGAACCAGACGTCACCACTCTCGCACCAAAAACCGTCGGATCAATCTCCAACACGACTTCGTCTCCCGCGTGCGCCTTCTCTTCCCCTTCGCCTTCCGCCGTGTCGTCTCTCACGTGTTCTTTTTCCGCCTTTTCTCTCTCTCGAAACTTTTTCGCGCCTCGCGCCGCCGCGAGCGCGACGGCGATCATCGTAAAGCCAACGATCTTATCCCCCACGTCGCCAATCGCGTTCACGTTTAACTCTCGCTTCATCAAGAAGAACGCGCACACGAGGAACGACAGACCGACGGAGTGTCCGAGCGCCCAGGAGAATCCGAGGAGGACGTTTTCTCTTCTTCTTCTTCTTCTTAGATTGTTGTTGTTGTTGTTGTTACTCGTTCTTCTTTTTCCGTCGTCGTCTTTGAGGGAGACAGAGAGAGAAGTGCGTCCTCTCTCTTCGTCGCATTCGTCGTCCGCGCGGGCGGTCGTTGCTTCTTCTTTTTCTTCTTCTTCTTCTTCTTCTTCGCGATGATCGTCTGAATTGGAAATCGGCGATGATGATTTTCCCGACGCGGCGGCGACATCATCATCATCCGTCGTCGTCGAAGAAGAAGAAGAAGCGATAACCGCCAGCGCGATGACGTGGTCCGGGCCGGACAACACGTGCGCGAGGCCAAACGTCGCGCCGAACGCGATCAAGGAGGCCAACGACGCGTTCTCCTCGAACGAAGTGGAAGAAGAGACCATATCGCGCTCGTATGTGATGACGACGCAAAAGAGGAGGTTTTTTAACTGTCAAAAATTTTGAAACCCTAAATAATAGAAAACGTCGAAAACCCTAAAACTAGGGCAAAAAAAAAGTTCGTTAGTTAAAGAAAACAACACACTTACGGAGAGAGAGAGAGAGACTACGCGCGAAAAACCACCCAACGACGAAAACCGAGACGACGCGTCGTCGATACACATAAAGTGCACCTCTTTCTGTTCCCTGCCTGAAAAGAGTCTAATCTCGCAAAGAAGCGAGCGTGAGCGTGTAAAAGAGGGCCTCGTTGAAATTGCAAACATCATGGGTAAGTTTTTCCATCAGCTCGCCAAGCCGGCGCGCTTGCGCCGACAGCTGGAACTGCTGAAACAACGAGGACAACAAGACGTGACGACAAGCGGCAACAAGACCGCCGCGATGATATCTTCGAGCGTTTTTGGCATCAGTAATAATACTAATAATAACAATCGACAGCAACAACAAGTCCGTCACCACCACCCGGACCCGAGGGATTTGAAGTACATCTCCAAAGGGTGGAAAGCGGCTTTGAAAGAAAAAACGATACCGGAGAGCGCGCACGAGGCGTCGGTGAAGCGAGAGTTAAAGCTCGGATTACAAGGGTCGAGCTCGATCAACGATAAGACGATACCGACGTTTTCGAGAGGCGAGTTACCTCACTTTGCCGGCATCAACACGTTCATGAAAGCGCCGTATTGCGAAGATATTTCGGAGGTTGGGAAGTACGACGCGGCGGTGGTGGGCGTGCCGTTCGACGGCGGGACGACGTATAGGCCGGGGACGAGGTTTGGACCGCAAGGTATTCGGAGGATTAGCGCGTTGTATACGCCGTATAATTACGAGACTGGGGTGGATTTGAGAGAGCAGATGACGCTGTGCGACGCCGGGGATATCTTTACCATTCCGGCGAATCTCGAAAAGTCGTTCGATCAGATTTCCAACGGCGTCGGATACATCGCGAGTACAGGCGCGATGCCGATTATTTTGGGCGGCGATCACAGCATCGGGTTTCCAACCGTGCGAGGTATCGCCGCACAAACGACCAAGAACATCGGAATCATTCACGTCGATCGACACGCGGATATCCAAGAGTACGATTTGGACGAGAGAATGCACACGACGCCGTATTTCCACGCCACAAACATCCCGAACGTGAAGCCGGAAAATTTAGTACAAATCGGCATCGGCGGTTGGCAAGTCCCGAGAGCCGCGGTGAAAGAAATCAGAAACCGACGAACGAACGTGTTCACAATGTCCGACGTGGAAGATTTAGGCATCGAAAAAGTCGTCGAAATGGCCTTAGAGCGCGCCTGGGACGGCTGCGACGCGGTGTATTTATCTTACGACATCGATTCCATCGAAGCCGGTTTCGTCCCCGGCACCGGTTGGCCTGAACCCGGCGGCTTCTTACCGAGAGAAGCTTTAAAACTCGTCGGTCTCGTCGCCGCCGAAGGTTTGTGCGGCATGGAAGTCGTCGAAGTCTCCCCTCCGTACGACGTTTCCGACATCACCGCTCTCATGGGTCTGCGCATTTGCGTCGACGCCATGGGCGCCATGGTCGCGCACGGCAAAATGGGTAAACACAAGCACATAATCGACAAAGAGTTCGTCCCGTTTTAACGACGCGGTGCGCGAATCAATAAAAAGGTCAAAGAGAAAAAAGAAAAGAGATTATGATGAATATATATTTATAGCGCGCGTCTTCAAAGAAGAAGAAGAAGAAGAAGAAGAAGAAGAAGAAGCAACGCGTGTTCGCCGAGGACATATACAACTCCTTTCCTTGTACATATGAAGAAAAGAACACGCGCGCGCGCCCTACTACGTTTTTTAAAAATTAACCAATTAAGTTCCTCCCTTTAAAAAAAAAACGAACATTTTTCTTGACAAAAATCTAATCTCCCCAAGCGCGCGCGCGTTCCTTCCTCTCTCTCTCTCTCTGTGTGTCTCTTCGTGTTCTTTTTCCACACCGCGACCGAGCCGCTGCTGCTTTTCGCATCGAAGTAAAGAGAAGAAAAAGAAGACGCGCGACAAAACGAGATGGAGAAAGAAAAGAAGGAGGACTTAGAGATGTTCTTGGAGAAGAAAGAGAACGAACTGTTGGAGTTTGAGCGCATGTTGAACGGACGAGAGAGAGAGTTTCAGTTGCAGCAAGAGCTGATCGAGTGTTTGGAGAAGAGGAATCGAGAGTTGGAGGAGGAGGTGGCGAGGGCGAAACAGCGGAGGAACTCGACGACGACGAGGACGAACAACGACGACTTTGACGATGGGAAAGAGGAGGAAGAGGAGCAAAATTTGAACTCGCCGGTGTACGACGCGGTGGCGTCCATGTTCGGGAGGTTTACCGGGCTAGGAGGAACGACAACGACGACGACAACAACAACAACAACAACAACCGATGATGATGATGCTGCCGCAACGGGGAAAAACAAGAAGAAGAAGGAGGGAGATTTTCGGGACGACGATTACGACGGCGAAGAAGGACGCGAAGGAGAACGAGAAGGCATCGTGAACATCGTCGTGAGCGAGGACGAGAACAAGAGCGGCGGAACATCGAGGGTGAGTTTTGTCCCAGGTTTGGTGAGCGTGAAGGATAAGAGAAGATTGATGTTCGCGGTGGTGGACGCAGAGATTGATGCGAGACAGTTTGTTGGATTGAGGAGGATGAGCAAAGAAGAGAAGGAGAGGATGACGGCGTCGTCGACAACGAGCGGGAGCGGGAACGATAAGAAGCAAGGCAACAGGCATTTGAAAACTTTGGCGCAATATTTGATGCACCGTAGCGCGTCGCAGGAAAATATAGGGGCGAGCACGAATGGTGATGGTATCAACAACGACGGAGGTGAAAATTCTTCCTCTTCTTCTTCTTCTCCGATGGAAATGTACGAGATTTTATGGAAAGAGGACGGGGAAATGAAAAGGTTGGCGTTTGAAGCGAACGCGGAAGGGTTCATACACGTATCAAAAAGAGTGCAAAAATGGAGCGAAGAGGCGAAAAGTGCGGTTGAAGCGATGCCTGCGGATGCGTTAGCGTCGAATACTGCTCCCGCTTCCGCCTCTGCTAGTTCGGCGGTAGAAAAAGAAGAAGAAGAAGAAAAACAAACGAGGAGAATATTAGAACCAATGCCGAAGAGCCAAGTGACGCAACAACCAGAGCTGATTGGATACGCGGTGAAAAACGCGCCAATCATCGATCAAACGATTCAATCGTGTTTGATCAGCGCGTTACCGTCCCGATTTCGTCGGTCTCCGTGGACGTTGAAGTACTCTTCCAAACGCGACGGCATTTCTTTACACTCGCTTTATCGCGCCGTTCGACATTCGCCGGCGACGGTGTTGGCAGTGAGAGATACCAACGGTTACTGTTTTGGCGCGTTTTCTACAGAAGTCTGGTCGACGCAAAATGCCAACAGGTATTTCGGTACGGGAGAATCTTTCGTTTTTGCCATTGAAAAAGACGGAGACGATACAGTCACGTGCTTCAGTTGGTCCGGGAAAAACGATTACTTTCAAATCGCGAAATCAGAAAGTTTAGGCGTCGGAGGAGGAAGTAATTACGCGCTGTGGATCGATGAAGACTTCACCCGAGGCATTAGCGGTAGTCATTGCGAAACGTACAATTCGGAGTGTTTGGCGAGCGGTGAAGACTTTGACGTTTTGAACGTAGAAATCTACGCCATCGATTAGCTTTTATTTTAATGTGATTAGATGTTGTACTATTAAAACGCTTGATGATGATAATGAACAAATACTGAAAATTTCTCCACACGGTGCTATCGTCCTTATCGTGCATACAATACATGCGTCTTATATACTTAACCGAGCGCGGCGAATCCTCCTTCGTCAATCGTGCTCGCTAAACTCTTATCCCCAGTCTTGACAATCTTCCCTTTTTTCATGATGTGCACCACATCCGGATGAATCAAATCCAACAACCTTTGGTAGTGAGTTATCAACAACAAACCTTTTTCGTCCGATTTCAACCCGTTCACGGCTTCGCTCACGTCGCGGAGCGCATCGACGTCCAACCCGGAATCGATCTCGTCCAATATGCTCATTTCGCTCTCCAAAACCGCCAACTGCAAAATCTCGTTTCTCTTCTTTTCCCCACCAGAAAACCCTTCGTTGACGTTTCGAGTCATAAAACTCGGATCCATGTTCAGCTTATCCAACTTCGGACTCAAATACCCGTAAAACTCCAACGGATCCATCTCCTCTTCGCCTCGATGTTTGCGTCTTTCGTTGCACATCATGCGCAAAAAATCCGTATTCGACACACCGGGCACCTCCACCGGTGACTGAAACGAAAGAAACAACCCCGCCCGAGCTCGCTCTTCCGGTTCCATCTCGAACAAATCCTCCCCTTTATACTTTGCCGTTCCACCGGTCACCTCGTACGCCGGGTGGCCGACCAACACTTTCGTCAGCGTGGATTTGCCGCTTCCATTCTTTCCCATGATGGCGTGCGTTTCGCCTTCGCGGACGATTAAATCCACGCCCTTGAGAATCTCCTCGCCAGTTTCCGCCACTTTCGCCTTCAAGCCAGAAACTTCGAGAATCACGTCGCCTTTTTTCGCCCGGACGATGGTTGTTTTGCCGCTGCTTCTTTGGAGAGAGGAAGAAGAGGAAGATCGGCGGCGAAAGAGCACACTCGTCATCACTCGATTTCGGGAGGAGTAATTCGCGGACGAAGACGACGACGACGACGAAGAAGAAGTCGACGCCATCATCGTTTGTCGCTGAATGTTACGAGCGATGGGAGAGGAAGAAGATGCAGTCGCGAGAGCGTTTGCCCCGGTCGCGTGCACAGACATATTTTTTATCTCTGTGATGAAACGTGTCAAAATCTTATCAGAAAATTTTTGTGATTTTCTTCGCAAAAAACTTTGATAAAAGGCAAGTTTTAGGGTTTTATGTAAACCCTAAACAAAGCGTTTTATGTTATGAGAGGAAAAAGTGAACGGAGAGACACGACAAGAAGTAAACGCAGAGAGGTACAAATGATGACGATGTCGACGCGCGTCGACGCTTCTTCCTCTTCTTCATCTCTCGCGAAGAGCACCACTAAAAGCTCTTCTCGTGCCAGAAGCACGGGTTATCCTCCCAAAGCTTTTTTATCAAAGACGACGACGACGACGACGACGAGAGAAAAAGATTACAACTCGGGGAAGAAGAAATCTCGTTACGAGGTGACGTCTTGTTCGTCGTCCTGTTCGTCGCGCGGTACCGATGATAACGACGATGGCATCGAGGAGAAGGCTCGTTCTTTTTCTTCTTCTTCTTCTTCTCCGACGACGACGACGACGAAATTGAGCAGACGAAGCGCGCTTTTCTTTTCATCTTTCGTCGCCGGGAGTGGTGGTTTTGCACCTTTTGCGAGCGAAGTTGAGACAGAGGCGAAAGCGGCTTTGGCGGGAGAACAATTGATTGATTCTCGCACGTTCGTCTCTCGAGCGATGCAGAAATTCGAACGGAACGACGTTGAAGGCGCGACGTTAGATTTTGACGCGTTGATTGCAAAATCTCCGGGGTCGAAGCCGTATTTGTGGCAGCGCGGGATCGCGCTGTATTACATCGACGAGTTCCGGGAAGCGGAGAAGCAGTTTCGGGAGGACGTGAAAGTCAATCCAAACGATACGGAAGAAGCCGCGTGGGCGTTTTTGTCGCAGATGCGGAAAGGAGGCGAAGGAGGAGGAGGAGGAGGAGGAGGAGATGTGTCTTCGACGTTAAATAAAGCGAGGGAGGAGTTCGTGGAGTTGGCTGGGAGAGACAGCCGTAAGGTGATGGGCTCGGTGTTGCGACTGTACAAAACGGGCGACGAAGAAGCGAAGAAAACGTTGGAGTCTTTATCAAAGAAACCGGCGGATTCGACGCAAAGCGCCAGCGACGCTTTTTACGCGTCATTGTATTTAGGATTATATAGCGAAGCGATCGGTAACGCGGAAGAGGCAAAGTATTGGATGAAGAAAGCGAACGGGACGCCGTACGGGCAAAGAGCGAGCGGAGATTTTATGACTTCAGTAGCGAGAGTGCATTTAGCGAGGAGAAAGTGGGACACGATAGACGAAGATAGCAGCGATAGGACGAGACCGACTGGAGGCAACGTAGAGGTTGTTTCCACGCACGCGTTCGATAGCGCCACGCGCAGATTGGAGAGGTTTCCATTTCCGGAATCTTTTTCCATGAGAATTGTCTGAACAAAAGCTTCATGATGACAATTTTGGTGTAATTAAAAATGACGACTACCTAGTACGACTACTACAAAGAACTACTACTACTACTACGACGCCTCGCTATTTAACAACTGTAAAATTGTCGCGACGATCGTCTCCCCTCTCGCGTTTTCCTCGACATCTGGGTTTTCTATTTTTTCTCTCAACAAACCATCCAACGCCGCGCGAATTTCTTTCAACAAGACGCCGATCCTCGCGTTCGCTTCAAACGTCGCCCATCCGTCCATGCGGATTGTTCCGGCCGAGTGTTGCACGTCGATTTTCCCACCAAACAGTAAAAGTTGGTACGGTGTTACGCTCGTGCAGTCGCGCATGAAAATACTCGCCGTTTGGACGCGTTCATGGTACACGAGCCATCGCGTTGGAAACTGTTTCGCTTTCGCGTTTATAGAGGACGGATGGATTTGGATCAACGCTTCTTTGCCGGTATCCTCGGCTAGATACTTCAGTTTTGGTGGAGGTTGATTCGAGCCAGAGATGATGTTATTCGAGCGCCCTCCTCGGTTTCCCGCAGATTCAACGCGAGCGACGTTCGGGTACAAGCCGGCGACGAGGCAAGCTTTAAGCAAGCGGACGTTTTTAGAGTGACGGTTGGCGGATTCCCACGCCGGTTTTTTCTCTTCCTCTTCCTCTTCCTCTTCCTCGTTCTCGACGGCAACGACGGCGACGCCTGCGCGCGGTTTAGGAATACTGATGCCGTCAGTATTCCCACTTTTCTCCCCCGATGCGACTTTCTTTTTCTGTTTTGTCGTCGTCGTCTTTTTTCGCTCCTCGTTCAAAAATCCAGCTTCTCGTAAAAGCTTTACGAACTGCGTTCTCTGCTCGGCAATACCGTATAGACCTTTCATGCTCAAGAAGTTGTCGCGACAAAAATCCTTTTCGAAATTCTTCCCGTTATTTTTCGCCTCTCGCCACGCGTTGTACGCGTTCAGAATCGTCAAATGGTCGCTGAAATCGCCGTCGCTGAATTGCATTTTGGCTTCGTCAGCCTCTTCTCGCATTTCGAGCGGCGAGAGGAATGGAGATCGCGAGCCAAGTACGGCGGCGATCGTGAGCGTCGGGTCTAAACATCCAAGCACGCATCCGTAGAGTAACATTTTACCAACCCGAACGTCGACGGGTAAATTTGCCAAGTGCGCACCGAGCGGCGTTAAATTATCGCGATCATCCAAAGCTCCCAGCCTTTTCAAGGTTTTCACGGCAACGTCAACGGCGTTTGATTCTGGCGGTTCTAACGCGCGCGATAGAAAACCAGAAATGCCACCAGACATGCGTTGTAGCTGAATCTGTAAGCACAATCCTTCCAAAGGTACGCGCTTGATTTCTGCCTCTTGCCGTTCGGCGAATACCTCGTCGTGGTATCTCCGCGAGTACAAACGATAACACTGTCCGGGTTGGACTCTCCCTGCTCTTCCGCGGCGCTGCTTCGCAGACGCTCGAGAAATCCACTGTTCTTTCAGTTGTAACATGCGCGTGCTCGGGTCGTAGCCGTTTTCTTTCACTTTCCCAGAGTCGACGACATATACCACGTCGTCGATTGTAATCGAAGTTTCCGCGATGTTTGTCGATATGATAATTTTTCTGCTCGATTTACTTTTTGGTCTATCGAAAGCGATGGTTGATTCTGACGTCGCCAACGCGGAATGCAGAGCGATGAGATATGTGCCGTTATCCGTCGCCTTGTGCAAAACGCGCGACGCGGCGCAAGACTCGTGTAACTTTTGAATTTCTGCGAGACCCGGCATAAAGACGAGAATCGCGCCGTCTTGCGGAGTCGTTTCAACGATTTTTTCCAAGAGTTCCACCGCCAATTCGTAGTTGATTTTCTCCTCGTCCAAGTTTCGCAAGGCGTGCAATACGCCTTCTGGATATCGTCCACTTCGTTTGAGAGATTCGTGAAAGCGAAGTTCGTCCGGCGACATTTGAATCTGATCTCGATATTTCATCTTTGGAATGCGAATGCAATACTCGGAGCCGTGTTTCGGTTGATACCCGGTGGAGTTCAAGACGTCTTCGAGGAAATGTTCTTGAACCGGATGTGTGAATCCTGGTATTGTTAAAACGCAAGCCTTTTTAAAGTATCGCTGAAATTGTCCCGCATCAAGCGTCGCGGACATCAAGATTATTTTTAAAGTCGGCCGATGCGGCAGAATGTCTCTCAACAATACGAGCAAGAAATCAGAATCCAAGCTTCTTTCGTGTACTTCGTCGACGACGATGTGCGTCGCTTTCGCTAGCAAAGGGTCTTCAGTCAATCGACGCAACAATACCCCAGTGGTGCAAAACATAATTTTCGTCTCTCTCGATTGTTTCGATTCTAGTCGAATGCTGTAACCTACTGTTTTTCCTATCGTTTCGTTTCGCTCTTGAGCGACGCGACGCGCGACGGATGTGGCGGAAATTCTCCTCGGTTGCGTGCATACTATCGACGTCGTCGCGCCGCGTTCCTTCGCGATTTCGTTATCTAAAATAAACTGCGGAAGTTGAGTCGTTTTACCGCACCCAGTTTCCCCAACGACAACGCAAACTTGGTTTCGTTCAATCGCTTCGATGAGCGCGTGTCTCTTTGACCACGAAGGTAACCTTTCTCGAACTTTCATCATCGGATCGCTCTCTTTCTTCATCAGTTTGTTCTCTAGCTGTGATTTCAAAGCTTTTGAAGTTTCTACGTTTTTCGGCAAACTCAAAGCTTTCGCCTCTTCAATTTGTATCCGCTCGCCTAAAGCTTGCAAGTTTTTCAGAGCCTCCGCGTCGCGTTGCGATTGCGATTGCGCTTCGTGTTTCAACATCGCCTTCTTTTGTTCAGCGAATTTCTTATCCCGTTCGCTTTGAATTTTCAGACGTTCTTTTTGTGAAAGAGGAGCTCCTCTGTTGTTCAAATCACTCGAGCCAGCGGCGTTTGCTAATGTCTTCGGTCGTGGAATACCTCCTTTATTGTTGTCGATTTTGTTTTCGTCTTCTTCTTCCTCGTCTTCGTGATACTCGTCGTTCAACGTTTCCGCGTTGACGCGGTACTTTTCCATCGCGTCTAATGGTCCGTCCCCAGAAAGCCAATCGATTAATCCGTCCAACATCGGTTCTCCCAAATACTCCTCGCTCGCGCTCACTTCCACCAACGCCCGCGTCACCGCCGCTTGTCGTCCGAATGTGAGCGTCGGGTGCGTGAAATGTACTCGCGGAGGCTCGAACGGATACAGTTTCGATCTTCTAAAATCCAGCGAAAGCGTCGCGTGCGTAGCTTTCTTCTTCCCGAGCGAGACGACGCCTTTCATTTGTATTTCAAACTGCGCAAAATCGTCGTCTTCGATATCTTCTACATCTACTCCTCCAATATCTGCCAACTCTTCCCTTCTCGCGTCGAGAAGAATCTCTTCGATTTGTTCTTTCGAGGCGTCTTCCAATCCAGATTCCGCGAACGCGCTCTTCGCTCTTTTCAGCGCCGTTTTCTTCAGAGGCTCGCTCATCGCCGAAAGCAAATCATCCAAAGCGACGTCGCCTTTCCTCTTCTCATCTCCTCGAGCGTTCAAAACGGCCATTCTTGCAATATTTTTCCCGAAACCGGCGAAAAACAACTCCTTCGCCACGTCGATTTCCCTCCTCGCCGTCGAAGAGGACGCCGCGGTTCCTCCGGTATCTTCATCCTCCTCCTCATCATCTTCCTCTCCTCTTTTCCCTTTCTTCGACTTCCTCACCTCCTCCGCGCTCTTCTTAAACGCCTCCGGCAATTCCTCGTACAAACAGTTCAAAATCAACCAATCCATCGCTCGATGCGTCCTCCGTTTCCTTTGCTCGTTGAAACCTTGCGCCAAATCTCCCTCCTTCGCTATCCGCGCGCTCGTCTTCTCCATCGCTTTCTTTGCCTGCGCGGCAGAAAACCCTTTCTTCTTCGTCAGCTCCTCGAAGCACTTCCTATCCACGTCGCTCTGATCCACGTCCGTCCGGATCGTTTTCGACGACATTTCGACGCCGACATCTCGACGTTGTTGTTCGAGACCAGTCGCGCTCAAGCTCTTAATCAAGCTTCCAATCATGTGTTGCTCTTTCCCGGACATGTTTATCTTCTCGCCGCTCGTTTTCCCTTCATCGCCTCCTCCTCCTCTTCCTCCTCTCCCTCCTCTCCCTCCTCTTCCTCTCCCCGGAAAAGCCGTTTCCATCTCCCTCTGTCGCCGTCGCTTCATCTTCTCCTCCTTCTCTTTTTGCAGCTTCATCTTCTCCTTCGACATCTCCTTCTGACCGGCTTGGTGGCCGCCGCCTCCGGTGCGTCGACCGCCGCCTCTGTTTGGACCCATACTTTTTTATTATTCTGTTATGTGTATATATCTTTCTCGTTGCTTTTTGATATGCGTCACGAACGAGCGGCGGGTGTCTTCTCGGTCGCGTTTGATGTCATGCGTGCAAGTGTGTTTATCTCTCTTGTGCGTGTTTTTTTGCCGATTTTGGAAAAAATGCGTCGGAGAGAGATCGGACCATCGTCAGAAACAAAAGCGCACGGACGACTGACTCATCTCGCCGCTTCAAAAAGCAGCGAGTTTCGAGAGAGAAAAGAACGCAGAGGAGAGAGAGAGAGAGAGGCTTCTTTCTTTCTCTCTTTGTTTTTCTCTCTCTCTCCGTCTGTCTCTCTTCTTTATTTATCTATCTATCGTTAGGAGTGGAAATTGGAAACATGAACTTCTCGGGAGCGGATTCTTCTTTCGTGGGAAGCGGCGGTAGTGGGTGCGCCTCGATCGATTTCGGCTTCGCTCAGTGCTTCGGGTGGCAAACGTCGTCGGGGTCTTCCGCGGGAGAAATTGCAAAGCTTTCCGGGCAATTTCCGCCGAACGCGACCGGTGTGGACGTCACGGAGGATGTTAAAAATTTAGAGTCGAAGACGTTCATCGTGACTGGGGCGACTGGCGCGCTCGGACGCGAGTGCGCGAGAGTTTTGCGGAGGCGAGGGTGCAAGCTCGTGTTCGCGAGCAGAGACGTGGAGAAGGCGAGAGCGTTCGTGGAGGAGATGGAGAACGATGACGATGAGGATGATGATGATGAGGAGGAGAAAGAGCAAGGCGCGGAGGAAGAAGGAGATGAAGGAGACGACGACGAAACCGACGAAGGTAAAGGAGAGAAGCCGCAGAAGACAAAGGAGAAGAAGAAAAAGGTAACGATAAAAGATGTGACGATATTAAAGTGCGATTTGAGCTCCGTGCACTCGGTGAAGTCTTTTTGCCGTGAGTTTCAAAAGTTGGCGCTGCCTTTGCACGGGATTTTGTGTTTAGCCGGGGTGGTCGTGCAGCCGTTTGCGCTGACGAAACCGGACGGCGTGGAGACGCACTTCGCGATTAACCATTTGAGTCACTACGCAATGGTGTCGTTTTTGAGCGACGAGCTGACGAGAACTGCGGCAGTTGCTGGAAGCGACGGAAAGGTGGTATTGATATCGAGCAACGCGCACCACTGGTCGTATCGAGTGCGAAGAGGGACGACGAAACCGAGTCGAGGGATTGATTTTGAAAATTTAAACAGTTCGTACGGGTATTCGGCAATCAACAGCTACGGGCAGTCGAAACTCTGTCCGATTTTACACGCGTGGAGAATATCAGAAACGATCAACGGTGTGAGAGCGTTTGCGGTGAATCCAGGGCAGTTCGGCGAGGAGTTATCGAAACAATTCGGGGAATACTTTGGAGGATCCATTTTGCACTCGTTGGTCTCGCCGTTTACAAAAGTCAGCGTAGAAGTAGCCTCGGCGACGGTTTTGTTGTGCTTGACGAATAGCGGGTTACCTCCCGGAGTGTATTATAGCGAGTGTAAACCGACGAGGAGCTCGTTACCGTCGAGAGACCCCAGGTTAGCGACGCAGTTGTGCGAAGAGAGCGACGAGATGATTAGAGAAATATTAGCAAAGAAACACGTAGAATTGAGCGGAGAGAACGAAGGCGCGGGCGGTGGAGGAGGCAACGATTCTCCGAAAATCCCGCGGTCTCCCGGGGGGATCGTGATGATGACTTCGCCAGCAAAAATGAGCATCGGATGAGATTCACCCCCCCAGAGGAACATAAAAGCAAGCGGTCAGAAAAAGGTACGTGTGCGCGCTTCGTTTGGGCGAGAAGTGAAAAAAAAGTTTTCGTTTCGTTCTCTTCCGGCGAGTTGTTTTTCTATCTTCTTTTTTTTCCCGGCTGATGTATCTAGGATCCGACGCGCTCACAGAATGGTCGATATCCCTCAAAATTTAGCCAATATCATACCGGTTTAGCGACGACTTGCGACGAGCGAAGGTTGAATTACTACAATCTTTGTTCTACTTTTACTGTCTCGCACATTCGTTGATTCAATACCAACGGCGATCTTCTCTATTTATTGTACAGTTTAGCTCACCTTTAGTTTTCTTCTTCTACTTTTCCTTCTAGTGTTGTAAATAAGCGAAGCAAAGATAACAGCCATAGCACTAACGATAAACGTCACGGCGTCCACATCTGGAATTTCTAAAAGCGCGGGCGTTTCTTTCTCGTAATCTATCGGTCCCGCCGCGCTTCGGAGCTTCTCGAGTTCCGGAGATTCAAGATGAACTGGAGGCAGAAGCACTCCGAGATTCTTGCGCACGTACACGTAACCGTCGTCTTCGTCTTTTCTCGGCGCAAAATCGTACTCATACATCGATATTCTCAGATACGTCGTCGTTTCCATGTGTTTAAGCATGGACGGATCTAATATTTTCCAAACCTCGGGTGATTTCTGTAGAATGCGAATGATAAACATCGAAAACCATCGGTAGCGCGGATCTTGAAAGACGCCGTCGCCTCGTAAAGCCGCAAACCACATTTGCCAATCTAATCTAGGTTGATGGGGCGCCACAAACGACGGTCGTTTCCGCACATCGCCTGGCTTATGCTTGAATTCGAGCTCGGTCCATTCCATGTCCTCGACTTTTTCCGCGTCGGGCGCAATCTCGAAAATAATTTCGCGGCGCGCGACTTTTCCGTCTTCGCCAACGCCAGTCATCGAGCGAAACAATCCATACCCGGAGGTGATGCGTCGCACATACGTGGGCACGTGACGCTGTATCGCGCTCGTCGTCGTATCAAGAAACTGCGCGTTGGCGCGAAGTGAAGGATGCGCCTTTTCAACTTTTTTATTTGGCGCAATCTCTCCCATCGGAGCAGTTACGATGAGCAAGTACGCCATCAACAAAACGTCTCGACACCTTTGCAAAGTGAACGATGCGATTTTCTTCATCGCTTTTTCTTTCTTTCCATTCAACGCTTTCTTAGTTACTTTCGCCAAAATACTGCGGTACGCATACGTCAAAGGTACGGCAATTAATATTAAATAAGTCCTCGATACGGGCACCGCGATGTCGAGAAACTTGGTCAATCGTTTATTCACGTTCTTCGAGGACCCGCGCAGTTTTACGCCATCTTTACTCGGTTCAAACATGTTCACCGCGCATATAGTGAAAAACATAAACGAGAGATGCGTGGCAATCATAGCCATCGAGTGTTGCAGAACTGGCAAAGCTTTCGCTTTGTTGTTCTCGAGCGTGCGCGCAGCTTCTCCATCGGTATCGCCTGTTCCTTTTTCTTCCTTCTCGACGACCTTCTTCTTGTAAACCGCCTTCCTTTCCCCGCCCGCGAAACTCGCCAACGCCAACACGATCGTCAAAAGATTGAAATACGCGTAATTCCCGGATAAAATAATCCCGACTTGAAACAAAATTTGCCCTAAGCACGCCGCCCTTCTCGCCATCTTTGTCGGCGCGACGATCAAAAATGCCAACGGTCCTTCCGCGACGTACGTTAAAGCCACGCCTATCCTCTTGTACTTCGAACTCACCCCGTTCGCAATCGCCCGAGAGAACCCGTTCGGCAACGGCTGCGTCGCAAAGTGATAATCCAGCGCGCTCAAGTTCAACCACGTTTTGCATTTCGATTGTATTTTAACGCACCCACTCATCAGCATCAACTTGAACAGAATCGCTCGCGGTATCCACGCGTATCGAGCGTCGTCGTCTTCCTCCTCCTCTGCGTCCTCTTTCTCTTCGGCGGCGTCGGGAAATAACCACGCGCCGACCGCGCACCCGAACCCGCACTCGATCAGCAACACGTCCCACTGAAACGACAAAAACGCGTCTCCGACGTCCACCATGGATTGGTACATCCACGCTAAGAGCGCGAATTGGTACCATTTTCCTCTTCTTCTTCTTCCTCTCGCGCCGTCTCCTCCTCCGCGTCCTACCGCTAAAGAAGAAGAAGACACCAGCCAAAAGAAGGACAGCAACACCCCTAAATACAAAACGGACTCCATGAACTTCTCGTACGAGCGAAACCGAAACGCGCTCGCTAACCACGCGACGTTAAAGTGCGTCTTTCGCATCAATTCGATCGTTTTCCTCGTCTTTTCTCTCCAGGACATCGAAGAAGAAGAAGATAAAGAAGCTGACATCAATCCGCCGTCGTCGCGCAACTGTTTCGTCAGTGGAAGCAAACCGTTCTTCCCGTAAAGCGCGAGAAACTGGCCCTCGGAGAGGAGCGAGGCGAACGCCAGGAGGAAACAGAGAAGGACGCCGGATTCGAACCAGGCGCGAGAAGACGACGAAGAAGAGCGACGAGAGGAGCATTGACAGAGCGCGTTGTTCATCGTGTCTCAAAGTCTCCGCGCGCGCGCAAAGTGCATTTTGAAGAAAAAAGATACGAAAGAATTCGTCAGAAGTGAAGAAAATATCATCGATATTCTGCCCCCGTCGAAGAAAGACGCGAGGAGGAGGAGGAGGAGGAGAGGGTCCGCATGACGAGAAGAGGAATGAGAGTGTCGTTCGCATCATCGTGCCTCGTCTTCTGTCTTCTTCTTTTTGGGTTAGGATTCAGAAGCGCGGGAGCGTCGTCAGCGGCGAAGAAGCATTCCCCTAATAACGATGATGCAACGGGAAACACCGCGCGATGTTTCCACGCGAACGCGAAAGGTCGACGATCGTCGAACGAGGACGAAACGCTGTGCGCGGAAGTTGTTGTTGTCGATGATGATGATGATGTTTTTAGGCGTCGCGGCGTGTTAGCGGCGGTGTTTGATGGACACGATGGGAATTACGTCAGTCGAGAGGCGAGGCGACGGTTGGCGCGACGCGTCGAGCGGAGACTCGGAAGAGGCGAGAATGATGATGATGATAATGATGATGATGATAATGATGCTACCAAACTCCCCGCGAGCGATGATAGAGATAGAAACGACGATATCGGAACGGCGATGGAAAAAGAAGAGAAAAGAGAACGGTGGGCGCTGGAGACGGCGTTGCGGGACGTTCACGAGACCATCGAGAAGGAGATGTCGTCGTCGACGACGACGGATGGAGCCGGCGGTGGAGGGTCGACGGCGTTGGTCGCTCTCGTCTCTCCCGATTTTTCTCGCGCCTCGTTCGCGTGGGTTGGAGATTCGAGAGCTTACGCGTGTGAAAATATCCGGAACGAGGCAAAGTTAATCACGAGGGATCACACGGTGCGAGCGAGTTCGGAGGAAGCGGAACGGGTGAGGAAGGCGGGAGGCGTCGTGATCGGAGACCGAGCGGAGGGGATTTTAGTGACGCGAGCGTTGGGAGATTTTGAAAGCCGAGGGGTTGGTGGTGCGAGAGCGGAAACGAGGACGGTGCGTTTGAAAGAATTCGCGGAGAGGTGGGATGAAGAGGAGGAGTTAAGAGAAGAGAGTAGCGATAGGGATTTCCAATACAGTAGTAACCCTCGAGAACGCGCGGAGGAAATCAGGAGAAAGAGAAGGGGAGGTAGCAGTGGAGATAAGGAGAAGGAGTATTCCTCGCGTTCGATGGCTTCTTCGTCGTCATCGAGTACAACGAGAAACGGCAGAGTGAGAAGAAGCATACGCGGAATCGTCCTCGTCTCGGACGGGGTCATAGAAAAAGCCGAAGACGACGGAGGAAGCGGACGGTTCATGAACGAACTGTGCGAAATTTTGTTCGGGGACGTGGAAACAACCACCGTGAGAAGACGCATTAAACGGAGACGTTCGCATTTAGAAACCACAACGATTGCACTGAAACCATTGCCAAATCATCAGATGAGGGACGCCCAAGACGAGAAGGGAACGGACAAAGAAACGACTCCAGAGGACGACGAGGCTTTCACCAGAAACAAGCAACCGCCAGAAAATGATATACCAAACATCGATTTGGTGGAGTTGAAAGTTGACGGCGACGTCGAGCTCGAACCGGACGAGAAAGTCTTACCGATAGAAGCGTGGGCAGATATCCGGAGTTTTGGGGAGAATAGCGATATGGCGAAGAACGCTCGATTGTCGTGCGAAATGGCGATCGCGATGGGAAGCAAAGACAACGTAGCCGTAGCTGCCATTAAGTTCCCGGATTCTCCAGAAGAACCAATGTTAAACGCAAATGATGATGAAAAAGAAGAAACAACAGAAGAAGAAGAAGAAAAAAAAGAAAAAAGCGCGTACGATGAGATTGAGACGCCACGCACGGAGAGTGAAAACCATCTCACGGTTGCCGATCAGCGCAGGGATGACGGTCGTTTTCTTTTGATTGACCCGAAGCCTGGCGTGGTAATTGCAAATGCCTTCCGGTTGAACGAAATCGTCGCCTTGAGTAACGGTCCAATAAAGAATTACCAACACAACGTGTTGCGCGGTTACAACACGGACGAGATGGAGGAAAGAGGAGGATCAGACATCGCTCCCGCTCAAAAGTATGTCGTGGGAGGAGAAGGGTACCAGTCCTACTCCAAGGCCATTGAAATTCCGTGGAACGTTGATGTATACCAGTACGGCGAATATTTTGACTTTGATGGAAGCTATTTTTCTTCGGTATCCGGCGCGTTACCCGAAGCAAATGGCGCGGGAGAAGCGGAAAAACAAATGATCAAAATGACGGACGCGGATAAAGCGTTTGCGATGCTCATGATTGCTCCGTCAGCCTTGCACGAGCGCAGAAAGAAAAACGGGATGAAAATGCAAACACCGCCTCCCGATGGAATTCTTTCAAAATGGTGGCTTCGAGCGAAAAACGGAATCTCTTCCGCTCTGTTCTCATCAAAGCCAGCGGAGAAAGACGGAAATGAAAGAGAATCGAAGGAGGAAGTTATGCTCGTACCTCCATCGACATCTGCACAACACGAAGATGCGACGCGCTCGAACAGTAAAAGAGTATTCGCCAAAGGTCATTTTGGTGAGGTGTGGCGGGCGACGGCTTTCGACGTCGGCACGCTCACGCCACAATGTCGTCCAAGTGCAAAAGAAGAGCGTCGAGAGAGCAACCCGAATCTTTCCGAAGCAAGAGACGCGAGTTCTTCTTTCGTCATTAAACGCATTTTCGTCGAAAGAGGAGAGGATGTGAGAAGATCCGGAAGCCGAGAAATGTACTTTGGAAACTTATTTTGTGACGTTACTCCAAATGTCGCTCGCTTTCATCGCGCATTCGAAACGACAACGACGACGTCAGAGTCGTCTCCGTCGGAAGAAAAAGAGTTATGGTTAGCATTTAGAGACGAAGGAACTTCGTTGGACAGATTGATGTACGAAGAAGATCGAGGCGGCATGTTGCGACCGTCAAAATGGTGGATTGAACAGCGTAAAATTGCCGATGAAAACGGTAAGAGAACGAAAAATGACATTCTCGATGGAAATCGTAACGAAACTTCGGGTAAGTCGCGAGATGATAAGAATTCCACGGCGCCCCCTTCTTCCCCAAAACGAGATGCTTTGCGCGAAATTTTGCTCGAAATCGCGCGCGGTGTCGCCAAAGTACATCAATCGAACGTGGCGCATCGCGATATCAAACCCGCGAACATTTTCATAGCCTTTGAGGGTGACGATGGAACTTCTCCGTCTTTTCACTCCTCCCCTACTTCGACGGCGGCGGTAAGTGATGTTCGCATAGGCGACTTTGGATCCGCGGTGGATGCGGGATCCTTCGATACCTTGTTTGGTCCTCTCGGGCCGAACTCGGATCAAGAAACACCAGATTTTGCACCGCCTGAGTCCCTTTTTCGCGCGAAGAGTGAACATCCCGAACAACACACGCTCTCATCGTTTGATATCAAGAAATATAAAATGTACGACGCGTGGTCGCTCGGGATCGTATACTTGGAGGTTTTAGCTTTAGGAACGTCTCGAGTGTGGGACGACAACGGATTCGCTACGACGGGCAATGCAGGTAAACGAGAGCGATTACGTCGGGATGAATCCTTGCGCGATGCGAGCGCAGAAACTCAATTAGCATACAACAGGATCAGGGCAATGTTATCTATGTGTATTGCGCCATCCTATGCTAACTTCGGCGTAAATAGTGGCGTTGAATCGGGCGTTCGAAATGACGCAAAGAATCCTCGTCCGAGCGAATCAAACGAACAGAACGAAGATGAGAAGGAAGAAAGAGACGAACACAATAACGGTGGCGTTTATAGCGGTGCTTGTCTCGAGGAAAACATCATGCGAAGGATTAAACTCCGCGATCCGCTGCATCTTGGATTACCCAACGCCTGGGCACTTCGTTTAATTCGGAGGCTTTTACAATGGACCCCGGATCGCAGGTTAGACGTTGCGCGAATTGAGAAGCATGCGTTTTTCAAGGAACGAATCGACGAGGTAAGCGGCGAATCGTTCTTCGCGAACGAAGGTTGGACGTGCCCAAGCGATGCGTCTGGATTTGTGTACGAATTCTCGGACGAATGCGCCGAACGATGCAAAAGTGCACAATGCGTATAGAAATGTCGTCTTTGTTTTTTGTTGCTAAAACTTGTCACTCAAAAATACAAAGCTAAAATATCAATTTTTCTTCGGCTCATCCCGTGTCATCAACAATCTTGCTGAGAGTTTGACGATTTCATCAACACTATCGTCACGTACTTTGCCCTATATCTATGCGTTGTTCCAATCACGCTCAATCCTTGCTTCGCTTTACTTTGATCTACGTAAGCGTGATTCAACACCACGTGTTGCGGCCTCGGCAACAAGTTAGGCGCGTACGGAATCGGCGGCATATTCAACAACGTCAACTTCAACTGCGGCGGCATCGCCGGCGGCTCTTTACTAAAATCCTCTCCATGAAACAAATAATCGTCGTAACTCTCCTTGGGACTACTCGGCGCCGCGAAATGGTCCAAATTATCTAAAATTTCAGGCACGTACTCTTGCACCTCCAACACGTTGTTCACGTTACCCATCTCGTCGTACATCGCCGGCTGATCCGGTGCGTACTTCCACTCTCCATCAACAATAAACTTATACTGATACACCCCAGGCGGGAACGATTTAATCACCGAAAACTCTCTATTCCCGGACCTATGAAGCTGCGTCCGCGTTTGCCACCCGTCAAAGGAGCCTTCGACTTCGACGACCGAACCGCCTTGCGTCCCTGTATATTTCGCGAAGGGCAGATGGATAGAAAAGGAGAGAGAGAAAGAGAAAGAAGCGACTGTCAGTACAAATACACGCGACAAGCGACGGGATGCGTGAAACGAACGAGCGCCGAGGTGACGCCGCGCGCGGCGCGCCGCGCGAGCAGTGAGAGTAAACTCGCTCGCCCACTAGGGTAAAAACCGCTGCAATACGAGGCTTTGCGAGAGGAAGGAAACGCGCCGCGAAAAACGAACCAGAAATAAAAAGAAACACAAAAAGCTACGCCACTCACACGTGATGGCAACTGGCACCAGCGCCGGTTCGAGCGCTTCGCCGCCTCCTTGTTGTCCTCTCCCTCCTCCTCCTCCGAGGCTATTCAAATGGCTGCTTTGCGCGCCGGGAATGGGCACCATTTGCGTCACCGGTCCGTGCTCGTACGTGCTGTGATGACTGCTGCTCGCGCCGCCTTGCGAAAAAGAAGAGTGCGCGCCGAGCGAAGACGCGTCGTCGTTGTCGTTGTTGTTATTCGTCGGGGAGTGGTTTCCTCCGCCTCTGTTGTTATTCTGCGCCGTGCTGTTGTTGTTTCCCATCTTGTCGTTGCGTCTTCTCTCTCTGAATCTCTCTCTCTCTTTGGTCTCTGCTAAAGTGCGCGTATCTGATCAAAAATGCGCGCGTATCGGTGCGTCGAGAACAAAGACACACACACACACACACGGAGAGAGAGAGTGTGATTTGTAAGACTCGCGCGCGCGTCTCTCTCTCTCTCTTTAGTCTCTCTCTTTTCTCTCCGCGAGAATTGGAAAAATGAGGAAAAAATTCTCCAAAAGTTTCCAAACATAAAAGCGCGCGGAGATATACGTAAACATCAAGCGCGCAAACACACACAGAGAGAGAAAAACATTAAAGAGAGAGCAGGAACCTGTCTCATTTTATCTCTCTCGCGTCGCGGGCTCTCAAAAAGAAGGATAACAACCGATGATGATGATGATGAGGCGAGGCGCTTCCTCGGCGTCTCGTCGGTGTTTCGCATCCATCGTTCAACAACAACAACAACGTCAAAACGAATCGTCGACGTTATCGAACGGTTTATCGACGACGACGACGGGAGGAGGAGACGCGAGCGGGAGAAGGCACGTTTTTACCGCCGCGGGTGGTGCGATGATGACAGCTACGAAAACGAAAACGATGACGCGTGAAACCGTCGGTGGAAGAAGGACAATGTCGGAGCGTTTTCGCGAAGGGGAGCTTTTAGGAAAAGCGAGAAGAGCGAAGACGACGACGACGACGACGTCGTCGTCAATTCTGGGCGAAGAGGAGAACGAAGATGAGGAGATGTACTTCGACGACGATCCGGATAATCCCGCGAACGCGAAGCCGAAAGGACCGATCGGTCAAGCGTTTGATTTCCTTTCGGCGGTGGCGTTGGTGTGCGCCACGGCGGTGGCCGCGGTGGCGGGCGCGTCGTATTACGTGCAAACGACCGAAGAGTTGGAGAAGAAGGTGAAAGGGAAAGAGTTTGAGAAAGAGTCCGTGGTGCCGGGAGCGCAACAGTTCGCGGAATATTTGCTGGAATTTCGCCAGTTTATCGATGAGAAATCGAGCCATTATTTAGACCCGATTAGCGACAAGTTGTTGCCGGACCATCCTGCGGACGCGGTGTATATTCCTCACACTTTAGTTTTGGATTTGGACGATACGCTGATTAATTCGAATTGGAACAGAGAGAGAGGGTGGCGAGTGTTTAAGCGACCAGGGGTAGATCCGTTTTTAGAACACTTGGCGCAATTTTACGAGATGGTTGTCTTCACCGATCAACTCTTGACGTACGGAGAACCGATTTTAGAACGGTTGGACCCGAAACGGTACGTCACGCACCGTTTGTTTAGAGAATCTGCGCAGTATAAACACGGAGAATACATCAGAGATTTATCCAAACTAAACAGAGATATGGAGAGGGTAATATATATAAGTTCAAAACCGAAATCGGCGGAGATGAACCCGGAAAACGTTATTCCGATTCAGCCTTGGAGGTACGAAGACGGTTCGACCGACACCGCGCTGCTCGACCTCATGCCGTTTTTAGAGTCCATAGTTCGTCTCGGCGTCGCGGACGTCAGAGCGGTTTTAGCCTCCTATAAAGAAGAAATGAAAAGAACTGGGAAGGATATCCCGCAAATCTTCCGGGAAAGGCAGCAAAAATTTCAAAAGAAACGGCTGGAGCAAGCGAAACAAGTCGCGCCCATCGGAAGAGGAAAGAAGAAAATAGACGCGTGGTAGAAAAAAACATAAGTTTCGCGCTCGCGAGCGGGCGTAAAAGTGTACAACAACAAACGAATAAAATATAGCCACTCCGCTACGTGATAATAATAATAACGACACATCAGAACAACACGAATAACACTTCTTGGAAAGAAGCGCGTCCGTCGCCTTTTGCGTGTGCCTCTTTTTTTTGCCTTTTCCTCCCCTGTCCCTCCTTCATTCAGATTCAGAAAAGCGACACTTGAGGCCAAAATATCCAAATAATCGCTCTCCTCTCGAGCGAAAAAAGCAGGCTTTCTGAATAAGCAGGCTTTCTGAAAAAAAGCACAATCCATCGCCGACGTCAAAAAAAAAAAGCTGCGCGCTCTCTCTTTGGTCGAAAGAGAACGCCCGTTGTTTTCTAAAGCAGAGGGAAAAGAATCGAACGAATACGCATTCTTCGCGCGCGAATTTGAGCTCGAACAGATCGCGACGA